>Ga0137373_10000544_pt1 | contig 37306 bp, 38 predicted proteins | sample SagtaG_5_FD_104912 | JGI IMG/M metagenome (GOLD analysis project Ga0137373, IMG submission 104912) | Vadose zone soil microbial communities from Sagehorn Ranch, Mendocino, California, USA - Sage1_R_80_16 metaG | ecosystem: Environmental > Terrestrial > Soil > Vadose zone | place: USA... | reverse complement strand
GGCTGGAGCTCGAGACGCCGTTTTCGCGGCTCTCGTACGCGGACTCGATGCTCCGCTACGGCACGGACAAGCCCGACCTGCGCTTCGGGCTCGAGATGCACGACCTGACCGAGGCGACGCGCGGATCCGGCTTCAATGTCTTCGCCGACGCGCCCGCAATCCGCTGCCTGCCGGTGCCGCAGGAATTCTCGCGCGCGGACCTGGCCGAGCTCGAGGAGCAGGCGAAGATGTGGGGCGCAAAGGGCCTCGCGTACGTCGTCTACGACGAGGCGGGCGAGCCGCGTTCGCCGATCCTGAAGTTCCTCTCCGAGGCGGAGCTGGAGGCGCTTCCGGCCGAGCCCTCCTCGACGCTGCTCTTCGGCGCCGGCACGCCCGAGACGGTTGCGCGGGTGCTCGGTGCTCTCCGGCGGCACCTCGGCGAGCGGCTCGGCCTGATCCCGGGCGAGACGTGGCGCTTCGTCTGGATCACCGACTTCCCGCTCTTCGCGTGGTCGGAGGATGAGCAGCGCTGGACGGCGCAGCACCACCCGTTCACGCGGCCCACGCTCGAGTCGGAAGCACTGCTCGAGTCCGATCCGGGCGCGGCCTTCGCGGTCGCGTACGACCTGGTCGGCAACGGCGAGGAGCTCGGCGGCGGCTCGCTCAGGATCCACGAGTCCGACCTGCAGGCAAAGGTCTTCGACGTCCTGCAGCTCTCGCCCGAGCAGCAACGCGAGCGATTCGGCTTCCTGCTCGAGGCCCTGCGGATGGGCGCGCCGCCGCACGGCGGGATTGCGTTCGGGATCGACCGCACGCTGATGGTGCTGGCGCAGGAGCCGAACCTGCGGGACACCGTCGCCTTCCCGAAGAATCAGGCCGGGATGGACCCGATGAGCGGCGCGCCGTCGCCCGTCGAGGACGAGCAGCTCGCGGAGCTCGGCATTCGCGTCAAGGAGCCCCAAGCCGACTCCGCCCTCGGCGGCGGCTAGGCTCTGGCTGTGCTTCCGCGGCGGCTCGGAGTACGGTTCGCGCTCGAGGCGCTCTTCCTCGTCCTGCTCGCGCTGGCCGCCGGGCTTGCGCACCTGCGGCCGCTCTACATCGTCGCCGTGATGGCGGCCGCCTGGCTGCTCGTCGCCTTGGCGGAGCTGGCCGCGGAGCGGATCGACCGTTCGCCGCTCTCGTACCTGCTTCCCGCACCGGCCTCCGAGACCGAGGAAGAGGAACCGCAGCAGGTCTTCAGCCCGCGGCCGGAGGAGCGCACGGTCGTCGCTGCCCCGGAGCCCGCGGCAGAGCCGCCGGCGAGTGAGGCGGTTCCCGCGGCCGAGCAGATCCCGGCGCCGGAGGCCGCCGTCCTCGAGCCCGAGCCAGAGCCAGAGCCAGAGCCAGAGCCAGAGCCCGAGCCAGAGCCAGAGCCGGAGCCCGCCCGGCCGGCGCTCGGCAAGCGCCTGCGCCGCCTCACCCGACGGCGCGAGCCTGAAGTCGAGCTCGAGCCTCCTTCGCCGCCGCGCCACGTCAAGCTGCTCCCGCGCCGCCCGGCACCACCGGAACCGAGCCACGCCTCCCAGGAAGTGGCTGAGCTCTTCGACGAGGGCCCAACGGAGGAGGACGCTGCGCAGCCGGAGGAGACGCGCACCTGAGCCTGGCTCTGGCACAGCGCGAGGTCGCCTTGGGGGCAATCGCCCTGCTGGCTGCAGTCGGCTCGCTGGCGCTGGCCTCGCGCACCGAGCCCCAGCCCGGCAAGTCCCTGCTGCGGCCGGTGACGCTCGAAGGAGGGCAGTGGCGCTCGAGCCTGGCGGGTGGAACGCCGCCGCGCTACGGCCGCCGGACGAACTGCAACATCGTCCTTCGCCCCAGCACGATCGGGGTCACCGACTCCGTCCTCCCGTGCGGGATCAAGCTCTACCTGGCCTACGGGGACAGTCCGCGCATCCTTACGCAGGTGATCGAGCACCGCGCGGTGCGGCCCGGGCGGAAGTTCGAGCTCACGCCGCGGCTGGCCGAGAAGCTGGGGCTCGACGGCGTCCAGCCGGTTCGCTGGGTGTTCGCGGGGACCACCCCCGAGTAATATTCGAGCTGGCTCGACCCTGTGCGTTGCCTGGGTCTCCAATGTAGAACCAACACCGACGAAGAGGGAGCTGTCGTTCGACCCGAGGCGCTGCGCGCCGGAGGCGACGTGGCACCCACCTGGCTAGTCCAGGTTCGCAACGGGCCCGGGAAACGGCAGAGTGGAGCGTTGCGGGGGGAACCACCCGGTTCCCCCCGTTCCTTTCCAGCTAGCCTGGGCTCATGGTCGAGGTCGTCGGTGACGCCACGCGCGACGGTCGCTTCGCGCTCGTCCGGCTGACGGTCGACGGCGAGCGGATCGTGGGCGCCGAGACGGAGGGGCTCGAGCGCCCGCTCGAGGGCCTGACGCTGCTCGAGGCCGCCGCCGTCGGCGGGGACGAGCTGGCCGTGGACGCACTGGCGAACGCGCTCGGGCCGGTCTTCCGGGCCTCGTCGCGCCCAGGGCGCGTGGCCGTCGCGATGAGCGGAGGGGTCGACAGCGCCGTCGCCCTCCTGCGTTCCGGCCCCGACGCGATCGGCGTCACGTTGCGCCTTTGGCTCGATCCCCAGGGGCCGGACGCCGAGCGCGCCTGCTGCTCGCCCGAGGCCGTGCTCGCGGCCCGGTCGGCCTGTCACGCGCTCGGCCTGCCGCACGTGACGCTGGACCTCCGCGAGGAGTTCAGGCGTGCCGTGGTCGGCCCGTTCGTCCGTGGCTACGCGCGAGGCGAGACGCCGAACCCGTGCATTCGCTGCAACGGGAGCTTTCGCTTCGCAGAGCTCCTCGACTTCTTGGGGCGGGCAGGCGCGGACCGGCTCGCAACCGGCCACTACGCGCGGATCGTCCGGCGCGGCGGCCGGTTGCTGCTCGCGCGCGGCGCGGATGCACGCAAGGACCAGTCGTACATGCTCGCGCGGCTCGACCCGCGCTTCCTCGATCGTCTCTGGTTCCCGCTGGGGGAGCAGACGAAGGAGGAGACACGGGCCGAGGCGGCGCGCGCCGGGCTCGAGGCCGCCGGCCGTTCGGAGAGCCAGGAGGCGTGCTTCCTCGCCGGCGGCGACTACCGGGCGTTCCTCGAGCGGCACGGCCTGGCAGTGAGCGAGGGGCCGGTGATCGACGAAGAGGGACGTGAGCTGGGGCGGCACTCCGGCTTCTGGCGCTTCACGCCTGGACAGCGCCGCGGGCTCGGCGTCTCCGCGGACGAGCCGCTGTATGCGCTCCGGACCCTGCCGCTGACGAACACCGTCGTCGTCGGGCCGCGTGCCGCGCTGGCGGTGCGGGAGCTCACCGCGCGCGGCACGCTCTACGCGCCCGTGGAGCGCGCCGCCGCGAAGCTGCGCCATGCAGCGCCTGCGGTGCCGGCGCGGGTCGTGCCGGCCAAGAACGGCTTCCGCCTCCTGCTCGACGAGCCCGCCCACGGGGTCGCGCGGGGCCAGGAGGCCGTGCTCTACGACGATGACGCCGTCGTCGGCGCCGGGACGATCAGCGTCGCCCAAACTGCCGAACCTCAAGGGGCGCCTCGTCCGTTTGGAGAGACGTGGAGATGACAGGCGACGAGATCACCCTCACGATCCCGCGCGAGGAACCGTTTCGCGAGGTCGCGCAGCTCGTGCTCGCAGGGTTCGCGGCACGGCTGAACCTGACGTACGAGAGCCTCGACGACCTCGAGACCGCGCTCGAGGCCGTTCTGGAGCGGGTCGCCGAGAACGGCGAGGTCACGGTCAAGATCCGCGCGGACGAAGGTGCGATCCGTGCGTCGGTCGGCCCGCTCGTGGGCGAAAGCCTCCGCGCCGAGCTCGAGCGCGACCCGGGCGACGGCGTGACGCTCCGACGAATCCTGGACACGGTCGTGGACGAGTACGAGCTCCACGGCGACGGGTGGCTCGAGCTGTGCAAGCGGGTCGAGCGGGGGGTGGAGGCCGATGCCCGAGAGTGACAAAGTCCTCCTCCGCCGCTACCACCACGAGGGCGACCTCTCCGCCCGAGAGCAGCTGATCGAGCAGTACATGTCGCTCGTGCGCTCGCTCGCGCGCAGGTACGCGTACCGCGGCGAGCAGCTCGAAGACCTCGTCCAGATCGGGGCGATCGGGCTGATCAAGGCGATCGACCGCTTCGACCTCGACCGCGGCGTCGAGCTCACGACCTACGCGACGCCGAACATCATCGGCGAGATCAAGCGCCACTTCCGCGACCGCGGCTGGTCCGTGCGCGTGCCGCGCGGCCTTCAGGAGCTGAACATCCAGCTCTCGCGGCTGCTCGAGGAGCTGACGGTGCAGCTCGGCCGCTCGCCGACGATCCCGGAGCTTGCGAAGGCGGCCGAGGTGGGCGAAGAGGAGGTGCTCGAGGCGCTCGAGAGCGGCCGTGCGTACACGTCGCTCTCGCTCTCGGTCGGAGCAAGCCAGGACGACGAGAACGAGCTCGACCCGCTCGAGTCGCTTGGATCGGAGGAGCCGCGCTACGAGGTCTCGGAGCACCTCGCCATGCTCGCGCCGGGCTTCCGCGCGCTCGACGAGCGCGAGCGGCGGATCCTCCACCTGCGCTTCTTCGAGGGGCTAACGCAGTCCCAGATCGCGCAGCAGGTCGGGATCTCGCAGATGCACGTCTCGCGGCTGATCAGGCGCTCGCTGGAGAAGATCCGCGAGGAGATCGCGGTCGACGAGGAAGCGTCGGCGGCCAGCGGCTGACCACCGCAGGCCGCACCTAGAATCACCTCCATGCGCACCACTGCCGAGCTGCGCGCGGGCTACCGCGCCTTCTTCGAGTCGAAGGGCCACGCGTTCCGGCCCTCGGCGTCGCTGATCCCGCGCGCGGACGATCGCTCGACGCTGCTCGTCTCGGCGGGAATGCAGCCGCTGATGCCCTTCTTCCTCGGGCTCGAGGAGCCGCCGGCGCCGCTCTTGACGACGGTGCAGAAGGTCTTCCGCACGCCGGACATCGAGGAGGTCGGGCTCGACAGCTACCACCTCACCTTCTTCGAGATGCTCGGCAACTTCTCGTTCGGGCAGTACTTCAAGGAGGGCGCGATCGACTTCGCCTGGGAGTATCTGTTCGACGAGCTCAAGCTCGACCTCGACCGAATCTGGGTGAGCGTCTTCGCCGGCGACCCCGAGCTCGGGCTCGGCGAGGACGAGGTGGCGATCGCGCACTGGGAGCGGAAGGGGATGCCGCCCGAGCGCATCGAGCGGCTGCCGCGCGCGCACAACTTCTGGTCGGTTGGCGGCCCGGGGCCGTGTGGGCCCGACTCGGAGATCTTCTACGACTGGGGCGAGGACGTCGGCTGCCGCCGGCCGGAGTGTGCGCCGGGCTGCGAGTGCGAGCGCTTCCTCGAGTTCTGGAACCTCGTCTTCATGGAGTTCGAGCTGCACGCGGACGGCTCGCTGACGCCGCTCCCGAAGCAGAACATCGATACCGGCATGGGCCTCGAGCGGACGGCGCGGATCCTGCAGCAGGTCGACTCCGTCTACGACACGGACGGCTACCAGGAGATCATGCGCTGGATCGCCGAGGCCTCCGGCGTCGCGTACGGCGAGAGCGAGCAGGCGACGAAGGCGCACCGGATCCTGGCGGACCACGGGCGCGGGATGACGTTCCTCGCGACCGACGGAATCGTTCCGTCGAACGAGGGGCGCGGCTACGTCATGCGACGCGTGGTTCGCCGCGCGGTGCAACAGGCCGGCCGGATCGGCCTCGAGCCGCCGTTCCTGGCGGGGCTCGCGGAGGTCGTGATCGAGCAGGCCGGCGAGGCCTATCCGGAGCTGCGCGAGCACCGCGACGAGATCCAGGGTGTGTTGAGCGCGGAGGAGGAGCGCTTCTCCGAGACGCTCGCCCGCGGGCTGCGCCTGTTCGAGGAGGTCGCGACGGGCGACGGCATCTCCGGCGAGGATGCGTTCAGGCTGCACGACACGTACGGCTTCCCGATCGAGCTGACGGAAGAGCTGGCGCGCGAGCGGGGACTTCCCGTCGACACCGACGGCTTCCAGCAGCTGATGGCCGAGCAGCGCGAGCGCTCACGGCGCACCGCGCCGACGGTCGAGGTGCGCGTGAGCGCCGACAAGCGCAGCGAGTTCGTCGGCTACGAGCGGACCAAGGTACTGACGGCGATCCTCGCCTACGAGGACCTCGGCGAAGGGCGCTTTCAGGCGAAGCTCGAGCGCTCGCCGTTCTACCCCGAGGGGGGCGGGCAGGTCTCCGACACTGGCTGGATCGAGAACGAGGAAACTGGGGGCCGCGCGGAGCTCGTCGCGGCGGCCCGGCTTCCGGACGACGACCAGGTGCTCACCTTCGAGGGTGAGGGCTTCGCGGCGGGGATGCGCGTGCGGGCGGTCGTGCCCTGGGCGGTCCGCTTCCCGACGATGGCGAATCACACCGCGACGCACCTCCTGCACAAGGCGCTCCAGGACGTGCTCGGCGAGCACGCGCGGCAGGCCGGCTCGGCCGTGCGGCCCGACAAGCTGCGTTTCGACTTCACGCACCCGCAGGCGCTCACGCCGGAGGAGCGCGACCAGGTGGAGCGACAGGTCAACGAACGGATCTTCGCCAACCTCCCGGTGCGCGCGTTCATCGTCCCGCTCGAGGAGGCGCGGCGGCTCGGCGCGATGATGCTCTTCGGCGAGAAGTACGGCGACGAGGTGCGCCTCGTCGAGATCGACGGCTACTCGCGCGAGCTCTGCGGCGGCACGCATGTGCGCTCGACCGCCGAGATCGGGCCGTTCGCGATCATCTCCGAGAGCTCGATCGGCTCGGGCACGCGCCGGATCGAGGCGATCACCTCCGGCGAGGCCTACGCGTTGCTGCACGCGCGCGCCCGCGAGGTCGACGAGCTGCGCGAGGAGCTGGAACGCGCGCGAAAGGAAGGCGGCCGGCGGGAGGCTCCGCAGGAGGTGCGGCTCGAGTCCACTCGGGAGGAGGAGATCGGCGGCATCAACGTCTACGTGGCGCGCGCGAGCGGGGTGGATCTCGATGCGCTGCTCGCGGAGTCCGACCGAATCAAGCAGGAGCGAGCGCCTGCCGCCGTCGTGCTCGGCTCGAGCGAAGACGGTCGGGTGCACCTGGTTGCGAACTTCGACCGCTCGCTGGAAGGGCGGCTCGACGCGGTCGCAGTGATCCGCGAGGCCGCGGCGGAGGTCGGCGGTGGAGGCGGCGGCCGGCCGACGATGGCTCGAGCCGGAGGCAAACACCCGGAGAAGCTGGACGACGCGCTCGCGAAGGCGGACGAGGCGCTGCGCCGGGCGCTCGCGTGAAGGTTCTAGCGCTCGACTACGGCGCAGCCCGCACCGGCGTGGCGGTCTCCGATCCCTCCGGAACGATTGCGCGCCCGCTGGGCGTGGTCGAGCGGGCCGGGAGCGAGGCCGGGATCGAACGGCTGGCGGAGCTCGTCCGCTCCGAAGGCGCGGAGCGCGTCGTCGTTGGCCTGCCGTTCACACTTCGCGGCGAGCACGGCGTCCAGGCTCGCGAGACGGAGGCGTTCGTGGAGGCGTTGCGGGCGGCGGTCGACGTCCCGGTCGAGAGCTACGACGAGCGCTTCACCACCGTTCTCGCGCGGACACGTCCCAGGGACAGTCCCTCGGACGCACCGGACGATGCCCGCGCTGCGGCACACCTGCTGGCGAGCTACCTGGAGTGGTCGAGCGCCCGGAAGTAACGCCGCCGCGGCCGCGCCCGCCCCGCCGGACGCCGCGCGCAGTGGTCTACCGCCGCCGACTCGCGGCCCTGGTCGTGCTCGCCGGCGGGTTCGCCGCTGCCTGGTTCGCGGTCGCCAGCATCGGGGGCGGGAGCGGGCCGAAGCCGCAGCCGACGGTACCGCTTCCCCCGAAGCCGTTCCGGGTCGTCTTTCCGGAAGGCTTCACCCGCGAGCAGATGGGCGCCCGCGTCGAGACCGTCGCCAAGATCGCCCGGCACGAGCGGGGCAAGACGCCCAAACTGACGCGTGCCGCCTACTTCGCGGCGACGAGCCGTTCGCGCCGCGAGCCGGGCTTCGGGAGCAAGCGCGTGCCGCTCGAGGGCTTCCTGTTCCCGGCCACGTACGACTTCACCGTTCGCACGACGTCCGCGCAGCTCCTCGCCCAGCAACTCAAGGCATTCCGGCGCGAGTGGGCGAAGGTGAACCTCGGCTACGCACGCACGAAGAACCTGACGGCGTACGACGTGCTCACGATCGGCTCGATGGTCGAGGCGGAGGCGGCCGCGCCGGAGGAGCGCCAGCTGATCGCAGCGGTCATCTACAACCGCCTTCACCTGCGGATGGCGCTCGGCATCGACGCGACCCTCCGCTACGGGCTGCACATCCCGCCGACCGAGTCGATCCACCAGTCCCAGCTCGACAGCACCAACCCGTACAACACGAGCAAGCAACCCGGCCTGCCGCCGACGCCGATCGGGAATCCGGGGCTCGCCTCGCTCCAGGCGGCTGCGCATCCGGCGCGCGTCGACTACCTCTACTTCGTTCGAAAGCCGGACAAGATCCATCACTTCTTCACCGCGAGCTTCGCCGCGTTCGAGCAGTACAAGGCCGAGCACGGCTACAGGTGACGTGATCGGCGGCGGCACGCGGCTCGTCGGCCTGCTCGGGCAGCCGGTCGCGGGCTCGCTCTCACCGCGGATGCAAAACGCTGCCTTCGCCGTGCGCGGGCTCGATTGGGCGTACGTGCCCCTCGAGGTGCCGCCGGAGCGGTTGCGGGAGGCGGTCGCGGGGCTCACGGCACTCGGCTTCGCGGGCGCGAACGTGACCATCCCGCACAAGGAGGCGGTGGTCGAGCTCTGCGACGAGGCCGAGGGCGAGTCCGTCAACACGCTCGTCCTGCGCGACGGCCGCGTTCTCGGGTTCAACACCGACAAGGAGATCGTCGCCGGCCTGGGCGCGGAACGCGCCTGTCTGATCGGCGCCGGCGGAGCGGCAATGGCGCTCCTGCCGGCGCTTCCCGGTGACGTGCGGGTCTTCTCGCGGCGCGGCGACTGGCCGCCCGACGCGACCGGATGCGACCTGATCGTGAACGCGACGCCGGTTCGCGACGAGCTGCTCGTCGAGCCGCGTCCCGAGCAGGCGGTGGTCGACCTCGCCTACGACACCGACGGGCGTCCGACTGCGCTGGTCGAAGCCGCGCGGGCAGCCGGTTGCCGAGAGATCGTCGACGGGCTCGAGGCGCTCCTCCGCCAGGGCGCGGCGTCGTTCGAGCTGTGGACCGGCGTCGAAGCGCCGGTCGGGGCGATGCGGGCGGCCCTAGGCTTAGAGGCTCGATGACGCTGACGCTGACGACGGCGGGCGAGTCGCACGGGCCTGCGCTGGTGGCGATCGTGACCGGCCTCCCGGCGGGGCTCGTGCTCGACCGCGCGGCAATCGACGCCGACCTGGCGCGCCGGCAGCAGGGTTACGGCCGCAGCCCGCGGCAGAAGCTAGAGCAGGACGTTGTCGAGGTGCTGGCCGGCCTCCGGCACGGGCGGACGCTGGGCACGCCGCTCGCGCTCGTCGTTCGCAACCGTGACCACGCCAACTGGGTGTGGGGGATGAGCCCGTGGCCTCCCGAAGACGAGCCGTCCGGCAAGGGAACGAAGCCGGTCACGCTGCCGCGGCCTGGCCACGCGGACCTCGCGGGCACGCTCAAGTTCGGCCTCGCGGACGCGCGCGACGCGCTCGAGCGGGCGAGCGCACGGCAGACGGCGGTCACGGTCGCCGCGGGCGCCGTCGCCAAGGCGCTGCTGGCGGAAATCGGCGTCTCGGTCGAGGGCCGAGTCGTGTCGGAGGAGCTCGAGCGCCGGATCGACGAGGCGCGCGCCGAGCGGGACACCGTCGGGGGCGTCGTCGAGGTCGTGGCGCGCGGTGTGCCGCCGGGCCTCGGCTCCTACGCAACCCGCGAAGAGCGCCTCGACGCGCGGCTCGCGGCGGCGCTGATGGGCATCCAGGCGGTGAAGGGCGTCGAGCTCGGCGCAGGGTTCGAGCTTTCAGAGCGGCGCGGCTCGCAGGCGCACGACGAGATCCTTGCGGACGAGGACGGCAACCTCTACCGCGAGACGAACTTCGCCGGCGGAATCGAGGGCGGCGTCTCGAACGGCGAGGAGATCGTCGCCCGAGCGGCCATGAAGCCGCTGCCGACGCTGATGCGGCCGCTGCGCTCGGTCGACTTGGAGACGGGTGAGCCGGGCGAGGCGCTCGTCGAGCGGAGCGACGTCGCCGCAGTCGAGGCGCTCGCCGTCGTGGCCGAGGCCGCGGTCGCATTCGAGCTCGCCCAGGCCGCCCGCGAGAAGCTCGGCGGCGACTCGCTCGGAGACTTCCTCGCCGCCCACCGCGCCTACGTGGAGCGGATCCCGTGGCGCACGCGCTAGACCGGCACGTCGCGCTCGTGGGGTTCATGGGCGCGGGCAAGTCGACGCTCGGCGCCGAGATCGCGGACCGGCTCGGGCGCCGGCTCGTCGATCTCGACCGCGAAGTGGAGCGCGCAGCCGGCCGCGCGTTGCCCGAGATCTTCGAGCAGCGCGGCGAGGTCGAGTTCCGCGTGCTCGAAGCGGAGGCGACGATCGCGGCCCTGGAGAACGAGCGACCCGCCGTGCTCGCGCTCGGCGGCGGCGCGATCGAGACGCCGAAAATCCGCCGCGCCCTGCGGGAGCGCGCGCTGACGGTCTACCTCGACGTCGACCCGGAGACCGCATGGGGCCGCGTGCAGGGAACGGGCCGCCCCCTGGCCGGCGACGAGCAGAGCTTCCGAGCGCTCTACGACCGTCGGCAGGCGCTGTACCGCGAGGTTGCGGACGCCACGGCCACGAGCGCTGAGGAGGTCGTGCTCGCGGCCGCAGGGATCGTCGTCGAGGAGGACGGCCTCGCGCAGCTGCCGCAGCTCGTCGCCGGGCGCGAAGTGGAGCTGGTCGTGGACTCGACGGCGCTCCGCTTCCACCAGCCACCGCTCGAGGACGTCGCCGTCTACGAGCTGCCTCCCGGCGAGGAGGCGAAGACACTCGACTCCATGTCGCAGCTCTGGCGCTACCTACGGGCCGAGCGGGACGGCGTGATCGTGGCCTTCGGCGGCGGCTGCACGACCGACGCGGCGGGCTTCGCGGCGGCGACCTATCTCCGTGGGATCCGTTGGATCGCGGCTCCGACGACGCTCGTCGGCCAGGTGGACGCGGCGATCGGCGGCAAGACGGCGGTCAACCTTCCCGAGGGCAAGAACCTCGTCGGCGCCTTCCACTGGCCGGAGTGGACGCTGATCGACCCGGCGCTGCTCGGGACGCTGCCGGAGTGCGAGCGCCGTGCCGGGATGGCCGAGGTCGTCAAGACGGGGTTGCTCGAAGGCGAGCCGCTCTGGGAGCTTCCGGACGCCGAGCTCGTGCGCCGCTGCGCCGCGTACAAGGCGGCCGTCTGCCTGCGCGACCCATACGAGCGGGGAGAGCGAGCCATCCTCAACCTCGGTCACACGTTCGCGCACGCGCTCGAGGCGGCCGGGGGCTACGAGGTCACTCATGGCGAGGCGGTCGCGCTCGGGCTTGTCGCGGCGCTGCGCCTCTCCGGCCTGGACACGGCGCCGGTCGAGAAGACGCTCGCGCCGCAGCCGGTGCGCGTCGACCGCGACGTCGCCTGGGACGCGCTCGCGCGCGACAAGAAGTCGCGCGACGGCAGACCGCGCCTCGTGCTGCTGGAGGCGCGGGGCAAGCCGGTCACCGGCGTCGAGCTGCCTGAAAATCAGGTGCGGGCGGCGTTGAACGAGCTGATCGCGGATTAGAGTCTCGCTCCGTGCGAGTCGCCGTCCTCAACGGGGTCAACCTCGACGTTCTCGAGCGGCGCGATCCGGAGCTCTACGGCGGCCTGACCCTGAACCAGCTCGAGGGCAAGATTTACGCCTGGGCTCGCGAGCTCGAGCTGCTCGCCGACTGCAGGCAGACGAACATGGAGGGGCTGTTCGTCGCCTGGTGCCACGACGCGCTCGACTGGGCGGGCGGTGTGATCGTCAATCCGGGCGCCTGGACGCACTACAGCTACGCGATTCGGGACGCACTGGAAATCCTCAGCGTGCCCGTCGTCGAGGTGCACCTGTCGAACATCGAAGAGCGCGAGGAATGGCGGCGCCACTCCGTCCTCGTTGACGTCGTTGCCGAGCGGGTGATCGGCAAAGGCCCCGACGGCTATCGTGAGGCGCTCGTGTACCTGGCGGAGCAACTGTCGTGACCGACCGGCTGGAGCGTCTTCGCGCGTCGCTCGAGGAGCCTCTCTTGGTTTCCAGCGCGGCCAACATCCGCTACCTGGTCGGCTTCGCGAGCTCCAACGCCGCCCTGTTCGTCGAGCCCGAGCGGACGCTCCTCTTCAGCGACTTCCGCTACGCCGAGGCCGGCCGTTCGGTAGAGGGCGTCGAGTTCGTCGAGACCAAGCGCGACCTCTTCGCCGACCTAGCCGACCGACTCTCGGGACGGATCGGCTTCGAGGGCGACGCGGTCACGTACACGCAGTACGCGCGGCTCCATGCGGGCGGCCTCGAGCCTGTCGCGCGCCACGAGCTCGTCGAGGCGCTGCGCGCGGTCAAGGACGACTCCGAGCTCGAGAAGATCCAAGAGGCGGGCGCGATCACGAGCGAGGCGTTGGGGCGGTTCGCTGCCGAACGCTTCACTGGGCGCACGGAGAAGGAGCTCGCGTGGCGGCTCGATGAGCTCTTCCACGACGTCGGAGGCGTGTCGCCCGCGTTCGAGACGATTGTCGCGGCCGGCGAGAACGCAGCTCGTCCTCACTCCCGACCGACCGACCGCGAGGTCGGTCCCGGCGAGACGGTCGTCATCGACGCCGCGGTCCGGGTCGACGGCTACTGCTCCGACTGCACCCGCACCTTCGCGACCGGCCCGCTGCCGGAGCGCCTGCAGGAGGCCTACGCCGTGTGCCTCGGAGGCCAGCAGGCAGGTCTCGACGGCGTCCGCCCGGGCGCGAGCGGCGTCGAAGCCGACGCGGCCGCCCGCTCGGTCATCGAGGCGGCCGGCTTCGGCGACGAGTTCGGCCACGGGCTCGGTCACGGCGTGGGTCTCGACGTCCACGAGGCTCCGCGCCTGAGCCGGGAATCCCACGACACGCTTGCCACCGGCAACGTCGTCACCGTCGAGCCGGGGATCTACCTGGCGGGGCTCGGCGGGATCCGGATCGAGGACCTCGTCGTCGTGCACGACGGCGAGCCGGAGATCCTGACGACCTTCACCAAGGAGCTCGTGACGGTTTCCTAGACTTGGGCTCGTGGCCGAGACAGTCAACACGAACCAGTTCAAGAACGGGATGCACATCGAGGTCGACGGCTCGGTGTAGCGCATCCTCGGGTTCCAGCACGTGAAGCCCGGCAAGGGCGGCGCCTTCGTGCGCTCGAAGCTGCGCAACCTCGACTCCGGCGCGGTCGTCGACAAGACGTTCCGGGCCGGCGAGAAGTTCCCGCGCGTGCACACCGAGGTGAAGGAGGTGCAGTACCTCTACGACTCGGGCGACGACGTCGTTTTCATGGACACGGACACGTACGACCAGTTCTCGCTCCCGCACAAGGCCGTCGAGGACGCGCTGCCGTACGTGCCCCCGTCGTCGATGGTGCAGATGCTGACCGTGGACGGGCGGCCGACAGGGATCCAGCTGGCGTCCTCCGTGGAGCTCGGCGTCGCCGAGACCGAGCCCGGAGTCCGCGGCGACACGGTCTCGAACGTGACCAAGCCGGCAACGCTGGAGACGGGCGCAGTCGTGCAGGTGCCGCTGTTCGTGAACCCGGGCGACCGGATCAAGGTCGACCCGCGCGAGGGCCGCTACATCTCTCGCGCTTGACGCCTAGCGAGCCCACGGACGGTCGCGTCGACCAGGAAGAGCAGAACGATCCCCGGGAACCCGTAGAACCAGGGGATTAGGGAAGCCGATCGCGGCAGTCGACGAGTCGCTGGTCGCCACGCCCCAGAAGGCGAGGGCCGTAAGGGCTCCGAGCCCGATCGCTCCCACCAGGGCGGCGGGCCGGCTGAGCGCCGTCACGAGGACGAGAACGCCGAGCAGCCAAAAAGGCGCAGCGAAAAGCGCGTCCCAGACCGGGCCTGCCAGCCAGTGGTCCTCCGCGTAGCGCGGATAACGGCCTGCGAGCCAGTAGTCGGCGGCGATGTCGAATGCCGGGCCGCCGAGGGCGATTGCGATCGCAAGGGCAAGTCGGCCGCGTGTCGTTCGGCGCAGCGTCTTGGCGCCGTCGAGTTCACGCCGCCAGAACGGGCGCCACGGCGTCGCGACTGCGGCGACTGTTACCATGATCGTGATCGCGAGATACGCCCAGAGCGGCAGAAACCCAACCAGGGGGATCTGGATGAGCACCAGCACGACGACGACTTTTAGGACGAAAGTCGCCACACGCCTGGCACGGCCGCGGCGCGGCGCCTGCTCCACGTTCTGATTGTCGCCGTCGGCGCTAGGCTCCCCGCGTGCCGAAGCTCGTCGACACGACGATCCGGCTGCTCGGGCAGGAGCCGCTCGCGGGGCGGATGCCGACGGTCGACCTGCTCCGGCTCGCCGAGATCCTCGACGGCGCCGGGTTCGCGTACCTGGAGGTCTCCGGCGGCGGCGTCTTCGACACGGCCGTTCGCCGCGGCGTCGAGAGCCCCTGGGAGCGCATCCGCGCGCTGAACGGGCGAACGAAGACGCCGCTCGCGATGGCCCTCCGCGGACGGTTTCTCGTCGGCTCGCGCCCTGTCGGCGGTGACTTCGTCAGGCGCTTCGTCGCCTCCGCGGCCGAGAGCGGGATCGAGGTCTTCAGGCTGCACGACCCGCTGAACTACGTCGAGAACCTCCGCGAAGCCGGTGAGGCGATCACCGCCGCCGGGAAGGAGTTCGACGCGGGCCTCGTCTACGGGTCCGGCTACACGGGCGAGATCGAGTCGCTCGTCGAGCAGGCTCGCAAGCTGCCGGAGCTGGGCGCTTCCCGCGTCCTCGTCCACGATCCGTCCAGCTCGCTCGAGCCGCAGGCGGCGCACGAGCTCGCCGCGACGCTGCGCGAGCAGAGCGGCCTGCCAGTCGGGCTCTACTGCCAGGGGGCGGCGGGCAACGCGATGGCGGCCGGACTCGAGGCCGCGCGCGGCGGCGCGGACCTGATCGCCTGCGCGGTCTACCCGGTCGCGCTGACGATCCACCGCGTCTCGGGCGAGGCGATCGCGACGGCGCTCTCGGGCCTCGGGCTCGACACGGGCGTCGACGTTGAGGCGCTCTGGCGCGCCTCCGAGCTCGTCGACGAGCACATCGGCGACGAGCCCGTGACGCCGCTCGCGCCCAGGATCGCCGTGCGGGCCGCCGAGCACCGCCTCCCGCCGGGGCTCGTCGCCGCCCTCGACGCGCACCTCCGCGCCCACGCCGCCGGCGACCGTCTGGATGAGGTGCTGGACGAGCTGGCGCGGATCCGCGAGGAGGTCGGCTGGCCGCCGCTGGCCGCGCCGATCGGACAGATCCTCGGCTCGCAGGCACTGCTTCACGTCCTCTCGGCCACTCGCTACCAGACGGTGATCGATGAGCTGCGCGGCCTGATCGAGAGCCGATTCGGCAACCCGCCGGGCCCGATCGACCCAGGCGTCCGACGAGCGGTCGAGCTTGTGTCCGACGGCGAGAGGCGGGAAGAGGAGCCGCTCGATCTCGACGACCTACGCGCCGAGGCGGAGGGGCTCGCGGCCAGCGAGGAAGAACTGCTTCTGCTCGCGCTGTTCGGCGAGGAGGCCGAGCCTCTGCTCGGCGCGATCCGCGGACGGGCCCGGCGCGACGAGAGTCTCACCGCGGGCGGCGTCGACCAGACCCGCGCCGAGCGCATCCGCGAGATCGTGCGGATCGTCCAGGAGTCGGGCGTCGGCGAGGTGACCATCGAAGACGCGGGGATGCGCGTCTCGGTGCGCCGCACGCCCGAGCCGCTGGAGTCGCGGCTCGCCGCTGCCGCATCGCAGGAGGGTGAAGCGCCGCCGGAGCCGCGCCCCGAGACCGACGGGCTCGTCCGCGTGGAGGCGCCGATGGTAGGGGTCTTCTACCGGGCAGCACAGCCGGGAGCGCCGCCGTTCGTCGAGGAAGGCGACGCCGTCTCGCCGGGCCAGACGCTCTGCATCCTCGAGGCGATGAAGCTGATGAACGAGATCAAGGCGGACGTCGCCGGCGTCGTCCGTCGGATCGCCGTCGGCAACGCCGAGCCCGTCGAGTACGGCCAGCTCCTGTTCGAGCTCGAGCCGGTCGGGCTGCCTCCGCTCGACGCCGTCTGATGTTCAACCGCGTGCTCGTCGCGAATCGCGGGGAGGTCGCTGTGCGCGTGATCCGGGCGCTGCACGAGTCCGACGTCGAGGCGGTTGCCGTCTACTCGACCGCCGACGAGGACGCGCTGCACGTCCGCCTCGCGGACCGGGCCGTCTGCATCGGTCCGCCGCAGGCGAGCGAGAGCTACCTGCGCGTCCCCTCGCTGATCGCGGCCGCGACGACGACCGGCTGCGAGGCGGTGCATCCCGGCTGGGGCTTCCTGGCGGAGAACCCGGCCTTCGTCGAGGCCTGCGCCGACAACGACCTCGTCTTCGTCGGCCCGAGCGCCGAGACCATGGCGCGAATGGGCGACAAGGTGCAAGCGAAGGCCGAGATGCGGGCGGCGGATGTACCGGTTGTGCCGGGGACGGAGGGCGCCACCTCGCTCGAGGAGGCGGAGGCGGCCGCCGACGAGGGCGGCTACCCGGTCCTGCTGAAGGCCTCCGCCGGCGGCGGCGGGAAGGGAATGCGTCTCGTGCGCAGCCCGGAGGAGCTCGCCTCGGCGTACTCGACGGCCTCGCTCGAGGCCGAGGCCGCGTTCGGTGACGGAAACCTGTACCTGGAGAAGGCGATCTCGCCCGCGCGCCACGTCGAGATCCAGGTGCTGGCCGACGGCGACGGCGGCGTGCTGACGCTCGGCGAGCGCGAGTGCTCGATCCAGCGCCGCCACCAGAAGCTGATCGAGGAGTCGCCCTCCCCGGCGCTGACGCCTGACGTGCGCGAGGAGATGGAGGCCGCAGCCGAGCGCGCGTGCCACGCGATCGGCTACCGCAACGCCGGCACCTTCGAGTTCCTGCTCGGCCCCGACCGCGCGTTCTACTTCATCGAGCTGAACGCGCGGCTGCAGGTCGAGCATCCCGTCTCCGAGCTGGTCACGGGGATCGACATCGTCCGCGAGCAGCTCCGAATCGCCGCAGGCGAGCGGCTGGCGCGAACCGGCCGGGCGGAGCGGCAAGGGCACGCGCTCGAGGTGCGGCTGAACGCGGAGGATCCCGGCAACGACTTCAGGCCGACGCCCGGACGCATCACACGCTTCCGGCCTCCGCTCGGGCCCGGGATCCGCCTCGATACCTACGTCGAGGACGGCGCCGTCGTCCCGCCCCACTACGACTCGCTGCTCGGCAAGCTGATCGTCTGGGACGAGGAGCGGCCGGAGGCGATCGCCAGGGCGCTGCGAGCGCTCGGGGAGCTACAGCTCGACGGCGTGAAGACGACCCGCGAGCTCGCGATCGACATCCTCCGCAGCGAGGGCTTCGCCGGGGGCCGCTACTCGACCGACTTCATCGCGGAGACGGCGGCGTCCCTGCCCGCCCTCGCCGGCTCGGCCTGATGGCCGGCGGGCGCAGAGCGGCGCGCCGGACGGCTCTGATCCTGCTCTACCAGTGGGACGTGACCGGACAGGAGCTCGCCTCGCTGCACGAAGGCGACGTCGACGAGTACTCGCGCGAGCTCGCCGAGGCTGTCATCGAACGGCACGAGGAGCTCGACCGGCGGATCACCGAGGCCTCCGATGAATGGACCGCAGACCGGCTCGGCGCCCTGGAGCGGAACATTCTCCGGCTTGCGATCCTCGAGCTCGACCGTGGCGAGGTGCCGCTTGAGGTCGCGATCAACGAGGCGGTCGCGCTCGCAAAGCGCTACTCGTCGGAAGACGCAGGGCGGCTCGTGAACGGCATACTCGGGCGCATAGTCAGGGAGCGAACAGCATGAGCGCGGAGGAGCGCCTCCGGCACGCCGAGGAGCTGCTCGACCGGCTCGAGCGCACGCGCGCGCGCCTCGAGGTGACCAAGGATCCCGACGAGGCGATCGAGATCCTGTCGGAGCTGGCCGAGATCGCGAAGGAAGTAGAGTCGCAGCTCCAGCAGGCGAAACGGGAGGCAGAGGCGTGAGACGATGCTTGCATCGTCGTCAGGCCGTGTGGGCTTTGCCCGCGCGGCCGTCTGAAATGACCGGTCGACGCGCTATCCGTCAGGAGGTTGGCCCATGAGCACCGCGGAAGAGCTGCTCGAGCTGATCGAGCCCTACCTGGACGATCTGGCGCTGACGCCCGAGCTCGGCGGGCTCGAGCGCCCGATGCGCTACGCGCTCGCGGGCGGCGGCAAGCGCGTGCGGCCCCTCCTCTGCCTCGCGACTGCCGAGGCCGCCGGCGCGGAGCCCGAGGCCGCGCTCCCGGCCGCCGCGGCACTGGAGCTCGTCCACAACTTCTCGCTCGTGCACGACGACCTTCCGGCCATGGACGACGACCGGCTGCGCCGCGGCCGTCCCAGCACGTGGGCCGAGCACGGCGAAGGCATCGCCCTGCTCGCGGGCGACGCACTGCTGGCCGAAGCGCTGCGGCTCGCGCTGACGTACCCGACGCCCGCTGTCGCGCGCGAGCTTGTGCAGGCGACGCTCGGCATGATCGGCGGGCAGCACCTCGACATCACCGGCGGCGAGCCGGACCTCGCCGCGCTCCACCGGCTCAAGACGGGTTGCCTCTTCTCGGCGTCGGTGGCGTGCGCCCTCTGGGTCGCCGAGGTGCCCGAGCGCGAGCAGCGGCCGTGGCGGGCCTTCGCCGACGAGGTCGGGCTGCTCTTCCAGATCGTCGACGACATCCTCGACGAGGACGGATTTGCCCGCGAGCTCGGCGCAGAGGGTGCGAGGAGGCTCGCGGACGAGACCGCCGAGCGCGCGCAGGCCCGGCTGGCCGGGGTGCCTGCCGACACGTCGATCCTCGCCGGGATCGTGAGCGGCCTCGCGGCTCGCACGTCCTGACCCCGCGCCCGGCGGATGGCGCGGCTCTCCAACGACAACGCCGAGCTGGTTCCGCGCACGAGCTTCGACGGGCCGGAGCTGCGCTTCGACTTCCCCGGCCTTCAGATCGGGGTGGCCGAGTACGACGAGGGGCCGACCGGCTGCACCGTCTTCCTCTTCCCTGACTCCGCCTCGTCCTCGATCGACGTCCGCGGCGGCTCGCCCGGGGTCAGCGGAGCGGGCTACGACCTCGTTCACGCGATCTGTCTCGCGGGCGGTTCGCTCTACGGGCTCGAGGCGGCTGCGGGCGTGGCCGCCGAGCTACTCGCCGAGCGCGACTACCGGACCGGCTGGCTCGACATCCCGCTCGTCGCGGGCGCGATCATCTTCGACTGGGGCCCGCGCGACAACGCCGTCTACCCGGACAAGGAGCTCGGGCGTGCCGCGGTGAGGGCTGCGCAGCCGGGCGTGTTTCCCCTCGGGCCGCGTGGAGCCGGCCGTTCGGCAACGGCGGGAAAGCTGTTCGCCTACGAGCAGGGCGAGCCGGCGGGCCAGGGGGCGGCATTCCGCCAGGTCGGCGAGACGAAGGTCACGGTCTTCACCGTCGTCAACGCGGTCGGCGCGGTCGTCGACCGCGAAGGGACTGTCGTCCGCGGCCACTACGACCGCAGCACCGGGCTGCGGAGCGCGCTCGTGCCCGGCGTCGAGGAACGCCTTGCAGCCGGGCAGCCGGTCAGGCCGCCTCCCGGCAACACCACGCTGACCGTCGTCGCGACGAACCTGCGGCTCGATGCTCGCCAGCTGCGAACCCTCGGCCGCCAGGTGCACGCCTCGATGGCGCGCGCGATCCAGCCCTTCCACGCGCTCGAGGACGGCGACGTTCTGTTCGCCGTCTCGACCGGGGCCGTGGAGAGCGACCCGCTACTGGACACGACGGCGCTCGGCGTGGTGGCCTCCGAGGTGGCGTGGGACGCGGTTCTGTCGGTCGCGGAGCCCTGATGGCGAAGAAGCGGCTCGACGTGCTGCTGGTCGAACGGGGGCTGGCCGAGAGCCGAGCGCAGGCCCAGGCGCTCGTGCTGGCGGGGCTCGTGCCCGGCCACGAGAAGGCGGGCGAACAGGTCGACGAGTCGGCCGACTTGACCGTCACCGCCCCGCCGCCCTACGTCTCCCGCGGCGGCGAGAAGCTGGCCCACGCGCTCGGCGTCCTCGGCGTCGACCCCGCGGGCCTCGACTGCATCGACGTCGGCGCCTCGACAGGAGGCTTCACGGACGTCCTCCTCCAGCGCGGTGCGGCGCGCGTGATCGCGCTCGACGTCGGTCACGGGCAGCTTCACCCCCGTCTCCGTGACGACCCACGCGTCACCATCATGGAGCGCACGAGCGCGCGTGAGCTGCGCGAGCTGCCGTTCGCGCCGGAGCTCGTGACCTGTGACGTGTCATTCATCCCCGTCCGCACGGCCCTGCCGCCGGTCCTCGCCCTGGCCGCGCCGGGTTGGCAGGCGCTCGTTCTGGTGAAGCCGCAGTTCGAGGCGGGCCGCGGCGAGGCCCGCCGCGGCGTCGTGCGCGACCCCGAGGTGTGGCGCCGCGTCCTCCTCGAGACAGCGCATGCGGCCCCGGAGTGGGGGGCTCAGGTCGCGGGCGTCGTAGACTCCGGACTGCCCGGCCCGAAGGGGAACCGCGAGTTCTTCCTCCACCTCGTCCACCGCGAGCAGCCGGTGATCCCAAATGAGCTCGAGAGCTGGATCGACGAAGCAATCGGCTGAGGCGCTCGCTAGCGACGCCGACCAAAAAGGCCGTGGCGGCTTTGCCGCCTCGGCCGTCCAACCTAGCGTGTCGGATGCAGAACGAAGCTTCCTCTCGTAACGCGATGGCAGAGGTCAGGCGCGCGGCCGTCATCACGCACGGCAAGCGCGAGACGACCGGCGCCGCGCTCGAGCAACTGCAGGCGCTCGCCGAAGAGCGCGGCGTAGAGTTGATCTATCCGGAGGAAGAGGCCGAGAAGCACGGGCTCGGGAGCGACCACGGCGATCTCGCCGACGCCGACCTGGCGGTCGTGCTCGGCGGCGACGGGACGATGCTGCGCGCGCTCAGGCGCTTCCTCGGTACCGGTGTTCCCGTGATCGGGGTCAACTTCGGTCGGGTCGGGTTCCTCACCTCGTTCGAGGGCTCGTCGTTGGAGGCCGGCCTCGCGCGCGTGTTCGGCGGCGACTACCGGGTCTTCGAACTGCCCGTGCTCGACGGAGAGGCGGCCGGCGAACGGTGGCCGGCCGTCAACGACGTCGTCGTCGCGAGCTCGGAGCTGGGGCGGATGGTCGAGCTTGGCTGGGCGATCGGCGGCGAGGATCTCGGCTCGTTGCCGTGCGACGGCCTGATCTGCGCCACTCCCTCCGGCTCGACCGCGTACAACCTCTCGAACGGCGGGCCCGTGCTCGTCTGGGGCTTGGACGCCATGGCGGTGACGTTCATCGCGCCGCACTCGCTGCACGCGCGGCCGCTCGTCGTGCCGCGGGGGCGCGAGCTGACGGTCGTGAACCGGAGCGAGGATCTGGTCGCGGCCGTGCTCGCGGACGGGCACCACGTCCACGAGCTCGAAGCGCAGGAGCAGGTCGCGGTGCGCCTGGGCGAGGCGCGCAGCCTGCTTGCATCGCTGCCGGAGAGCACGTTCGTCAGCCGCTACCGGCGCGTCTTCGCGTCGTAGCCTCAGGCGAATTGGCACACAATCGTCACACCGAGGCGCCCGCCGAGCCGGTACCGTCCCAAACCCCCACCCTCCCAGGGGCGCGCGCGTGAACATAGATGCACGCGATCGGCCGTTTCAGCGGGTCGCCGCGCGCGGGCGCTCGGCGTAGCATCCAGTCCGGTGCTCCGGCGTCTACGGATCGAGAACCTCGTCCTGATCCGCGAGGCGGACCTCGCCCTCGCGCCCGGCCTCAACGCGATCACGGGCGAGACCGGCGCTGGCAAAACGATCCTCGCGCAGGCGATCGGGCTCCTGCTGGGCGCCCGCGGTGACGCGGCGCTGGTGGGCCCGGACGCCAACGAGGCCTACGTCGAGGCGGAGCTCGAGCCGCCGCCGGGGTTCTTCGAGCACGACGACTTCGCCGCGCTCGCGGAGCTCCGCCCCGCGGAGGAGGAGGGCCTCGTGCTCGCCCGGCGCGTGTTTGCGGACGGCCGCACGCGGGCCTACGCCTGGGGCCGCAGCGCGGCCCGCGAGGACGTCGCCGCGGCGGCCGAGCGGCTGCTTGCGATGTCGGGCCAGTTCGAGCAGCGCCGGCTGGCCCGCCCGTCGTACCAACTCGACCTGCTCGACGCATTCGCCGGAGAGGAGCAGGCGCAGCGCCGAAGGGAGCTCCGCCTCGCCTGGCGCGAGCTCGGCGCCGCGCGCCGCCGGCACGAGGAGCTGGAGCAGGGCGCTGCGACCGCTGAGGCCCGTCTCGCCGAGCTGCGCGCGCTCGTCGAAGACACCGCCGGCCTGCAGCCGGGGGGCGAAAAGCTGCTGCGTACGGAACGCGAGCGCCTGCGGCACGTCACGGAGCTCGGAGCGGGCGCGGCCGCGGCCTCCGAGGCGATCGCCCCCGACGAAGGCGAGGGAGCGGCAGGCCTGGTCGCCCTGGCCGAGCGCGCGCTCGCACCGCTCGAGCGCCTGGCGCCGGAGCTCGAGCGCGCCGGCAACGAGCTCCGCGACGTCGAACTTCGGCTCAGGGAGACGGCATCCGAGCTGCGGGCATTCCTGACGACGCTCGAGGCAGAGCCGGACCGGCTCGAGCAGGTCGAGGCCGAGCTCGACCGGATCGCCGACGCCCGGCGCCGCTTTCGCTGCGCCAGCTACGAGGAGCTGCTGGCGCGCGCGGCCGAGGCGCGTGAAGAGCTCGCCGCGATGGAAGCGGGCGCCGACCCGGCGGCCGCGGCGGCCGAAGCCCTCCGCGCGGCCGAACGGAGAGTCGAGGAGCTTGCGCGCTCGCTTAGCGAGAGCCGCCGGAGAGTCGCAAGCCCCTTCGCCGCCGCGGTGGCCGCCGAGTTGCGGGGGATCGGCCTCGGGGAAGGCGAGTTCCGAGTGGACGTCACGTCCGACAAACCGGGGCCGACCGGCGCCGACGAGGTCTCGTTCCTGATCCGGCCGAACGCCGGCCTCCCGTTCGCGCCGGTCGCGCAGACGGCCTCGGGCGGGGAGCTCTCGCGCATCGCGCTCGCGATCGCCGCGGTCGGCGGCGGCGACACGCTCGTTTTCGATGAGATCGACGCGGGCATCGGCGGCCAGACCGCGCACGCCGTGGGGGAGACGCTGCAGCGCCTCGGCGACCGCGCTCAGGTCGTGACGATCACGCACCTTCCACAGATCGCGAGCCTGGCAGAGCGGCACTTCCGGGTCGAGAAGGTGCCCGGCGATCCCACGCACACGCGCATCGAGCCGCTGGACGAGGGCGATCGCCGCGAGGAGATCCGGCGGATGCTCGGCGGCGAGGAGTTCATCTCGGCCGTGCAGGCGAATCGATGAGCTTCGTCGAGTTCACCGGGACCGCCCGCCTCGGGCGGCGCACGAAGAGCCTCGTCCGCCGGCTCGGCCCCAGCGACGTCGCGATCATCGACCACCGTGATCTCGACCGGGCCTCGGCCGAGGAGCTGCTCGAGTCGGGCGTGCGGGTCGTCGTCAACGTGGCCGACTCGCAGTCCGGCCGCTTTCCGAACCCCGGCCCCCTGCTGCTCGTCCGCGGCGGCGTGCGGCTGATCGACGCTCCCGGCGCGCCGCTCTTCGATGAGCTCGGCGACGGCGAGCCCGTGACCGTGCGCGGCGCGAGCCTGTTCCGCAACGGAACGTGCCTCGCGTCGGGCCGGATGCTCGACGCGCACCGGCTGGAGGCGGCGCTCGCCGAGCAGCGCGCACGGGTGACCCAGTCGCTGGAAGTGTTCGCCGAGAACACGCTGCAGTACCTGCGCGAGGAGGGGCGGCTGCTCGCCGAGGGCGTCGAGTTCCCGGTCCTGAGCACCCGCTTCCGCGAGCGGCATGCACTCGTGGTCGCGCGCGGCCCCGGCTACAAGCGCGACCTCGCGATCGTGCGGCCTTACGTCCGCGATTTCCGGCCCGTGGTCGTCGGCGTAGACGGCGGCGCGGACGCACTCCTTCAAGCGGGCATGCGGCCCGACGTGATCGTCGGCGACATGGACTCCGTCTCCGACCGGGCGCTCCGCAGCGGCGCCGAGTTGCTCGTGCACGCCTACCGCGACGGCGACGCGCCGGGGGCGCAGCGGCTCGAAGAGCTCGGTCTCGACTACGAGGCCGTCGCCGCGCCGGGGATCAGCGAGGACCTGGCGCTGCTCCTCGCCTTCGAAAAGGGCGCCGAGCTGATCGTCGCGGTCGGCACGCACTTCAACCTGATCGAGTTCCTCGAGCGCGACCGGGCGGGAATGTCGTCGACGTTCGTGACCCGCCTGAAGGTTGGCGAGATCCTGATCGACGCGAAGGGCGTCTCGCGACTGGTCAGCAGGCAGGTGGGCATCTGGCCGTTGATCGCCTTCGCGTTCGCCGGCCTCGCAGCGGTCGTTGTCGCGGTCCTCGCCTCACCCGGGTTGCGGCACTTCATCGGTCTCGTCGCCGAACGGCTCGGCTGAGCCGGTGCCACGGGCTACGGCGACCCGCGAGCTGCTCGCGCCCCGCGGCGACGTCTGGCGCTTCCTCGCCGAGCCGCTCCACCTCTCGGACTGGTGGCCGGGCGTGCACAGCGTTCGCCCGGACCGGCGCGGCCTGGCCCCCGGGGCTCGCTGGCAACTCGTCGCCGGCCCGCAGACGGGCGGCCTTGTGAGCGCGTTCCTGCGCAAGCCCGAGGCGGCCGGGACGATCGTCGTGCTCGACGCGCGTCCGGAGGAGCTCGTCCGCCTGCTGTTCGTCGACGACCGGATCGAGGCCGAGTTGCGCCTCGCGCCCGCGCCCGGCGGCCACACCCTCGCCACGCTGGCGCTCGAAGGGCCGTGGCTGCGCGTGAGCCGCTCGCTGCCCCGCACCGCCCTGAGCCGACTCCACGCGCTGTGCCAGACTGCCGTCGAGATCTGAGATGTTCGACCTTCGCTACCACGTCGCCTCGCTGACGGCGGTCTTTCTCGCGCTCGTGATCGGGATCGTCGTCGGAGTCGGCATCTCCGACCGCGGCCTCATCGATACCGCCAAGCGGAGCCTGCTCGAGCAGCGCGTGGCGCGGCTGCAGTCCGAGCTCGACGCCGCTTCGAAGACCTCGGCGCTGTCGCAGCGGGAGGAGAAGGCCGCCGAGCTGTACATCAACGAGACCTATCCGGTGCTCGTGCGGAACCGCCTGCACGGCAAGCGGATCGCCGTCGTCTTCGTCGGCTCGGTCGACGGTGGCATTCGCTCCACGATCGAGCAGACTCTGGCGGACGCGGGCGCGCAGCAGGTGCGTCTCCGTGCGGTGACGGTTCCGGTCGACGTCCCGGGCGTCAAGGCGAAGCTCGCCGCCTCGCCGGATACCCAGAGCTACCGCGGCCGGAGCAACCTCGAGAGCCTCGGCCGGGCGCTGGGCGACGAGCTGGTCACAGGCGGAGATACGCCGCTATGGGACGCCTTGACCGACACGCTCCTCGAGGAGCGCGTTGGTGGAAGCAAGCAGCCGGTGGACGCGGTGATCGTCGCGCGAACCGCTACGCCGCAGCGTGGCGCGGGGGGCAGGCTCCTGCTCGGGCTCTACCAGGGCCTGACTGCGACCGGCGTGCCGGCAGTCGGCGTCGAAACGACCAACACGACTCGCTCCGCCGTCGCTGTCTACAGCGGCGCCGGCCTGTCCAGCGTGGACGACCTCGACAAGCCGATGGGGCAGCTCGCGCTCGTCCTCCTGCTCGGCCGAGCGTCGCCCGGGCAGTACGGGCTGAAGGCCTCAGCCGACGCCTCGCTGCCGCCGTTCCCAGCGCGTGGTTGACCTGACGCTCCTCGTCGCCGCGCGCGACGAGGAGCGGTCGATCGAAGCGACGGTGGCGGCTCTCCGGGACGCCTTCCCGGCCGCGGAGGTCGTGGTTGCGGACGACGGCTCCCGCGACGGGACCGCCGCCGCCGCCGAGCGCGCCGGAGCACGCGTGCTGCGCCTGCCGCGGCTCGGCAAGGGCCAGGCGCTGAGTCTCGCCGAGCGCGACGCGGCGGGCGGCCCGCTGCTGGTCTGCGACGCCGATCTGCGTGGGGACCTGGCGCCGCTCGTCGACGACCGAGCCGACCTGGTCGTGGCGGGCTTCGAGGAGCGCGAGGGCGGCGGCTTCGGGATCGCGAAAGCCGCGGCGCGGGTGCTCGTCCGCGTGCTGAGCGGCTACGAAGCGAAGGAGCCGCTATCTGGGCAGCGCTTCCTGTCGCCTGCGGCGCGCGCCGCGTGCTTCCCGCTCGCGCCCGGCTTCGGCTGCGAGGTGCGGATGACGATCGACGCCGTCCGCGCGGGTCTCCAGGTCCGGGAGCGGAAGCTCCCGCTGCGCCACCGCCCGACCGGTCGCGATCTGCGCGGCTTCCTGCACCGCGGCCGTCAGCTGCTCGACGCCGTGCTGGCGTGCGGCCCGACCGCCATGAATCACCGCGGCCTCCGGCTGCCGCTCGTCGGCTGGGTTTTCGCGGTGCGCGAGCCGGTCGTCACCGCCGTCGGCCTCCTCGATGACCTCCTCTCCGGCCCCGAGCGTGGCTTCCGCTCACACGTGCGTGCGGGGGTGACGACCGGGACGCTGAAGGCTGTCGCGATTCCGCTTTACGGGCTCGCGCGGACGCGCAGCCTCTCCGGCGGATTGCTCGTCGCGCTCGCCGCCAACCTGCTCAATCAGCTCGACACGCGGCCAGGGCGAGCGCTCAAGACCTACCTCGCGCTCGCGCCGGTCGTCCGGGCACCGCTGCTTCCCGCCGTCCTGGTCGCTCCGTACGATCTGCGCGAAATGACGATGCTCGGTGACGGCGGCTCGAACGCGCTGGGCGCGATGCTAGGCTTGAGTTCCGTGGATCGTTTCACGGGACGAGGCCGGAAACTTGCGATCGCAGCTCTCGCCGGCCTCAACCTCCTCGGCGAGACCCGCTCTCTCGGAGAGCTGATCGAGCGAACGCCGGTCCTGTCGCAGCTCGACTGCCTGGGGCGCCCTTAGTGGCCCGCCGGCCGCCGAAGTACGTCTTCGTCACCGGCGGCGTCGTCTCGTCCCTCGGGAAAGGCATCACCGCCTCGTCGCTCGGGCGCCTGCTGAAGGCGCGCGGCCTGAAGGTGCAGATGCAGAAGTTCGACCCCTACATCAACGTCGATCCCGGGACGATGAGCCCGTTCCAGCACGGCGAGGTGTTCGTCACCGAGGACGGCGCCGAGACCGACCTCGACATCGGCCACTACGAGCGGTTCATCGACGAGAATCTCTCGCGGGGCGCCAATCACACGGCCGGCGCGATCTGGGACCGCGTCATCCGGAAGGAGCGCAAGGGCGAGTACCTCGGCTCGACCGTGCAGGTGATCCCGCACATCACGAACGAGATCAAGGAACGGATCCGCAGCGTCACTGAAGCGAGCGACTGCGACGTCGTCGTCAGCGAGATCGGCGGGACGGTCGGCGATATCGAGTCGCTGCCCTTCCTGGAGGCGATTCGCCAGTTCCGGCGCGAGGCCGGCGCCGAAAACGTCTGCTACGTGCACGTCACGCTGGTGCCCTTCATCGAGACGGCGGGTGAGCTGAAGACCAAGCCGACGCAGCACTCGGTCAACGAGCTGCGCCGCATCGGCATCCACCCCGACGTCATCGTCGCGCGCTCGCGCGACCCGATCTCCTCCGACATCCGAGACAAGATCGCCCTCTTCGCCGACCTCGACCCGAGTGCCGTGGTCGCGAACCACGACGTCCCGGACCTCTATCTCGTGCCGTCCGCGTTGCAGGAGGAGGGCTTCGACGCGCTCGTCTGCGAGCGGCTCGGCCTCCCGGCAGGCGAGGCGGACCTCGGCGAGTGGCTCGTCCTGACGGAGCGCATTCGCGCGCCGCGCGACGGGGAGGTCGAAATCGCGCTCGTCGGCAAGTACGTCAAGCTGCGCGACGCCTACCTGTCCGTGCACGAGGCCCTCAGGCACGCCGGCGTCCACCACGGCTGCTCGGTCAACGTGCGCTGGTTCGATGCCGAAGGTATGTCGCTCGCGGAGGCGCAGGCCGAGCTCGAGCAGGTCGATGGAGTACTCGTCCCGGGCGGGTTCGGCTCGCGCGGCTGGGAGGGCAAGATCCTCGCGTGCCGCGTCGCGCGCGAGCACGGGATCCCGTACCTCGGCATCTGCCTCGGCATGCACGTCGCCGTGTCGGAGTGGGCGCGCCACGTGGTCGGGCTCGACGGCGCCAACTCGACCGAGATGGATCCCGAGACGCCGTATCCCGTGATCGACCTCCTCCCGGAGCAGAAGGAGATCGAGGACCTCGGCGGGACGATGCGCCTCGGGGCGCAGGCGGTGGAGCTGGCGGAAGGGTCGCGCGCGCTCGCCGCTTACAACGAGCTCGTGATCCACGAGCGGCACCGCCACCGGTACGAGGTGAACAATCACTTCCGGCCGCTCCTCGTCGAGGGCGGGCTCGTAGTCTCGGGCACGTTCCAGGAGGGACGCCTCGTCGAGATCGTCGAGCTGCCGGACCACCCGTGGTTCGTCGCGAGCCAGTTCCACCCGGAGTTCAAGTCGCGTCCGACGCGCCCTGCGCCCCTGTTCCGCGACTTCGTCGGCGCAGCCTTCGCCCGGGCGCGGGAACGCGCGGGCGCCGCCTTCACCGTCTCGCGGTAAAACCTAAGATCGCCGGGTGCGACCCGGATGGGCCCCGGACGTGTTCTCGCTCTTCGTCGACCTGGCGGCGCTTCCGAGCCCGTCGGGTCAGGAGCGGGCCGTCGCCGACCGGGTGCTCGACTACCTGCGGGCCCTCGGGCTCGGGCCCGAGGAGGACGACGCCGGGGAGCGGATCGGGTCGTCGATCGGGAACATCCTCTGCCGGCTCGAGCCGCGCGACGGTGCTAACGGCGTCCCCCTCTTCCTCTGCGCCCATCTCGACACCGTTCCGCCGGAGGGGCCGATCGAGCCGGACGTCGGCGAGGACGACGTGGTGCGCAATGCGGGCGGCACGATCCTCGGCGCCGACAACAAGGCCGCCGTGGCGGCGATGCTCGAGGCCGTGGCACGCCTGCTGGACGGCGGCCGCCCGCACGCCGGGGTCGAGCTGTTGTTCACACCGATGGAGGAGGTCGGGCTACGGGGGGCGGCGGCGTTCGACGAGCAGCGGCTCCGCGCGCGGCTCGGCTACGTCTACGACCACGCCGGCCCGATCGGCGAGGTGATCCTCGGAGCGCCGTACCAGCGCAAGCTCGACGTTTCTTTCCGCGGCCGTGCTGCGCATGCCGGCATGTACCCGGAGGAGGGCCGCTCGGCCATCGTCGCGGCGGCTCGTGCGATCGCCGACCTCCGGCTCGGGCGGCTCGACGACGAAACGACCGCGAACGTGGGGCAGATCCACGGCGGAACGGCGCGGAACGTGATCCCCGAGCACTGCAGCTTCGTGGCTGAGGCCCGCAGCCACGACGAGCGCAAGCTCGCGGACGTCGTGCAGGAGATGCTGGAGACCGTCACGTTCGCGGCGACGCTGGCGGAGTGCGAGGTCGAGACGCACGTGGAGGGATCCGCACGCGGCTACCGCTTCAGGCGCGACGCCCTGTCGGTGCGGCTGGCTTCGGCCGCGCTGCAGCGAACGGGCCACGAGCCGAGCTTCGTCCTCTCCGGGGGTGGGGCCGACGCGAACGTCTTCAACGAGCGCGGCCTGGAGTGCGTCAACCTCGCCAACGCGATGGTCGACATCCACACCCCCGACGAGCGAATCGCCGTGGCCGATCTCGAGGAGATGGTCGACGTGACTCTGGCGCTCGTCGCCGAGGCGGCGGAGGCGGGGGATGCCGCTTAGCCTGCGCCGCGGGCGCGTCACGGCGATCGTCGAAGAGCACGAGGGACTGATCCGGCTCGAGGTGGACGGCGCGGCGTGCGTCGCGTACCCGCAGCTAACGGGGCCGGTGGAGGTGGACGACGAGGTTCTCGTCAATGTGCAGGCGCAGGAGCTCGGTTTGGGCTCCGGCGGGTTCGACGTCCTCTACGCGAACCTGACGCGCGGTCTCGAACAGCCGGCGGCGGACGAAGCGCACGTGATGAAGCTGCCGTACACGCCGCTGCAATGGGCGGAGCGTCACGCAGAGGAGGACGGGGAGCTCGCCGCCGGTCTCGACGGCACGCCGGTCGTCTGCTGCTCGCTGCACAGCCAGGTCGCTCCTGTGTGCGCGGGACTCGAGGGCAAGCGCGTCGCGTACGTCCAGCTGCCGGGCGGCGCGCTCTCGGTCGCGCTCTCGGACACGGTGCGGCTTCTGCGCTCGCGAGGGTTGCTCGCGGTGACGACCTCTGCCGGGCCGTGCTTCGGTGGGGACGTCGAGGCGGTCGGCGTCCCGTCGGCGCTCGCGTGGGCGGTCCAGGACGGATGCGAGGCGATGGTCTGCGCGATCGGTCCCGGGATCGTCGGCACCGGGACGAGCCTCGGCCACGGCGGACTCGCCGCCGCCGATGCGGCGAACGCGACCGCCGCGCTTGGCGGCCGGCCGGTGCTGGCGGCGCGGATCTCGAGCGCTGACGAGCGCGACCGCCATCGCGGCGTCTCGCACCACACGCGCGCAGTGCTCTCGCTCTGCCGCGGCGGCGTCGCGGTCGCCTGGCCGGCGGGGCTCGAGGCGCCGGACTGGGTCGAGCCGCGGAGCGAAGTCGACGTCGACGAATGGCGGGAGGCCTGCGTCGGGCTCCCGTTGTCCCACATGGGCCGCGGCCCCGACGAGGAGCCGTGGTTCTTCGCAGCCGCGTTCGCGGCGGGCAAGCTCGCACGTAGCCTGGCCGGCTAGAGGCCTGCCCGCAGGCAAGCGAGCGCGACGATCGCGCCGCCGCCCTCGGGGCGAGGGGCGACCACCCGGGTCAGGAGCCGCTCGACGTAGCTCTTCTGCCGCTCCGCCGGTGAGGCGATCGTATGGAGGAAAGGCGCACGTGTGAGTGACGCAATCGTGTCGAGTGTGCAAACACCTGCGGTTGCCGCACGACACCTCGCGATACGCCGACAAGCTAGGGTTTTCCGCCCGATGCGCATCGGTGTTCCAAAGGAGATAAAGGCGGACGAGTACCGGGTCGCCCTCACCCCGGCGGGCGCCCGCGAGCTCCTCCAGCGCGGCCACGACGTTCTCCTCGAGGCCGGCGCCGGAGAGGGGAGCGCGTTCTCCGACGAGACGTACAGGGCGGTCGGCGCAACCCTCGGCTCGGCCGAGGACGTCTGGCGCGATGCCGAGCTCCTCCTGAAGGTCAAGGAGCCTCTGCCCTCCGAGTACCCGCTCCTGCGCGAGGGGCTCGTCCTCTTCACGTACCTCCACCTCGCGGCGAGCGAGGAGTTGACCCGCGCGCTGGTCGAGAGCGGCGCCGCCTGCATCGCCTACGAGACGGTCGAGACGGACGGCCACGCCCTCCCGCTGCTCGCGCCGATGAGCGAGATCGCGGGGCGCCTCGCCGCCCAGGCCGGCGCCTACTTTCTGGAGAAGCCTCTCGGCGGGCGCGGCCTTCTGCTCGGCGGGGTCCCCGGCGTGGCGCCCGGCCGTGTGCTCGTGATCGGAGGCGGGATGGTCGGCTACAACTCCGCCGTGATCGCGCTCGGGCTGGGGGCGAGCGTGACGATCCTCGAGCGCTCGATCGACCGCATGCGCCACCTGGACGAGATTCTCTCGGGCCGGGTCAGCCTCGTCATGTCATCGAGCCTTCAGATCGAGGAGTCGATCGTCGAGGCCGACGTCGTCATCGGCGCTGTTCTGATCCCGGGCGCCGTCGCTCCGAAGCTCGTGACGCGCGAGATGGTGACCGCGATGAAGGACGGCGCCGTCCTCTGCGACGTCGCGATCGACCAGGGCGGCTGCGTCGAGACGTCGCGCCCGACGACCCACAGCGAGCCCATCTACGTGGTGGACGGCGTCACCCACTACTGCGTGGCCAACATGCCCGGCGCCGTCCCGATCACCGCCACGAAGGCGCTCACCAACGTCACGCTTCCGTACGTCGAGGAGATCGCCGACTATGGGCTGGCCGAAGCCGTCGCCCGCGACCCGGCTCTCGCGCGCGGCGTGAACGTTCTCGACGGGAAGATCACGTATGAAGCGGTCGCCGAGGCACACGGCCTTGATTTCCGTCCGCTAGAGGACGTCCTCCCGCTCTCGCCGGTTTAGCCCTTTTCGTCTTTGCGCGCCGGGCTCAGTCTCACCACGACCCACGTCATCGCCGCCGCGAGGACGATCACGCACGCGGCGAACACGACCAGCCCGAACAGTCCGAGGACGGCATCCACGACCGACCTAGAATAGCCGCGTGCCGCGCGCCTGCGTGATCGTGCTGGATGCTGTGGGCGCGGGAGCGCTCCCGGACGCCGACGCCTACGGCGACGAAGGTTCTGACACGCTCGGCAACGTCGCCCGCGCCGTCGGCGGGCTCGACCTGCCGAACCTCGAGGCGCTCGGCCTCGGGAACATCGAGCCGCTCGAGGGCTGTCCTCCGCAACCGGGCGCGCCGGCGGTGGCGGGCCGGCTGCTCGAGCGCTCCAAGGGCAAGGACACGATCGCCGGCCACTGGGAGCTGATGGGCGTCGTCACGGCGACGCCGTTTCCGACGTACGCGCAGGGCTTCCCGCACGACGTGATCGACCCGTTCATGCACCGCACCGGCCGTGGCGTGCTCGGCAACAAGCCGGCTTCGGGGACGGAGATCATCCAGGAGCTGGGCGAGGATCACCAGCGGACCGGCAAGTGGATCGTCTACACGTCGGCCGACTCCGTCTTCCAGGTAGCGGCGCACGAGGAGACGATCCCGCTCGAGGAGCTCTACGCGGCGTGCCGGATTGCGCGCGAGGAGATCCTGACCGGGAAGCATGCGGTCGGCCGCGTGATCGCGCGGCCGTTCGTCGGGGAGCCGGGAAACTACGAGCGGACGCCGAACCGGCACGATTTCTCCCTCGAGCCGCGGCGACCGAACTACCTGACGCTCGTGCGCGACGCGGGCAAGACGGTGCACGGGGTCGGCAAGATCGGCGACATCTTCGCGGGCCAGGACATCGACGAGTCGCGGCCGACCAAGTCGAACATCGAAGGGATCCAGCAGACGGAGACGCTGTTGCGTGAGGTCGACGAGGGGCTCATCTTCACGAACCTGGTCGAGACGGACATGCTCTGGGGGCACCGCAACGATCCGGTCAACTTCCACCGCTGCCTGCAGGACTTCGACCGGCGGCTGCCGGACCTGCTGGATGCGATGCAAGAGAGCGACCTCCTGATCCTCACGTCCGACCATGGCTGCGATCCCACAACCCCGTCAACCGATCACTCGCGGGAGCACGCCCTCTTGCTCGCCTACGTCCACGGTCGCAACGCCGCCGGCCGGATCCACGAAGAGGGCGAGTTCGCCGACGTGGGGGCGACCGTGAACGCCTGGCTCGGCGGGAAGTCGCCCGGGCGCAGGCTGCCCGGCCAGGCGATCGTCGAGCGGTGAGGCCGCAGGACGAGAGCCTTGTCGCGTCGCAGTACGCGACAGAGGATGCGCTCGAGGCGCGACGGTCGGTCTACGGCGACGTGGAAGGGCCCGATGCGAAGGAGGTCGCCTTTGCGGCGATCGCCGAAGCCGCGCCGAAGCGCGTGCTCGAGGTCGGAGGCGGGCCGGGCGAGCTGTCTGAGCGAATCGCCCGCGAGCTCGGCGCAGAAGTGGTGATGGTGGACAGCTCGTCGCGCATGGTCGAGCTGGCCCGTGCGAGAGGCGTAGACGCGCGCGTCGGTGACGTTCAGGCGCTGCCGCTCGGGGACGGCGAGTTCGACTGCGCCGTCGCCGCGTGGATGCTCTACCACGTGCCCGATCTCGACCGCGGGCTGTCGGAGCTCAGGCGGGTCCTGCAACCGGAAGGACGGCTCGTGGCGGTCACGAACGGGCGCGAGCACATGCAGGAGCTCCGGCGCCTCGCGGGCGACTGGGCGTGGGAGCGCCGCTTCCGCCGCGAGGAGGCCGTTGCGCTGCTCGAGCCGCACTTCGCGCGTGTCGAGCGCCGGGACGTCGATGCCTGGGTTTCCGTCGACCCGGACGGCGTGCAGCGCTGGGTCGAGTCGCTCGGGGGCGGGCCACGACCAAAGCTGGTCGACGAGCCCGTCCGTGCCCACATCGCCTGCGCGATCCTGGTCGCCGAGGCGTGACCTACGCCGCCGAGCTGATCGCGCGCAAGCGGGACGGGGGCGAGCTCAGCGCGCAAGAGATGAGCGAGCTGATGCTCGGCTATGCCCGCGGCGAGATCCCCGACTACCAGCTGGCGGCGTTCTGCATGGCCGTCTTCTTCCGCGGGTTGACCGCGGCCGAGACGTACGCCATGAGCCAGGCCATGATCGACACCGGCGAGACGCTGGACCTGCATTCGGCGCTCGGCCGCAAGGTGGTGGACAAGCACTCGACCGGAGGCGTGGGGGACAAGACGTCGATCGCGGTCGGCCCGGTGGTGGCGGCCTGCGGTGTGCCATTCGCGAAGATGAGCGGCCGTGGCCTCGGGCACACCGGGGGCACGCTGGACAAGCTCGAGTCGATCCCCGGCTTCCGCGTTGAGCTGTCGACGGACGAGTTCGTCGAGCAGGTGCGCGACGTCGGCCTCGCGATCATCGCGGCAAGCGCGAACCTCGTGCCGGCCGACAAGAAGCTCTACGCCCTGCGCGACGTGACCGCGACGGTCGACAGCCACTCGTTGATCGCGGCCAGCATCATGTCGAAGAAGATCGCCGCCGGAGCCGATGCGATCGTGCTCGACGTCAAGGTCGGCGAAGGCGCGTTCATGAAGTCGCTCGAGGACGCGCGGACGCTCGGCGAGCTGATGCTCGACCTCGGCCGGAGCGCCGGCCGGGAGACGGTCTGCCTGCTGACGGACATGGACCAGCCGCTCGGGAACGCGGTCGGAAACGCGCTCGAGATCAGGGAGGCGCTCGCGACGCTCCGCGGCGAAGGGCCGCCTGATTTCGCCGAGCTGGTCACCGCCGCCGCCACACGCCTGCTGCTGCTGTCGGACCTGGGCATCGACGAGACCGAGGCACGGGCACGGGTTGAGCGGACGCTCGCAACGGGAAGCGCCGTCGAGGCCTACGAGCGCTGGATTCGCGCCCAGGGCGGCGACCCCGGCGAGGACGCGCTACCGACTGCGCCGGTCGTGCGCGAGCTCGCCTCGCCCGCTGCCGGCTACGTCGCCGAGCTCCGAGCGGTGCGGGTCGGAGAGGCCGCGCTCCACCTCGGCGCCGGCCGCCGCACGAAAGACGATGCCATCGACCACGCCGTCGGCATCGTGTGCCTGCGGAAGCGCGGTGACCGGGTCGGCGCGGGGGAGCCGCTCGCGGAGATCCACGCCCGTACCCCGGAAGGCGCCGACGCGGCCGCCCGGGAGCTGGCGGACGCCTACGTCGTCGGGGACGAGCCTCTCGCGCAGCGGCCCGTCGTGCTCGACGTGCTCGACTGAGGCTCGGCGAGCCGTCCAGACCGGACTAGGCTGGGCCCATGCCCGAGCTACCCGAGGTCGAGACCGTCCGCGCCCGGCTCGAGCCGAGGCTCGTCGGCCGCCGCCTGCAGAGCGTCGAAATCTCCGACCCGCGAGTCACACGGCCCTTCGACCCCGCCGAAGTCGCCGCCGAGCTCGTGGGAGAGCGGGTCGCAGCGCTCGAGCGCCGCGGCAAGTATTTGGTTGTTCGGTTCGAGAGCGGTCGCGTTCTCCTGATTCACCTCCGCATGACGGGACAGCTGCTGCACGGGAACGGCGCCTCGCCGGCGGACACCGACCCTCACCTTCGTGCTGTTGTCAGACTAGACGACGGATCGGACGTCATCTATCGCGACGTCCGCCGCTTCGGTACCTGGCTGCTCGTCGAGCCGGGCGAGCTCGAGCCCTACCTCGGAACGCGCGTCGGTCGGGAACCGCTGGCACCCACGTTCAGCGCCAAGCGGCTCGCCGAGACGATCGCCGGCCGGCGCTCGCCGATCAAGGCGGTCCTGCTCGACCAGCGCCGGCTGGCCGGCGTGGGGAACATCTACGCCGACGAGGCGCTCTGGCGGGCGCGAGTCCACCCGCTGCAGCCGGCGCGAGATCTCCGTCCGGCGGAGGTCGCCTCGCTACACCGCGGTGTCAGGGCGGCGCTACGGGCCGGAATCGCGCGCCAGGGCGCGACGCTGAGCGACTACCGCACTCCCGAAGGCGCGCGCGGGCGGATGCAGGACGAGTTCAAGGTCTACGGCCGCGCCGGCGAGCCGTGCGAGCGCTGCGGAACGCCGATCGAGAAGATCCGCACGGCCGGACGCGGGACCTGGTACTGCCCGGGCTGCCAGCGGCTCTAAGCGGCCAGCCGCTCGAGCTCGCCGCTGCGGTCGAGCTGCCAGAGCTCCGTGTACCCGCCGATGGGACGGCCGTCGACCACGATCTGGGGCACGGTCCATCCGCCCGTCAGCTCGAGCAGCCGCCGGCGGAAGGTCGGGTCGTCGTCGTCGAGCATGACCTCCTCGTACTCGAGGCCGCGCGCGTCGAGCAGCGCCTTCGCCCGCACGCAGTAGCCGCACCAGCGCGTGGTGTACATCTGGATCGTCGGCATTACAGCTTTAAACGCGTAAACCGCCTCGACGATTCCCGGCCTGGGCCGGATCTACACTTGACGGGGTGGGCCGCGCGTACAAGTCCGAAGCGGTCGTGCTGCGCTCGTTTCGCCTGGGCGAGGCCGACCGGGTTCTGCACCTCTACACCCTCGACCGCGGCCGCGTCGGCGCCGTCGCGAAAGGCGTGCGCAAAACGAAGTCGCGCTTCGGAGCGCGGCTCGAGCCCCTCAGCCACGCCGAGCTCGTCCTCCACGAGGGCTCGGGCGAGCTCCAGACGGTCACCGGAGCAGAGCTGATCCGATCGCACCGCCACGCGCGCGAACAGCCGTACCGGCTCGCAGTGGGCCTCGTCGCGGCAGAGGCGATGCTCCGTCTGTTCCCCGAGCAGGAAGCGAACGAGCGTGCCTTCAGGGCGCTGACGCGGTTCCTCGACCTGCTGGACGAACTCGAGCCTCGCTCCGAGGAGACGGCGGGCAGGGATCCGCTCGTGCTCTCGTTCCAGCTGAAGCTGCTCTGGCTTTCGGGCTACCTGCCGCACGTCACGAGCTGCGCCGAGTGCGGGGCCGAGGAGGCGCTCTCAGGCTACTCGCCGAGGGCGGGAGGAGCGATCTGCCAGGCGTGCGCGAACGGAGAATTGCTTCCGCTCTCCGCAGACGGCCT
>Ga0137373_10000538_pt1 | contig 37410 bp, 36 predicted proteins | sample SagtaG_5_FD_104912 | JGI IMG/M metagenome (GOLD analysis project Ga0137373, IMG submission 104912) | Vadose zone soil microbial communities from Sagehorn Ranch, Mendocino, California, USA - Sage1_R_80_16 metaG | ecosystem: Environmental > Terrestrial > Soil > Vadose zone | place: USA... | reverse complement strand
GTGCCGCGCAGCGCGAGTGGGGGCAAGCGCGGCGGCCGTCCGGCGAAGTAGGTTTCGAGCGCCTCCACGGCGAGGTCGAGGTGCGCGCGCGCCTGCCCGGACATGCCGGGGCGCGGGGGACCGCGATCGAGGAAGGAGAGCCCGGACATTCCCTGGGCCTCGGCCTCCAACGAGAGGACGCCGACCGGGCTGCGGTAGCGCAAGCGGCAGGTCATTCTAGCGGGGGGACACTCGGGCTACGCCCTCGCGCCCCCCTCATGAGGTCACCGACGCGGAGCGCGGCCCGGCGAACCGCGCGAGGACGTCCGCGATCTCGGCGTTCACGACGCGCAGGAAGTCCTGCTTCTCCCGGAAGGGCAGGAACGCGCTCTTGAACCCCTGCACGAGGACCGTGCACAGATCGTCGAGCGTGAAGCTCAGCTCGCGGTGGACGAGCAGGAGCTCCTTCGTCAGGGTCGTGTCCGTGATGAGCCGGTTGTCCGTGTTCACCGTCACGCGCAGGCCGAAGTCGAAATAGAAGCGGAGCGGATGGCTCGCGATGCCCGGCACGGACCGGGTCTGGACGTTCGAGGACGGGCACATCTCGAGCGGGATGCGGTGGTCGTTCAGGTAGTTGAGCAGGTCGCCGTTCTCGCGCAGCCGCACGCCGTGACCGATGCGGTGCGCGCCGCACTTGTGGACCGCCTGCGCGATCGAGTCGGGACCGTACGCCTCGCCCGCGTGGATCGTGACGTTCACGTTGTTGTCGAGGATGAGCTGGATCGCCTCGCGGTGGTGGCGGGCCGGGTGGCCTTCCTCCGCCCCGGCGAGGTCGAACCCGACGACCCCCTTGCCCTTGTAGGCGACCGCGAGCTCGGCGAGGCGCACCGACGTCTGGGGATCCATGTGGCGGATCCCGCAGATGATGACGTTCGACTTGATCCCGGCATCGCGATTCGCGTGTCGGAGCCCGTCGAGCACCGCGTCGACGATCGTGGTCGGCTTGAGGCCGCGGCTCGTGTGGAGCACGGGCGAGTAGCGGACCTCGAGATAGCGGACGTTCTCGGCGGCGCAGTCCGTCGCGAGCTCGTAGGCGGCCCGGTAGAGCGCCTCCTCGGTCTGGAGCACCGCCAGCGTGACGTCGAAGGCGACGAGGTAGTCCTCGAGCGACGCGCAGGTCTCGCCCATATGGATCGCCTTCGCGAGCCCCTCGGGCGTGTCGGCGGGGAGACGGACCTTCTGCTTCTCGGCGAGATCGAGCAGCGTGGCGAGGCGGACGGAGCCGTCGAGGTGGCAGTGCAGATCGGTCTTGGGGAGCGCCCGAAGGAGCTCCTCGGTCACCGGCGGGAGCCGTCCGGCGGGGGGTGGAGGCATCCTAGAATCATATGCCGGTAGACATCGGCCCGCCGCGTTCCTGGACGTGGTCGTGGACCTGGACGTGGTCGTGGACCTAAACCTCGACCTGGACCTCGACTTCGACCTCGACCTCCGGTTCGGCCTGGTCGAGGACGAGGTCGAGGTCCAAGACCAGGTCCACGTCCACGTCCAGGTTGGTGAGGATCACGTGATCCTCACGGGCACCCACCCACGCACGGCGTTCACGAGCCAGACCCGCCGCGCGCGCCCGAGCTCCGCGACTCGCACCGGACGTTCGCGGATCTCGCCCCGCGCGAGCAGCTCCGCCCGCATCACGCCCGCGAGCAGGCCGGCCTCGCGGTGGGGCGTCACGCGCTCGCCGCCGACCTCGAGCACGACATTGCCGATCGTGAACTCCGTCAGCTCACCCTCGTCGTTCGCGAGCAGCACGTCGAAGGCTTCGGGGCGCTCGCGCCGCGCCGCGTCGTACGGCTCCCGGCGCGTCGTCTTGTGGAAGAGGGCGGGATCGCGCCGCGACACCCGCGCGCTCGCGAGCGCCACGGGGAGCGGTGCCTCGGGGACCGGGGGGAGCGGGGCCGCCTCGGCGCGCACCGCGCCGCCGCGCTCAAGCCGAAGCCGGACGCGGCGCGAGCCCCGCGCCGCGCGCGCCCGCTCCCTGCCGAGCGCCGCGTCGATCGCGCCCGCGTCGAGGCGGAACCCGAGGTGGCGCGCGGACGAGGCGAGGCGCTCGAGGTGTCGCGCGAGGAGCGGGTAGCCGCCCGGCTCGAGACGCAGCGTCTCGACGAGCTCGAACGGCGCCTCGTGCCGCAGGAATTCGCCCTTCGCGAGCGCCTCGTCGTACTCGTCGTCGGCCGAGGACGCCCAGGTGATGCCGCCTCCGACCCCGGCGACCGCCTCGCCGCGGGCGAGGTCGAGCTCGAGCGTCCGGATCGCCACGTTGAAGGCGGCGTCGCCCCCGGGCGCCACGAACCCGATCGCGCCGCAGTACGCGCCGCGCGGGGAGGTCTCCTCCTCGGCGATGACGCGCGTCGCCATCGCCTTCGGCGCGCCGGTGACCGAGCCGCAGGGGAACGCAGCGGCGAGGAGGTCCGCCATCCCGACCGCGGGGCGGAGCCGCGCCTCGACCGTCGAGGTGAGCTGCAGCACGGTCCGGTAGCGCTCGACCTCGAGGAGCCGCGGAACGCGCACGGTCCCGATCCGCGCGACGCGGCCGAGATCGTTGCGGAGCAGGTCCGCGATCATCACGTTCTCCGCCCTCTCCTTCGGGGAGGCGGCGAGCGCCGCCGCGGCTGCGGCGTCCTCCTCCTCGAACCGGCCGCGGCGCGCGGTGCCCTTCATCGGCCGGGTGCGGACGAGATCGCCCGTGCGCTCGAGGAACAGCTCGGGGGACGCGGAGACGATGGCGCGCGCGCCGAGATGGACGAGCGCGCCGAGCCCGCCCCCCTGCGCCTCGCGCAGCCGGAGGTAGAGCGCGAGCGGGTCGCCGGCGAACGGGCCGCGCAGCCGGAAGGTGTGGTTCACCTGGTACACGTCGCCTCGCGCGATGCGCGCGCGGATGCGCTCGACGGAGCGGGCGTGGGCGGCCTGCTCGACGTCCGGGACGAGCGGGCCGAGCAGCGCATCCGCGCCGGGCTCCGGCCGGCGCGGCGCGGGAGCGTCGTACACGCCGAACCAGACGAGCGGGAGCGCGCCGCGCGCGCGGGCGTGGAGGGCGGGATCGAGCGCCGGCGCCGCCTCGGAGCACACGAACCCCGCCGCCCAGCTCCCCGCCGCCGCGGCGGCCTCCACCCGCGCGAGCGCCGGCCGGACCTCCTCGAGCGTCTCCGCGGCGACGACCGTGCGCGGGCGCTCGAACGCGAGCGGGCCGGGCGAGATCCCGTCGAAGTCGAGGAGGACGGTCCCGGCTTCCAGTGTCATGGCACGGTCAGTCGGAGCGCCCGAGGAAGCGGGCCAGGATCCGCTTCTCCCCGAGCTCGAACCGGACCGTCACCTTCGCGTCGCGCCCCGCGCCGTCGCAGCCGAGCACGACGCCCTGCCCGAGCGAGGGGTGGACGACCCGATCGCCGCGAACGAACGCGCCCTGCGCGCCGGGCCGCTGGTCGAAATCGTAGTCGACGACGGGCGCGGCCGAGGTGGAAGGGTCGAGCTCGATGTGCGGCTCGTCCGGCAGGGCGCCGGGGTGGCGCCGGATCGTGGGGGGGCGCGGCGCCGCCGGCCGGAAGGACTCGCGCGCCTCGCGGGCCCGCACCTCGCGGGCGACCGCCTCCCCGAACAGCTCCGGGGGCAGATCGGTGAGAAAGCGTGACGGCTCCATCGGGCGCCAGGAGGGTCCACCCTCGCCATACCCCATCCGGCGCCGGGCGAGCGAGAGCGTCAGCCGCCGCTTCGCGCGCGTGATCCCGACGTAGCAGAGCCGCCGCTCCTCGTCGTACGCGTCGGCCTCCTCGCGCGCCGAGACGTCGCCCCACGGTTCGCGCGGGAACGTCCCCTCCTCGAGCCCCGAGAGGAACACGGCGGTGAACTCGAGGCCCTTCGCGGCGTGGAGCGTCATGAGCGCGACCCGCCCCTCCGCCGTCGGCTGGTCGGCCTCGCCGAGGAGCGCGATCTGCTCGAGGAACCGCGCCAGCGGCGCGGGGACGGGCTCGTCCGGATCGCGCGGCGGCGGCTGTCCGGCGCTCGCCTCGTCGAACTCCCGGGCGGCGGCGACGAGCTCGACGAGGTTCTGCGCCCGCTCCGCCGCCTCGTCGGTCCGCTCCGCCTCGAGATACGTCCTCGCGGCGAAGCCGCGCTCCTTCGTCGGGGCCCCCTGGGGGGCGAGGCGCGCGAGGAGCCCGGTGCGAGAGAGCACCTCCTGGACGGCGACGCCCGCGTCGAGCGAGGTCGCGTCGCGCGCGAGCCCGGCGAGGGTCTCGCGGAGCGCGCCGAGCGCGCGTCGCGCGGCCGGCTTCAGGCCTTCGACCGCGTCCACCTCGGCGAGCGCGTCGTAGAGCGACACCCCGCGCGCGCGCGCGTGCGTCCGCAGCCGCTCGACCGTCTTCTCGCCGATCCCGCGCGGCGGCTTGTTCACGATGCGGGCGAGGTCGAGGTCGCTCCTCGGCTCGAGCGCGAGTCGCAGGTAGGCGGCGGCGTCCTTCACCTCCGCCCGCTCGTAGAAGCTCGTCCCGCGCACGATGACGTACGGGATGCGCGCGGCGCGCAGCGCCGCCTCGATCGGCCGCGACTGCGCGTTCGTGCGGTAGAGGACGGCGATCTCGTCCCCTGCGGTCCCGTGCGCCCGTTCGTGCGCGACGGCCCGCGCGATCCGCTCCGCCTCGTCGTGCTCGTCCTGCCCGACGACGAGCGCGAGCGGATCGCCGGGCGCCTCCTCGGTCCAGAGCCGCTTCTCGCGGCGCCGCGCCGCGCGAGAGATCACCGCGTGCGCCGCGTCGAGCACGTTGCGGGTGGAGCGGTAGTTCTGCTCGAGCTTCACGACGCGCGTGCCGGGGAAGTCGCGGTCGAAGCCGAGGATGTTCTCGACGTCCGCGCCGCGCCACCGGTAGATGGCCTGGTCGTCGTCTCCCACCACGCAGACGTTCCCGCGCCCGCCCGCGAGGAGGCGCAGCAGCCGGTACTGGACCGGGTTCGTGTCCTGGAACTCGTCGACGAGCAGGTGCTCGAACCGCCCCGCCCAGCGCGCGCGGAGCGCCTCGTCCTCCTCGAGGAGCCTCACCGGCCGCATGAGAAGGTCGCCGAAGTCGGCTGCGCCCGCCCGCCCGAGCGCCGCCTGGTAGCGCGCGTACACCTCGCGCGCGAGCTGCCCTTCGAGGTCGTGCTCGCCCGCCTGGACCTCCTCCGCGCGCAGCGCGACGCCCTTCCACCGGTCGATGCGGGAGAGGGCCTCGCGCGCGGTGAGCGCCTCGCCGTCGTCCGCCCCGAGCTCGGCGAGGATCCCCTTCACAAGCCGGAGCTGGTCGTCGTCGTCGTAGATGGGGAACGAGGGGGAGAGGCCGGCGCGGGGCGCCTCGCGGCGGAGGAAGCGCGCGCCGAACGCGTGGAAGGTCTGGACCCACAGCTCGCCCGCCGTCGCGCCGAGCAGGCGGGCGAGCCGCTCGCGCATCTCGCCGGCGGCCTTGTTCGTGAACGTGACGGCGAGGATCCGCCACGGCACGACCCCCTCCTCCGCCACGAGCCGGGCGATCCGGTGGACGATGACGCGGGTCTTGCCGCTCCCCGCTCCGGCGAGGACGAGGAGCGGCCCGTCGCCGTGGAGCACGGCCTCGCGTTGTGCGTCGTTCAGATCGGCGAGCAGGTCGGTCATGCCCTCTAGGGCCCTGGAGCGGCGCGAAGATAACGGATCTCGGGGCGTGCTACCGCGCCGCTGCGTCCGGCGCGGCCGCGGGGCGCTTCTCCGGGGCGGAGGCCGCCCGGGGCGCCTTCGCGCGGGCGCGGCGGGGTGGCGGCTCCGGCGGCAGCCAGCGGTAGTCGTACTCGGCCCGGTCCACCTGCTCGGCGTCCGCCGGACCGTTCTCGTGGAGCCCGAGGCGCACCGCCTTCGTCCAGACGAGGCGGCGCGGCAGGAGCGTCGCCGGATCGGTGACGAGGACGAGCTCGCTCTCGGCGGCGAGATCCTTCCGGGCGCCCTCCGCCGGCTCGGTCCCGGCGGGGAGGACGCGCGCGAGGAGCTGCGGGGCGGCGCGCTCGAGCGCGGCGCGATCCGGCACGGAGCGCAGCACCGCCTCCACGCAGCGGAGCGCGCGCTCCGCGGCGGCGCACGGCACGCGGCGGCGCACGCTGAACTCCACCGCGTGGGGCGCGCGCACGCCGGGCAGGAGGGGCAGCTCCGCCTCGGATTGCATGGCGTAGGTCTCGGCGACGCGCAGGTCCGCGCCGGTCCAGAACCCGACCGCGAGGTTCCAGAGCTCCTCCGCCTCGACCCGCGTCTCGGCCAGGGCCAGCGCGAGGGCGCGCTCCGCCTGCTCGGGCGGGACCTTCGCGTCGTCGAGGACGCGCGCGAGCACCGGACGAAGGGCGTCGACGCCGTCTAGGCCGAGGAACTCGCCGTCGGCGCCGACGCGCTGGACCACCGCCTCCGAGGCCCGGATCGCGTCGCGCGCGAGCGCCCCCGCGAAGGGGAGGTCGCCCCGCCAGGTCGTGGCGCGGGTCGTGACGCGAAGCCCGTCCGGCGTCGGCTCGGCGAGCGCCTCGTAGCGTGCGGTGAAGGTTCCGCGCGGCCGGCCGGTGCGGAGCCGCGTGCGCCGGTAGGTCACGCGCGCACGGGCCGGCGCCGGCCAGGCGAAGCGCAGCGAAACCACCTCGCCGCGCGGGGGCGCGTCGTCCTCGGCGGCACGAGCCGGCAGCGCGAGCGCCGCGAGGAGGAGCGCGAGGATCGGGCGCGGCATGGGGCGAGGAGGCTAGCACGGGATCGGCCCTGCCACGCTGCGGCGGGACCCGGAGAGCGGTAGATTCCCTGCCATGGCGGCGCCCGTCCGGATCGTCCCGCTCGGCGGGCTCGGCGAGATCGGCATGAACTGCATGGCGATCGAGTGCGACGGCCGGATCGCCGTCGTGGACTGCGGGATCATGTTCCCGAACGAGCCGGTGGGCGTGGACCTGATCGCGCCCGATCTCTCCTTCCTGCGCGAGCGGCGGGAGCAGGTCGGGGCGGTGTTCCTCACCCACGGGCACGAGGACCATCTCGGCGCGCTCCCGTTCCTCCTCCGCGACGTGCCGGTGCCCGTGTACGCGAGCCGCTTCACCCTCGCCCTTCTCCGGCCGCGCCTCGACGAGGCAGGCGTCACGGCGGACCTGCGCGAGGTGGTCCCGGGGGATCTCCGCGCGGCCGGAGAGGCCTCGCCCCTCGCCGCGGAGTTCTTCTCGGTCGCCCACTCCGTCCCGGACGCCTGCGGGCTCGCGCTCAGGACGCCGCAGGGGACGATCCTCCACTCCGGCGACTTCAAGATCGACCCGCACCCAGTGGCCGGGCGTGGCACCGACCTCGCGCGCATCGAGGCCCTCGGACGAGAGGGCATCCGCCTCCTGCTCTCCGACTCGACCAACGCGGAGCGGGACGGCGCCTCGGGGTCGGAGTCCGAGGTGGGCCCCGCGCTCGAGGAGGTCTTCGAGCGCGCGCGGGGCCGCGTCTTCGTCGCGTGCTTCGCCTCGAACGTCCACCGCATCCAGCAGGTCGTGAGCGCGGCCCGCGCGTTCGGCCGGCGGCTCGCGCTGCTCGGCCGCTCGATGGAGGCGAATGTCCGCATCGCGCAGGCGCTCGGGTACCTCGAGCTCCCCGGGTGGATGCCGATCGACGCGGCCGCGGCGCGCGAGCTGCCGCCCCGCGAGCTCTGCGTCCTCACCACGGGCACCCAGGGGGAGCCGCGGAGCGCCCTCGCGCGCCTCGCCCGCGGCGAGCACCCCGACCTCGCCCTCGCTCCGGGCGACCTCGTCGTCCTCTCCTCCCGCCACATCCCAGGGAACGAGCTCGCGATCGGCCAGGTGGTGAACGACCTCTGCCGCCGCGGCGCCGAGATCGCGAGCGAGGGGCGCGCGCCGCTCCACGTCTCCGGGCACGCGCAGCAGGCGGAGCAGCGGCGCCTCATCGCGCTCGCCCGCCCCGCCCACTTCGTCCCCATTCACGGCGAGTACCGCCACCTCGCGCGCCACGCCGCCCACGCGGCCGCCGAAGGGGTGGTGGGGCGGGACGTGCTCCTCGACGGCCAGGTGCTGGAGCTCGCCGACGCAGGCGTGCGCGTCGCCGAGGAGCGGGTCGCGGTCGGCCGGGTCTACACGGATCGCGACGCGCTCCTCGGGGCCGACATCGGCGCGCTCGTGGTAAAGGATCGCCGCCTCCTCGCGGAGGCCGGACTCGTCATCGTGGTGCTCGCGATCGAGAAGACGACCGGCGCGGTGGTGCGCGGCCCCGAGCTGTTCGCGCGGGGCGTGGCGGGCTTCGAGGGGGCGGAGGAGGCGATCCGGGGCGAAGCGCTGCGGGCGATCGACGAGCTGTCGAGCCCGGCCCGCTCCGACGCCGCGGAGGTGCAGGAGGCGCTCCGGAGCGGGGTGCGGCGCTGGTTCCGGCGTGAGGTGGGGCGCAGGCCGACCGTGCTGCCGGTCGTACTCGAGCTGTAGGAACGGCGCGAGACGAGAGAGGAGAGGGAGATGCCGAGCTTCGACGTCGTGTCCGAGCTGAACATGATGGAGGTCGAGAACGCCTTCAACCAGGCGCGCAAGGAGATCCAGCAGCGCTTCGACTTCAAGGGGACGAGCACGGATCTCGAGCGCGACAAGGATGGCCACGTCGTCGTGAAGGCGGCCTCCGACGGTCGCGCCGAGGCGGCGCTCGGCGTGCTCATGGAGAAGCTCGCGAAGCGCGGGGTGCCGCTCGAGGGGCTCGACCCGCAGAAGATCGAGCCCGCCTCCGGTGGCCACGTCCGCCAGCTCGTGAAGCTGAAGAAGGGGCTGAAGCAGGAGGACGCGAAGAAGATCGTCGCCCTCCTGAAGGAGAGCGGCCTGAAGGTCCAGGCCGCGATCCAGGGCGAGGCGGTCCGGGTGAGCGCGAAGAAGAAGGACGACCTGCAGGACTGCATGCAGCGGATCCGCGGCGCTTCGCTCGGGATCCCGCTCCAGTTCCAGAACTTCAGGGAGTAGCGAGCGGTCGGCCGGCCGTCTCCGCCGCGCCCCACCGCCCGCTCGGGTGCCACGCACACCTCTCGGGAGGAATCCGACCACCGCGTGCGTTCGACTCGCAGGTGACGCTCCGACTGCATCCTGGCGGGCGAGTGGTGGGTCTCACGGACGAGGTCCGCGAGAGCGCGCACGCGTGGCGCGTCGGCGTCGAGTACCAGGCCCTCGTCGACGTGCACACGCTCGAAACGGTCGCGCACGAGGCCCTCGCCCGCTTCCGGGGCGCCGACGGCTCGTCGCTGCCGCCCTGCCGGGTCTTCTCGGAGCTGCGCTGCGAGTCTGAGCTGCTCTCCGCCGTGGAGCTGCAGCTGAAGGAGCTGCAGATTGAGCGGGCGCCCGGCCGCTCGGTCTTCCTGAACGTCGACCCGGAGGCCTGGCACGCCGGTTCGCCCCGCACGAGGAAGCAGCTCGTCGACCTCCTCGCCGCGCCCGGCGAGGTGGAGATCGTCGTCGAGGTGGTCGAGACCGGCGACGCGAGCGCGGCCGCGCGCGCCCGGGCCTTCATGAAGGAGCTCAGCGACGCGAAGGTGACGATCGCGCTCGACGACGTCGGCGCCTCGGGGGCGGTGTTCTCGATCGACGCCCTGCGCTGCGCGGACGTCGTGAAGTTCGACCGCTCGTTCCTCGATCGGCCGCGGGATCCCCGCGAGCGGGCGATCGCGCGCGGACTCGTCGCGGTCGCGCGGGCGCTCGGCGCCCGGACGGTGCTCGAGGGGGTGGAGCGCCCCGAGCACCTCCGCCTCGCGGAGGAGCTCGGGTTCGATCTCGTGCAGGGCTTCCTGCTCGGCGACCGGACGATCGTCGTCGACCCGGTCGCCGGTTGATCACGGGGGAGACCCTGCGTCGCCGCTATCGAGGGTGGACGCCCAGGTGCTCGTCGGCGCCGGGCCCGCCGGGAAGAGGCCGCGCGTCGAGCGCGGCGCGATCCCAGCGCCCGAGCCTCGCGCCGGCGTCGTACACGGACTCGCAGAACGCGAGGACCGTCTCGCCCGGCGCGGCGCTCGTCCGCGCGAGCTCGTAGGGCAGCAGGAAGTTCGCGAGGCTGGGGTCGTACCGCGCCCCGGCGGGCTCCACCGCCGCGTCGCGAAAGCCGGCCGGCTCGGGCGCGGCGTACGCGTAGAGCACCGGTTCCTCCGACGCCGCGCCGGCCTGCGTGACGCCCCCCGGCCAGAAGCCGAACGAGAGGACCTCATGGGAGTACGCCTCGCGCGTGATGCGATCCGCCTCCGGCCGCTCGGGAGCGGGGCGGCCCGAGAAGCGGGTGGAGGCGAGGTCGAAGCTTCCCCAGAAGAAGTGGACCGGGCTCTGCTTACCGACGAAGCGCCCGGCGAAGGCCTTGAGGACCTGATCGCAGCGCGCGAGCACCCGGAAGAAGCGGTGCGCCGCCTCGGCGTCGTAGGCGTCGTGCTCCTCGTCCTCGTCGAACGGGATCGGGTCTTGGACCTCGACGGGCATGCGCCAGACGTGGACGTCGACGTCGAGGGCGTGCAGCGCCGACATGAGCTCCTCGTAGAACGACCGCACCGTGCGGGGCACGAGCGGCAGGACGCGCCGGCGCCCGTCGCTCGTCTCGACTCGCAGGTTGTGATCGACGAGATCGAAGCGGAGCTCGAGCGACAGGTCTCCGTACGGGATCGCGGAGGTTGTGAGGCCCCGCGCCGAGACGTACAGCGGCGTCTGCCACCAGTGGTTCAGGTGCGGCGCGAGCGCGAGCCGGACCTTTCCGACGATCTGCGTCCACATGTGGAGGGTGTCGCGGGTGTCCCGCCACGCGTCGAGCGGGAGCGGGGGCCAGCTTTCCTCGGATGCGACGGTGCCGTCGGAACGCGCCATACGTGGCCTCCGCCACAATCTATGGAGCGCCTGCGGCGCCGCGAACCGGCCGCCGCCCGCACCGCCGCCGGACGGCCGTCCTGGCCGCCGCCCTGCGTTGCCCCCGCCCCCCCGGTCTGTTAGATCGCGCGGGCCCCGATGCCGACCCGCGTCTACATGCACACCCTCGGTTGCCCGAAGAACCGGGTGGACAGCGAGGTGATGCTCGGGACGCTCTCGGAGGCCGGCTACCGCCTCGTCCAGGATCCGGAGAAGGCCGAGGTGATCGTCGTGAACACCTGCGGCTTCATCGAGAGCGCGAAGGTGGAGTCCGTCGAGGCCATCGTCGAGCTCGCCCAGCTGAAGGGCGCCGGACGCTGCAAGAAGCTCGTCGTGACGGGCTGCCTCGTGCAGCGGCACGGGGACGAGCTCGCGCGCGAGCTGCCCGAGGTCGATCACTTCCTCGGCACCGGTGCGTACGCCGACATCGCGCGGGTGGTCTCCGACGCGCAGGCGCGGCGGCTCGTCGTCCCCGATCCCGAGTTCGTCCACTCCGCCCTGACGCCGCGGGTGAACTCGCTCCCGTCGCACACGGCCTACCTCAAGATCTCCGAGGGCTGCGACAACGCCTGCGCGTTCTGCATCATCCCGAAGCTGCGCGGGCCGCAGCGCTCGCGCCCGGTGGACGACGTCGTGGCGGAGGCGGAGGCGCTCGTCCGGCAGGGGACGATCGAGATCTCGCTCGTGGCGCAGGATCTCACCGCGTACGGCATGGACCTCCCGGGCCGTCCGCGCCTGCACCAGCTCCTGCGCGCCCTCGCCCGCGTCGACGGGCTCCGCTGGATCCGCCTGCACTACGCCTACCCGCGCGACGTCCCGGACGCGCTCGTCGAGGCGATCGCGGAGGAGCCGCGGATCGTGAAGTACCTCGACATGCCGCTGCAGCACAGCTCGGACCGGCTCCTGCGCGCGATGAAGCGCGGGCGGGACTCCGTCTTCCTGCGCGAGCTGCTCGCGCGGCTCCGCGCCCGGATCCCCGGGCTCGCGCTGCGCACCTCGCTCATCGTCGGCCTCCCCGGCGAGACCGAAGGGGACTTCGACGATCTCCTCCGCTTCGTCGAGGAGCAGCGCTTCGAGCGGCTCGGGGTGTTCGAGTTCTCGCCCGAGGAGGGGACCCCCGCCGCGGAGATGGCGCGCCAGGTCCCGGACGAGGTGAAGCGCGCGAGGTTCGAGCGGATCATGGAGATCCAGCAGCGGATCTCGCGCGAGCACCAGCGGGCGATGGTCGGCCGGAGGGTCGAGGTCCTCGTCGAGGGGCGCGCGGAGGAGACGGAGCACCTCCTCGCCGGTCGCCACGCGCAGCAGGCGCCGGAGATCGACGGCCTCACGTACGTGAACGACGGGGTCGCTTACCCGGGCGAGATCGTCACGGTCGAGGTCACCGACGCCGCCGAGTACGACCTCGTCGGCCGGGTGGTCGCGCGGGAGCCCGGCCGCGCCGCGCGCTCGCAGCCGCGCGCGAATCCCCGCGGCCGGCGCGGGCTGCCGGTCGTCGGCTGAGTACCTGAAGCGACGGGCCTCACTTGCCCGGCTGGACCCGCCGCACGTCCTTCGGCAGCTTCACCTCGAACGCGCCGTCGGTGAGCCCCTGGTTGCGGCGCACGTCCGTGAAGCGGATCTCGTTCACGTTCCCCGCCCCGTCGACGACCCGCGTCGCGGTGACCTCTCCCTCGGGACCGACGGAGAGCGCGATCGACTCGACGCGGGGGTCGGCCTCCTTCGGGCGGAGGAGGAGGGCGCCGCCCTCCCCCTTCGAGATCTGGAACTCGTGCGCGAGATCCCCCTTGCCGAGGAGGAACGTCACCGCCGCGCTCAGCGCGGACGCGTCGAACCGCTCGTCCACGTAGGCCTGGTTCTCCTCCGGCTCGAACTGCACGAGGCGCGAGCCCTTCACGGCGATCGTCTTCTTGCCCGGCTTCGCGTAGTCCCAGCGCATCATCCCGGGCTTCTTCACGCGCAAGGTCCCCGAGGAGACCTGCCGCCGGCCGAACCCCGAGTAGGTGTAGGTCTGCTGGAAGCGCGCCTCGAGGTCGGAGGTCCGCTCGTAGAACGCCTGCACCTTGCGAGCGAGCTCGGCCGCGGGGAGCTCCGGCGCGGGCGCGGCGGCGACGAGGAGGGCGGCGGCGAGGGCGATCATGCGATGTGTTTAGCAGACGCGCGCCTCGCGCGCGCCATTCACGGCGCCTTGACGGAGGCGTCCGCGCGGGCGATCCTCCCCGGCCTCGATGCGCCGTCTCCTCGCCGCCGTCGCCGTCGCGCTCCTCGCCGGGTGCCACACCTCGTCCTGCCAGGACCTCGGGGAGAAGCTCTGCGCCTGCACGGGCCAGAGCAAGGACACCTGCAAGACGCAGGTCGAGGATCAGCTGAAGTCGGTGGATCTGCCCGAGTCCCGCTGCGACGAGATCCTCGGCACGTGCAACGCTCCCGCAGGCGTCGATCTCTGCGAGTGGCTCGTCACCTGCCCCGGCCAGGTCGCCTGCGGGATCGCGGAGCCGCAGAACTGCACGACCACGACACGGTGACGCGTCAGCTCGGGATGCCGAGCGCGATGCGGCGGCCGGCAGTGGGCGCGACCGGCCCCTCCGCGAAGCGGCCCGCGATCCGTGTCCCGCACGCCGCGCACGCGCCAGCGCGCATCCGCACCGCCCGAACGGCGAACCAGTCCCGCTCGATCACCTTCGCCCCGCAGCCCGGGCAGAGCGTCGTCTGCCCGTCGCGATCGTGCACGTTTCCCGTGTAGACGTGGCGAAGTCCTGCCGCGCGGGCGATCTCGCGCGCCCGCGACAGCGTCTGGGGCGGGGTTGGCGGGCGATCGAGCATCTTGTAGTCCGGGTGGAATGCGGTGAAGTGGACGGGGACGTCCGGGCCCATGTGCGCGGCGACCCAGTCGGCGAGGGCGCGCGTCTCGTCCTCCGCGTCGTTCAGCCCGGGGATCACGAGGTTCGTCACCTCGACCCAGACGCCCGTCTCCTTCGCGAGCCACTCGAGCGTGTCGAGCACCGGCTCGAGGTGCGAGAGCGTCGTCTTCGCGTAGAACGCTTCGGTGAACGCCTTGAGATCGACGTTGGCCGCGTCGATGTGCGGGAAGATGTCCTCGCGCGCCGCCTTCCCGACGTAGCCGTTCGTCACGAGCACCGTGAACAGGCCGCGCGCCCGTGCCGCCTTCGCGACGTCGATGGCGTACTCGGCCCAGATGATCGGGTCGTTGTAGGTGAAGGCGAGGCCGGGCGCTCCCGTACGCACCGCGAGCTCGACGACGCGCTCGGGCGTCCAGGCCGGCTCGGACAGCCGCTCGTCCTCGCGCGCCTTGGAGATGTCCCAGTTCTGGCAGAAGCGGCAGCCGAGGTTGCACCCGGCCGTCCCGAAGGAGAGGACGGTCGAGCCGGGGTAGAAGTGGTTCAGCGGCTTCTTCTCGACGGGGTCCACCGCGAAGCCGGTGGTCGTCCCCCAGCCGGCGGTGACGAGCCGCCCGCCGCGGTTCCTGCGGATGAAGCAGAACCCGTCCTGGCCGTCCCCGATCCGACACTCCCGCGGGCACAGCGTGCAGAGCACCTTCCCGTCCGCCGCGGGCTCCCAGTAGCGCGCCTCGTGAAGCACCCGGAGATTGTAGCGCCGGGGGCAGGCGGCGCACCCGGCGGGCAGGCGGGCTCCCTCTCGCCGGGACATCGGCCCGGTGTTATCTAGATTGCGCGATGACCTTCCGCGAAGCCATCGCCCGGCGCGTCCTCGTCTTCGACGGCGCGATGGGCACGCAGATCCAGCGCCAGCAGCTCAACCCTTCCGAGTACGGCGGGAAGGAGGGGGCGAACGATCTGCTCGTCCTCACCCGCCCCGACCTCATCGAGGACATCCACGCCCGGTACTTCGCCGTCGGCTGCGACGTCGTCGAGACCAACACCTTCGGCTCCTCCCGTTTGAAGCTCGACGAGTACGGCATCGGCCACCGGACGTACGAGGTGAACTTCAAGGCGGCCATCATGGCGCGGCGAGCCGCCGAGCGCTTCTCGACGCCGGAGCACCCCCGCTTCGTGGCCGGGTCGATGGGCCCGACCGGCATGCTCCCGTCCTCGTCCGATCCCGCCCTCGGCAACATCACCCCCGACGCCCTCGAGCGGATCTTCTTCGAGCAGGCGCGGGGGCTCATCGAGGGAGGGGTGGACGCCCTCATCATCGAGACGCAGCAGGACATGCTGGAGCTGCGGGCGGCGGTGCTCGCGGCGGACGCCTGCCGGCGGGAGTGCCTGCGCGACGTCTTCATCATCGCGCAGCCGACGCTCATCGACGCGAACGCGCGGATGCTGCTCGGCACGGACATCTCCGCCGCCGTGGCGTCGCTCGAGCGGCTGCCCGTCGATGCCATCGGCCTCAACTGCTCGACCGGCCCCGACGAGATGCGCGGGGCCGTGAAGACGCTCGCGGAGAAGTGCAGCCACTGGGTCTCCGTGCTCCCCAACGCGGGCATGCCCGAGAACGAGGACGGGCGCGCGGTCTACAAGCTCTCGCCCGACCGGCTCGCCGACGCGCTCGCCGGCTTCGTGAAGGACTTCGGCGTGGACATCGTCGGCGGGTGCTGCGGGACGACCCCCGAGCACCTGCGCAAGGTGGTGGAGCGGATCCGCGCCCTCGACGCCCCGCGGCGCGCCCGCTCGCGCCCCGCCCCCGAGCTCTCCTCGGCGATGAAGGCGGTCCCGCTCACGATGGACCCGCGCCCGCTCGTGGTGGGCGAGCGGCTGAACGCCCAGGGCTCGAGGAAGGTGAAGGAGCTGCTCCTCGCCGACGACTATGCCGGGCTCCTCCAGATCGCGCGCGGGCAGGTCGAGGCGGGGGCGCACGTCCTCGACGTGTGCGTCGCGTTGAACGAGCGCGACGACGAGGGGGCGCAGATGCGCGCCTTGACGAAGCTCCTCGCCCAGGCGGTGGACGCGCCGCTCATGATCGACTCGACCGAGGCGGACGTCATCGAGGGCGCGCTCAAGGCCACCCCGGGGCGCTGCATCGTCAACTCGGTGAACCTCGAGAAGTCGGGCGAGCGGGTGAAGAAGGTCCTCCCCCTCGTCCGCCGCTACGGCGCAGCGGTCGTCGCGATGACCATCGACGAGAAGGGGATGGCCCAGACCGCCGAGCGCAAGGCGGAGGTCGCCCGCCGCATGGTGCAGGTGGCGGCAGAGTACGGGGTTCCTCCCGACTCGCTCGTCTTCGACGCGCTCACCTTCACGCTCGCGACGGGCGGCGAGGAGTACCGGCACAGCGCCGTCGAGACGCTCGAGGGGATCCGGCGCATCAAGGCGGAGAACCCCGGCGTCCTCACCGTGCTCGGCGTCTCGAACGTGTCGTTCGGCCTCGCGAAGAACGCCCGCGAGGTCGTGAACTCGGTCTTCCTGTACCACGCGGTCCGCGCCGGGCTCGACCTCGCGATCGTGAACCCGAAGGACATCCGCGCGTACCCGCAGATCGCGGAGACGGAGCGGGTCCTCGCCGAGGACCTCGTCTTCGACCGCCGCCCGGACGCGCTCGCCCTGCTCATCGCCCACTTCGGCGAGAAGGGCGCGGAGAAGGCGGTGCCCACGGAGGACCTCCTCGCCGGGAAGTCCGCCGAGGAGCGGCTGCACCTCCAGATCCTTCACCGCCGGCCGGAGGGGGTCGAGGCGCTCATCGACGAGGCGCTCACCCGCCGCTCGGCGGTCGGCGTCCTGAACGAGGTGCTGCTCCCGGCGATGAAGGACGTCGGCGATCGCTTCGGCGCGGGCGAGCTCATCCTGCCGTTCGTCCTGCAGTCGGCCGAGGTGATGAAGAAGGCGGTCGCCTATCTCGAGAAGTTCCTCGAGCGCAAGGAGGGCGTCTCGAAGGGCAACGTCGTCCTCGCGACGGTCTACGGGGACGTGCACGACATCGGCAAGAACCTCGTGAAGACGATCCTGTCGAACAACGGCTTCTCGGTGCACGACCTCGGGAAGCAGGTGCCGGTCGCGACCGTGATCGAGCGGGCCGTCGCGGTGAACGCGGACGCGGTCGGCCTCTCGGCGCTCCTCGTCTCCACCTCGAAGCAGATGCCCTTCTGCGTCGAGGAGCTGCATCGCCGGAACCTCACCTTCCCGATCGTGATCGGCGGCGCCGCCATCAACCGGCGCTTCGGCTACCGAGCTCACTTCACCCAGGACGGGACGCCCTATGCGGGCGGCGTGTTCTACGCGAAGGACGCGTTCGAGGGACTCGAGATCGTGGAGCAGCTCGTCGTGCCGGAGAAGCGGGACGCGCTCCGTCACGCGGTGCTCCAGAAGGCGATCGCGGCGAAGGACGCGCCCGCCGCGCCCGCAGTCCCCGCCGCCCCGGCGCGCCGCTCCGACGTGACGCCCGCCGCGCGGATCCCCACGCCGCCGTTCTGGGGCCCGCGGGTCGTGCCGGCGGGACAGATCGCGCTCCCGGACCTGTGGCCGCACCTCGACCTCGACGAGCTCTACAAGCTGCAGTGGGGCGTCCGCGCCAAGGGGGCCGAATACGAGCGGATGATCCGCGAGGAGTTCGGGCCGAAGCTCGAGGAGCTGAAGAGCGAGGCGCAGGCGAACGGCTGGCTCGTGCCGAAGGTGGTCTACGGCTACTTCCCCTGCCACGCCGAGGGGAACGACCTCGTCGTCCTCGACCCGGCCCAGCGAAAGAGCGAGGTCGCGCGGCTCCGGCTGCCGCGCCAGTCCGACGACCGCCGCCTCTGCATGGCAGACTGGTTCCGCGAGGAGCGCGGCGCAGACGTGTGCGCGCTTCAGGTCGTGACTGTGGGCGACCACGCGTCGCGGATCGCGGACGAGGCGCAGGAGCGGGGTGACTACAGCCGCGGCCTCTTCCTGCACGGGCTCGCGGTGGAGGCCGCCGAGGCGCTCGCCGAGTACTGGCACCGCCAGGTGCGGAAGGAGCTCGGCGTCCCGGAGGGGCAGGGGAAGCGCTACTCGCCGGGCTATCCGTCCTGGCCCGAGCTCGCCGACCAGACGCAGGTCTGGAAGCTGCTCGAGCCGGATCGCGCGATCGGGGTCTCGCTCACCGAGGGGCACCAGATGGTGCCCGAGCAGTCCACCTCCGCGATCGTGCTGCACCACCCGGACGCCATCTACTTCATCGTGCGCGGGCTCACCGCCGCGGCGGCGGGGTAAGGCGGCTCCTCGGGCTCGAGGCGCGCCGGCCGGACCGCAGCGAGCGATCCGGGGAGCGGCGTCAGGGCGACGCCGACGCCCGGCCCCGCCTCGGCGAGGAGCCGGAGGTTCTCGCGCGCGGTGAAGAAGCGTCCGAGCTTCAGGTCCTCGCTGCGCATGTGCTCGTCGAGCGCCGCCGCGAGATCGGCGGCCGCGCGCCCGAGATCGCCTGCCTCGCCGCTCGCCTGCTCGCGCGCGTCCGTGACCGCCTCGAGCATGACGGCGTGGATGCGGGCGTGCTCGCCGGCGCCGGGGTAGCCCACCGCCGCCATCCACGCCTCTTCGTGCTGGAAGTGCTGGACGAGGTAGGGACCGAGGAACCTCAGGGTGCCGAGGATCTCCTCCGGGCGTCCCTCGGCCACCGCGGCCGCGATCTGGCGCACCCGCCGGACGATCTGGCGGTGCTCCACGTCCATCCTCTCGACGCCTAACGACAACCCGTGATCCCATTCCATCCGCGCTCCCCCTTGCTCGGGCCAAGGTTGCGGCGTGCGGCGCGCGCGCGCCATCGGGCGTTCCTGGGATGCGCGGGTGTGCGCTGCGGTGCGCGAAGCCTGACCCTACCTTCGGGCGGGGACCTTCCCGCGCACGTCGAGCGGGAGCGGGATGCCTGCGACCAGCGCGCGTCCGGTGAGATCGACCTGCACCTCCGCGCCGCGGGTGAGGTCGGCCGCGGCGCGCGCTGCCGAGGTGAGGTCGAGCTTCACGGGGATGGCGACGACGGCGCTCGCCCCGCCCGCCACCGGGGCGAGCTCGGCGCCGTCCGCGCGCGCCACGTCGGCGCCGCCGATGGCGAGGGCGTAGTCGAGCCGCCCGAGCGGCAGCGCGAAGGCGTTCGGATTCTTGACGCGGAGCCGGACGTCGAGCGCGAGCTCGGTGAAGCTCGCGCTGCGGATCGAGATCCCCTCGATCGCGAACCGCGGCAGCGACGGCAGGCGCAGCCGATCCTCGTGCGAGAGAGGCAGGTCGAGGACGCCGATCGGCGTCCGGATCCCCAGGGTGCCGGCGAGCCTGTACTGCATGACGTCCTTGCCGCTGCCGAGGAGCGAGACGATCCCCGGGACGTCCTGGTAGCGGACCCGGACCGGGAAGACGATCGGGGAGGCGCCGTTCGCGCGGATCCTGAGGCCGCCGGGCAGGTCGCCCGAAGCGATGCGCGTCCCCTCGACGTCGATGGTCCAGCCGAGCCGCGCGAGGTCCACGCCGAAGCCATTCGGGTTCTCGAGGTCGAACGTGAAGGCGACGGTCACCCCCTCCATGTCGAGCGCCTCGATCGAGGCGGAGCGGAAGGTGAGCTTCGGCTCCTTCACGGCGGAGCGCGCGAGCTGCTGCACGCCGGCACAGGACGCGAGGGCGAAGGCGAGGGCCACGGACGCGATGCGCATCCCCACGTTCTACACGGGTCGGCGAGCAGGATCGAACGGCGACCGCAAGCCGCCGCACCGCGGGACAGGCGGGGAGCTCCCGAGGACTCTCCACGCGCCGTCCACCGGCTTTCCACGCGGTCTTCCCGCCCATCTTTCGACCTTTTCCACCGGACTCCCACGGTGAATCCCGTCAGCCGGCGCTGGTAAGGTGCTCCGCCATGCCGGAGCACGACCCCGTCCGCCGCACCGACGCGCCGCTCGCGCTCCGCACCGCCCGCGACCTGCCCCACAGCCTCGAGTCGGAGCAGGCGGTCCTCGGCGCGATCCTCTCGGACGACACCGCCTTCGACCAGGTCGCCGCCGCCCTGCAGCCGCGCGACTTCTACCGTATCGAGCACCAGCACGTGTACGAGGCGTGCGTCGAGCTGGCGAAGGAGGCGAAGACCCTCGACGCGGTGATGGTGCAGCAGCGCCTCGACGCGAAGGGGCTCCTCGGCGGCGCGGTCCCGCGCGAGCTCCCCTTCTCGCTGCAGCGCGCCGTGGGGACGACCTCCAACGTCGGCCAGTATGCCCGCGCGGTGAAGGACCTCGCCGGCCTGCGCAACATGATGCTCGTCGCCCAGGGGCTCGTGGAGCGCGGGTACGAGGCGGGGACGAACGTCCAGGGCTTCCTCGAGGCCGCGCAGCAGGAGGTCTTCTCCGCGGCGCAGGGGGCGGACAGCGAGACGCTCCGGCCCATCAAGGAGCCGGTCTGGAAGGCGCTCGAGAAGCTCGAGGCGGTCCAGCAGCGCGTCCAGTCCGGCCAGTCGCCGATCACCGGCGTGCCGACCGGCTTCCACACCCTCGACAAGAACACGCTCGGGCTCCAGCCCGGCCAGCTCGTGGTGCTCGCGGCGCGGCCGTCGGTGGGCAAGACCGCGTTCGCGCTCAACATCGCGACCCACGCCGCCGCCAAGGCCGGGAAGAAGGTGGCGTTCTTCTCGCTCGAGATGCCCTCCGAGCAGCTCGCGCTGCGGATGCTCGCCTCGGAGGCGAAGCTCGACTGGCGCCGGATCTCGCAGGGGATGCTCTCCACCTACGACTGGCAGAAGATCGCGGCGCAGGGCGACCGCCTCTCGGCGGCGAGCCTGTGGCTCGACGACAACTTCGTGCTCACCCCCGTCGAGCTGCGCTCGAAGTGCCGCAAGCTCCGGCGCGAGAACGGCGCGCTCGACCTCGTGGTCGTGGACTACCTGCAGCTCATGCACGCGCCGTCGGACCGCTCGAGCCAGTCGCGCGAGCAGGAGATCGCGACGATCAGCCGCTCGCTCAAATCGCTCGCGAAGGAGCTCGAGTGCCCGGTCATGGCGCTGTCGCAGCTGAACCGCGGCGTCGAGAAGCGCAAGGGGGAGCCGCCCATGCTCTCCGACCTGCGCGAGTCGGGCGCCATCGAGCAGGACGCGGACATCGTGCTCTTCCTGCACCGGAACGACGACGACTCGAAGGACGCGCAGTCCGGCGCGGCCATGGGCGACACGCTCGAGGTCGATCTCATCGTGGCGAAGCAGCGCCAGGGGCCGACCTGCACCATCCCGCTCGTCTTCTTCCGGACGACCACGTTCTTCGCCGAGATGGAGAAGCGGCGGGAGGCGAGTTGATTCCCGTTACCCGCCCGCGTCGAGGTATCGCTCCACGATCCGCTTCGCCCTGCGCACCGCCTCCTCGACCGGCGCGCCCGCGGCGAGGAAGGCCGCCGCCGCCGAGGCGAGCCGGCACCCGGTGCCACGGAACGTCCCCGGCCGTCGCCGTCCCACGAGCCGGACCACCCGCCCGCCCTCGACGAGGAGGTCCACCGGCGCGCCGCGGCGGTGGCCGCCCTTCACGAGCACGGCGCGCGCGGGGAGCTTCCGGGCGGCGCGGATCGCCGCGTCGTCGGTCGACACGTCTTCGCCGGTGAGCGCGGCGAGCTCCGGAAGGTTCGGCGTCGCGAGCCGCGCGCGGGCGAGGAGCGGCACGAGCGCGTCGCCCGGGGCCGCGCCTCCGAGCTCGAGGAGCGGCACGCCGGACGAGGCGGCGAGCACCGGATCCACGACGAGGGGGACGCGCCGGAGCGGCGCCGCCGCGAGCCGGTTGGCGAGGGTCCGGGCGAGCGCAGCGCTGCCGACCATCCCCGTCTTCACCGCCCTCGGCCGCTCGCGCCCGGCGAGGAGCGCGTCGATCTGCGCGAGGAGCATGGTCTCCGAGACCGGCTCGAAGCCGCGCGCGCCGAGCGGGCCCTGGGCGGTGAGCGCGGCGGCGACCGCCCAGCCCCGCGCGCCCGCCGCGCGCAGCGCCTCGAGGTCGGCGACGAGCCCGGCGCCGCCGGAGGGGTCGAGGCCGGCGACCACGAGGACGCGCGGCCCCACGCGCTCGCCCGGCTCGCGCCCGGGACGGGAGGGGACTCGACGGCTCATCGCCAGGCGTCCCGCGCCGCCTGCACGAGCCCGCGGTAGATCGCGGCGTGGCGCGGGTCGTGGCGCGCCGCCGCCTCGGGGTGCCACTGCACCCCGATCGCGAACGGCAGGTCCGGGAGCTCGACCGCCTCGACCACGCCGTCCGGCGCCCGCGCGGAGACGAGCACGCCCGCGCCCGGGTCCTTCACCGCCTGGTGGTGCGTCGAGTTCACGCGGACGGTCTCCGCTCCGACGAGGGCGGCGAGGTGGGTGCCGGGGACGATCGCCGCCTCGTGGGACGGGACGTCCTTCGGCGCACGCTGCTCGTGCCCGGAGAGCCCCGCGTCTGCGGCGAGGTCCTGATAGAGCGTCCCGCCGCGCACGACGTTCATGAGCTGCATCCCGCCGCACACCCCGAGCACCGGCATGCGGGCGGCGAGCGCCGCCTCGAGGAGGTCCTTCTCGAACGCGGTCCGCTCGGGCTTGAGCGGTCCGCACTGCTTCCGTCGCGGCTCGCCGTAGAGCTCCGGCGGCACGTCGAAGGCGCCGCCCGTGACGACGAGCCCGTCGAGGAGCGCGAGGTAGGCCGCCGCCGCCTCGGCGGCGTGCGGCAGCAGGATCGGGAGCCCGCCCGCGGCGAGCACGGCGTCCACGTAGCTCGACCGGAGCTCGTAGCGGCGCCTCGCCTCGTCGGCGTCCAGCGTGAGGCCGATCCGCGGGCGGCTGGTCATGGGCGTCCCTCCCTCGCGGCTTCGAACGCAGCGCGGAGCCGCCGTGCGTTCGCGACGGGGTCGCCCCCGCCGAAGAGAGCCTCGATGACGGCGGCGCACGCGGCGCCCGCACGCGCGACCTCGCCGATGGTCGCCTCGCCGATGCCGCCGATCGCGACCACCGGCGCGCCGAGCGCCCCCGCGACCTCGCGCAGCCGGTCGACTCCGCGCGGCGGAACCGCGAGCGCCTTCGAGCGCGAGCCGAAGATCGGCCCGAACCCCACGTGGTCCGCCCCGTCCGCGAGGGCGGCGCGAGCCTCGTCGAGGGTGCGGGCGGTCCGTCCCACGAGGAGGTCGGGACCGAGCAGCCGGCGCGCCTCCGCGGCGGGCAGGTCCTCGTCTCCCACGTGGACCCCATCAGCCCCGGAGAGGACGGCGAGATCGGCCCGGTCGTTCACGAGGACGAGGGCCCGCCCCCGGGCGAGCGCCACCACCTCGCGGGCGACCCGGAGCACCTCACCCGAGGGTGCCCCCTTGAGCCGCACCTGCACGACCGCCGCCCCGCCCTCGATCGCCGCGCGGGCCTCGTCCGGACGCGAGGCGATCGCGTACAGGCCGCGGAGGCGGGCGCGACGCTCGGCGCCGTCGGGCATGGCGGATGCGGTAGCACGCGCTTGACGGCCCCGCAAGGCAGCGCGTAGTTTCCCGCTCCCCGGGGGTTACGAGAGCCATGGCCGACCAGTTCGAGAACAAGCAGATCGACAAGCGGGTGGTCCACCGCTACGTGAAGAAGAACGTCATCGACGAGAAGGAGTACGAGCGGCATGTGAAGTCGCTCCCCGATCTCGCCGAGCAGGCGATGCCCATCGAGGCGTCCATAGACCCCGAAGAGGGCGGCTCCCAGGAGTAGCGGCGTGCGTCGAGGGGCGTGGCGATCGCGCGCGCTGCTCGCCGTCGCGCTCCTCCCGTTGCTCTGCGCGCCGGCCGCGGGGCGGGCCGCGCTCCCTAAGCCCGACGACCGTCCCTCGCCGAACCGTCGGACGCCGGTCGTCGCGGCCGTCGAGAAGGTGCGCGGCGCGGTCGTGAACGTCTCCGCCGAGGAGCTCGTCCGCATCCGCGTGCCCTCGCGCGCGGACTCGATGGCGGAGCTGCTCTTCGGCGACCTCTTCGAGCGGCCGCGTTACCGGCGCGGCTACGAGGTCACCTCCCTCGGCTCCGGCGTCATCGTGTCGCCCGACGGCTACGTGCTCACGAACGCGCACGTCGTCGAGCGCGGCGCGCGCTTCCGCGTCGGGCTGCTCGACGGGCGCGAGCTCATCGCGAAGGTGGTCGGCAGCGATCCCTCCTCCGACCTCGCCGTCCTGAAGCTCGACGCGAAAGACCGCCTTCCCTCGGCGGCGATCGGCCGCTCGGACGGGCTCCTCACCGGCGAGACGGTGATCGCGATCGGGAACCCCTTCGGCCTCTCGCACACCGTCACCACGGGTGTCGTGTCCGCGGTGCACCGGAACTTCAAGGCGGGCGACCGGACGCTCTTCGACTTCATCCAGACCGACGCGTCGATCAACCCGGGGAACTCGGGCGGAGCGCTCCTCGACATCGAGGGGCGGCTCGTGGGAGTGAACACCGCGATCCTCGGCGACCGGAATGCCGGCATCGGCTTCGCGATCCCCATCGACCGGGCGCGCCGCGTCGCGGACGACCTCATCACCCACGGCGAGGTGCGGGAGGGATACCTCGGCATCTCGGTGGAGGACCGTCCGGCGCGCGAGGGCGCGCCCGTGGGCGCCTCGGGAGGCGTCCTCGTCACGGGGGTGGAGCCCGGCTCGCCCGCCGAGCGGGCGGGGCTGCGCCGCGGCGACCTCGTCATCTCGGTGCAGGGGTTCGAGCCCTCGAGCGCGGAGGAGTTCCGCTTCCGGGTGAGGGACCTCGCCATCGGCCAGGCGGCGGCGCTCGAGCTCGCCCGCGACGGCGGGCGCACGGTGGCGAGCGTCACGGCCGTGGAGCTCCCGCCCGAGCGCGTGATGGACCTCGTCGGGCGCCGGACCGGTCTCGCCCTCGGCGACGAGCGGGCGCAGGGGCGGACGCTCGTCGTCGTCCGGCGCGTGGCGCGCGGCTCGCCGGCGGCCGAGGCGGGGATCGAGCCGGGCGATCTCGTGCGCGAGGTGAACTCGGCGGAGGTCTCGAGCGTCGTCGAGTTCCGGCGAGCGGCGGCGCGGGCCCGCCGCTCGGGGCGCCTCGTGCTGCTCGTACAGCGCGGTTACGCCGCCGAGCGCATCGCCTTCGACTTCGACTAGAGAGACACTCGGCACGCGGGGAGGAGGCCGGCATGGCGGACGAGGCGAAGAAGGGGACGATCGACTTCTACACGTTCGTCCTATCGCTCGGGTCGAGCGCGTTCGTTCACCTCGGCGACGCGCCCCACCCGGAGACGGGGAAGCAGGTCGAGCCCGACCTGCTCGTCGCGAAGCAGACGATCGACATCATCGCGATGCTCGGCGAGAAGACGAAGGGGAACCTCACGGAGGAGGAGGAGAAGTTCCTCGAGACGCTCCTCGACGACCTGCGGATCCGCTTCGTGCAGAAGAGCGCCGGGAAGAGCAAGTGACGCGCTAGAGCCCTGCCTGAACCATCGCCTGCGAGAGGAGCCGGATGAGCTCCTTTCGGATGACGCGCCGGGTGCGGGAGAGGGCGTTGGGATCCTTGCGCGCGCGCGGCCCGACCTGCCGGCGGGCGGCGGAGACCACCCACGCGATGCGGCGGGGGTCGAGCTTCGGCGTGCGCGAGGAGGACACGAGGAAGAACCCGAGGCCGCGCTCCTCCAGGACGGCGCACAGGATCTTCCGCGCGCGAGAGACGAGGGTGAGGTCGACGACGTTCGGCACGTCGGCGATCTCTAGGGTCGATCGCCGGGCGGATCCAATTTTCGCTCGCCGCTCTAGAACTGGATCTTTCCCGCGAGCATGGATCGCAGCGCGCCCGCGCGCTCCGCGATATCGCGCACGAACGGGAGCACCGCGACGGGGGCGATGCCGGTGAGCCGCGCGATCTCGCCCGCGTTGTGCGGGACGGAGGGATCGTCGTCGGGAACCGTCCGGTTCATGACGATCGCGGCGAGGGCGAGCCCGCGGCGGCGCAGCGCCTCGACCGTGAGCGCGGTGTGGTTCACGGTGCCGAGCCCCGCCCGCGCGACGACCACCACCGGCAGCGCGAGCGCGGCGGCGAGATCGGCGTAGGTCTCGCGCTCGGTGAGCGGGACGAGGACCCCGCCCGCCCCCTCGACCACGATGGCGGCGTGGCGCGCCGCGAGGGCGCGCGCCGCCTCGAGCACCCGCACGAACGAGATCTCCCTCCTCTCGACCCGCGCCGCCACCGCCGGCGCGAGCGGTGCCGCGAAGGAGTACGGGCAGATCGCGTCGAGCGGCTCGGCCGCCCCGCACGCGTCGCGGAGCCGTTCGGCGTCGGACCGCTCGCCGAGGGCGGCGCCCGACTGGGCCGGCTTAAGGCCGACGGCGTCGAGGCCACCCGCGCGCGCCGAGGCGAGGAGGGCGCAGGCGATCTCCGTCTTCCCGACCCCGGTGTCGGTGGCAGTGACGAACAACCCTCGCATCCGAGCTCTCTCCCCCAACTCGCCCCTCCCGCCGCCGCGGGACGGGATCAGATCCTCGCCGTCACCTGCTCGATCGCGGAGCGCGCGATGCCGGCGAGCTCGACGAGCTGCCCCTCGGACAACGCGAGCGGCGGCATGAGCACCACCACGTTTCCGAGCGGCCGGATGATCGCGCCGTGCCGGCGCGCCTCCAGCACCACGCGGTGCCCGGCGCGCAGGGCGTAGGCGTACTCCTCCTTCGTGCCGCGATCGCGCACGAGCTCGATCCCGACCATCAGCCCGCGCTGGCGCACCTCGCCGACGTGCTCCAGCGCGCGCGCCGGCTCGAGGGCGCGCCCGAGCGCCGCGATCTTCGCGGGGAGCCCCTCGATCACCTTCCGCTCCCGCATGAGTCGGATCGAGGCGGTCGCGGCGGCGCAGGCGAGCGGGTTGCCCGCGTAGGTGTGTCCATGGAAGAAGGTGCGCTTCGAGTCGTACGGCCCGAGGAAGGACTCGAAGATCCGCTCGGTCGTGACCGTCGCCGCGAGCGGCAGGTACCCGCCGGTGATCCCCTTCGCGACGGTGAGGATGTCGGGGACGACCCCCTCCTGCTCCACGGCGAACATCGTCCCGGTGCGGCCGAACCCGGTCGCCACCTCGTCGCAGACGAGGAGCGCACCGTGGCGATCGCAGATCTCGCGCATCCGCCGCACGTAGCCGGGGGGCTGGGCGATCATCCCGTCCGCCCCCTGCATCACGGGCTCGAGGACGAGCGCCGCGATCTTGCCGGGGCGTTCGGCGAACACCTTCTCCACCTCGTCCGCGCAGGCCATCGCGCAGCCGGGCCACTCCTTCGCGAGCGGGCAGCGGTAGCAGTACGGCTGCGGCGCGTGGTGCACCGGGAACAGGAGCGGCGCGAACATCCGGTGGAAGAGGTCGATGCCGCCGACCGACACCGCCCCGATCGTGTCTCCGTGGTAACCGCCCCGGAGCGCGACGAACTCGCTGCGGCCCGCGTCGCCGCGCAGCTGGTGGTGCTGGTACGCCATCTTGAGCGCGATCTCGACCGCGGTCGCGCCCGCATCGGAGAAGAACACGCGCGTGAGCCCGCGCGGCACGACGGCGGCGAGCGCCTCGGCGCACTCGATCGAGGCGGTCGAGGCGAGGCCGAGCAGCGTGGAATGGGCGATCCGCCCGAGCTGGGCCCGGACCGCGTCGTCGATCTCCGGCACGCGGTGGCCGTGGACGTTGCACCAGAGCGACGAGACGCCGTCGAGATAGCGATTGCCGAGCGTGTCGACGAGGTACGGGCCGTCGCCCGCGTCCACGATGAGCGGCTCCTCGCCGAGCCAGTCCTGCATCTGCGTGAACGGGTGCCACAGGTGGCGGTGGTCGGCCTCCCACAGGCGCCGGTGGCGCGCGAGCCGCGCTTCGTCCGTCATGGCGGGCGAGGCTAGCCCACGCCGACACCGCTGTCACCGCTCGGCGCCGGCGGGCGGCGCCGGACGACGCGCCTGCACGCGCGGGGCGAGCGCCCGCTCGATCGCCGGCCAGAGCGCGTCGGCCCAGAGCTCGTAGCCGCGCGCCGAGGGGTGGAGGCCGTCGCGGGCGAGGAGGTCCGGGCGCTCGCGGAACGCGCGCCGCGAGACCTCCTCGAGGGCGCCCACGACGAAGCCGTGCCGCTCCGCCACCCGCCGGATCGTCGCGTTGTAGGCGGCGATGCGGCGGGCGAGCGCGAGGGGCGACCCCGCGGCGGCGGACGAGCGGGAGACGTCCGGCAGCTCCGAGAAGACCACCGCCGCCTTCGCGTGCGCCACCATGTCGGCGAGCACCTCGAGGTCTCGCGCGAACTCGGCCAGCGGTCGGCCAAGCAGCGCGTCGTTGAGCCCGATCCCGATGGTGACGAGCGCGGGATGATCGGCGAGGAGCTTCGGCACCTGGGTGCGGCGGACATCCTCGGCGGTCGCGCCCGGTACGGCGAGGTTCACGAGCCGCACCGGCACGCCGCTCGCGCCGAGGCGGCGGGCGAGGCGGTCGGGGTAGCCGCCGCCCTGCTCGGCGCCGATCCCGGCCGCCGTCGAGTCGCCGAGCGCGACGTACAGGACGGGCGAGGCGGGCCGGGCCGTCCCGGGGAGCGCCAGGGCGGCGCCGAGCGCGAGGAGAAGAGAGGCCCGCATCACGGATCCCTCGCACCGGGGGCGCGCCGCGGCGTCGGCCCGCGGCGGGCCCCGCGCCGCGGCTGGCCCCCCGCGCCGAGGCGCTCGCCGGGCCGGAGCCTCCCGGTCCGCCGAAGCGCGCGCTCGACGAGGGGACGGTTGCGAGGATCGCCCCAGCGCAGGAGCGCCCTCTGGAGGCGCTTCTCGTCGAGATCGCGCACCACCGGGATCGGCTCGCCCGTCATCGGGTGGAGCCCCGTCCAGTAGATGTCGCTTGCGAGCGTCATGGGGGTCGGCATGAAATCCTGGACCTGCTGCGGCTTCCAGCGGTTCCGGACGAGATACTCCATGAGCTGCACCGCCTCCTCCAGCGTGGAGCCCGGGTGCGAGGAGATGAAGTACGGAACGAGGTACTGCTCCTTCCCGGCCTCCCTCGAGAAGCGCGCGAAGTCGCGCCGGAAGCGCTCGAAGCTCTCCACGCCGGGCTTCTTCATCGTGCGCAGCACCGGCTCGCACACGTGCTCGGGCGCGACCTTGAGCTGGCCCGAGACGTGGTGCGTGACGAGCGATCTCAGATACCGCTCCCCGTTCTTCCCGTCCGCCTGGGCGAGGTCGTAGCGGACCCCTGACCCGATGAAGAGGTGCTTCACCCCCTTCACCTTCCTCGCCTTCTCGTACAGCTCCGTGAGGGGGCCGTGGTCCACCTCGAAGAAGCGGCAGACCTTCGGGTACACGCACGAGGCGCGCCGGCAGGCGGCGTGGGCTTCCGCGCTCGTGCAGGTCATCCCCCACATGTTGGCGGTCGCGCCGCCGAGATCGGTGATGGTGCCCCGGAACGCGGGGCGCGCGGCGAGCTCCGCCACCTCGCGGACGACGCTCGCCTCGGAGCGCGAGGCGACGTCGCGCCCCTGGTGCTCGGCGATGCAGCAGAAGGCGCATCCCGCCGCACAGCCGCGGAGGATCTGGATCGACCAGCGGATCTGCTCGAGCGCGGGGATGTGCGCGCCGCCGTAAGACGGGTGCGCCTCGCGGAGGTACGGCAGCTCGGCGATCCGATCGAGCTCCTCCGTCGTGGGCGCCGCCATCGGCTCGTTCACGACGACGAAGCGGGTCCGCGCGCCGCGGCCGTGTCGCTGCACGAGGATCCGCGCGTTGTCCGAGTTGTGCTCGCGGTGGTAGAGGCGGCTGAACTCGGCGAAGCGGCGCCGGTCGAGGACGATCTCCTCGAAGGGCGGGAGCTCCACCAGCGCGCGGGTGCGCCCCTCGAGTCCGGCGAGGGTGAGGTCCGCGAGCGCCACGGCGGTCCCGGGGACGTCCACGAGGCCGCACACGTCCTCGCCCGAGGCGAGCCGCCGCGCGATCTCGAGTACCGGCTTCTCGCCCTGGCCGACCACGACGAGGTCTGCGCCCGATGAGACGAGGATCGAGGGAAGGACCCGGTCTTCCCAGTAGTCGTAGTGCGCGATGCGGCGGAGCGACGCTTCGATGCCGCCGAGGACGATGGGGGTCGTCGGACCGAAGGCCTCGCGGCACAGCCGCGCGTACACGGCCGCGGCACGGTCGGGCCTCCTCCCCGCGACGCCCCCGGGCGTGTAGGCGTCGTCGGAGCGCGGCCGCTTGTGTGCGGTGTAGTGGTTCACCATCGAGTCCATCGCGCCGGCGGTGACCCCCACGAAGAGCCGCGGACGGCCGAGCCGCAGGACATCCCGCGTCGTGCGCCAGTCGGGCTGCGCCACGATGCCGACGCGCCACCCCTGCGCCTCGAGCGCGCGACCGATCACCGCCGCGCCGAAGCTCGGGTGGTCGACGTACGCGTCCCCGGTGACGAGGAGCACGTCGAGGTCGTCCCAGCCGCGCGCGCGCGCCTCCTCGCTGCTCGTCGGCAGGAAGCGCGCGAGAGGTCCGGCGAGCGCTCGCCCGCTCGGCTCCTCGGGCGCGGGGGGGCGGGCCATGGTCGCCATACATGGCCGCCGGCCCAAGGGAAATCAAGGAGGCGTCGCCTTTTTCCCCCCCGGTGGTCGAGGTATCATCCCGCCGTTCTCACCGTCGCCCGTGACGCCCTCGCCCCTCCGGCGGTCTACCGAATGCCCGACCAGCAAAGCGTGATGAAGCAGTACCGGTACCTCGACGAGAAGCGAGTCGCCGATGGGCTCACGCCGGACGAGCAGGCGCGGTACGAGCAGCTCCGCGCGCTCGTCGCTCCGGGCGCGCGATCGGCCCAGGCAGGAGCGGGGTTCGACGTGAACGCCGCGGCAGCGCAGCTCCGCGAGTCGCTCCTTCCTGCCGGCCTCCGTAACCGTCCGCCGCCTACGCCCGTCGCGATCGCCGCTCCGGAGCCCGAGCCGGAGGCCGGAAGCGAGCTCTCCGCCGCCGACGCGCTCGCTTATGCGTACCCGGCGCAGCCGTTCGACGCGCTCGAAGGTGCACCGCCCGCCGAGGCGGACGCGCTCTTCGATCCCGCGCAGCTCGGGTTCGAGCCCGCTCCCGGGGACGCCTACGACCCGAACGCCGCGCCGTACGACCCGAACGCCGCGCCGTACGACCCGAACGCCGGATACGATCCGAACGCGCAGGCGGCGTGGGATCCGAACCAGCCCTGGGATCCGAACGCGTTCCCCGCCGACCCCGCCACCCAGCCGTACGACCCGAACGCCCTGCCGTATGATCCGAACGCGGCGTCCGATCCAGCAGCGGGATACGCTCCGGACGCGCAGGCGGGGTGGGACCCGAACCGACCCTGGGATCCCAACGCGTTCCCCGCCGACGCCTCCGCGATCCCGAACGACCCGGGCGCCGCATACGATCCGAATGCGCAAGCGGCCTGGGACCCGAACCAGCCCTGGGATCCGGCCACGCTCGCGGCCGATGGCGCCGCGCAGCCGTACGACCCCAACATCACGTACGACGATCCGAACGCGCCGCCATACGAGCCCTCGGCCGAGCCATTCGAGCTCGCCGGCGAGGCGGGAGCGGCCCCTGCGTCCGGGGCGAACGCGTGGGAGACCGCCGCGCCGGGCGAGGGCGTTCCGGCGGAGGCGGGGCTCGCGGCAGCAGCGCCCTGGGACGTCGAGGATCCGGAGAGGATCGACGCGGGTCCACCGCTGGAAGCGGACGCCGCCCTCGCCCCGGAGCCGCTCGATGCGGGCTTTGCCGTCTCACCGGAGTCCGACGCGATGCCGGAGCCGTTCGGCGCGGATGACGCCATCCCGGCCGGCTGGCACACGGAGCCCCCGCTTCCCGAGCGAAGCGACGCGCCACTCGGCGAATACGACGAGACGGGCGGAGCCATCGCGCTCGCACCGGACGGTGAGCCGGAGGCGCTCCCGTTCGACGCCCCGCCCGAATCATACGACCCGGCCGGCGACGCGCCGGAGGAGCACGCGCCTCTCCTCGGCGAGTACGACGACACCGCCGGATTCTCCGGTCCTGGAGGCGCCGCGCCCGAGATGGGCGCTCCGCCCGAGGACCCCGAGGCGATGCAGGGCGGTGAGCTGGCGCCGCCGGCGGACGTGCCCGAGCACGGCTTCAGCCTGGAGTCGGATGGCTCCTTCGGTGCCGGTGGAGGCACCGGCGGCGGCGAATCGGCGGCGGACTCCGCGGCGCCGCCCTGGGAGAACGGACCGCCTTTCGACCTCGGCGCGCCCCACGCACCGCCGCCCGGCGACGGGAGCGGCTACGAGCTCGCTCCTCCGGATGGTGAGCCCTTCGGCGCGCTCGAGGGCGCGCCGCTCGCGGAGCCCGCGCCGGGCGACCTCGCCGACGAGGGTGAGACGCCGTCCTTCGAGCCCCCTTCCCCGGAGGGCGGCCTCGCGCCGGAGCTCGACTTCTCGCAGCCGGACTTCTCCGCGGAGGAGGACGCCTTCGTCGAGGCGTTCGCGCCGGCCGCGGAGCTCCGCTCGGATCCCGCTTCGGCGCCATTCGACGCCGGACCCGGCGCGACGGACCCCGCGGAGCTCGCGCAACTTCTCCCCGAGGCGGCGGCGACAGAGGCGCAGGCAGCGCGCGGGGCCGAGGAGGGCGCAGCCGAGCTGCCCGCTGCCGCGCTCGACCCCGGAGCGCTCGATTTCGACGTGGACACCGACGAGGACATCCCGACGATCGAGGCGACCGACATCATCGAGGAGATCCCCGAGGAGAGCCCGGTGCCGCCCCCGCGCTCGCTCGATTTCGAGCCGCTCGCGCCGATCGCCGCCGCGGCCGAGGCCGCCTATCCCTCCGTCGCCGAAGCCACGCCGGCGGAGGCCCCTGCGGACGTGGCGCCGCCGCCTCCCGACGACGCGACCGCGCTCGCTGCATCTCCGCTGCTCGCTGCTTCCGCCGCCGCTTCGCCGCCGCCCGCGCCCGCTCCGTTCCGGGTCGCCGGCACGCACCGCGTCGTCGTCCACACCGTCGAAGGACAGGTGAAGCGCGGCATCCTCGAGGAACCGGATCTCGCGAGCCCGATCCTGACGCTCGCGTCGCAGCCGGGTCAGCCGGGCGAGCAGGTCGCGATGGATAAGGTGAAGGCGATCTTCTTCATGCTGGCGCCGGGCGAGAAGGCGCCCGCTCCGGAGGGGAAGAAGGTCCGCGTCACCTTCCACGACGGCCGCCAGGTGGCCGGGTTCAGCCCCGACTACGACGAGAGCGGCGTCGGGTTCTTCATGTTCCCGGGCGACACCCGCACCAACACCGGCCGGATCTGGGTGTACCGCTCCGCGGTGCGCCAGGTGACGGTGAGCTGAAGCCCTGCGCTAGTTCAACCAGCGCGGCCGGTCGTCGGAGCCGTCCTTGCGCACGACCTTGAGGTGCTTCGCGCGCCGCTTCTGCTCGCGCTCGCTCCACCACTGCCTCGCCTCCCGCCACGGCCCGCGCACGCTGCGGCGGGCGAGCAGCCACGCGGCCAAGATCGCGAAGAGGTGCACGGAGAACGTGCCGATGCCGCGCAGGCCGCCAGCGAAGATGCCGTACAGGAAGGTGCCGCCCACGACGATGAGGGCGGCCGTCTTCCCGGTGATGGGGAGGACCCCCCACACGTTCACCTGCCGGTCCGGGTACAGCATCGCCCAGGACACGATGAGCGCGTTCGCGACCGGCCACACACCGATGTGGGGCACGGTCGCCGGCGCCCAGACGAGCGCGAGCAGCGTCGTGGCGACGCTCCCGAACGCCGCGTATCCGAAGAAGCGCAGGAGGAAGCGCCGCTCGCTCCATACGAACGCGAGCTGCTGACCGAGCCAGTAGATCATGAGCCCGCCGAACAGCAGCGTGAACGGATCGTTCTGGAAGAAGGGCCAGCTGACGAGCCGCCAGAGCTGACCGCGCTCGACCATGACCGGCGCGAACGCGGCGAGTCCCTGCAGCCCGGGATCGAGCCACCCGGCCACGCTCGCGACGAGCATGAGCGAGAGGACGAGCCCCACGGCGGCGGGGACCCGATCGCCGAAGGTGAAGAACGTCGACAGATCTCGGCTGCGTCGTGCCACGCGTCAGCTCCGCTCCGGCTCGCGCTCCCGGTAGAAGACCACGATCGTCAGGCAGTGGAACGCCTTGTCCGAGCTCTGCCTGACCTCGCGGTCGACCACCTCGAGCTCGGGGTGCTCCGCGAGCCAGCGCCCGACGTTCTCACCCATCGCCTCGCGGTTCCGCGCGAGCGTCGTCGAGAAGACCTTCACCCCCGTGAAGCTCGCCATGCTCGCCTCCGCCCCCGCCCACCACAACGACCCTACGACCGCCGGCGATCGCCCGCAAGGAGCGGCTACAGCGCCTCGAGCACCACCGCGATGCCCTGGCCACCGCCGATGCAAGCGGAGCCGATGCCGTGACGGGCGCCGCGCCGGCGCAGCTCGTACACGAGGTGCATCGCGATGCGCGCGCCGCTCGCCGCGAGCGGATGGCCGAGCGCGATGGCGCCGCCGTCGACGTTGGTGCGGTCGCGAGGGAGCTGGAGCTCCTTCAGGACGGCGAGCACTTGCGGCGCGAACGCCTCGTTCACCTCGAACAGGTCGACATCGGAGAGCTTCGCGCCCGCGCGCGCGAGGGCGTTCCGGATCGCAGGCACGGGGCCGATCCCCATGATCGTGGGATCCACCCCGGCGTGCCCCCAGTTCACGATGCGCGCGAGCGGCCGGATCCCGCGCCGCTCGGCGTAGGCGCGGGAGGCGACGACGAACGACCCCGCCCCGTCGCAGATGCCGCTCGCGGCGCCCGCGTGGATGACCCCGTCCTTCTTGAATGCCTTGGGCAGCTTGCGGAGCGTCTCGACGGTGGTGTCGGGGCGCGGGTGCTCGTCGCGCGCGAACGCCACCGGCCCCTTCTTGCCCTTCACCTCGACCGGCGCGATCTCCTCGGCGAAGCGACCCGCCTCGTCGGCGGCGGCCCAGCGCCGCTGCGACTCGACGGCGTACGCGTCGACCTCGTCCTGTCCGATCCGGTACTGCTCTGCGAGCTTCTCGGCCGTGAGCGCCATCGGCAGGCCGGCGTACGAGTCGGTGAGGGCCGACCAGAGCATGTCCTCCACCGGCGGCGGCTTGCCGAGAGGCCAGCCCCAGCGCGTCCCGCGCATGACGAGCGGGGCCTGGCTCATCGACTCGGTCCCGCCGGCGAGCACCACCTCCGCTTGGTCGGTCTCGACGAGGAGCGCCGCCTGGACGAGCGCCTCGAACCCCGAGCCGCACAGCCTGTTCACGGCGAGCGCGGGGACACGCTCGGGGAGCCCCGCCCGGAGCCCGACATGGCGCGCGAGGTAGATCGCGTCGGGGCTCGTCTGGGCGACGTTCCCGAAGACGACGTGCCCGAAGTCCTCCGCGGGGGCGCCCGCCTGCGCGAGCGCCGCGCGGGCGGCGTGGACCGCGAGGTCCGTCGCCGAGAGATCCTTGAGCGCGCCGCCGAAGGTCCCGAAGGGGGTTCGCTTCGCGGCGAGGATCACCACGTCCTTCCGTCCTGCCCATTTCATGTCGGCGCTCCGCTCAGCCAGAGATAAGGCGCGCGACGAGCCCTTTCACGGCGACCGCCAGGATCGCCAGCGCGAGCACCACGTTCACCGCGGAGACGATGGCGGTCGGCCTCCCGCGGGTCTCGGGGCGGAGGAGGGCGCGCACCCCCGGGAGGTGGCGAAACAGCATGTAGAGGGCGAAGAGCGCCGCGAGGACGTGGAGGGAGGTCACCCCTCCGCCGTGGAGGGAGATCACCCCTCGGCCCTCGTCACCGTCGCCTCGGTGGCGGGCTTCTTCCCGAGGATCCGCGCGAGGACGATGCCGATCTCGTAGAAGATGATCATCGGCACCGCCATGAGCGCGAGGTTCAGGGGATCGCCGGTCGGCGTGATGATCGCCGCGAGGATGACGTTCACGACGATCGCGATCCGCCGGTACTTCGCGAGGGTGCGCCAGCTCACGACGCCGACCATCGAGAGGAACGCGATGATGACGGGCAGCTCGAAGACGATCCCGAACCCGAGCAGCATCCCGAGGATGAGCGAGAGCTGCTCGCTCATCGTGAGGACGGGGGAGAGCGAGGCGTCGTTCGCGATGGCCGCCATCGCCGGGAACGCGGCGGGCATGATGAGGAAGTAGCAGAAAGACGCGCCGGCGTAGAAGAGGAGCGTCCCCGACGCGAGGAACGGGAGGACGACGCGCTTCTCCCGCTTGTAGAGGCCGGGGGCGATGAACAGCCAGAGCTGCCAGAGCACCCACGGGACCGCGACGAAGATGCCGCCGTACAGGGCGACCTTCAGGTACACCATCAGCGGCTCGACGTAGCTCGTGTAGTGGAGCGCGCGCTGGTTCTCCGGGAGCGAGTCGAGCACCGGCTGCATGAGCGCGTGGAAGATCTTCTCGACGAAGCCGCCGACGAGCGCCATCCCGACGGCCACGCCGATCAGCGCGCGGCCGAGCCGCTTGCGCAGCTCGCGCAGGTGCTCCATGAACGTGAGCCGCACCTCGCCCTCGGGCTCGGGGGCCGCCGGCAGCTCCGGGTTGGGAGTGCTCACGACGCCTTCGCCCCTTCACCGGGAGGCGCGCCGTCGCCCTCGGCGGCCGGCGGCGGCGCGGCCGGCGCCGGCGCCGGGGGCTCGGCGAGCGCGGCCTCGAGGCCGGGCACGTTCTCGGGCGTCGCCGCGGGCGGCGGACCGGCAGGGCCGGGCACGGGCAGCGCGGAGATGGGCGGGACGAGGGCCGGCTTCGCCTTCCGGTCGTCCGAGTAGATCTCGCGCTCGACCTGGTCTTTCAGGTCGTCGGTCGCCTTGCGGAGCTCGCGGAGGCCCTTGCCGAGCGTCTTCGCCGCCTCCGGGAGCCGATCCGGCCCGAGCAGGAGCAGCGCGACGATCGCGATGATGATGAGCTCTCCGAACGAGAGGCCGAACATGGATGGGGGTCCATATAGCACGGCTGGCCGCGGGCAGCCGGGGCGCCGTTGCCGGGGGCGAGCAGCGGGCCTAACCTCCCCTCGCGTGGGTTACTGGCTGCTCAAGACCGAGCCCGGCGAGTACGCCTGGGAAGACCTCCAGCGGGAGGGCGTCGCCGCCTGGACGGGGGTCAAGAATGCCCAGGCGCAGGGCAACCTGCGCGCGATGAAGGCGGGCGACCTGGCGGTCATCTACCACTCGGGCGAGCGGCGCGCGGTCGGCGTGGCCGAGGTGGTGCGACCCGCCTACCCCGATCCTCAGGGCGACGGCGGCGTCTGCGTCGACGTGCGGGCGCTTGCGCCGCTCCCCGCTCCCGTCCCGCTCGAGGCGCTGAAGCAGGAGCCCACGTTCGAGGGATCGTTGCTCTTGCGGCAGGGACGGCTCTCGGTCGTGCCGCTCTCGCCGGCCGAGTGGCGGGATCTCGAGGGGCTCGCCGACGTGATCGCGCGGACCGGCGGACTGCGCAGCGCCGAGACCGGCGCGGAGCGCTTCTAGGTACCGCCTCAGACGCGGAAGCGCCGGACCTCGCCGCGGAGCACCTCCGCCTGCGACGCGAGATCGACGATGGCTGATTCGAGGTCGCGGACCGAGTGCGTCTGCGCCTCCGCCACCTGCTTGATCTGCACGACCGCCGTCATCACCTGCTCCGAGCCCTTCGTCTGCTCCTTCTGGGCGCGGTTCAGGTGGTGGACCATCTCGGAGATCGACTCGATGGCGCGGGTGATCTGCTTC
>Ga0137373_10000533_pt1 | contig 37522 bp, 35 predicted proteins | sample SagtaG_5_FD_104912 | JGI IMG/M metagenome (GOLD analysis project Ga0137373, IMG submission 104912) | Vadose zone soil microbial communities from Sagehorn Ranch, Mendocino, California, USA - Sage1_R_80_16 metaG | ecosystem: Environmental > Terrestrial > Soil > Vadose zone | place: USA... | reverse complement strand
TGAACGCGGTGTGGCGCTGGTAGATGGCGTCCGGTCGGTGGCGGCGCAGGGCATCCCGCAGAAAGGTGAAGTTGTAGGCAAGCTCTTCGGCCTCACGGAGCAGGCCGTCGAACCAGGTCGTGGGCGGCACGATCGTGTGGTGCATATCGACGCCAGTCAGACGGTCCGACGAGAGCACGTCGAGGTCGATGCCAGCCTGGCGCAGGCCGTCGATGACGCCAGCCGTGTGGGCGACGGAGCCGCCGCCTTGCAGCCCGAGCCAGAACTGCGTCCGCAGATAGAGCAGCCGCCGCGGGCGCATGTGCGGCCGCTGCCTGGGTCGCAGCGCAAGGCGCAACACAGTCAGGAGCGGATACGCCAGCAGCAGCGCGAGCCCGCACGCGGTGAGGTGGCGGATGATGGGCATGGCGTTGTGGTGCAGGTGCCGCGTGACCGAGAACGGTTCGATCCGGCCGAGGAGGTCCAACCGCGAGCGCGTGTGGGCGGGCACAAGCCCCAACACCAGGCTGGTCAACGCCAATCGAGACTGAGCAAGATCAGGCGCGACGAGGACCGCGTGCGCGTAGCGGCGCGTCAGCACCTGTGGCAGCGCGCGCGGTAGTGCGTGCCGGTCGAACCAATCGATAGGTTCTTCGGCGAACCGCGCGCGCACCGCGTTCTCGACTTCCGTGCGCGGCGTTTCGCCGAGCGGGATAACGATCAGCGGCCGCACGCTACGAGCCCGCGGTAGACCTCGACCGTTGCCTGGACGGCCGCGTGCCAGGTGAAATCGTTCGCGACTTTGTGGCGGGCCGCCTCGCCTATGGCGGCCCGCACTTGCGCATCGGCCAGCAGCGCGGCCAAGCGCTGGGCAAGTGGCTCGACCGCGCCCGGCTCGACCAGGTACCCGGTGCGACCGTCCTCGATGCTGCCCAGCAGTCCGCCCACGGCCGAGGCGACGACGGGCAAACCTGAGGCCATGGCCTCGAGCGCGACGATGCCCTGCGCCTCTGAGCTCGACGGCAGGACGAAGGCGTCTGCCGCCGCGTACCAGTGCAGCAAGGTGGTGCCGTCGACGCGGCCCACGAATCGCACACGCTGCGTCAATCCCAGGTCTTGGGTCAGCTCCTGGAGCATGGACGTCTGGTCATCAGCGCCAGCGCTTTCGCCGGTGCCGACGATGGCCAGGCGCACCTCCGGCACTCGGGCGAGTGCGCGCAACAGCACGTCGAGCTGTTTGCGGGGCTCCAGGTTGCCGACGAACAGCACCAGCGACCTGTTGGAGTCGAGCTCCAGCGAGGAGCGAGCCGCCGCCCGGTCACGCGGCCGGAAGCGCTCGACGTCGATGCCCGAACGAATCACTCTGATGTGGTCGCGATTGACGCCGAGGGATGCCGCCTGGTCAGCAATGTGCGGGCTCACCGCGACGACGCGATCGGCGGCGCGCAGGTTGGGCGCCATGAAGCGGTGGATGGTGTCGTCATCGTGCTCGCCGAAGAAGCTGTGCGCGGTGATCACCAGCGGCCATTTTCGGCGCTCCAAGTGTTGGACTTCCCGGACGTAGAACGCCCGCTCGAGCGGATGCTGCACGTGGACGACGTGCGGCCGCGTCGCGTCCAGGAAGTGGCGATACCACAGCAGGTGGGCCAACTGCTCACGGCGCGAGCCCGTGTGCCCCTTGGCGGCGAGGTCAGCCGCATAGCGGACCAGGCGCCGGGCGCCGATGCGCTGAACATAGCCAGGCGTCAACCAGTCGCGCAGACCGATCGGTGCGTACATGCCCATGGCGGCATATGGCAGGTCGACGCGCGACGCAGGTGACGCGGCCGGCACGTTCGTGGCCAGCAACGCCACCTCAAGGTCAGCGCAGGCCGCCAGACCCGCGGCCAGGTGCGCCTGGTGTGTGGCCACTCCGCCCGGCGTGGCGCCGCCGAGCTCTGGCGGCAGCGGCCCGATCAGACCGACGCGCACGCGGTCGCATCCACCGCCGCGACAGCCGCCGGCGGTGTAAGGCCCGCCGCACGCAGGAGGGCGTCGCCGAGCCGGGCGCCCGAGCGGCCATCGGTGAATTGGACCCAGTCACGGACAGTCTCGGCTCGCTGCGATCGGTAGAGGCTCGGGTCGTCCAGGTAGCGGTTAATCCAGCCAATCAGGGCGTCGCGGTCCCAGGCGATGGGCACCAGGTCGCGCTCGACGAGGGCCTGGTAGTGCATCTTGAAGTGCAGGCCGAGGACGTAGCGCTGCATCTCCTGGGGGTCGACCGGGCTGAAAGCGACGAGCAGCGTGGGCGTGTCGACGATGGCGCACTCGAGCGTAACGCTGGTGGCGAAGTTGACCATCACATCGGCGTGGGTCAGCAGCGCAGCCATGCGCTCCAGGTCGGCGCGCGTCATCGTCCAGCCCAGGGTGGCCAGGTAGCGCTCGGGGATGTCGAGCACGATCTCCGGCGCGGTGCGGTACTTCAGATAGCGGCCGGCACGGTCATCGGGATGGAGTCTGAGTACGACCTGCACCGGTGCGCGGATGTCACCCGATCGAATCGCCTCGAGGACCATGTCGACCAGGTAGGTCTGGTCACTGTCATAGGTAAAGGAGCTCGTTGCCAGGACCAGGATCTTCTTGCGCGGATCAAGACCCATGCGCGCGCACAGCTCTTCGCGACTGCATGACAAGCCCGAGAAGTAGACGTCGAGCTGCGGCGCGCCCACTTGCGTGACCTGCTCGGGGCGGTAGCGATCGACCTCCACCGCCTCACGAGCATTCATGGCAGTCCACACCGTCAGCGCATCGGGTCGAGTGCGGAGATGTTTGAGAATGTTGTCCCAGCTGCGCACGCTGCCCAGGCTGGGCACATCATGGCGTCGCGCCGCGGCGATCAAGTTGGCGTCGCCGGGCCGCAGCGGATCGCCCGACACGACCAGCGCGGGCTCGTACGCCCGGAACAACTCGTCGTAGGACGATGGCACCGGGATCAGCCGTTCTTCGAGACGGTGCACGGCATCGGCCTGCCAGGCTGTTCGCGCATGCCGCCAGCGCCGATTCATGAGCCGCCAGACCATCGGCGTCGGCCCGTAGGGTTGGTGCGGCACGACGGTCACGCGCTCGTGCGCGAACTCCTCCACAAATACGGGATCGCGCACGCCTGGTGTGAGTAGCACCACCTGCGCGTCGGGCTGGGCGAGGACGCGCTCGAGCGGGCCACAGCGCAACAGGTCGCGCACGACCATGCCCGTCTGCACGGCCAGGAAGATGGTGCTCACAGATCGCGCATGGCGTACACGCGCAGCTCCGTCGCGTCGGACTGGTGCGCGGCGAAATCGGCGAGCAGTCGATCCCAGCCACCCCAGGCGACGCCGTAGTGCTCGAGCAGATCGGCCAGATACCAGGTCGAATTGCCGTTGGGCACCCGCAGCAGCGGCTGCGCGCGTTCATAACGTTCGGTGAGCTCGCCCGGAAAGACATGCGCCTGCATGTCCACAACCAGCGTGTCGTAGCGCTCTTTGAGCCGCTCGAGATCGGCGGGCGTGTTGACGAAGGCCTCGCGCAGGCGCGCATTCGTGTTGCCTTCGCCGATGTAGAACGACAGCACCGAGCCGTTGGTAGTTGCCACCCGAGTCTGGCCCTGCTGCCGCAAGTAGTTCAGCACGATTGCAATCCCCGATGGGGTGGTGGCCAGGTCGATGGTGCGGGGCAGCGCCAGGCCGATCAGTAGAACGACAACGGAAGTAGTTGCCAGCGACATGCGGCGTGCAGGCCCCAGGCGGAGCAGTCGGTCGAGCCCCAGGGCGGCCGCGAGCATGACCCACGGCAGCGCGAGCGAGAAGTGGCGCATGCGCACCTCGCCCGTCGAGTACACGCTATAGAGCAACAGCGGCACCAGTAGCGAGCCGGCGAGCAGCAGGTCGGCGCGCGACCAGCTGCGTCGGGCCAGCAGGACCACGATGCCGAGCACGAGCAGCGCCAGCACGAGCGGGCCATCCATCAGCGCCACGTTGACAAAGTACGTTGGCCATTCGTCAAGCCGAACTCGGTCGGGCGGGTTCATGCGCGAGAACGCGGCGAGCTGCTGGACGTAGTCGACCCAATCCGTGCGCGCGCCCGCCGCGCGGCCGATGGCGCGCGCCACCAGGTACGCCGCCTCGATCACGACTAGTGGCAGGACGAAGCCGCCAGCCACGGCGAGCGCTCGTTTCATGAGCGGTCGCAGGCCCGGCCAGCAGCCCAGCTCGACGATGGCGAAGATGGCGGGCAAATACGACAGACGGTTATTGCAGGTGAAGGCGAGACCATAGAGCACGCCAGCGCCGAGCAGGCCGCGCCACGACTGCGCACGCAGGTATGTCAGGGCCGCGGCCGTGGCAAAGAAGAGGGCGTCAGCTTCGACCAGCGGCTCGCGTGAGTACACGATGTGCTGGCCCGAGATGGCCAACAGCAGCGCCGCGACTATGCCCACACGCGGGTTCCAACCCAGTGCGCCAATCCGAAACGTGGCGAAGACGGTGGCGATACCCGCCAGTGCAGACACCAGCGCGCCAGCGAGGACGGTCTTGCCCAGCACCAGCATGGACAGTGCAAGCAGGATGGCGTGGCCGGGCTTGGCGATGTCCGGTGGGTGAGCATCTATGCCATCCTGGAGCGCGAGCGCCACGTTCTGGCCGCTGGCAACGGCAGCAACAGCTCGCTGCGCCACGCTGGCCAGGAAGGCGCCTTCGCCCAGATACACCCCCGAATCGAAATACAGCACCGGCTGCGTACCGAGGCCCCACAGGCGCGGCAGCGCCGCCACCACGATGACCGCGGCAATCAGCCAGGGCCACACACGAAGCGCGCTGCGGATTTCTCCGAAAGTGCCCTGGAGCGGTAGGGCGGGCTCGTGGGCCAGCGTCGCGCGCATCAGCGCGTCGGGTGCCCGCGGAGGATTACGTCGCGGTGTCGCGGCGCGAGCACGTCCTCGAGCCGAGCAGTGAACTGCCTACTGCGCACGACGTGCGCTCGATGCAGTAGATAGCGGCCGAGCAGCCACAGCACGTCCAGGCCGTACTCGACGCTGCGCTTGAAGTTGACCGACGAAGCCTCGGGGAAATAGCGCGTTGGCACGGGCACTTCGCCCACGCGAAAGCCGAAGCACAGCGCCTGGACCATGATCTCCTGGTCGAACACGAAGTCGTCCGAGTTGAGCAGGAACGGCAGCGTCTCGAGCAGCCGTCGACTGTAGGCGCGGAAGCCCGTGTGGTACTCGGACATGTTGAGGCCGAAGACCATGTTCTCGGCGATGGTCAGGAAGCGATTCGAGATGAACTTCCACCACGGCATGCCGCCCGACAGCGCCGTGCCGCTCAGGAATCGCGACCCGAGCACGATGTCGGCGCTGCCGTCGAGGATGGGCTGGATCATCTGCGGCACCAGCGTTGAGTCGTACTGGTTATCGGGATGGACCATGACCACGACGTCCGCGCCGCTGCGCAGCGCCTCGAGATAGCAGGTCTTCTGGTTCCCGCCGTAGCCGCGATTCTGAATGTGGACCACGACTTTGAGGCCCAGCCGTTCGGCGATGTCGACAGTGTCGTCGTGCGAGACGTCGTCGACCAGGATCACTTCGTCGACCACGTCCATGGCCAGACCTCGGTAGGTCGCCTCGAGGGTGCGCGCGGCGTTGTAGGCGGGCATGACGACCACGACGCGCGCAGTGCCGGTCACTGGGCCATGATAGTGGGCAAATGCAGCCCCGGTAGGTGCTGTTCACCCCCCGCGGTCTGGATGCGCCAGTCGTAGGCGACAGCCATGAAACCGCCGCGCGACTTGGTTGTGCCGACCACGCTGTCCGAGCCGAACTCGGCCAGATCGGTCACCACGCGGAACGCGGCGGCGGTCACTGGCGTCGCCCAGGGCGGCGTCGCCGCGTGCCGAATCTCGATGTCGACGCGGTACAGCCCCGGCAGCAGCGGTAGTCTGGCGAACGCGCATTCCAGCTCGAATGGCCCGGCGCGCCATGCACCAGGTGGCGACGTGGACGAGAACAACGGGCTGTAGTCACCACGAATCGTGACGCGACAGCAGGCGTCCTGGAGCGCCACGGGCGCGAAGCCGCGTACGCGCACGCGCAACGCATCGCCGAAGTCGAAGTCTGTCGCCGGTTGGCCCCCGCGGTCGAGCACGGTCACATCCAGCGTCGAGTCGTCGGTGGTGCTCGATTGGACGAGGGCGTCGTCGACCGCCGCGAGATAGTCGCGCACCACCTCCTCAGTGGGCCCTTCTCGGCGCACGACGCCGTGGTCGAGCCAGATCGTGCGCTGGCACATCATCTCGACCGCCGACAGGTTGTGCGACACGAACAGGATGGCCCGACCCGAGTCGCGGAACGAGAGCATCTTGCGGATCGACCGATCCTGGAAGGCGACGTCGCCGACCGACAGCACTTCGTCGACCAGCAGCAGGTCGGGTTCGACATGCGCCGCGACGGCGAAACCGAGCCGAGCGGTCATGCCGGTCGAATAGCGCTTCAGTGGCGTATCGATGTACGGACCGAGGTCGGCGAAGTCGACGATCTCCTCGAAGCGCGTGCGCACTTCGCGCCTCGACAGGCCCAGGATGACCGCGTTCAAAAAGATGTTTTCGCGGCCGGTGAGCTCTGGGTGAAAGCCCGCGCCGAGATTGATTAATGACGCCAGCCGGCCCTGGGTTCGAATTTGTCCACGGGTTGGACGGGTTATGCCGGCTACGAGTTTGAGCAGCGTGGTCTTGCCCGCGCCGTTGTGGCCGATCAGGCCGACCGACTCGCCCTTGTCCAGCCGCAGACTTACGTCGCGCAGCGCCCACAGCTCGTGGGTCGAGTTCGCTCGCAGTGCGGCGAACAGGCCGCTTCGCCCGCCCAGCCGGTAGCGCTTCCAGACAACGTTCAGCTCGAGCTGCATCAGAGTCGGTCGAGCAGGTCGAGCTCGCTCCGCGTCAGCTGCCAGCCGAGCACGGCGGCATTCTCGCGCGCCTGCTCGGCGGACTTTGCACCCGGGATGGGCACCGCGCCACGTGCGATCAGCCAGTTCAGGGCGACCTGGGCTGGGGTGCGCGGGCTTGCGAGGAATCTCCCGGGCATGGCACTCGCCGTTGTGCGACATCCAGACAGGCGAGATCCCTCGCAGGCTCGGGATGACAGTGAACTCAGCCCCAGACGCGACGAGCCGTGTCGACGACCAGCTCGAGCTTGCGGCGCATCTCGTCCCATGTCAGCAGGTTGCCCGGCGCCGTCGAGGCGAACCCGCACTGTGGTGAGATGGCCAGGTTCTCCAGCGGCACGTACTGCGCCGCTTCGTCGATCCGCCGGCGCAGCTGGTCAGGCGGCTCGAGGCTAGGCAGCTTGGAGCTGATCAGCCCCAGCACGACCATCTTGGTCGGCGGCACGAAGCGCAACGGCGCAAAGCTGCCAGCCCGCTCAGTGTCGAACTCGAGCAGGAATCGATCGACGTCGAGCTGACTGAACGCCTTCTCGGCAATCGGGTCGTAGCTGCCCTCGGCATGCCAGGCGCTGCGGTTGTTGCCGCGGCACATATGCAGCCCAACCGTGACGCGCGTCGCCTTTGCGCGCCGCAACACCGAGTTATCAGCCCTGATGAGGTCGTCCAGATACGCGGCCGGGTCCTCGCCCGTCTCGATCATCCGCTGCCGAATTGTCGTGTCGGCGACGCGCTCCACGTAATGCAGTGAATCCAACTGAATGTACGCGCAGCCGTCCTCGTGCAGCGCCTCGACCTCGCGCTGCAGCATCGCGGTGATATCGGCCGTCAGGTCTTCGCGGCTCTGCTGGGTAACGCCCGGCTTATACAGCTGGCCGGCCACGGACAGCGGACCAGGCATCGTGATCTTCCATGGGCCCGGCGCGTGCTGCTTGAGAAACGCAGCCTCGTCGCCGGCGAGTCGGCGCACCTGGCGCAGCGGTCCACCGGCCACCATGCTCCGCATCGCGGTGACGCTCTGATTGGCCAGCTCGGCGCTCGGTCCCTGCCACTGGCCAAGGATCGTGACCGTAGGCGGGTCAGGATTGGGCACCAAGCCTTCGACCGACTCGCGCACCGCTGTGCTCCAGCCGGCGCGACGGTACTCGCCCTCGGTGAAGACGTCGATGCCGACGCTCCTCTGCAGCTCGAGCGCCTGCAACACCGCGGCGTCCTCGGCCGCCCGGAGCCGGTCTGTGTCAATGCGACCCGCCTGGTGGTCCTCCCGCGCCCGAAGCAGCTCCGGCGGACGCAGCAGGCTACCGACGTGGTCGGCCCGGAACCTGACTGCGACCGCCACTCGGCTAGTCGATCGGCGGTCCGGCGAACGGGACCGTGTGGTCGAACGAGCTGACCACGCCCGTCTGGCGATTCCGCATCAGCACGAAGCCCGGCAGCTTGTACGCCGACCAGATGCGGAGCGAACCGAACCCACCATACGGCACGAGCAATGCCCTCACGCCAGGGATGGCTTCCTCCAGGTCGAAGGTGGCCGGCATTCTCGGCGCGATGGTCAACGGGTCGGAGCGCAGTTCGCGGCAGCCAGGCGAGAATAGATCGAAGCGCACTTGCGTCGGCCGCGGGTGATAGTTGAGCAGCAGGACGGAGCTCGCGTACTGGTCGCTGGCGGCGATGCCTGGCCAGTGCTGCCATTTGCCGCTCATTACACGCTTCGTAGTGCCGCCTTTGAACACGAAGCCGGGCACGGAGCCGCTGAGCGAGCTGTCGTCGGCGTAGAACTCGAGCCAGGAGTCGACCCACGGAAACGGCCCCGGCGGATTGTCGAGGCTGCGCGCGGTGATCTCGACCAGGCCCTCGAACGTTCTGGTGCCCAAGGCATTGAGCAGGTCTGCGCTCTCGTAACGGAACGTGTCGTCGCCGGCGAACGGCTCAGAGAGGAAGGTATGGATCGGCTCTTCGGCGCCCGCGAAGAACTTCAAGGTCACTGCGAAGCGCTCGTGCGGATCGACGGTATTGCCGAGCGGGATCACGTTGATGCGGCTGTGCCGCATACCGTCGTCAACGAACCAGCCGATAACCGGCAGCCAATCGGGACTCGCCCGCCGCGTAACGGGCTGCGGCTGCGACTCCGCGTACGGCGTAGGCGCAGTCGGTCGAGGTGGCGCGGCAATGCTCATTTGAAGACGCTCCCGGCGAGACGAATCCTAGCGCTGACGCGGCCATGCGCGCCATCTACCCACGTGACCAGGCGCGCAGCCCGCCAGATGAATGGTGTAGTGCTGCCGCGTGAGGCGGATGCTGCGCACATGTCCCCAGAAGAGAAACGGCTCGTCCAGGAGAGCTATGCGGCTGTCGAACCGATCGCCGCCACCGCCGCCGCGCTGTTTTATGACCGATTGTTCGAACTCGACCCCTCGGTCCGCGTGCTGTTCAAGCGCGACATGGGCAATCAGCGCAAGCAGCTCATGCACGTGATCGGGCTCGCCGTGCGCGGCCTGGACAATCTGCCCGCACTGGTGCCCGTCGTCGAGCAGCTTGGCCGGCGCCACAGCGGCTATGGCGTGCGACCCGAGCACTACGCCACTGTGGCCGAAGCCCTGCTGTGGGCGCTCGAGCGTGGCCTCGGCGACGCGTTCACTCCGGAGGTGCGAGCCGCCTGGGTCACCGTTTATGGCGTGCTCTCGAGCACGATGCAGCGTGGCGCCGAGACACTGCCAATGGCTGCTTAGAGGTGCTGGGCGCGCCAGGTGCCCAAGCTCTGGTTGCTGACGAAGTAGTAGTACATCGCCGGCTGATGGTTATTGCCGAAGTAGAGCACGCCAGGGCGACCCTGGAGGAACTCGGCGGGGTTTTCGAACAGAGCGTCCAGGCGCAGGAAGCGTGAGCCGTTCGGCGGCAGCTGAACGGATGTTTCGCGCGCCCGGCCGTCCGCGTCCTTCAACGTGATTTGCGAGGTGTAGCCGGCCTGGTCCAGGTTGGTCACGGCGAGGTGCACGCGATATTCGTCAGTGTCCTGCACGTTGGGCACCGTCCAATACCCACCTACCGCGGGAATGGTCAGCCCGAACTTCTCGTGCGAAGACGTGAGGCTGCGCTCGTTGTACCAGTGCAAGTAGGCGCGCGAAGAGCCCAGTTGCGGACCTTCGAAGTCGACCCGCACCAGACCGCTCTGTACGTGGCCGCGCTGCGCGGCGGGCAGCAGATCGGACAGCTCGACCATCAGCGACGCATTGCGCCGCAGGTGCAGGCGCTTGGCGGCCAGGCTGCCGCCGTCCTGGTCGTACAGTCGAACGACGACCCAGACGGGCTGGCACAGCCGCGGCGCCTCGGGCACCTCGAGGTTGGACACGCACACGCGGGTGTGCATGTCAATGGCGTCGCGAAACCACGATGCCATGCGCCGCGGCTGCTCGCGCCAGCTCTGGCGTACGCGCCACGCGCGCGCTTGTTCGACGGGCCAGGTCGAGCGCAGCGACGGGTAGCGCCGCAGCAGCTCGCGCGCAAGATCAGCGGCCATGCAGCCTCAGGCGAGCGCCGTCCCGAATTGGTGCGCGTGCTCGGCCACGAGCTCGTCGAGGTCGCCTTCGCAGCCGAAGCAGGTCGTGCACGCACGGGTGGTCTCGCGCAGCTCCTTGAGATTGCGCACGCGCGGAATCGCGGACACGATCTCCTCGCGCGTGATCCATTCGCAGAAACAGATGACGTCGCGTTCGTCCTGCACGGCGTTAGCGGCCAATGATGGCATCCGGCTGACCTGCGGTACAACGCCACGTCGCAGGCACGTCCGCACCACCCACCAGTGCCTCGCCCGGCACGCTGAACGTGGCCTTGACGCGAGGCTCGTAATAGTTGGTCCGCACGTTCTGCTTCACCTTCAGCTCGACCCGATAGCGCCCCGGCGCAAGACCTGAGGCGCCAAATCCGCACTCCACCGTGAAACGCCCAGGCGGCACACGGCTCGGCCAGTTGCCGTCGATATGCATGTTGCCCGCGAACAACGGGCCATGATCGCCGCGCACCGTCACCACGAACACTGGCTCGATCAACGTCCGCTGCGCCTGCCCGCGCACGCGCACGATAAACGGTTCTTCTTGTCGAATGACGTCGGTTGGGTTGCCACGACAGTCCAGCACCTCGACGCACTCGGCGATGAGGTGTGCTTCGCCCTGGTCGATGGAGGCCTCGTCGTCGACGTTATCGAGATAGGCGCGAATCACGTCCGCACTCGGGCCGCTGGCGCGGACCGCGCCGCGATCGAGCCACACCGCGCGCGCACACATCAACTCGACCGCCGCGAGGTTGTGCGACACGAACACGATCGCCACACGACCCCGATCGCGGAACTCGATCATTCGCCTGAGCGAGCGATCCTGGAAGGCCGTGTCGCCCACCGACAGCACCTCGTCCACCAACAGCACATCGGGATCCGCATGCACCGCTACGGCAAATGCCAACCGTGCATACATGCCGCTCGAAAAGTGCTTCACAGGGGTGTCCATAAAAGCCTCGAGGCCGGCAAACTCGACGATGGTGTCGTAGCGCTGCTGCACCTGTTTGCGGCTGAGCCCCAGGATGACTCCATTCAGCAATACGTTTTCTCTGCCCGTCAGCTCGCGGTGGAAGCCTGCGCCCACATTGAGTAGTGACGCCACGTTGCCGTGCGTCTGCACCGTGCCTTTTGTCGGACGTGAAATTCCGGCGATGAGCCGCAACGCCGTCGTCTTGCCCGCACCGTTACGGCCAATCAACGCCACCGAATCACCTCTTTGTACTGACAAGGACAGATCCTTCAGCGCAAAGATGCCACTGCGCGATGCCATACCGCGTAGGACACCGAATACGCCACGCCCCTGGCCGAGCAAATACCGCTTCCAGACACCATCAAGTTCGACGAGTGGCTCAGATAACATCGGCTAACACGCCGTCAAAGACGCTGAACACGCGCTGCGCAACAAGCAGGGCCAGAATGCCCAGCAGACCCACGATGCCCAGGCCAACCAGATCGGGCGGGTGCGTGCCCAGGACGGCGGCGCGGAACGCGTCCACGAGGAACGCCAGCGGGTTCAAATCGTAGATCGGCCTGATCGACGCTGGGACGCTGTCGTGCGCGTACAGCACCGGCACGGCGTATAGCAGCAGGAACAGCAGCAGCGGCAGGCCGCGTGAGATATCGCGCCAGCCCACGTTCGCCGCGGACAGCAGCAGACCGAAGGCGGCGGCGAACAGCATCTCCTCGATCAGGATGACCGGCGTGAGGATGAGCCAGCCGGACGGGGCAACCTGGAAATACGCCATGAACGCGGCCAGCGCCAGGCAGCCGACGGCGACGTCGACGAGCCTGGCGAAGATCGGATAAATGGCCAGGATCTCGCGTGGGAAGTACACCTGGCGCACCAGGTCGACGTTCTTGACCAGACTCTCCGCGCTTTCGGTGAGGCTGTTGGCAAAAAACTGCCACGGCACGAGCGCCGCCAGCAGAAACAACGGGTACGGGACGGCACTCTGATCGGCGCGGCCGAGCACGCGCTGCACCAGGAACGTAAAGACGCCCGTCAGCAGCAGCGGCTGGACGATCAGCCACAGATACCCCAGGTACGCCTGACGACTGCGCGCCTGCAGGTCGCGCAACACTAGCATGAGCGTGATCTCGCGCCAGCGGGCAAAGCTATTCACGAACATGTCATCCTGAGGCGAGGAACGAGCCGAAGGATCCGCTTGCTCAAACGCCCCGGCAAGCGGATCCTTCGCAGGCTCAGGATGACAGGTTCGTTCATGAACCTCCCTGCCGGGCGGCGATCAACAGCTCGCACACCTCACGCACGGCGCCGTCGCCACCACGGCGCTCCGTTACGTAGTGCGCAACTGCCTTCACCTGCTCAGCCGCATCTGCAACGGCACACGCCAGACCGACGCACTCCAGGGCCGGCAGATCGTTCAGGTCATCTCCGACATACCCAACTTGCGGCAGATCCAGACCGTGCTTTGCACATAGCTCGTCGATCGCCAGACGCTTGTTCTCGGATCCGCAATACACATCATCGATCTTGAGCTTGGCCGCCCGCGCATAGACGATGCCGCTGTCTTCACCCGAGATAATGGCTACGGCCACGCCGGCTGCGCGCAGACGGGCCAGCCCCATGCCGTCGCGGGTGTTGAACTTCTTCAGCACCTCCCCATCAGGGCCGTAGTACATGCCAGCGTCGGTCAGCACGCCGTCGACGTCCAGGCACAGCAGGCGGACGTTACGCGCGCGTTCCGTTAGCGTCATACGCCGCCGCCGGTGTCCATTCGAGGGCGGTCTTTGGCAGCAAGCTGTCGGCGGGCACCGCGACCGCCGCGACGCGACCGACCAGGCTCGCCAGGTTGTTGGCCGGGATGCCGTCGCCGGGGCCCTTGGCCGTGAGCATGTCCGCGCTGACAACGGCCCCCACAGGAATGTCGCGTGCGGCGACCACGCTCTTTGCCAGACGCATCCGCACGGGAATCTCGGCCGGCGCAATGCGCTTCTCGGGCGAGCCCATCGCCACCTCGATCTGGCGAATGTCCCGGATCAGCTTGGCCAGACCAATCGGCTCGAGCGAGGCCGCGTGATCGGGACCGGGCAGGGTTCGATCGCGCGTGAAGTGGCGCTCGACGATGCACGCGCCAAGGGTGGCAGCGGCCTCGGAGACCGAGATGCCGCGCTCGTGGCCCGAGTAGCCGACCAGCACGCCGTAGCGCTGGCGATAGGTGTCCATCACCCGCAGATTGAGATCGGCGAAATCGCTCGGATAGCTCGACGTGCACTGCAGCAGCACGAGTTGATCGGTGTGGCGCACGATGCGGTCGACGGCCTGATCGACCTCTTCCATGGTGCTCATGCCCGTCGAGACGATCATGAGCCGTTTCTTGCGCGCGATGTACTCCAACAGATCGAGGTCGGTGAGCACCGCGGACGCCGTCTTGAAGGCGGGCGTGTCGAGCGCCTCGAGCATGTCCGCGCTGCCGCGATCCCAGGCACTGCCGAGAAACTCCAGGCCGAGACTCGTGGCGAGATCGCGCAGCCGCAGCCAGACCTCGTCCGACAGTTCCAGCTTGAGACGGTGCTCACCATATGTGGCGCCGAGCGAGTTGGCATTGACGTACGGCCGTTCGATCGCGGCACGGGTCAACAGCTCGTGCAGGGTGCGCTTCTGGAACTTGACCGCGTCGGCCTGGCACTCGGCCGCGATGCGCACCAGATCCTCGGCCAGGGCCGGATCGCCGTTGTGATTGACGCCACCCTCGGCCAGCACGAAACAGCGCTGACCGTCACCGATGAGCCGTCGTCCGATGCGCAACGTGCGTTGACTTACCACGCGGTCCAGCCTCCATCGACGACCAGGTTCGCGCCAGTCATGTAGCTCGACGCATCGGATACCAGAAACAACAACGCGCCACGATACTCGTCGTTGCGCGCCATGCGCCCGAGCGGCGAACGCGCCACGAAGTTCGAAACGAACGTGGCGTCGTGGTTGTCGTACACGCCGTGCGGTGTGAGCGCGTTGACTCGGATGTTCTGTCGACCCCAGTATGTAGCCAGGTAGCGCGTCAAGCCTAGCACGGCCGTCTTCGTCACCGCGTAGCTGACCGGAGTGTTGAACCCAACTTCGCCATACGGACTCTTGACCCCCTCGTACAGCCGCTGGTCGGGCGCGACGACGCCGTACGTCGACGAAATGTTGACCATGACCCCGCCGCCCTGTTGAAGCATCTGGCGTCCAGCGGCCTGCGCGCACAGGACCATGCCCGTGAGGTTCACCGCCAGGGCCTGTTCCCAGATGCCCCGCTTGTAGTCTTCGAAGCGCGCAAAGTAGTCGGCTGGGTCGAGGGTCTCGCTTCCACCGCGCACCGTCAGCGCTGCGTTGTTGACCAGGATGTCCAACCGCCCAAAGCGGTCTTTTGCCGCTTCAACGCACGCGTGAACTGAAGCCTCGTCGGCCACGTCGAGGCTGGTGCCCAGCACGTCAGCGGCCGAAAGCTGCCGCGCTAGCTCAGCCGCGCGACCACTGTCGAGGTCGCCAATCACCACCCGCGCGCCCGCTTCGAGCAGTGCCTCGCAATACCGTTGACCGAGCAATCCTGCGCCACCAGTGACCAGCGCGACGCGGCCGTCAAGGCGAAAGAGCTCTGGCGCTGGTGTCTCAGTCATGCAAGTCGACGCGGTGTCCCTCGGCAGCCGAGCGCAGCGCCGCCAGCGCGATGCGCAAGACCGCTGCGCCCTGGCGCGCGTTCGCGCCCAGCCGCGTCTGGCCCTCGCCGCGCGCCAGAGCCGCGAACTCGCACAGTTCGGCCAGGAACATATCGTTGCGCTTGAAGCGCGGGTCACCTTCCTCGACCAGCCACTCGCGCGTGGCGGGAGCGTAGCGCAGGATGCGATTCGGCTCGTACTCCCAGCGTAGGACGCCATCTGCGCCGACGATTTCGACCTGCCGGCGCGCCGGGCCGCGGACGTAGTCCATGTGAATCGAGGCGATCGTCCCGCTCGGGAAGGTCAGCACTATCTCGGCGACGTCTTCGGTATCGATCTCCAGCGCGCTTGCGTGCGCGGTGACTGCCGTCACAGTTGAGGGTTCGCCGAGCAGCCAGTACACCGCGTCGAGCTCGTGGCTGAAGGTCAGCACGGCACCACCGCCGAGGTCTTTTCGGCCGCTGTACGAACGGCGGTAGTCCTCCCAGGGGTGCCAGCCGGGCAGGTACTCGCCCGACTCGGCTCTGACGCTCAGCGGTCTGCCGATGGCGCCCGCATGCAGCAGGTGCCGCAGCCGCTGCAGGCCAGGGTGGAAGCGCAGGTTGTAACCGACCATCACAACCTTGTTGGCAGCCTGCGTCAGCACTTCTGACACGCCCTCGAGCGAGTCGCCCAGCGGCTTCTCCACGAAGACGTGAGCCCCGGCTTCCAGCGCCCGCCGGGTGGTGGCAATGTGCAAGCTGGTCGGATTCGTGACCAGGACCACGTCGGGCGATTCGGACAGCGCCGCATCCAACGTTTCGAACTCACGGACTGATACACCGAGCGGCTCCGGCAGGGGCAGCCGCGCCTGCCGACACACCTCCACGTCGCCTAGCCCAGCGCGCACCCAGTTCCGTGCATGCCTGCGACCAATGGAGCCGAGGCCGACCACCAGTGCCCGCATCGGTCAGGTCCGCGCGGCGCGCCGCGCCAGCAGCAGCTCGGCCATGGCCAGGTCGAGCGGCGTGTCGATGTCGATCGAATCGGCAAGCTCGGTCACCAGGCCGGCGACGCGGCGGCCGATCATCACTTTTTGTTCGAAGATCACCTCGTGCCGGGTGACGTCGACCACCCCGTTTTGCCAGTACACGTCATCGAGCTCGGCGCGCGGCACGTCGGGTCCGCGCTCCAATCGCATCGGTGTCTTCAGGAATGGCTCGATGCAGCCGTCTGGCTGACGCAGCCACATCTTGTGCGGATGCTGTCGCGCGAGACATACGGCCTTGACAGAATCGGCCCCAGTCTCGAGCAGCAAGCGGATGGCGTCGTCGACATGCCGCGGTGTACGCAGCGGCGAGGTTGGCCGCAAGTTCACGATCAGTTCTGGGCGCCAGCCCTCCTGCTGGTCGAGCCAGTCGAGCGCATGGACGAAGACCGGCCAATCCTCGCTGCCGTCCTGGGCCAACTCAGCGGGCCGCAGAAACGGCACCTCAGCACCAGCCTCGCGTGCGACCGACGCGATCTCCTCGTCCTCGGTCGAGCACAGCACCCGCGTCACCAGACTTGCGCGCCGCCCAACGTCGATCGCGTGCGCCACGAGCGGCTTGCCCGCCAGCAGTTGCAGGTTCTTGCGCGGTATGCCCTTCGAACCGCCGCGCGCGGGCACGACCGCGAGCACGTTCACCGAACGGCAGTTGCCCCCAGGTGCTGTGGGCTGCACGGCCTGACCATAGGCGCCAGTGTAGTGCGCGACGCGCTGCTGACGGCTGACGGCTGACGGCTGACGGCTGTCCGTTAGACTCGCAGCGCGACGCGTATGTGGCGACAGCGCATCGGGCTCATCGTGGTAGCCGCATGGCTGGTGGTGTGCCTGGCCCGCCTGACTCGCTTGACCGAGCCCGCCGAGGTCCCGCCTGGCCAGGAGGCCGCGCCGACATTCACCTTCTTCCAACAACAGATCCCAGCCACGGCGGGCTACCTGTTCGTGCTGCCACGCGAGTTCGGCCAGGACACCGGCCTCGGCCCGCGACTCAGGTACGAGCTATACCCGCGCGCCTACGACGATATCCGCGCATCACAGGACGAGCAGGCCGTACGCGACCTGATGCGACGCGAAAATTTGCGCTACATCGTCGTCACCGACGCGAACCTGTACCCAACATCCCACTGGCTCCGCCAGCCCAGAGACTGGCTGAAACGGACCGACTTCGACGCCAATCGGCCCACGCGCTGCTGCGCAGCACTGGATACATACGTGCTCGAAGTCGTGTTCTGATGGACGGAGCCGGCCTGGGCGCGCTGGCACTGGTCGGCGCCGAATGGTGCGCCATCGGCCGCCTGAGCGGCGTCGCCTGGCCGGGCGAGACAGTGCGCGTGGCGCGCTGGAGCCTCTACCTGCTGACAGGCGCGTTTCTGGTCGGCTTCAGCCAATTGCTGCTGTCACTCGTGGGTCTGTCCTTCACCCACGCGGCGGTTGGTCTGGCAGTGGCCGTGGCGCTGGCGGTCGCCATTCGCCTCGTCGCCCAACCGCCGCCGCGCCCAAGCCGGAAGATGCGCATCGGCGAGCGAGAACGCTACGGCTGGGCCGTCCTCGGACTGCTCCTCGCAGCAGCAACCCTGAGATCCTTCGCGGTCCCGGAAGCCGGCTGGGACGCCTTTTCGCACTGGGGCCTCAAAGCCGAGGCGTACGCGCTCACCGGCCAGATCACCAACGCCGGAACCGTGCACGAGTACTACCCGCCACTCGTGCCGCTGCTCGAGGCGTGGCTGCTCATTCATCGCGGCGCCATTTCCATTGACCTGGCCAAGACGGTCTGGCCGCTCCTCGGCTCGGCCTTCGCCATCTGCCTTACCTGGCACCTGCGCCACGCACTACGCCGGCCGTGGCTCGCGCCGTTCTTCGCCGCCGGCATCGTGCTCGGCACAACGCAGCTACTCGAAGGCTTCTGGACCGGCCAGGCCGACCTGGCGCTCACCGCCTACCTGTGCCTGGCCACCCTCGCGGTCTGGCAGTGGCGCGGCGTGCCCGACCGGCGCTGGCTAGTCCAGGCGGCACTGTTCGCGGCTGCAGCGTCGCTGACCAAATACGAGGGCCTGCCCCGCGTGGCCGTCCTCGTGCTTGCCATTCTCGTCATAGCCATCGTGGAACGCTGCCTGCGCGAACGCACGCTGCCCGCACTGACTACTGGCGCCGCTTCGATCGTGGCGCAGGGGCCATGGCTCGCGTATCGGGCCACGCACGCCGTCGCCGCCTCCAGCGAACACCTCAGCCAGTTCCAGCCGCAAGCGCTCGAGGCGACGCTGGTCGCGCTCCTGGCCGTCTTTGGCGGCGTTCGCAGTGGCGGCGCACTGCTGGTCGCCATCATGGCTATGGCCCTCGCTGGCCCGCGGCTGATCCGACCACGCTATCGCCTGCTGACGCTCGTCGTCCTACTGCAACTGGCCGCGACGGTGGTGGCGTTTCTGGTCTCGGATACCGCGCCCGACCTTCAGGCGCGCACCTCGGCCACGCGCCTGTTCGCCCACTTCATGCCCGTGGCGCTATTCGTGGCCGCGCTCTGGCTCGACGAGGTTCCACCTATAATCCGCCCCGGGCGATGAGGATTCTGCTCGCCGCGAAAATGATGAGCGTAGGCGGGCTCGAACGCATCGTGGTCGGTCTGGCGCGCGAGCTACGCGCGCGGCAGCACGAGGTGTGGGTCGTCTCCTCGGGCGGCACGCTCGTTTCCGAATTGCAGCGTTTCGGCGCAACGCATATCGAAATCCCACTCGAGATCACCTCGCCCGTCGGCGTGGCGCAGTCGGCGCGCCGCATCCGTCGACTGATCGTCGACCAGCACATCGACCTGGTGCACTCGTTTTCCGCGACGGCGTCGGTCGCTATCAATCTCGCGCTGCGAGCGGGCGGCAACGGCAAGGACGCGCGGGTGCGGGTCGTCAGTTCGCCGATGGGCCTGCAAAATTCGCCGCGCGAGCGGCCGGTCACGACCTGGCTGCGCAATTGGCTGCTCACATTGGGCGCCGAACAGATCCTCGTCATCTCGCCCGAGATCCGGCGTCATCTGAAATCGGTCGGCGCACGCGACGCGTCGCTGGTCGACTTCAACTTCGTCGGGCTCGACATGTCCGACTTCACCGGGCAGCCCGACGATCGGCTCGCCGTACAGCGCGAGTTCGGCTTTCCCGACGATGCGCACATCGTGTCGACGATCGGCGCGCTGCATCCGCGCAAGAGTCACGAGTTGTTCATCGACGCCGCGGCGCTCGTGCTGGCCGCGGAACCGCGGACGCGCTTCTTGATCATTGGCGAAGGTGAGCTGCGCGGCGAGCTCGAGCAATACGCGCGCGGCCAGGGCGTGCTGGATCACCTGGTCTTCACCGGCGTGCGCGAGGACGTGGCACGCCTGCTCGCCGCGACCGACGTCTACGTCAAGCCTGGTGTGCTAGAGGGGTTTATTGGCATCACCGTGCTCGAGGCGCTTGGGCTCGGCAAGCCGGTCGTGGCCTTCGATACAGAGGACGTCAAGCTCGCACTGAGCGACGGGCAGACCGGGTTCGTCGTGCCCAATGGCGATGTGCACGCGCTCGCCGAACGCGTTGTCTTCCTGCTGCGGACTCCTGAGGTTGGCGCGCGGCTGGGTCAGGCCGGCCAGCAGCTGGTGATGGAGCGCTTCGACTTTGGCGTGCTAGCCAGGCGGCTCGAGGACTTCTATCACCACGTCCTCGAGCGCCCGCCGGCAGCTCTTACGCCGTAATCGGCGGATCGAGCCGCAAATACACCAGCGTCCAGAGATTCCAGAAGAACGCGTTGGCGATTGCCGCAAGCATGACGACCGCGACAACTGCCGCGGCGCCGGCGAAGAGCACCCACACTGATCCGGCGATTCCGCCAATCGCCAGCGCCAGAGCCAGGCTCAATACCCAGGTCAGCAGGCTCGTGCTCAAGTGTTCGGTAAAGAGACGCCAGGCATGGCTTAGCGCCTCGGTGGCCCGCAGATCGTGCACGACGATCGCCCGCTCGGCATAGGCCAGGACAATGCTGGCGGCGACGCCCAGCGTCAGGATCAGCGCGCCGAGTACGGCGCCGACCGCACCGAGACTGGCAGTGGCGCCGATGACTGCCCCGAGCACCGCTGTGACCAGCAGGCCGAGCAGCACCAGCAGGCCGAGAAATCGCCAGAACCAACGGCCACCGGCACGCCACGCCTGAAACAACGATGTCGAACCACCCGACTGCAAGTCGATGGTCGCCTGGGTGATGCCGCCGCGCGCGAGGACTGCGACGGCTGCCAGCCCGGCCGCCGCGAGCACCAGCAGTGCGGTGACGGTCCACGATTGGGTGAGAAAAGCGAAAGAGTCCGCGGCAGAGGGCAGCTCGGGCAGCGAAGTGCGCCCGAGGCCCATCGTGCCGCCCGTTGCCCCAGCCAGGAGCCCGAGCACCCACAGGAAGCGGTAGCGCCAGGTCGTGGCCCACGCTTCGGCGATGAGCGTCGTGTAATTCATTCCGACCGATTGGACGCCTGCGAGCACGCTAAAGTTGCACTCGGTCCATGGTCGAAACGCAAGACGAGCCGCTGCCGCGCTTGAACGTGCCGGTCCAGCCACCGGTCGAGCCGATGCTGGCGCAGCTCACCCGCGAGCTGCCCTCAACGGAGGGGTGGCTGTTCGAACCAAAATGGGATGGCTTCCGAGCGCTGGTGTTCTTCGATGGCCAGGACATGGTCATCCAGAGCCGCGACCTGCGACCGCTTGGCCGCTACTTTCCCGAGCTCGAAGAGGGGCTTCGCCACAACATGCAGCCGGGCATGGTCGTGGACGGCGAGATCGTCATCGCCAGCCCTACGGGCCTCGACTTCGATGCGCTGTTGCTGCGCATCCATCCGGCGGCCTCGCGGATCAAGATGCTCGCGCGCAAGACACCGAGCTCATTCGTGGCGTTCGACCTGCTGGCCGCCGACGGCCTCGACCTGACGTCCGCGCCCATTTCCGAACGGCGACGCCGCCTGGAGCAGCTCATGAGCGGCGTGGAGCCGCCGGTGTACCTGACGCCGGCCACGACGGATCGCGCTCGCGCCACCGAGTGGTTCGAGCGCTTCGAAGGCGCCGGCCTTGACGGGGTCGTCGCCAAACGGCTCGACGGCCTGTACGTGCCGGGTCAGCGCGCGATGCTCAAGATCAAGCACCAGCGCACGGCCGACTGCGTGGTCGGCGCCTTTCGTTGGAACCGCGGCCAGGTTGGGACGTCGGTTGGCTCGCTTGCGCTCGGGCTGTACGACAAGCAGGGCCGGCTGCATCACGTCGGGTTTACGTCGGCATTCAAAGCGGCCGAGAAGCGCGAGCTGGTCGAGTTTCTGAGGCCCTATCGCGAGCTGGATCCCGATCGGCCGGGCTTTTCGTGGCTCGAGGCCGAGATGCCCGCCGGCGGCTGGAGCGGTGGCCAGAGCCGCTGGAGCCACGGCAAGGAAGCCCTGGATTGGCTGCCGCTGCGGCCGGACCTGGTGTGCGAGGTCGCCTTCGATCACTGGCAGGGCGACGTCGAGCCGAGCGATCACCACGGCTGGCTCGGCGCCGGTCGCTTCCGTCACGGCACCACGTTCTTGCGCTGGCGCGGCGACAAGAAACCCGAGCAGTGCACCTTCGAGCAGCTCACATTCGCCGTCCCCATGGAGCTGAATGAGGTCTTCGGCACCCGCTAATTTCAGTGCCACGGATGTCTGGACGCAGCGGCCGCGGAAGCCACGACCGACGACTCACCTCCCCGTGTTGCGCCGGGTGGCGCGCGAAGTGCGGGGACCTTCGAGACGTCAAACGCCCACGCACGTAAGTAACGAGCCCTGCTCAGCCGCGTTATAGACTGCGCAGTGTCTATGTCACTTGCCTTTCCCCCGCGGGCGCAGCCGCGGATCCTGGTCACCGGCGGCAGCGGCTTCCTGGGTCGGCAGGTGCTGGCCACACTCGAGGGACGCGGCTACCAGCACGTCCTCTCCCCGCGTCGGGCTGATTACGACCTCACTGACGCGAGCCAGGTGAAGGCCTGCCTCGACGATCTCAAGCCACAAGCCATCGTCCACCTGGCGGCGGTCGTCGGCGGCATCGGCGCCAATCGGGAGCGACCCGGCGAGTTCTTCTACAAAAACCTGATCATGGGCACCACGCTCATGGAAGAGGCCCGCCTGCGCGGCGTCGACAAGTTCCTGGCCGTGGGCACGATCTGCGCCTATCCCAAGTTCACGCCGGTGCCCTTCCGTGAGGAAGACCTGTGGACCGGCTACCCCGAGGAAACCAACGCGCCCTACGGACTCGCCAAGAAGATGCTGCTCGTTCAGGCGCAGGCCTACCGCGCGCAGTACGGTTTCGACGCCATCTTCGTGCTGCCCACCAATCTGTACGGCCCAGGCGATAACTTCGATCCAGCCAGCTCGCATGTCATTCCAGCGCTGATCCGCAAGTGCCTCGAGGCGCAGGAGCACGGCGACGATCACATCGAGGTCTGGGGCACGGGCAAAGCCACGCGCGAGTTCCTGTACGTGACCGACTGCGCCGAAGGCATCGTCGCCGCCCTCGAGAAATTCGACGGTCCCGAGCCAGTCAATCTCGGCAGTGGCGAGGAAATCAGCATCGCCGACCTGGTTTCCCTCATAGCGAAGGCGACGGGCTTCACAGGCGAGATTCGCTTCGATCATTCGAAGCCCGATGGTCAGCCGCGTCGCAAGCTCGATACATCGCGCGCGCAGCAGCTCTTTGGCTGGCAATCAGTGACCGATTTCCCAAAGGGGCTGCGTGCGACCGTGGACTGGTACCGCGAGGCGAGGCGAGCCGAACGGCCGGTGTATACTCCCGCGACGGCCTGATGCAGCCAACCTTCTCGTTTACCTTCGGCATTTCGACATGACGGGCGATTGACCCGAGGTCCCGTCCTGTCGAAATGCGAGCGGTCCAATTGGACCGCTCGTTTTAGTTAACCTTCTGGAGGTCACCGTTGTCATGACCGATACCGCTGACGCCAGTCCAGGTCTGGACTGGCAGCAACGCCTCGATGAGCTACGCGCTTCGGCGCTGCGCCAGCTCGACGTCGCGGCGGACGCGGCAGCCTTCGAGCAGTGGCGCATCAGCCATCTCGGCCGTCGCAGCCCGCTGGCCGAATTGCTGAGCGGTCTGGGCAAGATGGCACCCGAAACGCGCCGCGAGGTTGGCGCCGCCGCGAACGTGCTGAAGCGCGAGCTCGAAGAAGCATTCACCTCACGCGAGCAGGTCGTCCGCGAGCGCGAACTGAGGCAGGCGCTGGAGCGCGAGCAGATCGACGTAACCCTCCCAGGTCGCATTCCGAGCGTGGGCGCGCTGCACGTGGTCACCCAGACCATGATCGAGTGCGTCGAGATTCTCTCGAGCATGGGCTTCCAGGTCACCCAAACGCCCGAGGTCGAAACGGACTACTACAACTTCGAATCGCTGAACATTCCGCACTGGCATCCCGCGCGCGATTCGCAGGACACGCTGTACGTGCGTCCGCCAGATGTCGTGCTGCGCACACAGACCACGGCCTACCAGGCGCGCGTCATGACCACGCAGCAGCCACCGGTGCGGATCATCAATCTCGGTCGGTGCTATCGCGCCGAGCAGACCGACGCCACCCACGAGTGGATGTTCCACCAGATCGACGGCCTGGCCGTCGACGAGGGCATCACGCTGGCCGACCTGCGCGGCACCCTCACCACGTTCGCTCGGCGCATCTTCGGACCGAAGCTACGCACTCGCTTCCGGTGCGACTATTTCCCGTTCGTCGAGCCGGGCGTGGATTTCGGCATCTCATGCTTCCGCTGCGACGGTGCCGATGCGTCGTGCTCGATTTGCCATGGCTCAGGCTGGCTCGAGATTCTCGGCGCGGGCATGGTCCATCCGCGCGTACTGCAGCGCGTCGGCTACGACCCCGAACGCGTGACCGGCTTCGCCTGGGGCATGGGCGTCGAGCGCATCGCGCTGATCAAGTACGGCATCGAAGACATCCGCATGCTGTACACGAATGACTTGCGCTTGCTCGAGCAGTTCGCGTGAAAGTGCCACTGAGCTGGCTGCGCGAGCTGGTCGACGTGACCGTGCCTATGCCCGAGCTTGCGCGGCGCTTGACCATGGCCGGCCTCGAAGTCGAAGAGGTGCACCGGGTTGGCGCCGATTGGCGCAGTGTGCACATCGCCCGGGTCGTCGACCTGCGGCGTCACCCCCGTCGTGAGTTGAACGTCGCCACATTGGACCTGGGCGGTCGGTCTACGACAGTCGTCACCGGCGCACCCAATCTCTATGTCGGTGCGCTGGTGCCGCACGTCGCAGGCGGTGGCCACATTGCCATGGGCGACGTCGGCTCCCGTGATTTTGCGGGCGTGAGGGGCGACGGCATGGTTTTGTCGGGCGACGAGCTCGACATCTCGCCCGACAAAGACGGCATCTACGTCTTCGAAGCCGACGCGCCAGTCGGCCAGGCCGTCGCCGAGTACCTCGAAGAGACGATCCTCGACATCTACATCAATCCCAATCGCGCTGACTGCATGGCCATGATCGGCATCGCACGCGAGGTCCACACCCTGTTCGGCGCGCCCTACCTGCCTGGCTTCTTGCGCCTGTTTGAGCCATCCGCCGCGTCAGTGCCCGGCTCTGCCGATGCGCCTGCCGCGTCTGAGCTGCTGTCCATCGCCATCGACGATCCGGTCGGCTGCCCGCGCTTCACGGCGTCGATCGTGCGCGACATCAGCATCGGCCCGTCGCCGCACTGGCTCCAGCGTCGGCTGCACTTCGCGGGCGTGCGCCCGATCAGCAATGTCGTCGACGTGACCAACTACGTCATGCTCGAGGTCGGCCAGCCGCTGCACGCCTTCGATCGATCGCGCTTCGGTTCAAACGAGATTGTGGTGCGCCGCGCGCGCGATGGTGAGCGTTTGCGAACGCTTGATGGCGAGGATCGCCAACTGAATTCGACGATGATGACCGTCACCGACAGCGAGCGGCCGCGCAGCCTGGCCGGCATCATGGGCGGCGAGGATAGTGAGATCGTCGATCAGACCCGCGACGTCATCCTCGAAGGCGCGAACTGGGACCGCGCCGCGATTCGCCTGACTTCGGCTGCGCTGAGCCTGCCGTCCGAGGCGTCACGGCGCTTCGGCCGCGGCGTCGATCCAGATGTCACGGCCCTGGCCGTGGCGCGCGCGACGCAGTTGACGCTCGAGCTCGCAGGCGGCTCGGCGGCGCGCGGTCTGGTCGACGTGTATCCCGGCCGCGAGTCGCCGCGCACGATCGACGTCACACCAGTCCAGATTGCCGCGTTGATGGGCATGGAGTATGCCGCGGACCGGGTCGTGATGACGCTCGACTCGCTCGGCTTTCAGCCAAGTACGGATAGCGATGGCGTGATTCACGTCACCGTGCCGGGCTGGCGGCGCTTCGACGTCGAAGGCAGGGCCGACCTGGCCGAAGAGGTCGGCCGCATCGTCGGTTACGAGATGCTGCCCGCGACGATGCTGCGCGGGCGCGTGCCCGACACTCGGCCTGACGGCGATGCTGGCTACGGCGACGAGCTGCGTGCCCGGCGCGCGCTCGCCGCGGCCGGCCTGCAGGAAGTCATCACTTACTCCCTGACAGATCCAGACACCGCGCGTCTGTTCTCCGAAGATGACCCGATTCCTATCGACAAGCCCCAGTCGATCGAACAGAGCGTCCTGCGCACAAACCTGGTCGGTACCCTGCTTACGCCACTGCGTACGAACCTGCGCCAGCGCGACCGCGTATTGCTGTTCGAGCTCGCGCGTACGTGGCGCGGGGAGCCCAATCCGCTGCCCGACGAGCGCCGCCACGTCGGCATCGCGATGACCGGCCCGCGGCTTCCCACGGCGTGGTCCGGCCCGAGCGAGCCGCTCGACTTCTTCGATCTCAAGGGCGTCGTCGACGCGCTGTGCAAGGTGTTCCACGTCGAGCCGGCCTACGCCCCGGCGCGCCGCGCGAGCCTGCATCCTGGGCGCACCGCCGAGGTGTGTATCGGTGAACAGCGCCTGGGCGTTATCGGCCAGGTTCACCCGGCCGTCGCGTCGCGTCTCGATCTCGACGGTCAGCCCGTCCTGGTCGGCGAGCTCGACTTCGAGCTCCTGCTGCAGGCTCGTTCGCCGCTGCTCAGCACAGTCACTCCCTCACGTTTTCCGCCGGCTGATCGCGACGTAGCCATCGTCGTCGACGAAGCGACCGAGCACGGACCGGTCGAAGCCGCGATCCGCGAGGTCGGACAGCCATTGCTCGAAACCGTCCGACTCTTCGACGTCTATCGTGGCGAGTCGATCGCGCAGGGTCGCAAGAGTCTCGCCTATACGCTGCGCTACCGTGCCTCAGACCGGACGCTGTCCGAGGACGAGGTCACATCGATGCACGCACGTGTCGAGGACGCGCTCCGCTCGCGGTTTGGGGCCGAGGTACGCGGGCGCTAGCCCAGTGGACGTCCTGTCGCGGCTGCAGCCGCTCGACCTCCTGATGGTCGTCGTCTGGGCGGGCATTGTCGGTTGGGGGCTGCAGACCGGCGTCGTGCGCCAGGTGGGCATGCTGATCGGCGTGTACGTCGGCGCGATCGCGGCTGGCTCGCTGTATACCGAGGGCGGGCACGCGATCGCATTGGCCTTCGGACGCGACCTGCTGCCGCGCTTGGAGTTCATTGCCTACGTGGCGATCTTCCTGATCATCTTCGGCCTGACCGGCCTGATGATCTGGCGCGCGTATCCGCTGTCGCGACTGGGGCGTTCGTTTGGTTGGGACAATTTGCTGGGTGCAATGCTGGGCGCGATCTGGGGCACGCTGCTGCTGATCGTGATCGTGACCATCCTGCGCTATTACGCCCTCACGCCCTGGCGAGGTCAGGAGGTAACCCAGCAGAGCATCCTGGGCCAGGTCCAGGGATCGCAGGTCGCGCCCGTGCTGCGCGTGGTTCTGGCGCCGCTATGGAACATCATGACTCCGTGGTTCCCTGTGGCCCTGTCGAACTAGCTATAGACACTCCTTATCGCAGCCATTCGGTCCATCAGCTTCCAGTCCCTTCTGACGAGGCGTAGCGTTATAGCTACGAAGCGCTGCGTTCGACGATGCACGCGTGCGCTCGGGGAGCCCAGCCATGAGTCCAAGTGAATTGATGATTCGAACGATCCACTGGGTATGTCCGTGCTGTGGCGAGGTTGCCCGCACGGCGCGGCCGCCACGTGACTGCGTGACCTGTGGCCGGATCGGTTCGTCGTTCGAGCAACAAGCGGCCTCGGTCCCCTCCGACTAACTCCTCGTTTTGGGGGCTGCCTGGCGCGGCGGCATAACTGCCGTCTCGTGCTGCGCCTCGCCGTTGCGTTCATAGCCGCCATCGTTGTCGGCGCGTTCGGGATGCTGGCATTCGTGCCGCGCTTGGCTTCCCCACCGGCCGTGTCCAGGCCTGGTGCCGCGACTGGTTCGCCACGCCGCTCGACGATGCCGCGAGCGCGATGCGCCACGTCCCCGAATGGGGTCAAGACCCGCCGCGCTGCCACCGTGTACTGCGGCACCGAAGATCCCGCGCCGCGCGTGGAATCCGTCCCCGCCTGGACGTTCCTGCAGGTGTGCGCGGCTCGCGACGTGGCGGCGGCTTCGCACTGTGCCGCCGTCAGCCGCGTCGGCATGGTCCGTGCAACGGACGACGCTGATGGCTGGTTCTGACCTGCCGCAGCCTCGGGCCGTCGGCCACGGCACCGACACCGACGAGGAGCGCGCCTGGCCAGGTGGCGCTCAGCCCACCGGCGAGCCGCACGGACAGGACTCCGCTGGCGGCGGCAGAGGCCTCGGACTCGGTCTGACGACGATCGTCGGCGGATTGCTCATCGCCGCGCCGCTGTTGTGGGCGATCACCTATCTCGTGCAGGCGGGCACCGCCGGACTCGGCACCGGCTTCACCTTCCTGGTCGGGGTGGTGCTGCTGTTCTGTCTCGGCGCCGGGGTGGTCCTGCTGCGCGGCCTGTTGCGCACCTGAAGACCTATGCAAGGACGGCCGCCGCGCCCATGTGAGGGCGAACGGCCGTCGGCGTTGTTTTGTTCTAGGCGTCAGGCCGCGCGTCGGGCGCTTGCGTTCTCCTTCAGCGCGGCCTGGACTTCAATCGAGCCGAACTCCGTCTCGAGCGGAATCACCAGGCGCTGGACGTCCAGCGTGCTGAGCAGCGTGCCCTTGCCGACGATCAGCATCGGCGGCGCCAGGTCGGATGGGAAGCCCGCCTCGGCCAGCAGCACCGCTGCGCGACCGGTGACCACGTTGCCAATCTCCGCGATGCCGCTCTGCGCCAGCGCATCGAACTCAGGAAAGTCCTGGCCCATCATGACGCCGACCATGCCGCGCGCGGTCGACTCGGCCATCGAGAACAGGACCATGCCGCTAACGCCGCCGGTGACGCCGACGACCGCGGTGACCTCATTGCTGGTATAGGCCGAGCGCTGCAGGCCAATGGTGCCCCGCTGCGGCGCCGCGCCGAGCTCCGACTCCAGCACTTGAGTGGCTGCTTGCAGGAACGGGTTGATGAATTCCGCCTTCATCAGTCGGGCCTCACGCAGCCAACAGCTTCTGGAGTGCGCCGAGCACGCGATCGGGCTGGAACGGCTTGAGTACGAAATCCTTGGCGCCCGCCTTGAGCGCCTCCATCACGATCGCCTGCTGGCCCATCGCGGTGACCATGGCCACGCGCGCATTGGGATCCAGCTTGCGGATCTCCTTGAGGGCGGCGAGGCCGTCCATTTCGGGCATGGTGATGTCCATGAGAACCGCGTCGGGGCGGTGCTCGGCGTATTGCCGAACGGCCTCGGCCCCGTTCTCGGCCTGGACAACCTCATGTCCGTTGTCCTGCAGGAACTTGCAGGCCCGCAGGCGCATGAATGCGGCCTCGTCGACCACCATTAACTTTGCCACGAATTCGTTTCTCCTGGCTGAGGATGTTTATGCGAGCAACCCCACCACTTGCGCCGGCAGGTCTAGGCCCATAATCGGCCGTCGCGACCGGCTGTCTTCACCCCCTACGTGGGGGGAGTGTGCTCGATCGGTACTATTGGCCCCACGTATGGCAGATCACCCAGATACGACTGTGCCCCTGCCCTTGCCCGTTGTGGATGTACGCGGGCTGCGACTCGCATACTCCGACTTCAGCTCGGCCGAGGCGGTCGGCACGATTGTCCTTGTCCACGGCTTGGGCTCGAGCCGCCACATCTGGGATCTGGTCGCGCCGTTGCTTGCTCAGCGCTGCCGAGTCATCGCCCTCGACCAGCGCGGCCACGGCGAAAGCGACAAACCCGACGACGGCTACGACTTCCCGTCGATCGTCGGCGACCTCCTGGGCTTCCTCGACGGCGTAGGAGCTACACAGCCGGTGGTGCTGGTCGGCCACTCGTGGGGCGCCTCGGTCGTGCTCCACTTCGCCGTCGCGCACCACGAGCGCATCGCCGGGCTCGTCCTCGTCGACGGCGGCACGTCCTCGCCCGGCGAGCGCACCACCTGGGACGAGACGCTTGCTCGGCTCACCCCGCCCGATATCGACGGACTGAAATGGACCGATCTGCGCCAGCGCATGTCGGCGCGTAACGGCATGTACGAGGATCCTCGCGTCGAGGCCGTCGGCCGATCGCTCTTCACTTTCGACGCCGAGGGCCGCATTTACCGTCGGCTGAAGATTCCGAATCACTTGCGCATTCTGCGCGCGCTGTGGGAGCAGCGTCCGGCCGAGCTCCTGCCGCGCGTCCACGCGCCGGTGTTGTTGCTGCCGGCGCGTCAGGCCGCCGACGCCGGCGAGTGGTCCGACTCCAAGGCGCGCAGCATCCAGCGCGCGCTCGAGCTGCAACCGACAGCGCGCCTGCGGTGGTTTGAAGACACAGTGCACGACATCCCGCTGCATCGCCCCGACGAGCTCGCCGCCGAGCTCCTCGCGTTCGCCGAGAGCGCCTTCGCGCAATCTTCGTCAAGCCCAAAGGCGTTCGCCGCCGGCGGCGCTGCCCCGGCCGAGGGCGCCGGCTCGTTCGCCGCCTCGCACCACCGCCCCCACTGACCTCCTTTCACGTGTGCAACGTCGTGGGTTAGGCTTCGGGGTCGCATGAATCAGGCGGCAACATGGACGCCGTGGCTGCGCCTGTACAGCACCGCCGCCCGGGCAGTCGTGCCGATCGAGCTCGACCCCGATCGAGCCGTACGCATCTATACCTGTGGCCCGACGGTCTTCCGCTCGGTGCACCTGGGCAACTTGCGCTCGTACCTGCTGGCCGACGCGATCCGTCGCCTGCTGCTCGCCCGAGGCTATCGCGTCCGCCACGTCAAGAACATCACCGACGTCGGCCACATGCGCCAGGAACTGCTCGATCGCGGCGAAGACAAGATGATCGCCGAAGCGCTGCGCGCGGGCGTCACATCGCTCGAGATCGCCGGGCGCTTCACCGACGAATTCCTGCGCGACGAGCAGTGCATCAACATCTTGCCCGCCGACGTCTTCCCGCGCGCCACCCAGCACGTCCCGCGCATGCTCGAGATCACCCAGTCTCTGGTCGAGTCGGGCTTCGCCTACGAGCGCAGCGGCAATGTGTATTTCCGGGTCGAGCGCTTCGCAGGCTACGGCGACCTCGGCGGCTCGCTCGCGCGCGAGGGCCTGCGGCAAGGCGTCCGAGCCGAGGCCGATCCACTCAAAGAGGACCCGCGCGACTTTGCGCTGTGGAAAGCAGCCGAGCCAGGCCGCACCGAGCTGGTATGGCCCAGTCCCTGGGGCCCGGGCTTCCCCGGCTGGCACATCGAGTGCACCGCAATGAGCACCCAGCACCTCGGCGAGCAGGTCGACATCCACACCGGTGGCGTCGACAACATCTTTCCGCACCACGAAGACGAGCGCGCCCAAAGCGAGTCCTTCACGGGCGTCCGACCCTTCGCCCGCACCTGGCTGCACGGTCAGCACCTGCTGGCCGACGGCGTGAAGATGGCCAAGTCGACCGGCAACGCCTATACGCTCGGCGAGCTCCAGGCTCTGGAGTTCGAACCCCTCGCCTTTCGCTACCTGTGCCTGACGGCGCACTACCGCTCGCGGCTGAACTTCACGTTGACCAGCTTGCGCGCCGCGCAGACGGGTCTGCGCCGCCTGCGCGCTCAAGTCGCGCACTGGGGCGCGCCCGCTCCGATGGCCGCACTCAGCCCCGAGGCCTCACCGTGTCGTGACCGCTTTTGGGCCGCGGCCGCCGACGACCTCGGGCTGCCGCGCTGCCTCGCGCTGGTGTGGTCGCTCGCGCGCGGCGCCGGCGCTGAGTTGCCCAATCCGGACAAGGCCGCGCTCGCGCGCGACTTCGATCGCCTGCTCGGACTCGACCTCGGCCAGCCGCCGACGCGGCGCCCCGCGGACCCGTTCCGCACGGCGGTCTCGTCGCCGCGGGCCGTACCGGACGCTGGCTTGGCTGCACCGTCACGTGCGCTCTCGACGGTGATCGTCGTCCAGCCCGACGAGAACCTCGGCGCCGTCGAGCGCTGCGTGCGCAGCGTGCTCGCGCAGCACCATGGAATAGACCTCGAGATCGTCGTGGTCGACGCGACGGGCTCGCCCGAGAAGCACGCCCAACTCGCCCAGCTTGCCCAGCATGCCCACGTCCCAGGCCTGGCCGATCCCGCGCCCCCCGAGAAAGGCCGCAAGGCGGCTGGCGCGGTGGGCCGTGACGGCAACGGCGAGAGCCGCGTGCGGGTGCTGTGGATCGACCACGATCCCGGCGCGGCCGCGGCGCGCAATCTCGGGCTGCGCGCCAGTCGCGGCGCGCTCGTCGCGCTGCTCGACCCGTCGGTCGAACTGGTCGGCGATGCCCTCGGTCCGCTCGCGGCAGCCCTTGGCGATCGGTCCGTCGGGGCCGTCGGCCCGTTTGGCCTGCTCACCTCAGACCTGCGCCACTTCTATGAGCTGGACGCTGTCGGAACGGGTGAGCCGCGTGAGGTCGACGCCCTGCAGAGCTACCTGCTCGTCTTGCGCCGCGCGGACCTCGCGCGCATCGGACCTTTGGACGAGCACTTCCGCTTCTACCGCATACTCGACCTCGACCTCAGCTATACCGTCCGCGACCGGATCGGTCGCGTCGTGTCGCTGGGTCCGCTGCCGATCGCGCGCCACGCCCATGCCCTGTGGGAGGCGCTGAGCGAAGGCGATCGAGAGGAACGCAGCCGCAAGAACTTCGGGCGGTTCCTCAAGCGCTGGGACCACCGACACGACCTGGCTCGTCACGGCGATCCAGCTCACGCCGAGGGCTCGGTCGCCGTGCACGGTTGAAACTCGGCACACCTCTGGCTTGCGCATATTCAGTTAGCCCGGACTGTCGGCCGCGCCGCGGTGGCCCGCGAGCAGTTTCGGGCATCACGCCGCATCCTCCTCGACGCGGCGCTTCTTGCGCCGGCGGTGCTCATTGCGCGCCACTTTGGCGGGCTGTTCTTCGACCGTCACCGGCGTGACGTGGGCCAGACTCCGGTTGATCGCCGCCTCCACTTCCGTGGCCGGACGCCCATACCGCTCCGCCGACGCATTGGCAAGGCTCGCCCGCAGCGCCGCGTCGCTTACCGGCGGCAGGTCGAGGCTGACCGAGAATGTCGGCAAGCGCTCGCCGCCGGACGAGATGCGCGCGTAGCACTGGTGCTCCCCAAGCTCGACCAGGTCCTGCACGTCCATCGCTCCACCCAGCTCTGGCACCAGATAGAGCGCGTCTTCTGCACTACAGTTGAAGGCAAACAGTCCGTCGAGATTGGCGAACACCATGGCCCGCAGATCGTTGCGCTGCTCGCCAGTCATGTGCTGCAGCCGCGCCAGGCTCTGCGTAGCCAGGACCAGGTTCGCACCGTACTTGCTCAGCTCGGCCAGGATGCCTTCGTAATCCACGCCGGGCAGGGTGTGGAACTCGTCGACGAACATACTGATGCCCGGCCGATCCTCGGCCGCCAGTCGCGCCTGATCGGCGACCGACAGCGCGACCAGGTTGAGCAGTGTGCTGCCCAGCAGCGCCGACGCATTTTCGCCCAGCGTGCCTCGGGCGGTATTGACCACGACCACTGCGCCGTCGCGCAGCCAGGCCGCCGGATCGATCGTCGACGCGGGCTGGCCGACGATCATTCGCGCCACCGTGCTGCCCTCAAATCTATGAACTTTGGTCAGCACCGGATTGATGATCTCGGCTTGGAATCGTCGCTCCAGTGGATCGAAGTACGTTGCCCACCAGCGGTGCACGACCGGATCGCCGACGTGTGCGAGGACCGACTGACGGAACTGATCCACGCGCAGCAGAGTCGACACGTCGAGCAGCGTGTACTGCTCGGCGCGGCCGCGTTCACCATCGTCCGCGCAGCGGCGGGCATTCGCCTCGAACAGGCTGAGCAGGGCAAAGCGGAATATGTCTTCCATGCGCGGACCCCAGAACCGGTCACCCCATTCACGCTGAAAGACCGTCAGCGCGTTGTTGACGGCAGTGTCACGCTGCCAGCCCAGGCCGGCGTCCAGCACGTTCAACCCGACCGGTCGCTTCGTGTCGCCGAGATTCAGGTAGATGACATCCGCTCGACGCGCCGGCGGTACCAATCCAAGCGCGGCTGCGGCGAGATCCTGGTGCGGATCGACCAGCATCACCGCTCGGCGCGACGCTAGCATCGCGTGCTGCGCCAGGCGCAGCATAAGCGTCGATTTGCCGCGGCGCGTCTTGGCCACCAGCAGCAAGTGCCGCCGCAACACGTCGTCCGGTATCTCGACCGGCACGCTGCGCCCGTGCTGCTGCGACGCTCCGATGCGGCAGCCGCCCACGACCGCGCTCGGCTGCGGCAGCCACCGCCGCGCGGTCGTGCGCTCGAGCAGCGCGACGTCCGCCTCAGCGTGCGGCAAGTGCCACAGGCCGGCCAGCTCACGCGTGGTCAAAATCGAGCGCGCCCGACGCCGGGCGATCGGCAGCGGGTCGCGCAGCCGCGACCGCTCGCATACCAGCGAACGCACTCGAAAGCCATTCCCCGCCGCCAGGTTGTAGTGGCGGAACGCCGCACTCAGCCGATCCAGACGACGTTGCACCGCCTGCGCATCGGCCATGCCCGGCGCGATCACCGACAACCGCAGCTCGCAGCGAAACGCGATACGGCTCACCTTCTCGCCCACCAGCTCCATGTCGTAGAGCGTCGGCCGCAACACGCGGCGCACGGCCACGACGCCGAGCACAACGACCATAGGCGTCAGCGCCAGCCGGAGTAATCCGAACCACTGCCCACGCTGGTACCAGTCGTACGCCTGCAGCCCAAGCGCCGCGAGGCCGAGCAGCACGACGAGCAACACGATGCTGGGCATCGACGACTCGCTCGGCCGCGGTACGCGCTCGCCGACCAGTGGATGCTGGACGGCGAGGCGTACATGCTCGCGGCACCAATCATCCGGCGACGGCTCCAGGACCAGCTGGCTCACAGCACGCCATCCCGCAGGCAGGTCGCCCAGCGCGCCGAGGATGCCCAGCACGGGATCCGCCTGGGCCGTGTGACCAGGGTCGATCTCGGAGTCCGTAAACGTGCGAATCGGCAAGTACTCGGGATTGCGCAGCTCGAGCGTGCAAGTTCTGACCTGCTCGTCGTCACCGATGCGTGCTGGATCGCCGTTGGCGTCCACAGCGCGCAGCGCCGCCTGCGGGTACGCTGCACCAATCTGTCCCTCGAGGTGCTGGCGCATGCCATCAGCCGCAGTCCGCATCAGGAAACGTCGCGTCTGGTGATCGGCCGCGATCTCGAGCGCGAATGGCTCCGGTACGGACACCGTGGCCAGCATGTTTTCGGCCGAGGTCAGACTGGCCAGGTTCGTGCGCGGCGTGACGACCTCCACGAGCCGCGGCTCGACAGGTGCCGGCGGAGTCCGTCGCTCAACCTTCACGCGCATGCGCTACTCCGTTCGGCGAGGACGCAGCCGCCAGGGCCGCCATCTCAGCGAGCTCGCGTGGTGCGGTCGTGGCCAAGCGATGCTCGGCCGGACTCGCCTCGACCGTGATGCCCAGGCGTACGCCGCGCGCAAACAGCAAACCCTCGCCCTTGTGCGCCCCGAGCAGGTATTGACGCTCCTCGTCCGACAGCTGGAACGCATCCGCGACGACCTCGACCGTGGTGGAGTCTTGCTTCAACAGCAGCTTCATCGCCGCGTTGACCAGCACCGCACGGCCGTGCGCGGAACCAAGGAAATCGGCCACATCCTGAGTGATGGTCACGACACCCAGGTAGTACTTGCGCGCGCGGCGCGCCATGCCTGAGATAAATGCTGCACCCTCCGGATAGCGCAGCAGCGACCAGGCTTCGTCGATGACGAGCAGCCGCGGTCGACGCTCACGGCGGACCCGATTCCAGACGAAGCTGGCGATGAGATGTGTCGCCAGCGGACGCAGCTCCTCCTCGAGCTGCTGAATGTTGAACACGACCAGGCGTCGATTGAGCTCGACATTGGTCTGTCCGGCGAACAGCCCGGCGCCCAGCGAGCCGCTCACGTAGCGCGCCAAGCGCGCCGCGAGCGACGCGGCTGGCGCACTCGACAGCTCTACCAGTACGCCAAGCAGATCGCGCAGCACCGGCGGCGGACGGTCGTGCGTCAGTGGATCGCGCGTGATACCGGCCCGCTCGTATGTCGCGTACACCGCATCGTCCAGCACGGCCCGCTCGAGCCGGTCGAGACTCCTGCCCGGCTCGGCGAGCATGATGTCGAGCAAACCAAGCACGCTGGTCACGTGTTCGGCCAGGATGTCGATGCCTTGTTCCGTCGCATCGGCAGGCGGCAGATCGAACGGATTCAGGCGATGGCTGGACGTGCTGGCCAGGCGGATGTACTGCCCGCCCGTGGCATCGCACACGGCGCGGTATTCATTTTCCGGATCGACGATCAGGAAATCGACGCCGGCCAGCAGATTTCGCAACGCCATGAGCTTCACGAAGAAGCTCTTGCCGGCGCCGGCGACTGCGAAGACCGCCAGATTCGCGTTCTCCAGGCTGGAGTCGAACGGATCGACAATGACCGGCGTGCGCGCGCGCGTCGCCACGCCGTACAGGACTCCGCGCTCCATCGACAGCGTGCTCGACGTGAAGGGAAACGTGGTCACCAGCGAGCTCGTGTCGAGGTTCCGGTAGACCAGCAGCTCATCGGTCGCTTGGGGCAGGCAGGCGCGGAACCCACGTTCCTGCTCGAGAATCGCAACACGCGACTGCGCCAGCATGCCGTCGAGCGTGCTTTCCACTCTGCGCGTCAGATCGTCCAGAGCGCGTGGCGCGCTCGCCCGCAGCAGCAAGTACAGGCTCACGGAAAAGACGCGTTCCTCGCCACGCTGCAATGCGTCGCGCAGCCGCTCGGCGTCCTCGAAGGCCACCTCGCGTTCGGGGTCGGCCAGGCGCCCGCTGCGGACGTCGACCAGGCGCGAAGATTGGAGTTGCACCAGCTTGTGGCCCAGCAGCTTGACCACGCTCGCCGTCTCGAGCGGATGGATGTGCAGGCTCAGCTCGATGGGATGGTCGAACTCGATCAGCGGACTGAGCCAGCCTGGCCCGACCGTGCGCGGGTAGCCGATCACCGCCAGCACACGCGCGTACTGATACTCGAGGCGCAGGTGGTCCCGGGCAACCTCAATCGCCGCCGGCGCGACCAGGTCGGCAAGTGACCGAGTTCCGAGCGCAAAGCGCCGCTCCTCGACAGACAACGGCTCGACGCTGGCCGTGGGTCTCCTGCGCTGTAGACGTAGCACTCGCCTACTCCGTCGCAACCAGGCCGATGCGCGTAGAGCGTCGCACGGCGAGTGAGGTGTAGTCGTCCAGGCGCTGACGGAAGCGCTGGACGCGGCCACGTTCGGGCGACCAGCACGCCAAGAAAAGTTGCGCAAGCTCGAGGTCCGACAGCCGGCGCACGTGCAGGTCGCACCGCGCTAGCTGGTGCGCGACCTCGTCACAGCGATGGGCGAGCTGTCGCTCGGCCGCCTCAGCATCGGCGGATGCGGTCTGAGCTGCCCATGGCCCCGACCAGCGCGGCCAGCGCGCGCGGTGTGCGGACTCCGCGGGTACCACCACGTAGAAGCGCCGTTCGAGGAGCGTCCGCTGCCGCGCGAGACTCTGAATGAACGCCGCGTGATCGTGCGCCAGACTGGCCAGCGCACCCGTCGACGATTGGCGCGCGCGCTCCTCCAGCACCGTCACGTAACGCACCAGGTCGACCGGCGCAGAGCGCACGACGATCTGCACCGGAAAGCTCAGCGCGTTGAGGAAGGCGCCGAACCCGGCCAGGATCGCCTCCTGGCGCTGGTCGACCTCGAGCAAGCTGGTCCCGCCATTGACCTCCAGCACCGCGCGATGCGCGCCGCCCGACAGGCGCATGACGTCATGTTGGATGGCCTCGAGTCCCAGCCGCAG
>Ga0137373_10000529_pt1 | contig 37633 bp, 31 predicted proteins | sample SagtaG_5_FD_104912 | JGI IMG/M metagenome (GOLD analysis project Ga0137373, IMG submission 104912) | Vadose zone soil microbial communities from Sagehorn Ranch, Mendocino, California, USA - Sage1_R_80_16 metaG | ecosystem: Environmental > Terrestrial > Soil > Vadose zone | place: USA... | reverse complement strand
CGATGTTCACGTGCGGCTTGGTCCGCTCGAACTTCTTCTTGGCCATGTTTTCCTCCTCAGCGACACGCCTGCGGCGTGTCGCTTCGGCCAGGGGGACTCCAGCAGCCTGATCCGCTCCGCTTCTCTTCGCGGGGCTGGTGGCCCCCTGGACCCCCGAATCTGTTGGTGGTTCCGGTCGTCATCCCCTACTCGCCTCTCACTCGCGCCACGATCTCCTTCGAGAGCTGGGCGGGAACCTCCATGTACGCGTGCAGCTGCATGGGCGTGTGCGACGCGCGACCCTGGGTCTTCGAACGCAGGTCGGTGGCGTAGCCGAACAGCTCGGCCAGCGGCACCAGCACCTGGATCGCCTTCAGGCCGGGCCGGTCGTCGATCCGCTCGATGCGGCCGCGGCGCGAGGTGGCGTCGCCCATGACGTCGCCCATGAACTCCTCGGGCGTGATGATCTCGAACTCCATGACCGGCTCGAGCAGCACGGGGTCGGCGCGGCGGGCCGCCTCGCGGAGCACCATGCCGCCCGCGATCTTGAAGGCCATCTCGGAGGAGTCGACCTCGTGGTACGACCCGTCGATGAGCGTGGCCCGGATGTCGACCAGCGGGTACCCGGCCAGCACGCCCGAGTCCATGGCCTCCTGGATGCCGGCGTCGACCGCCGGGATGTACTCGCGGGGGATCGAGCCGCCCACGATCTTGTTGATGAACTCGTAGCCGCCGCCCTCGCCGAGGGGCTCGAGGTCAATGTACACGTGGCCGTACTGGCCCCGGCCGCCCGTCTGCTTGATGTAGCGGGCCTCGACCTTGTGCACCTGCTTGCGGATGGTCTCGCGGTAGGCCACCTGCGGCTTGCCGACGTTCGCGCCCACGTTGAACTCGCGGGTCAGGCGGTCCACCAGGATCTCCAGGTGGAGCTCACCCATCCCCGAGATGATGGTCTGGCCCGTCTCGTCGTCGAACTTCACGATGAAGGTGGGGTCCTCGTCGGCCAGCTTCGCCATCGAGTTCGTCAGCTTGTCCGCGTCGGCCTTCGTCTTCGGCTCGACCGCGACCGAGATCACCGGCTGCGGGAACTGGATCTGCTCCAGCACGACCGGCTTGGCCGGGTCGCAGATCGTGTCGCCGGTGGTCGTGTGCTTCAGCCCGACCACGGCCACGATGTCGCCGGTGAACGCGGCCTGCATGTCCTCGCGGTGGTTGGCGTGCATCTGCAGGATGCGGCCGACGCGCTCCTTGCGGTCCCGCGTGGAGTTCGACACGTGCGACCCCACCCGCAGCACGCCGGAGTACACCCGGAGGTAGGTCAGTCGCCCCACGTACGGGTCGGTCATGATCTTGAAGGCCAGCGAGGAGAACGGCTCCTCGTCCGAGGCCGTCCGCTCGATCTTCTGCTCCTCGTCGTTCGGGGCGTGCCCGATCACCGGCGGGACGTCGGTCGGTGAGGGCAGGTAGTTCACGATCGCGTCGAGCAGGGGCTGGATGGCCTTGTTCTTGAACGCGCTGCCGCACAGCACGGGAGTGCCGTGGGCATTGAGCGTGGCCTTCCGGAGCGCGTGACGAAGCTCCTGGACGCTCGGCTCCCCCTCGTGGACGTATTTCTCCATGAGGGCCTCGTCGTGCTCGGCCAGCTTCTCGAACAGGTCGTGGCGAGCCTTGTCCGCGGCCTCCCTCAGGTGGGAGGGAATCTCGACCGTCTCCCACTCCTCGCCCATGCCACCCTCGTCCGCCCAGTGCAGCCCCTTCATCTCGATGAGGTCGATCACCCCGATGAAGTCGTTCTCCTTGCCCCACGGCAGCTGGACGACGAGCGGGGTCATGGCCAGGCGGTCCTGGATCATGCCCACGGTCCGCTCGAAGTCCGCACCGGTGCGGTCCATCTTGTTGATGAAGCACATCCGGGGGACGTGGTAGCGGTCTGCCTGGCGCCACACGGTCTCGGTCTGAGGTTCCACGCCGGCAACCGCGTCGAAGACGGCGACCGCCCCGTCCAGCACGCGCAGGCTGCGCTCGACCTCGACCGTGAAGTCCACGTGGCCGGGCGTGTCGATGATGTTGATCCAGTGGTCCTTCCACCGGCAGGTGGTGGCCGCGGAGGTGATCGTGATCCCGCGTTCGCGCTCCTGGACCATCCAGTCCATCTGCGCGGTGCCCTCGTGGACCTCGCCGATCTTGTAGGCCTTGCCGGTGTAGTACAGGATGCGCTCGGTCGTGGTCGTTTTGCCCGCGTCGATGTGGGCCATGATCCCGATGTTCCGGGTCCTGCCCAGCGGGTACTCACGGATGACCAGGCCGCCCTTCCCGGACGGCTGCTGGCGCTCCTTCGTCGCTTGTGCTGCCTCTGCCACTTCTTCCTCTTCCAACTTCGTCGCCGGGACCGCCATCAGCGATCCCCTTGTTCGACCGGGGGCCTATCGGTCGGCCCTGCCCACCGATCTCCTCTCGGGCCGGGGCCTTCCTCTTGAGGCCCCCGGACCCCCTGTTCGACCGGGGGCCTATCGGCCGGCCGTGCCCACCGATCTCCTCTCGGGCCGGGGCCTCCCTCTTGAGGCCCCCGGACCCCCTGTTCGACCGGGGGCCTATCGGCCGGCCGTGCCCACCGATCTCCTCTCGGGCCGGGGCCTCCCTCTTGAGGCCCCCGGACCCCTTCACAAGTGCCGGGCCCCCGCAAGAGCCCGGCCTCGAAGCTTCCTTCGATGCTCACCATCGGTAATGGGCGAACGCCTTGTTCGCCTCGGCCATCTTGTGGAGGTCCTCGCGGCGCTTCACCGACGAGCCCTGGCCGACGGAGGCCTCCATGATCTCGCCCACCAGCCGCTCGCTCATCGTGTGCTCGCGGCGCTGGCGGGTGAAGTTCACCAGCCACCGCAGCGCCAGCGTCGTGCCGCGCGGAGGACGGACCTCGACCGGCACCTGGTACGTCGCGCCGCCGACACGCCGCGAGCGGACCTCGAGAAGGGGCCGAGCGTTCTCCACCGCCTTCTTGAGCGTGATGACCGGGTCGTTCGCCGTGCGCTCGCTGATCTGCTCGAGCGCCTTGTAGACGATCCGCTCCGCCGTGCTCTTCTTGCCGTGCAGCAGGATCTTGTTGATCAGCTGCGTCACGAGCGGGTTCTGGTAGACCGGATCCGGCTCGACCTCACGCTTGACCGCTGGTCCTTTCCGAGGCATGGCCCAGTCCCCCTACGACGCGATCTTCTTCGCGCCGTACTTGGACCGGGCCTTGCGGCGGTCCCGGACCCCGGCGGTGTCGAGTGCGGCACGGATGATCTTGTAGCGGACGCCCGGGAGGTCCTTCACCCGGCCGCCCCTCACGAGCACGATCGAGTGCTCCTGCAGGTTGTGGCCGATCCCGGGGATGTAGGCCGTGACCTCGATGCCCGTGGTCAGGCGGACACGGGCGACCTTCCGAAGGGCCGAGTTCGGCTTCTTCGGCGTGGTCGTGTAGACACGCGTGCAGACGCCACGGCGCTGCGGAGACCGGCGAAGAGCGGGGCTCTTCGTCTTGCTCCGCGGGCGCTCGCGCCCGTTTCTGACCAACTGCTGAATCGTAGGCATGGCTCTCTCGTCACGCGTCTCTCGTTCTTGCTCCGCTGAGGGAGGGCCGCAAAAAGCCGGACCTGTCAAGAAGGCCCGGCCCAGGGTTCTGCCCGGATGCCGCGATCCCTTCTCGGGTCCCCCCTTGGATTGGTCACCAAACGCAGCCAAGCTCCAGCCGCGACCGATAAAGGTACTAGCCAGGCACAGGAAGTGTCAATTTGCCCGGGTCGCGCCGTGCCTGCGGTGGCATCCTCCGCGCACGGCGACGTGCTCACGGTCGTCTCGTCCACCCGCGCGGGCGGCGTTGGGAATCCGTTCAGCCCGGATCCTGGGATTCCCGCTGGTAGGGTGGCGCCTCGATGGCCCACGGGGATCTGGGGCGGCTGGTAGAGGTCGCCGAGGCGGCCGCGCTCGCCGGGGGCCGGGTGATTCTGGAGGCCGCCCCCGGCTCCGAGGCGACCACGAAGGCGTCGCCCGGTGACTACGTGACCCGCACGGACCGGGCCAGCGAGCGGGCGGCCGTCGAGCTCCTGCTCCGCGAGGAGCCCTCGATCTCCGTGCTCGCCGAGGAGTCCGGCGGCGAGACCGCCGCGCGCTACTGGGCGGTGGATCCGCTCGACGGCACGACGAACTTCCTCCATGGATTTCCCGTTGTCGGGGTGTCGGTGGCGCTCGTCGAGGATGGCCGGCCGGTCGTGGGCGTCGTCCACGCCCCCTTCCTCGGCGAGACCTACGCGGGGGCTCTCGGCCTCGGTGCGGAGGTCCGGCGCCCGGGCGCCGACGCCCGGCCCCTGCGCGTCTCGGAGCGCGATCCGGCGACGGCCGTGGTGGCCACCGGCTTCCCGTTCCGCCGCAAGGACGTCCTCCCCCGGTATCTCGCCATGCTCGGGGCGGCGCTCGAGCGGTTCGAGGACCTCCGCCGGGCGGGCGCGGCCTCGCTCGACCTGGCCTGGACGGCCGCCGGGGTGTTCGACGGGTTCTTCGAGCTGGGGCTCTCGCCGTGGGACGTCGCCGCCGGCGGGGTGCTGATCCAGGAGGCCGGCGGCCGCGTGACCGACTGGTCGGGCGGACCGGAGTACCTGTCCGGCGACATCCTGGCCGGGCCGGCAGCGGTCCACTCCGAGTTGCTCCGGCTGGCCGGCGCGACGGGTTGAGGACGCGCCGGAGGCGGGCCCGAAGACCCGCCCCCGTTCGACGTTGCGAGGCGGCTACTCGTCCGAGCTCGTCGGCAGCAGGCCGCCCAGGGCTCGCTCGGCTTCCTCGCGGGTCATGCGGCCGACCGGTGCGCCGGCCTCGCCGTCGCCGCCGAACCCGTACTCGGCCTCCCCGCGCTCCTCGGCCTGCTCGCGCTGGCGGGCCAGCCAGTACTCGGGGATCGCGTCCGGCGAGATCTTCACCAGGAGGTTCCGGTAGCGGCTCATGCCCGTTCCCGCGGGGATGAGCTTGCCGATGATCACGTTCTCCTTCAGCCCGAGCAGAGGGTCCGACTTCGCCGAGATGGCGGCGTCGGTGAGCACCCGCGTGGTCTCCTGGAACGAGGCCGCCGACAGCCAGGAGTCGGTGGCCAGCGCGGCCTTCGTGATCCCCATGAGGATCGGCCGTGCCGAGGCCGGCTCGCCGCCCGACTCGACCGCCGCGCCGTTGGTCTCCTCGAACCGCTTGCGGTCGACCAGCTCGCCGGGGAGGAACTCGGTGTCGCCCGGCTCGATGATGTTCACCTTCCGGAGCATCTGCCGGACGATCAGCTCGATGTGCTTGTCGTGGATGGTCACGCCCTGCGACCGGTACACCTGCTGCACCTCCTCCACCTGGAAGAGCTGCAGGGCCTGGACGCCCTCCACCCGGAGCTTCTCGTGCGGATTCACCGACCCCTCGGTGAGCTGCTGGCCCACGTCCACCACGTCGCCGTTGGACACGGCGAGGCGCTGGCGGTAGGAGACCGGGTACTGCACCTCCTCGCCGTCCTCGGAGGTCACGGTGATCCGGCGGACCTTCTTCTCCTCGTCGTCCTCGAGCTTCACCGTGCCGGGGAGCTCGGTGATCTGCGCCTCGCCCTTGGGGCGGCGGGCCTCGAACAGCTCGACCACCCGCGGGAGGCCGTGGGTGATGTCCTCGCCGGCGACGCCGCCGGTGTGGAACGTCCGCATGGTGAGCTGCGTGCCCGGCTCGCCGATGGACTGCGCGGCGATGATCCCGACGGACTCGCCGATGTCCACCAGCAGGCCGCTGGCGAGCGACCGGCCGTAGCACAGCCGGCACACGCCGTACTGGGCCTCGCAGGTCAGCACCGTGCGAACGCGAACCCGCTCGACCCCGCCCGCCGCGATGGCCTCCACCTGCTCGTCGTCGAGCACGTCACCCCGGGAGGCGACCTTCCTCTTGTCGACCACGACGTCCTCGGTTAGCGTCCGGCTGAACAGGCTGGTGTCGAGGTGCGCCGAGCGAACCCGGTCGCCCCTCGGCGTGATCGTGTTCACCCGCACCGGGATGCCCCGCTCGGTGCCACAGTCCTCCTCGCGGATGATGACCTCCTGGGCTACGTCCACGAGCCGCCGGGTCAGGTAGCCCGAGTCGGCGGTCCGCAGCGCGGTGTCGGCCAGGCCCTTGCGGGCGCCGTGCGTGGAGATGAAGTACTCCAGCACCGACAGGCCCTCCCGGAAGTTGGCCTTGATCGGCCGCGGGATGATCTCGCCCTTCGGGTTGGCCACCAGGCCCCGCATCCCGGCGATCTGGCGGATCTGCATGATGTTCCCCCGGGCCCCCGAGTTCGCCATCATGTAGATGGGGTTGGTCGGGGAGAAGTTCGCCTCCATGGCCTCCTTCACCCGGTCGGTCGCGTCCGTCCAGATCTGGATGAGCTCCTGGCGGCGCTCGTCGTCGGTGATGATCCCCTTGCGGAACTGCTGCTCGACCTTCTGGGCGCGCTTCTCGTGCTCGTCCAAGATCTTGGCCTTCTCGGGCGGCGTGGTGACGTCCTCGACGCCCAGCGTGACCCCCGCTCGGGTCGCGTAGTGGAACCCCAGCCGCTTGAGGTCGTCCAGCACCTGCTGCACGCGCGCCCGGTCGTAGTTGCGGACGCACTCGTCGACGAGCGCCCCGACGTCGCCCTTCAGGATGTGGCGGTTCACGTAGGGGAACTCCAGCGGGAAGGCCTCATTGAAGATGACCCGTCCGGCCGTGGTCTCGATGAGCGGCGTACGGCCGTTCGTCTCGGCGTCGGCCCGCCCGTCCGGGAGCATGTCATCCGGGATCTTCTTGCCCGGCAGGCGCACCTTGATGACGTCCTGGAGATGGACGGAGCCGGCGTCCTCCGCCAGCAGGACCTCTGCCGCGCTGGCGAACCGGCGGATGGCCTCGACCTTCTTCGGCCGGGGCCGGGACATGGTCAGGTAGTACATGCCGAGGACCATGTCCTGGGTCGGCACGGCGATGGGACGTCCGTGCGCCGGCGACAGGATGTTGTTCGCCGACAGCATCAGCACCCGGGCCTCGGCCTGCGCCTCGGCGGACAGCGGCACGTGGACGGCCATCTGGTCGCCGTCGAAGTCCGCGTTGAACGCCGTGCACACCAGCGGGTGAATCTGGATGGCCTTGCCCTCGACCAGCACCGGCTCGAAGGCCTGGATGCCGAGGCGGTGCAGCGTCGGGGCGCGGTTGAGCATCACCGGGTGCTCCCCGATGACCTCCTCCAGTACGTCCCACACCTGCGGGCGGGCCCGCTCGACCATCCGCTTCGCGCTCTTGATGTTCTGCGCGAGGTTCTGGTCGACGAGGCGCTTCATGACGAACGGCTTGAACAGCTCCAGCGCCATCTGCTTGGGCAGGCCGCACTGGTGGAGCTTCAGCTCCGGGCCGACCACGATGACCGACCGGCCGGAGTAGTCCACCCGCTTGCCGAGCAGGTTCTGGCGGAACCGGCCCTGCTTGCCCTTCAGCATGTCCGACAGCGACTTGAGCGGGCGGTTGCCTGGCCCGGTGACCGGGCGGCCCCGGCGGCCGTTGTCGAACAGCGCGTCGACCGCCTCCTGGAGCATCCGCTTCTCGTTGTTCACGATGATCTCGGGGGCCTGGAGGTCGAGCAGCCGCTTCAGGCGGTTGTTCCGGTTGATGACCCGGCGGTACAGGTCGTTGAGATCGGACGTGGCAAAGCGGCCGCCGTCCAGCTGGACCATCGGGCGGAGGTCCGGCGGGATCACCGGCACGGCGTCGAGCACCATGCCCTGCGGCGTGTTCTTCGTGCCGAGGAAGTTCGAAGCGACCTTCAGGCGCTTGATGGCCTTCTGCCGGCGCGTGCCCTTGGCCGTCTTGATCTGCTCGCGCAGGAACTCCGCCTCGGCCTCCAGGTCGAGGTCGAGCAGGAGCCGCTTGATGGCCTCGGCGCCCATGCCCCCCTCGAAGTACTCGCCGAACCGCTCGCGCAGCGTTCGGTACACGGCGTCGTCGGCCACCAGCTGCTTGATGGCGAGCCCCTTGAACGCGTCGAGAACCTGGTCGAGGTGCTCGGTCTCGCGCTTGGCCCCCTCGGTGATCCGCTCGATCTCCTTCTGGGCCTCGCGGCGGGCGGCGGTGAGCTGCGCGCCCTTGGCCCCCTCGCCCTCGAGCTCGCGGAGGCGGTCCTCCAGCTCGCGGAGGCGGTCGGAGATCTCCTCGTCGCGGCGGCCGTCGATCTCCCGCTGCTCGTCCTCGATCTCCTTCTCGATCTCGGGGAGGTCGCGGTGCCGGCGGTCGGCGTCCACGCGGGTCACCACGTACGCGGCGAAGTAGATGATCCGCTCGAGGTCCTTCGGCGCGATGTCGAGCAGGTAGCCCAGGCGGGACGGGACCCCCTTGAAGTACCAGATGTGGGTGACCGGCGCGGCCAGCTCGATGTGGCCCATCCGCTCGCGGCGGACCTTGGCCCGGGTGATCTCCACGCCGCACCGCTCGCAGATGATCCCCTTGAACCGGACCCGCTTGTACTTGCCGCAGTGGCACTCCCAGTCCCGGGTGGGACCGAAGATGCGCTCGCAGAACAGCCCGTCCTTCTCCGGCTTCAGCGTCCGGTAGTTGATGGTCTCCGGCTTCTTGACCTCGCCGTTCGACCACGCCCGGATCTGATCAGCAGTCGCCAGGCCGATCCGCAGCTCATCGAAGTAATTGACGTCGAGCAATTTGTTTCTACCTCCTCAGTGCGCTGCCTTCGGCAGCGCCCTTCGGCCAGGGGGACTGCAGCAGCCTGATCCCCTCCGCTTCGCTCCGGGGGGCTGCTGCCCCCCTGGACCCCCGTACCATTCGCCCAATGTCTTCAACGTCCGGGAATTCCCGGTGAACCTTCGTCCCGCGCTCCGGCGGAATCGCCGCGCCCTCCCGCTGGTCCTCGCGGCCCCCGTGCTCCCTCCGCGGAAGCTGCCCAAGCGGCCGGTGTTCGTCATCGGGTGCCCCCGCAGCGGCACCACGGTCCTGTTCTCCCTGCTCCGGGCGAGCCCCGGCCTGGCCTCGATCGGCCAGGAGGGCCACGTCCTGTGGGAGTCCTTCCACCATCCCCGCGAGCACGGCTGGCGCTCCAACGCGCTCGGGTCCGGCGACGTCCGCTCCTTCGAGCGCCGGTACCTGGCGTGGGCCATCCCCAGCCTGGCCAGGCCGAGCGGCGGCCGGATCCTCGACAAGACGCCGCGGAACTCCCTGCGCCTGCCCTACCTCGACGCGCTGTTCCCCGACGCGACCTTCGTCTTCGTGCAGCGCGACGGGCGGGCCACCGTGTCGAGCCTGGTGGTGGCGTGGCGCGAACGGAAGCACCCGGCCTACGTGCTGCCGGTCCCCTTCTCCATCCCGGGGATCCCCGACCGCCACTGGCATTTCATCCTCCCGCCGGGCTGGCGCGCCGTCGACGGCCGGCCGCTCGAGGAGGTCTGCGCCCATCAGTACGTGACCGCCACCGAGGCCATCCTGGGCTTCCGCGCCGGGCTGGACCCGTCCCGCTTCGTCGACGTGCGGTAGGAGGACCTCCTGGCAGACCCAGCCGGCCAGATGGAGCACGTCCACCAGGCGCTCGACGTCGCTTTCTCCGACGCCGAGGCCCGCCGGGCACGCCAGCACGTCCGCGACCCCGGTGCCGACAAGAGGCGCACGGCCACCCCGGACGAGATCGAGCGCGTCCTGCCCGCGATCGAGCCCATGCTCGAGCGGACCGGCTACCGGGCGTAGCGCCTGCTGCGCGCCCCCGCCCCGAACCACCGAGAGCCCGTTCAGTCGAAATCAGCTCCCGCCGGCTCGCGCCGGGACAGGTCGATGCCGAGCTCCTCGGCCGCGCGAAACACGTCCTCGTCGGTCTCCTTCATCTCGATCTCCTTGCCCTCCGCCGAGAGGACCTCGACGTTCAGGCACAGGGACTGCATCTCCTTGATGAGGACCTTGAAGGACTCGGGGATGCCCGGCTCGGGGATGTTCTCGCCCTTGACGATGGCCTCGTACACCTTGACCCGGCCGAGCACGTCGTCGGACTTGATCGTGAGCAGCTCCTGCAGGGCGTAGGCGGCGCCGTACGCCTCGAGCGCCCACACCTCCATCTCGCCGAACCGCTGGCCGCCGAACTGGGCCTTCCCGCCCAGCGGCTGCTGGGTGATCATCGAGTACGGGCCGGTCGACCGGGCGTGGATCTTGTCGTCGACCAGGTGGAGCAGCTTCAGGATGTACACCTGGCCCACCGCGACCTGCTCGTCGTAGGGCTCGCCGGTCCGCCCGTCGAACAGCCGGGCCTTGCCCTGGTCGTCGATGACCCTCACGCCGTCGGCGTTGGGCCGTGAGGTCCGGATGGCGTCGAGGATCTCGTTCTCCCTGGCGCCGTCGAACACCGGCGAGGCCACGTGGACCGGGCCCTCGTGGACCTGCCCGTCGAAGGTGAACCCCATGGCCGCGGCGTACCCGAGGTGCGCCTCGAGCACCTGGCCGAGGTTCATCCGGGACGGGACGCCGAGCGGGTTGAGGATGATGTCGATCGGGGTCCCGTCCTCGAGGAACGGCATGTCCTCCTCGGGCAGGATCCGGGCGATGACGCCCTTGTTCCCGTGGCGGCCGGCCAGCTTGTCGCCGTCGGAGATCTTCCGCTTCTGGGCCACGTACACCCGGACCAGCTGGTTCACGCCGGGGGCGAGCTCGTCGCCGTCGTCGCGGGAGAACACCCGGACGCCGATGACCTTGCCGGACTCGCCGTGCGGCACCTTCAGCGAGGTGTCGCGGACCTCCCGGGCCTTCTCGCCGAAGATCGCGCGCAGCAGGCGCTCCTCCGGCGTGAGCTCGGTCTCGCCCTTCGGCGTGACCTTGCCCACCAGGTAGTCGCCGGGGTTGACCTCGGCCCCGATCCGCACGATGCCGCGCTCGTCGAGGTCCTTCAGGATCTCCTCGGACACGTTCGGGATGTCCCGGGTGATCTCCTCGGCGCCCAGCTTGGTGTCGCGGGCGTCGACCTCGTGCTCCTCGATGTGGATGGAGGTCAGATCGTCGTCCTTCACCAGGCGCTCGGACAGCACGATGGCGTCCTCGTAGTTGTGGCCCTCCCACGGCATGAACGCCACCAGCAGGTTCTTGCCGAGGGCCAGCTCGCCCTGCTCGGTCGAAGGGCCGTCGGCGATGACCTGGCCCTTCTGGACCCGGTCGCCGGACTGGACGATGGGCTTCTGGTTGATGCAGGTCCCCTGGTTCGACCGGCGGAACTTCAGCAGCCGGTAGGGCTTGAGGGTCCCGGTGCGGCCGCGGATCGTGATCTCGTCTGCGGACACGTCCTCCACCACGCCGGCCTCGTCGGCCAGCACGACGTCGCCGGCGTCGACCGCCGCCCGGAACTCCACGCCGGTGCCCACCAGCGGGGCGTCGGCGCGCAGGAGCGGCACCGCCTGGCGCTGCATGTTCGCGCCCATCAGGGCCCGGTTGGCGTCGTCGTGCTCGAGGAATGGGATCAGCGCGGCCCCCACGCTGACCAGCTGCTTGGGCGAGACGTCCATGTAGTCGACCTCGTCGGGAGCGACGTAGTCGACCTCGCCGCCCTTGCGCCGGACCAGGACGCGGTCCTCGGCGAAGCGGTGGGTCTTCGTGTCGAGCGGGGTGTTGGCCTGGGCGATGACGTGCACGTCCTCCTCGTCGGCCGACAGGTAGTCGATCTGGTCGGTGACCCGGCCCTTCGTGACCTTGCGGTACGGGGTCTCGACGAAGCCGTAGGGGTTGATCCGGCCGAACGACGACAGCGAGCCGATCAGGCCGATGTTCGGGCCCTCCGGCGTCTCGATCGGGCACATCCGGCCGTAGTGGGACGGGTGCACGTCGCGGACCTCGAACCCGGCGCGCTCGCGCGACAGGCCGCCCGGCCCCAGCGCCGACAGCCGGCGCTTGTGGGTCAGCCCGGCCAGCGTGTTCGTCTGGTCCATGAACTGCGACAGCTGCGACGTCCCGAAGAACTCCTTGATCGACGCCACCAGGGGCCGGATGTTGATGAGGGTCTGCGGCGTGATGGCCTCGACGTCCTGGGTGGTCATGCGCTCGCGGACCACCCGCTCCATCCGGGACAGGCCGATCCGGATCTGGTTCTGGATCAGCTCGCCCACCGACCGCAGCCGGCGGTTGCCGAAATGGTCGATGTCGTCGGGCTCGTAGCCCTCCTCGCCGGCGTGGAGCTTCACCAGGTACCGGACGGACTTCAGGATGTCCTCGAAGGTGAGGATGGTCTTCTCCTTGGGCGCGCCAGAGCCGCCCTCCCCCGACTGCGGCGAGGCGAACACCCGGTAGCGATCCTGCTCGTACCCCTTCTTGTCCGGGTTGTCGTTGGCCTTCAGCTCGTTGAACCGGGCCTTCAGCTGGGCGGCGAGCTTCGCGTCGGCGTCGCCGAGCTTCTTCGAGACCTTGTACCGGCCCACCCGGGCCAGGTCGTAGCGCTTGGAGTTGAAGAACAGGTTGATCAGCAGCGTCCGGGCGGATTCCGCGGTCGGAGGCTCACCCGGGCGCAGGCGCCGGTAGATGTCCATCAGCGCCTCTTCCTGGGTGGCAATGTGGTCTTTCTCCAGCGAGTTCTGGATGGACTGGGAGTTGTCGAACAGGGCGAGGATCTCGTCCTCGGACCAGCCCAGCGCCTTGAGGAACACCGTCACGTACTGGCGGCGCTTGCGGTCGATGCGCACGCCGACGGTGTCGCGCTTGTCGACGTCGAACTCCAGCCACGCCCCGCGGCCGGGGATGACCTTGGCCAGGTACACGTCCTTGTCGGAGGTCTTGTCGATGCTGCGGTCGAAGTAGACGCCCGGCGAGCGAACCAGCTGGGACACGACCACGCGCTCCGTGCCGTTGATGATGAAGGTGCCGCCGGAGGTCATCATGGGGAAGTCCCCCATGAACACCTCCTGCTCCTTGATCTCCCCGGTGACGGTGTTGACGAACGACGCCTCCACGAACAGCGGCGCCGAGAACGTCATGTCCTTGTCCTTGCACTCCTCCTCGGAGTTCTTGGGCTCCTTGAACTGGTGGGAGCCGAAGAACAGCTGGAACTGCTCGGTGAAGTCCTCGATCGGCGAGATCTCGTCGAGGACCTCCTTGAGGCCCGTCTTCAGCAGCCAGTCGAAGGACTCGCGCTGGATCCCCACGAGATCGGGAAGCGGGAGCACCTCCTCGAGCTTGGCGAAGGTGACACGTTCGCGACCAGGCACCAGGGCGTCAGGCAAGAAAGTTCCCCTCCTCAGGGACGAGCGGCGTGCATGAAACTAGAACAGGCGGGAGACGGCACGGCAAACGGACAGTATAGGAAAGGAAGCGCGCATAGTCAACCGGGCAAGGAGGACCGCGTCGCCTCACCCGGCGAAGCGAGAAGCCTAGCACCTCGTACGGGTCTTGACCAGCCAGTTCGTCGGGCTCGACGGGCCATCCCACCGGATCCCGCTGGTCCTCCGGGGGAGGCCGTCCACGGGCCGAGCCTGCTGCGACGTCCCCCGGTGGGGCCATGGCGGTGCCGGGCCAGGTCCTCGATCTCCTCCCGCCGCGGGGTGTGCCGCAGCCCCCGCGCCCTCCCGGCTGCGCCGGGTTCTTCAGCGGCTCGCGGGGCCGACGAGCGTGCCGCTCCTCGTCGTCCGGACGGGCTGTGGCTAATATCCCGCGGATGCGCCTCCCGAGCAGAGCAATCAAGCTGTGGATGGTCCTCTTCGCGTTCGCCCTGATCGGGTCGTGCACGGCCTCCTCCCGGCCGGAGGGGGAGGACTCCCCGCCCCGGGGGGCGCAGTCCAAGCTCGAGGCGGCGCGGAGTCACATCAAGCACCTCATCTTCATCGTGCAGGAGAATCGCTCATTCGATCACTACTTCGGGACCTACCCGGGCGCCGACGGCATCCCGATGCGCGGAGGCCGCCCGGCCGTCTGCGCCGCGGATCCCGTGCTGCATCGCTGCGTCCCGCCCTACCACTCCACGAGACAGCGCCAGGTCGGGGGCCCGCACAACCAGGACGCGTCGCGGGTGGCCGTGGACGGCGGAAAGATGGACGGGTTCGTGCGCGCCGACGTGCAGCGACGCTATCCCTGCTCGGGTGGCCAGCGCTTCTCCCACTCCTGCCTGCGGCGGATCGGGCCCGAGCACCAGCTCGACGTCATGAGCTACCACACCCGCGAGGAGATCCCGAACTACTGGTCCTACGCCGACCACTTCGTCCTGCAGGACAGGATGTTCGGGCCGGCGGACTCCTGGACCCTGCCCGCGCACCTGTACCTGATCGCCGCGTGGGCGGCGAGGTGCACCGACCCACAGGATCCGATGAGCTGCCGATCCGATCTCGAGCAGGGGACCGAGCGCCACCTGCTGGACACACGGCCGGACGGCCCGATCTGGTCCTACACGGACATCACGTACCTCCTGCACGAGGCCGGGGTCGACTGGGGGTACTACGTGGGGAACGACACCTGCGTGCAGCGTCCGTGTCAGTCGGGCGACCGGTACCGCACGAGCGTCGCGCAGATGCCGCTCCCGTGGTTCACGACCGTCCGGGAGGACCGCGAGCTCGCCAACATCAAGTCACACCAGGACTTCTACGGCGCCGCGGCCGACGGGTCGCTCCCTCCGGTGTCGTGGGTCATGCCGTACGGAGGGGTGGGCGACCACCCCGACCTCGGGCATCACGACCTGTGGCGCGGCATGTGCCACGTCACGAACGTCATCAATGCCGCGATGCAGGGCCCGGACTGGGACTCGACGGCGATCCTCCTGACCTGGGACGACTGGGGTGGGTTCTACGACCACGTGCGGCCGCCCCGGGTCGACGCGCTCGGGTACGGGATCCGGGTGCCCGGCCTGGTGATCAGCCCGTGGATCCGCCCGGGGACGATCGATCACCAGACGCTGTCGTTCGACGCCTACCTCAAGCTGATCGAGGACCTGTTCCTCGATGGCCAGCGGCTCGATCCGAAGACGGACGGGCGGCCGGACCTGCGTCCGACGGTGCGGGAGGAGGTCCCCGTGCTCGGCGATCTCCTCGACGAATTCACGTTCGACTCGAAGCCCGTGTCCCCGTTGATCCTGGACCCGCTGCCGCTCCGCAGCTCGACGACGCCCGGAGCGGCGGGCGCCACGGGGATGGACGCCGAGGCCCTCTGCTCCCTTCCCGGTCAGACGTCCACCTCCGGCGCGGACCAGCCGTGAGGGCCGCCGTGTCCGCGGTCCGAGCTCACCCCTGACGGGCGGCTCCGCGCGACGGCAGCGGGACCTGGGTTCGGTCTTCGCGCAGCTCCTGCGGGGGACGAGCGGACGCGCGCCGGACGCGGATGAGGCGGAGGGCGGCCGCCGCCGCGCTGGCCGCGAGGATCACCACCAGCTCGACCGTGGCCGTGGTCCCACCCGGCGGTGAGCCGACCCTCTCCCCGACCAGCGTGACGAGCATGGCCGCCACGAGGCCGAAGGACGGAGCCAGCGCCGTGCGCACGAGTGCCGGCGCTCCGGGCAGCACCAGCATGCTCCAGCCGATCCCCGCAAGGAGGAGGACTCCGAACGCGAATGCCGCGAACCCTCCGACCGTCCGTGGAAGAAGGAGCGGGCTCGGCAGCGGCGCTCCGGGGAGACGACCCCGGGGCGTCGGGCCCCGGACCACCGTCATCGTGCCCCTGCCGAAGATCGGGGTGCCCAGCGCCGTCCTCGCCTTGAACCCTCTCGAGTGGAGGTCCCGGCCGGTCACGATGGCCGCGCCGTTGCGAAGCGCCCGCCCGACGGGTGGGAACAGCGCCTCCACGATGGCGGCGTTCTTGGAGACGAAGGCCGGGGTCGGTCGCCCGGCGAGCGCATCGAGCGGCTTTCCCATGAACACCAGGAGGCGCCCGTCCTGGTCGGGAGGGAGCATGTCGTGGATGACGAACCGCGTGTTGACGAGGTAGTGCGCGGCGTCCATGTGGATGACGACCACGGTCTGCTTCCCCTCCGGCAGCGACATGGCGTATCGAGCGGCCATCCGCAGCTGCTGGAGCTGCACGGGGGAGATCGGAACCCAGCTCCGCTGGTACCACATGTTCGCCGCGGGGATCAACGCCAGCACCACGACGGCCGCAGACAGCACCAGCCCGAGCACGCGGGTGGCCACCTTCGGCCGCGAGCCGAACCAGCCCTGGGGCAGGAAGACGGCGGCGGTGGTGGCCAGGGCGATCGGCAGGGAGAACACGATCGCGCGATAGGTCGGGAGGGGGGCGCCGATCGCGCCGATCAGCGCGGCGACCCCGGTCAGCACCAGCCACATGGCGAGCAGCAGGCGGATCGGCCGGTCACCCGAGCTGCGGTACCGGCGGGCCGCCAAGACCCCCAGGGCGATCAGCCCGACCGTCAGCGGCCCCCACAGCAGGCTCACCTCGTTGTCGAACCGGGGACGGTACCGGGTTGCGATCGGCAGATGCTGGATCGTGAGGGATCCCCCACCGCCGATCATGACGGTCGCGAGCGCCACGCCGAACCCGGCGACGGACGACACCAGCATGGGAAGCAGCACCGGACGCACGGCGCCCCGCCAGGGCGTGACGATCTCGCACGCGAGCACCGCGGCGGCGACGACGCCCAGGAAACCTAGCATCAGCGGCCATTCCGTGAGGCCGGCGGCGGCGGAGAACAACCCGACGGCGACCCATCTGCCCCGGCCGGGAACCCAGACCGCCAGGGCGAGCAGGGCGCAGAGCAGCACGAGGATCATCAGGTTCTCGCTCTTGCCGGCGACCAGACGGGCGGCCAGGCCCGACAGCGCCGCGACCCCCGCGAACACGACGATCCCGGGTCCCCGAAGCCGCGATCGGGCCGCGTACGCGGCGCCGGCCAGGCCCAGCGAGACCGCCAGTGTGATGGGAAGCGCCGCGGCGACGATCATGGACGAGGTGTCGGAGACCGAGCTGACCAGCGCTCCCACCAGCGGGTATCCGGGCCGGGCCGCAATCTGTCCGTCGACGAGGCCCACCTGCCCCGCATCGCGGATGGCACCGACGTAGAAGTAGGAGTCGTCCGCCGGGAGCGCCTGCAGATGTGACAGGTAAGGAAGGCTGTAGAAGACTCCGACGGCAAGGCACGCCAGCGCCAGGAGGACGTGCCACGAGAGGCTCAGGCCGAACGACCGCAGTCCCGGCTGGCCGTTCCTTCCCGTTTCGCCGTTCACGACTGCGTGTTCGATCGTCCCGCCCCGTCCTCTGCTCACCTTTGTCACCGGTGCGCCGCCCCACCCACGCCGGCCGGCCCACCTCCTGGGTGCTCGCCTCCCCGGCCGTCGGCCCGGCGGCGACGGTACCGTCCCCATGCCGGTACCCCGGCGGCCAGTCCCATGAACGCGACCACGACCGTGGAGGCCAGCAGTCCGCGGCCGACCCACGGGTCGTCGTAGGACAATTCGATCACGTGGTGACCGGCAGGTACAGCCACACCCTGCACAACGTAGTCGGCCGCGAGCACCGGAACCGGTCGCCCGTCGACGGTGGCCCGCCAATCGGGGTCGTAGCTCGTGCGCACGAGGACGAGGGCCGGACCGCCGGAGACCACCTCCACGACCGCCGACTGCGGGCCGGTGGATCGATACGTCGCCCGCCCCGCGGTCGGACGAGCCGGCGGCGGCCCGAGTCCCGGGTCGCGCTCGAGGATCACGCTCCGGCCGGGATCGAACTCCGGCGCCGTGACCGCCTCGAGCGCGCGGGCCTGCGACGGGACCACCCGCCAGCTCCCGACCACGCTCGCCCGGGGCTCCGTCTTCTCGCGCGCGCACAGCACGTCCTCGCCCTCCCGCGCCTCCTGCCTGGCCTTCCCGCCCACCTTCAGCTTCCTCGTGCAGCCGGTGGCGGCGTCGATGGTCGCGGCGTTGGCCTGCAGCAGGTCGGCGGCGACGGGCGACAGGTGCAGGTAGAAGGACGCGTTGTAGTAGATCTGCCGCTTCTGCGTGGCGCGGACGAAGGTCCAGTGCCGGATGGTCTGCACCGGGTTCACGCCGTCGATCGTCTCGAGCCCGAACAGAACCGCCCGCTGGTTGCCGAGGAGCGGCCAGTACCGGGGCTGCTGGTACGGGATGAGCCCGCGGTGGCCGAGCGGGGGGATCGAGGCGTACCGGCCCCCGGGTTCGGCACGCAGGGCCTGTGCCATGGGTCCCTCGCGCACGTACCTGCCGACGCCGACCTGGGGACGACGCAGCGGCGGGATGCCCTGCTCCGCGGCCGGGATCTCGACCGCCCCGTGCAGCGAGTATCGGGGAGCCTGCCCGGCCAGGCCGTTCACCGCCAACTCCACGGCGAGCAGGGCCGGGAGGGCCACCAGCGCCACCGGGCGCCGCACGGCGGCCACGAGCAGGGCCGCGCCGAGGGCCCCGCCGGCGAGCGGCAGCCACGCGTCGTCGTGCACGACACCGGCCAGCGGCGCGACGACCCACCACACCAGGACGCCGGGCCCCACGACCATCAGGCGCTCCCTCCACCCGGGTCCCGCCCTTCGCCAGCCCTCGACGCCGAGCGCCACCAGCACCGGGATCGCCAGCACCACGCCGTCGCTGAAACGGCTGGGGACGTGCAGGTACAAGTTGCCGATGGTCGAGCCGCCGAGGACGTGGCTCAGCGCCTGGGCCACGGACTCGAGCGAGAGCAGGTAGCACACCGCCGCGAAGGACAGAAACGAGAGGAACAGCGCCCTCGAGCGCCGCCACCCACCCAGGGCCAGCGCCAGCGTGACCGCGCCCGCATACCCGCCGATGGGCGCGATCAGCGTGAGCGGCCAGGCCGCCGGCGACGTCACGCCCACCGGGGTGGGCGGAGCCTGGTGGCCGGCCAGCTCGGCGGCTCGCCGGGCCAGCTCCCCGTACCCGAGCGCGAGGGTCGTCCGGTGCAGGTAGACCAGCCGGGGCAGGAGCACCGCCAGGTTCACCAGCCCGAGGGCCGCCAGCAGGATCGCGGCCATGACGGCGGCCTGCCGCCACGGCAGCCGCCTCCCCCGGACCTCCCCGCCGATGGCCACACTCACGTAGACGACGAGCGCGAACGTCCCCACGACCAGGCCGTTCGACAGGTGGGCCGACGCGATCTGGCCCCAAGCCACGGCGGCAGCCAGCGCCCAGGCCAGCCGGGCGGGCCAGCCCCGGGGCGTGCGCACGAACCGGGAGGCCGCGGCGAGCAGGATCGTGGTCCAGGCGATCGCGGCGGCGAAGGGCAGTTGCACCCCGAGGTAGGAACCGCCGATGAGGAGCGCCATCACCAGCCCGCCGCACGTCGCCGACACGCGGGACAGCCGCTCGCTCCGCAGGAACCAGTACATGCCGAGGCCGGCCAGCAGGGGCTGGAACACGATGAACCACCGCAGGGCCGTGCCGCACGGCAGCGCGGTATACAGGGCCATCGCCGGCAGGTACAGCCACCCCGACTGGGGATCGGCGGCGAACGGGGTCCCGCCCAGGAGGTGGGGGTTCCACGCCGGGATGTGCCCGGCGAGGAGGCTGGTCCCCAGGAAGCAGTGGGTGGGCAGCCACATCGCCAGGATGTCCGGGTGCTGGTTCGTGGCCATGCCGCCGAATGCGAACCGGTGCTGCACCACGAGGACCGCAGCGACGATGAGCGCCGGTCCCGCCAGCGCCGCAGCCAGCCTCCGGGGCCGGTCGCGCGGCACGGCCGCCTCGCGTCCGCCGGGCCGGCTCACGGCGGGGGACCGGCCCCCTCCGTCCGACGGCGGCCCGGTCACCGACGACCTCGTCGTCGAGCTCATGGATCAGCGGTAGGCCAGCGAGGTCACCACGTCCCGATCCAGCCGGCGCCCGAAGGTGGCCTTGTTCCCGTGGACCTTCCACCCGGGGCCGGGGTCGATGATGGTCGACCCCTTCGGCAGCACGACCGTGACCGAGAGCCGGGCCGGGTGCACCAGCGGCTGGTGCTGGACCGTGAGGCGGTACACCTTCCCTCCGGCTGTGTCGGCGACCAGCCCGGGGATGTCGTAGTCGATCCGAAGGGTCCCGGGCCGGCCGGGCGACGCCGTGACCGGCTTCGTGAACACCTGGAGCCCGACCTCCTCGTGCACCAAGAACTTCTGCGGCCGGGTCCGGAAGTCCACGGGCCCCCTCGGAGCCCAATCCGACACCTGGGCATGGCCGGGGACGTACAGGCTGAGCAGCGCGACGTTCAGGCCGTAAGGATCCCACGGGCCTATGACAACCGGCGCCTCGCCCTTCGGGACCCGGTTGTCCAGCGCGAGGTCCGCGGTGGCGTGACCGTTGCCACGGTCGTCGATCCGGATTGTGTAGTCGATGGACAGCCGGCCGAAGTAGTCGACCTTGTTCGCGTTCCGCTTGTTGTCCACCAGGAAGAGGTAGTCGCCGCGGCCGGGGGCGAGGGCCCCGTCCCACCCAATGTCCCGGACCGTTCGCTGGGCGTCCTGGTCCTGGAGCCACAGCTGGATGCGCTTCTCCGCCAGCGCGTTCGACACCGCGATCGACATCGTCAGCAGGTCCCGTGGACTGGTGAGCGCCGCGAACGACGCGTCGATGAGCTGACCGGGGACCGATCGCTGCGCGGGATCGGGCAGCGAGTACTGCCCGTGCTCGGCGAACGCCGCGATGGTGTTCGCAGAGAGGCGCTGGGGAGCGGCCGGGATCCGGACGGCGCCCTGGCCCCTGAACAGGGCGGACGCGCCCGCCGGGTCAACGGCGATCACCCCGTCGACCTTCACGTCGCGCAGGACCTCGACCTGTCGAGCCCAGGCCTCCGCGACCGCGGGGAAGTCCGGCGAGTAGTTCATGCCGTTGTTGACCAGCGGCGGCCGGCGGGTCTTCTCCAGGTACCAGTCGATCCCGGGTGCGACCGGCACCTCGGTTCCCTGGCGGTTGTCGAGGTGGGAGACGGAACCACCATCCACCGGGCGGATCTTCCCGTCGGCCACGCGAAGCAGCCCCCAGGCGAGGACCGCCCCGCCGGTTCCCCGAAGATCCGCGTTGTTCTGGAGGGCCAGGAAGTACGTCCGGGGGCCCGTAGCCCCCAGGAGCGAAGGAAGGAGGCGCACCTCCTGGAGCGCCCGCCACGCGGCCGTCAGGCCCTGGTCGGCCTGGGCCAGCGCGTCGGACCTCAGTCGCTCCAGTTGGCCGACGAACGGGATCGAGGGGATCGCTCGGAGGTCGCTGCGGGCCGCCTGGAGGTGGCGGATCACGGCACCGACCCGGGGTCCGAGGGCCTCGACGAGCCGCAGGTCGATGCTCTCGTCGTGGAGCAGCCCGGCGCCGTGAGGCCCCCCGGTGACGTCTCGCACGAGATCCCGGCCTCCGTCGAGCCCGGCGACCACCTCCGAGGTCGCGTCGGCCCCCAGCCGGACGGCGTCGACGGGACGCCCCAGGAACGGAAGCGAGCCGGTCAGGCCGAACGTGAACCGGGTGCCGTCCACCGATGCCCGGACGTCGCGCAGCTCCGACTCGGCCCGGTCGAGGTGGGCCGAGCGCCCGGAGCTCAGCAGCTCCTCGCGCGCCGACTGCAGCGTCGGGACCATCTCGCGCAGGCGCTGGCCCGCGTGGAGCGCCTGGAGGTCCGCGTCCCCCACCACCACGCCGAGGGCCAGGACCAGCAGGCCCAATCCGAGCAGCACCCAACGGAGCCGGGGGGGCCGCCGGCGCCGGCGGCGTCGATGGGCCGTGGGGCCGATGCCTCTGGCCGACTCGGGGGTCGCGGGCGACATGACGCTCGGGGAGTCTGGCGTCGACACCGGCTGAGTGTATGACACTCCCTCCCGCTCTCCCGGACGGTCACGACGACCCGGGCATGGGCGGCCGGGCGGCGAGGGAAGATCCCCGGTGACGCGAGCGTGCGGGCGAGATCAGCTCGGCGGGACGAGGCCCGTGACGGACCCGGCCTGGAGGCTGGCCCCCTCGGCTCCATCTCCTGCGACCTGAGGCACGGGCGCGATCTGGCCCAGCGTGACGGCCGCCACCTCGCTCGAGGAGTCGGGGGCGTCGACCACGGCGGAGCCTGCCTGCATGATGTCGGCCACCGCGTTCGCCAGCTTCGTGGCCTGCTCAGCGCTCATGATGCGAACCCCCCGGCGGAACAGGACGCTGAAGAACTCCTCGATGATGGTCCGCTGGTCCCCGAGCAGGTTGGCCTCGGAGACATCGAGTGCGGCGGCCAGCCGGCGGAGCGTCTCGATCGACGGGAGGACGTGCCCGTTCTCGTAGCGCGACAGGCGGGCCTTCGGGATTCCGCTGCGCGTCTCGAGCGCCGACTGGGAGAGGCCGGCGTGAAGCCGGACGGCCCGCAGCCGCTGCCCGAACGTCCGGGATTCTCCTTCCACCGGCCCAATGTACGGCACCGCACGCGCTGCGTGCCACTCGCCAGCGCGTAGCATCGCCCGGACATGGATGTGCACGATCGGCGGGTCGTGATCACGGGAGGCGCCGGCTTTATCGGCTCCCACCTGTGCGAACGCTTCCTGGCGGACGGCGACGAGGTCGTCTGCATCGACAACCTGGCGACCGGCCGGCGGGCGAACATCGAGCACCTCGAGGGCACCCGGTTCGTGTTCCTCGAGCAGAACGTCAGCGACGGCGTGGTCGTGGATGGCCCCGTCGACGCGGTGCTGCACTTCGCCTCGCCGGCCAGCCCGATCGACTACCTGAGGCTTCCCATCCAGACCCTGAAGGTCGGGGCGCTCGGGACGCACAACGCGCTGGGCCTGGCCATGGCCAAGGGCGCCTTGTTCCTGCTGGCCTCCACCTCGGAGGTGTACGGCGACCCGCTCGTGCACCCCCAACCGGAGTCGTACTGGGGGAACGTGAACCCGATCGGGCCGCGCGGCGTGTACGACGAGGCCAAGCGCTTCGCCGAGGCTCTCAGCATGGCGTACCACCGGGCCCACGGCGTGCGAACGCGCATCGCGCGCCTCTTCAACACGACGGGAGAGCGGATGCGCCCGGACGACGGCCGGGCCGTTCCCACGTTCATCGCGGAGGCCCTGCGGGGGGAGCCGCTCACGGTGCACGGCGACGGCTCGCAGACCCGCTCGGTCGGATACGTGTCCGACATGGTGGAGGGAATCGTCCGGCTGCTTGACTCCGAGGTGACCGAGCCGGTGAACTTCGGCAACCCGAACGAGATCACGGTCCTGGATCTGGCCCGGACCGTCGCCCGGATCGTCGGGGTGGAGCCGGAGATCCGGTTCGCGCCGCGCCCGGAGGACGACCCCACCGTTCGCAGGCCGGACATCACGAGGGCCAAGGAGCTCCTCGGATGGGAGCCCGTCGTCGGCCTCGAGGAGGGCTTGGCCAGGACCGTCGCCTGGTTCCGGGAGCGCCTGGCGGCCTGAGACGGGATCCGGACGCGAGACGGCCGGGCCGGCTGCCGGACCCGGCCCGCCGTTCGCGCCTGAGGTGGGCTACTTGACGTCGACGCTCGCGCCGGCCGCCTCGAGCTGCTCCCTGGCCTTGTCGGCCTGCTCCTTGGGCACGCGCTCGAGCACGGGCTTCGGGGCGTTGTCCACGAGATCCTTGGCCTCCTTCAGGCCGAGGCTGGTGAGGGCCCGGACCTCCTTGATGACCTGGATCTTCTTGTCGCCCGCGCCGACGAGGACCACGTCGAACTCGGTCTGCTCCTCTTCCTCCTCGGCGGCTGCTCCGCCCGCCGGGCCGCCCGCGACGGCCACCGGCGCGGCCACGGCCGCAGTGACCTCGAAGGTGTCCTCGAACTTCTTGATGAACTCCGACAGCTCGAGCAGGGTCATGCCCTTGAAGTGCTCCAGCAGGTCGTCGGAGGTGAGCTTGGTGTTGGCCACCGCCTACTCCTTTCCTTTCTCTCCGGCATCCCCTGCCGCCGGCTCGTCGGTCTGTGTGGTGTCGCCGGAATTCCCGGTGGCGTCATCGGTCTCCCGGCCGGTCTCCGCCTCGGCCGCCGGGGCCTCCTCGGCCGCCGGGGCCTCCTGGGCCGCCCGGGCCACTTCGGCGGCTGGGGCCTCCTCGGCGGCGGTCTCCCCCGCGGCGGCCTCCTCGGCGGCGGTCTCCCCCGCCGGTGCAGCTTCCTCGGCGGGAGCTTCCTGTTCCGCGTCGGAGGTCGCCGTCGCCGCCTGCTGCTCCGCGGCGGCGGGCAGCTTCTCGCGGTAGGCCTCCATGACCGACACGAACCGCGACTGCAGCGCCTGGAACATGTAGGCGGCCCGCGACATCTCGGCCTTCAGCGCGCCGGCGATCTTCGACAGCAGCACCTCGCGCGGCTCGATGGTCGCGAGCGCCGCGGCCTCCGCGGGGGACAGGACCCTGCCCTCCATGAGCCCGCCGCGGATCTCGAGGGTCCTGAACCGCCGGACGGCGTCGGCCAGCCCCTTCGCGGCGCTGATCGGATCGCCGTCGACGAACGCGACGGCGGTCGGCCCCTCGAACAGGTCGCGCAGCCCCTCGACCCCGGCCTCGCCGGCGGCCAGCCGCAGCAGCGTGTTCTTGGCCACCCTCAGCTTGGTCCCCGATTCCCGGAGGGCTCTGCGGAGCTCCGAGATGTCGGAGACCGAGAGCCCCCGGTAGTCCGTGACGAATATGGCCTGCGAGCGCCGGATGCGCTCCGTGAGCTCGGTGACCTTCTCGACCTTCTCGGTCCTCGGCATGCATCGCTCCTCGATGAACGGAAAACGCCCCCGCCGACGGCATGGGCGGAGCGTCACGGAACGATGCCCCGATGCACCTCGGCAGGTACCCCCGGAGGGGATTACGCGCCTCGCGCCCCTGCTGTCTGCGGCGGCCCTTACGGTACCGTGCGCAACGTGGGGGTGTCACACGCGAAGCACCGCCCCTCCCGCCGGCAGCTGGGGACCCCTTTTCTGCAGCTCCGCACGCTCAAGTGGCAGGCCGAGCGGTCGATCTTTCCAGGCATGAGAGCGGTGTCCGATCGTCCTCTGCAGGCCCTCGCCGGCGGCTCGAGCATGTGGGGCCCGGAGTGGCTCACCGTGGCGGAGGTGTCGCTCCTCACCGGGGCCCGTGCCGAGGCAATCAGCGACCTGGTTGCGGAAGGCCGGCTGCACATTTCTGGAACGCGCGGGGCAGCGACCACGCTTGTCCGCACGGCCGAGCTCCAGGCCGCTATGGCCACGGCCCCCGCATATGGAGTTGGCCCGCCCATCGAAGCAGGCGCCGCGCGCGACGAACCCGGTCCGATCCGCGGGCGCCGGTCCCCGGTCCAACGGGTATCGGAGATCGTTCTCCTGTTGGTCGCAGCCGGCCTCATCGCCAGGGCGTTGTTCGTGACACCGGACGCCCGGCCCTCACGATCGCAGCTCGATGCGCCCCGAGCGGCTGAGAAAACCATCCCGCCATCGGCAGCACCGCGCGATCCGGGCGCGGCCGGCGTACCCGGGAGCCCTATTCCTCCCGCGTTCGATACCACGTTGTTCGTGCAGGAGGGCAGGTGGGTTACCGCCGCCACCACTGTGACGAACCCGAATGCCCGTTGGTGGCTGCGGTCGATTTCCCTCACGTTCATCGTCCGCGACCGCCGCGGCCGGGATCTGGCCCGCCGTTCCACGACCGTCTCGATTCCTCCGGGGAGTTCGGTCCGGGCGATCGCCCCAGCGATGCGGTTGCGTCCGAAGGACGCATCGGCATCGAGCGTGCTCCTCCACGTCACGCCGGTCCGGTGGGAGGACGCGACGGGGTTCGTGCCACCCGGCCTTCGGCTCGAGGGCGCGGCCGTCAGCGGCTCGCCGGACGGGAAGGTGGCCGTAGTTGCTTCGCTGTCCAACGAGACAAGCACGCTCGGGTCCGGAGACCTGGTGTGCGTCACAACCAACGCGGCGGGCGGGCTCACCGGCGCGGTTGCCGTCGTCATCTCCTTCCCGGCCCACCAACAGGGCCCGGTCTCGATCCCGGTGCCCCGCCCGGCGGGCGGATCCCTCGCAGCGGACTGCCAGATCGCGCCCGAGGGTCGTTGAGTCCACGCCTCCGGCGCGGATAATCGACGCTGCGGTCCCGGAAAGGTGCGCATCGATGGGAACTAAGCCCAAGGCACTACGGCGTACCCTGTTCGGGGTACGGGCGGGGGACGTGCAGGACCTCCTGGCCGACCGCGAGTTGACCGCCCTCGCGGCCGCGGACCAGGTGCGGGCCGCCGAAGAGCGGGCCCTGTCGGTCGAGGCGCGGGCGTCCGAGCTGGAGGCCCAGTTGGTCGAGGCCGCCAGGGCACGGGAGGAGCTCGAGCGCACCCGACCCACGGAGGCGTCCCGAGCCACGGACACGGTCCAGCTGCTCCGGACTGTGAGGGAGGAGATGGCCGGCGTCCTGCACGCGACCCAGGAGGCCGGCTCGCGGATCCTGGAACGAACCCGCGCGGGCATCGAGCACGACCTCAAGGACGCCGACCGCCGCCGGGATCAGACCGAGGCCGAACGCCAGCGGCTCCAGGCGTGGACCGCAGACGCCCGCGCAACCATCGGCCAGGTGTGGGAGCGCCTCAACGCAGCGGGCAACGTGTTGCAGACCACACGAAAGTCAGTGGACCAGGCTGTCGGCTCGCTCGACACGATGATGGCGCAGCTCGAGACGGAGCTACATTCCGTGCATGCGGTGCTGGATCGCTTCCAGACCCGGAGCACCGATCAGGAGCACACCTCGCCGCGACCGCAGACCGAGGATCGGGCTTCGGGCCCGGTCGCGCTGCAGGCCCCCAGCCCCCCGGTCGACGTGGGCTCGGGCTCCCGCGCGGTCGGCCGTCTCCAGAACCACACGAAGGCGACAACGGCCGAGCCTCCGGGCCTGCCCTCCCGGCTCGTGAACGAAGCCGCAGAGGCTGCATCCCCTCGCGACGGACAGGCGGCCCAGGGCCTTCCCGAGCAGTGGGCCCCGGGGCCAGTCCGACCTCACTGACCCGTCGAGACCGCGCTCCTGCGCCCCCGTCGGGGCCGACCGGGAATCAGCCTCCTTCGGCTCCTCGAGGGAATGACCGCCAGGGCCTTGGGCCGTGGTCACAGCGCGTGGAAAATGGCCCTCAGGCCCCCAAGGAGCGGGACACCACGTGCCCGGACAGAGGCTGCAAACTGCGTTGAGCGGCAACTTGAATCGGCTCTGTGCGTCGTTAGACTCGCAACTGTGGCGGAGTTTCCGTTCCCCCAGCATGTGATCAGCCGGGTGGAGAGCCTGGAGACGCCACTCGCCGCCCTGGAGGCCGTAGCCGAACTCCGCCGCTACCTGTCGCAGATCGAAGAAGAGGCGATCCTGCGAGCGCGGGATCTTGGTTCGAGCCCCGAACAGATCGCCCGCGCGCTGGGCATCACGCGACAGGGCGTTCTCTACAAGCTCCGCCACATCGAGGCCCGCCGCGAAGAGGAAGGCCGGGTGATCGAGATCCCCGACCTGGAGTCTCCTCGAGAGCCACTCCAGGTCGGGATCTGATCACCCGAACCGCGGACGCCGGAACAGGAGCGGATCAAGCGCGCGAGCCTACCTCCGAACCTACGTCGACGCCGAGGCCGTCTCCACGTCCTTGATCCGTCCCGGGTCGAGCCGGATCCCGGGGCCCATCGTCGTCGACAGCGTCAGGGTCTTCACGTACTTGCCCTTCGCCGCAGCCGGCTTGGCCCGGAGGATCTCGTCGACCACCGTGACGTAGTTCTCGCGCAGCGCCGTGTCGTCGAACGAGCGCTTGCCGATCACGAGGTGCAGGTTGCCCTGCCGGTCGGTCCGGTACTCGAGCTTGCCGCCCTTGATATCGGCGACGGCCTTCGCGATGTCGTTCGTCACCGTGCCGGCCTTGGGGTTCGGCATGAGCCCTCGCGGACCGAGGACCCGGCCGGCCTTCCCCACCGCCGGCATCATGTCGGGCGTGGCGACTGCCGCGTCGAAGTCGATGTTGCCCTTCACGACCTCGTCGACGAGCTCCTCGCCGCCCACGACGTCGGCGCCGGCCTCCCGGGCCTCGCGGGCCTTGTCGCCCACCGCGAACGCACCGACCCGCACCGACTTGCCGGTGCCGTGCGGGAGCGACACGGTCCCGCGGACGATCTGGTCCGCCTTCCGGGGATCGACGCCGAGGCTGAACGCGACCTCCACGGTCTCGTCGAACTTCGCCTTCGGCTGCTGCTGCAACAGCGTGAACGCCTCTCCCGGGAGATAGGTGCGATCCGGCTCGATCCCCTCGGCGGCCTGGCGGTACCGCTTTCCGCGCTTCATGCCGACACCTCCAGGCCCATGCTCCGTGCGGTGCCGGCGAGGATCTTCATGGCGGCCTCCACGTCGTTCGCGTTGAGGTCGACCATCTTCCGTTCGGCGATCTGCCGCAGCTTGTCCCGCGTCACCCGGCCGACCTTGTGCCGGTTGGGTTCGCCGGACCCGGACTCGATGCCCGCGGCCTGCTTCAACAGCTCGGCGGCCGGCGGCTGCTTCGTGATGAACGAGAACGTGCGGTCCTCGTAGATCGTCATCTCCACCGGGATGACCTGGCCCGCGTACTGCTGGGTCGCCTCGTTGTACTGCCGGCAGAAGTCCATGATGTTGACCCCGTGCTGCCCGAGCGCGGTGCCCACGGGCGGGGCGGGGGTGGCCTGGCCCGCCTTGATCTGCAGCTTGACCAGGGCCATGACCTTCTTGCGGCTGCGCCTGGCAGCGCCTCCCATGTTCGTCACCTCCTGCGGTCCAAGCGGCCCGGGAACAGGCCTCCCGCGATCGTTTTCCATTCGTCGGCGGCCCGCCTTCGGCGGGTCGCCTCCGCCGGGGGAATACAGCAGCCTGATCCGCTCCGGTGCGCTCCGCGGGGCTGCTGCCCCCCGAACCCCCTATTCCTTTCTCATCACACCTTGGCGACCTGGTCGAAGCCGAGCTCGACCGGGGTCTCCCGGTCGAAGATGCTCACGAGCACCTTCAGCTTCGACTGGTCGACGTTGATCTCGCTGACCGTCCCGTTGAAGTCCGCGAACGGGCCGGACACGATGCGGACCGTGTCCCCTTCCTCGAACTCCAGCCGGAACGCCGGCTTGGCCTCGGTCTCCTGCTTCACCGCGAGGATCTTCTCCACCTCGCGCTTCGACAGCGGTGTCGGCTTGGTGCCGGTGCCGCTCGACACGAACCCGGTGACGCCCGGCGTGTTCCGCACGACGTACCAGGAGTCGTTGTCGTAGAACATCTTCACCAGCAAGTAGCCGGGGAAGACCTTGCGCTGGACGACCTGGCGCTTCCCGCCCTTGATCTCGAGGACGTCCTCCATCGGGATGTGGACGATGAAGATCTTGTCCTCCATCTGCATGGAGTGGATCCGCGACATCAGGTTGGCCTTGACCTTGTTCTCGTAGCCCGCATACGTGTGCACGACGTACCAGTCGCCGGGACCACCGAACGGGTCGGCGGCCCGGGCGCCGTCGGTGGCCTTCACCGCGGTCGCGACCGGGACCGGCTTGCGCTCGGGCTCAGGCTCCGGCTCTTCCTCGGGCTCCGGCTCCTCGGCCGGCGACGGCTCGAGCGGCGGCTCCTCGAGGGGCGGCTCTACCTCGGCCTCCTCCTCGACCTCGGCCTCCTCGACCTCGGCCTCCTCGACCTCGGCCTCCTCGACCTCGGCCTCCTCGCCGACATACCCCTGCACGTCCGGGAGCCCGGCGAGGTCCTCCGCGATCGAGTCGTCCTCGACCGGCTCGTCGGCCTCCCGGTCCATCGGCGCGGCGTCCGCCCGCGGCTCCTCCACCTCGGCCACCTCGCCCGACGGAGCGACGAAGGCCTCGTCACCCGAGGGCTCGGGCAGGGCGTCGGGATCGTCGACCTCCTCGTCGGGACGCTCCTCCACGACCGGCTCGGGCCCGATGTCGCCCTCGACCTCGCCCGGCTCGCTCAGGTGGTCGATCCCGGCGTCGGCGGGCGCCGAGACGTCCTCGCCTGTGGGCGCGTCGAAGGCGGGCTCGCCGGTGGAGCCCTCCCTGGAGCCCTCGCCCGGGACGGGCCCCTCGGCGGCCTCGGGCGACTCGTCCTCGGCCGTGCGGAAATCCTCGGATGCTTCCATGGAGTTGTGCGACATCCCTTCGAGATCCGGTGTTACGTGAAGATCTTCAGGACCGCCTTCGAGAACCCGTAGTCGAGCCCGAACACGTACGAGGTCAGGACCACGACGGAGACCAGCACCACCACGAAGTAGGACCACAGCTCCTTGCGGGTGGGCCAGTTCACCTTCTTGAGCTCCTGGCGGACCTCCTTCAGGAACTGCCGCGGCGGAGTGCGCTTCTTGCGCTCCTGCTGCCCTGGCTGCGGCCGGCGTTGGGCGGGGGCCACCCGCTCCTTGGCCGCCTGCTGCCGGGCCATCAGCCGCTTGGTCTGCCTGTTCATGTCACTCCCTTGCAGGGGCGGAGGGACTCGAACCCCCAACCACCGGTTTTGGAGACCGGGACTCTACCAATTGAGCTACGCCCCTTCGTTCTGCTGGAGGTCCGACCGGAGGAGGGGAGCCCAGATCAGTATAGGGGGAGCCCCCCCGCCCGGCAAAGGCCCCGAAGCGCCGTCCGGACCGCCCCTCCCGGAGTTCGAATTCGCTGCTCACGTTGCGTGAACATCTCCCGGGCGTCCAATAGACTCGCCTCCGAACGCGCCTCGCCGGCCCCGGAGAGAGAAGCGCATGCCTCACGTATCGGGTCACTCCGGCGGCCGCGACTCATCCGGCGGTGCCCGTCGGCGCCTGTTCTCCCGTGGGGTGTCCGCCCCCCCTCCCCTCGACCCGGGCCTGGAATCCGAGGTCAGGGCCGCCCACCACGCGATCCTGTCGCGCTTCGAGCGCGGCCTCTCCGACATCGAAGCCAACGCTCGCGCCGTCCTGCGGGGAGCCGCCGAGGACGCCTGGCAGGGTACGGAGGAGGAGCTCAAGGGGCTGCGGGAGCAGATCACGCGCGACCTCTCCCGCGACCAGGCCATCCGCGGGCTCATCGCCCACGCCGACGAGCGCTACCAGTCCCTCGACGTGCGTGTGGGCCGCATCGAGGAGAACCTGTCGAACGTGGAGCGCGCGGCGATGGCGCTGACGGCCGCGCTGGGAGAGGCCGCCACCGACGAGCACCGTCCGGAGCCTGTCGCACTCGGTGCCATCGAGACGCGGCTCGCGGCCGTGGAGACCGGGCTGGCGGCCGTCCGGGAGACGTCCCGGCGGGTCGAGGAGACGATCGAGGGCGTCGAGCTCGCCGCGCGGACCCTCACCGAGACGGTGGCCACGGCCACGACGATCGCGGGCCCGGACGGACCGGACCTGGCTCCGTTCCAGGAGCGCCTGACGGCGATGGAGGCGGGGCTCGACGGCGTCCGCGAGTCCTCCCGACGCATCGAGGGGAACCTCGAGCAGATCGAGCGCACCGCGCGGTCCCTGACCGAGGCGCTTGCGCAGGTCGGCAGCACCGAGGGCCCTTCGGGAGCTTCGGAGGCGCTCGGCATGGCCGTCGTCTCGAACCGCCTCGAGGCGGTGGAGGTCGGGCTCGACGGCGTCCGGCAGTCCGCCCGCCGGCTCCAGGAGGGGCTCGACCTCGGCCTGGCCGAGGTGACCGCCCTCATCGCCGAGCTCGCGCTTCGGCTCGACTCGGGCCCCCGGGAGGGCGGCGAGCAGCGGCCGATGGACGTCGACCTGCGACCGGTGGCCGACCGCCTGACGGCCGTCCAGGAATACCTGGGCCAGGTGGTCGACTACCTGTTCGCGCGCGACCATGCCCTGGTCGAGTGGATCCAGGGGGTGTCCGAACACACCGACGGCGTCGTGGTCGCCGAGGGCGCCCGTGTCGAGGAGCGGCTGGCCGAACGGCTCGACCTGGCGGCGGTCGAGGCCGAGGGGCGACTGCGCGAGGCCGTCGCGGAGCATCTCGCCGCGATCCTCGAGCGCCTGCAGCAGCACGCCCACTTGCTGGGCGAGGCGCTCGCCGTGGTCGAGAGCAAGACCATGGCCCGGCTGCAGGACCACGGCCTCAAGCTCGAGGAGGTGCGAGACCAGGTCGAGGGAGTCCGGGCCGCGGCGGTGGAGGCGGCCGATCGCGTCTCGGTGGCCCTGCACGAGCGCATGGCCGACCTGGCGGACCAGATGCGCGCCGAGTCGGAGGACATGCGCGCCCGGCTCGTGGCCAGGGCCCGCGAGGCCGGCGCCGACGCGACCCGCGACATCGACGAGCGTCTCGGCCGGCTGTCCGAGCTGGTCCAGGCCGCCCTGGGGTGGTCCGTGGACGAGATCGATCGTCGGGTTCACCAGGAGATCCTGCGCGCGGTCTCGGTCGGCATGGCCGACTTCGTCGCCGTGATGGACCGGCGCTTCGTCGACCTGACCGCGGCCATGGACGAGCGGTTCTCGGTCCTGTCCCGCGACCTTGAAGGGAGCATCGACCGGGCGCAGCAGCTCGTGGACGAGCGCCTCGAGCGAACCGACCGGACCGTCCGGGAGGGGCTGGGAGCCCTCGAGGAGTCGATCACGGAGCGGACCGCGCAGACGTTCGACGAGGTGCTCGAGTCCCGGCTGTCCCCCGCGACCATGGAGCTCGGGCGAGCGATCGACTGGTCGCGGGTGAAGCTCGAGGAGACCGTGATGCGCACCGTGGGCGAGCGGGCCGACGCAACCGGTCGCCTGATCGAGGAGCGCGCGCAGCAGGCGGCGCGGCTGATCGAGGAGCGGTCCGACGACATCTCCCACCAGCTCGCCGAGCAGGCCGTTGCCACCGTCCGGCTGATCGAAGAACGGGCCGAGGCCACCTCCCGCATGATCGAGGAGCGGACCGAGGCCTCGGCTCGCCGGCTGCAGGACGCCGTGACCCAGGCCCTCGGCGACCGAATGGCCGCGCTGGCACAACTGATCCGCTCGGACAACATGGCCATTGCCGAGCGCCTGGCCGTCATCGAGGAGCAGGCCGCCGCCAAGGAGGCCATCAGGGCGATCAAGGAACTGGCCGCCGCCATGCCCCAGGAGATCAGCGAGACCATGGACGAGCGCCTGGCCATCCTTGGCGAGCTGTTCCGGCGGGAGAACAAGCACACGGTCGACACGGTGGCCCGGGCGGCGACCGCGCTGGCCGACCGGCTGGACCGGACCGCGGTGGTCATCGGGGACCGGTTCGACCGCGACGTGGAGGTGGTGGTGGACCAGATCGGATCCACCATGCAGACCCTCGCCAGCGGGCTGTCGCGGGCCACGACCCGCGCCGGCCGGGAGTAGCCGAACCGGGAGAGCTACAGCGCGCCGGCGCCGGACATGGCGCGGCGGGCGATCGACCACCACACGATGGCGATGGCCGTCGCCCCGGCCGCGGCCCCGCCGAGGGTGGCAGCGGCATAGCGCAGGCCCCTGTCGTGGCGGCGAACCGCCGATCCGACCCGGACCGACGTCGCCCGCAGGTGCGCGCGGGTGGGGACCAGCCGCCGGTACGACGCGATCCGGGCCGCGTGCAGGACGCCGTTCAAATACCCGTCGGGAACGGCGACCTCCACCTCGCGGTAGGCGGCGAGGGAGCTCAGCAGCGAGCGGTATTGCTCCAGCTCCGCGCGACACCCCACGCACGACGCCAGATGGACCTCGAGCGGGCCGGCCGGCCGGGGGCCCGGCTCCGCGTACTCGGGAAGGAGCTCCCGGACGTCCTCACACCTGACCCGCCTGCTCGTGCGTGTCATCGAGGAGCTCCTTCAGCCGCTTGCGGGCCCGGTGCAGTCGCACCTTCACAGCGCCCTCCTCGATCCCGACCTCCTCGCCGATCTCCCGGCACGACAGGTCGTACACGTCCTTCATCAGCAGGACGACCCGCTGCCCCTCCGGCAATGTGGCCATGGCTCGCGACAGCGCGTCGCGGTCGGCCAGCCGTGGTGCGGTGGAATCGGGCACCGGGACGTCCGCCGGCTCCTCGGCGAGCACGTCGCCGAACCGGCCGCGGCGCTTCAGCATGCTGATCGCGCAGTTCGTGACGATGCGGTGCATCCATGTCTCGAACCGAGCCTCCTCCCGGAAGCCGGCCAGCCCCCGGAACATCCGGAGGTAGGCCTCCTGTGCCACGTCCTCGGCCTCGGTGCGGTCGCCCGTGAGGCGATACGCCAGGCTGTAGACGCGCCGGTGGGTGAGCCGGACGAGCTCCTCGAATGCTTGGCGGTCGCCCCGCCGACAGTCCGCCAGGAGCTCGGCGGTCACCATCCGGCACCCCACTTCGACTCCGCTACCGGCCGGTAGGTTACGCCCCGGTAGGAAACGGCCCGCAACGACGGAGGCGGGCCCGCGGCCCGCCCCTCGCGCATTCGGTTCGGTACGGCCTCACCCCAGGCGGACCTCGGCCGTCGAGTTCTTGATCGGATACTCCGTCACCCCCGCTCGCTCGAGCCGGACCCACACGTCGAGCTTCGCCGTGCGGGTCTCGGGGTCGAGGTCGGCGATCTTCCCGCCCGCCTCGATGGTCTCGTCCATCTCCACCACAGCCCGGAACTGGACGTCGATGGCCCGAAGCGCCGCCGGGTCGCCGAGCCACGAGGTCAGGGTGGAGCTCAGGTGGGCCATCGTGAACATGCCGTGGGCGATGATGCCCGGCAGGCCCACCATCTTCGCGAAGCTCTCGTCCTGGTGGATGGGGTTCTGGTCGCCGGACGCGTCGGCGTACGCCTTGACCGCCTCGCGCTTCACGACCTTGGAGCGCACCGGGATCTCGTCGCCGACCTTCAGGTCGTCGAAGCTCACCTGGACGGCCACTTGGCGCCTCCCGTCCCTCGGGAGATCAGCGTCGACCGCGCGGTGACGACCAACTCGCCGGTCTTCGCGTCGTGAACCTCCGCCTCGATGGTCAGGAACTCGTTCGACTTCTTCGCCTCGATGCTCGCCAGGCGGGGCGTGGCCTTGATCGAGTCGCCCACGACCAGCGGCCGCTCGTACCGGTAGGACTGCTCGCCGTGAACCACCCGCGAGTAATCCAGACCGAGGTCCTGGTCCAGAACCACCTGGCCGCTGGTCATGAGCTGGATCACCGTGATGAACGTCGGCGGCGCCACCTGGTCGGGATAGCCGGCGGCCCTCGCCGCCTCAGGGTCCCGGAACACCGGATCCTGCTCGCCGATCGCGTCGGCGAACTGGTTCACCCGGTCGCGCTCCACGGTGAACTCGATCTCGTCGTACGTCTTCCCGATGAGCTGTGTGTTCAGCGGCATGCCCGACTCACGCTCCCAGCATGGCACCGGACACCGGGATGATCACGCCGGAGACGTAGTCGGAGTCCTCGCTGGCCAGGAACGCGTGGACCTTCGCGACGTCCTCGGGCTGCCCGTAGTAGCCGAGCGCGATGATCATCAGCGCCATCTGCCGATTGGGCTCGGGGACTCCCAGGTCGGACGCCTCCCCCTTCGACGCGGTGAGGCGGGTCTCGATGAAGCCGGGAGCCACCGCGTTCACGTTCACGTGGAACGGACCGAGCTCGCGCGCCAGCGTCCGGGTGAGCCCCACGAGGGCCCCTTTGGCGGCCGTGTAGTTCGCCTGGCCGGCGTTGCCGACCAGCGCGGCCGTCGACGTGGTGAACGTGATCTTCCGGTGGTGGGCCGGCTTCCCCTGCGTGCTCATCTCCTCCTTCGCCCGCTGGCGCATGTGCCGCACGGCCGCGAGGCTCGAGTGGAACGCGGTCTTGAGGTTCACGTCGAGCACGAAGTCCCAGGTCTCGTCGTCGAGGTTGTGGAACGTCTTGTCGCGGGTGATCCCGGCGTTGTTGACCAGGATGTCGACGGTACCGAACTCCCCCACCCCGGCCTCGACCATGGCATGGGCCTGGTCGAGCTCCACGGTGTTGTGGGTCGAGACCTGGGCCTGGCCTCCGGCCTCCTTGATGGCCTGGGCCGCCTCGTTCGCCGGGTCCGGGTCCACGTCGTTCACCACGACCGCCGCGCCCTCCAGGGCGAACAACTCGGCCGTTGCCCGGCCGATGCCCCGACCGGCGCCGGTCACGATGGCCACCTTGCCTTCCAGTCGAGCCACGTGAGTCCTCCTCGTCAGTGGACCGGATGGCGGCCACCAGGGGTGGCGCTTCCGTCCGGGAACCCCTTTCGCCGGTGCCGGCAGCAGCCGGGGCCTCCCCCGGGGCGACTGGGGTGACCTCACCGTATCGAACGTCGCGCCGGCCGGGCAACTTCCCGTGGTGTCGCGCTGCGCGGTCGAGGCCGTCGGCGGCCCTACCATTGGCGCGATGGCCGAGCCAGACGCCGGGATCCGGGTCCTCATCGTCGACGACCACCGCATGTTCGCGGACGCCCTTCGCCTGGCGCTCGACGGCGAGCGGGACGTCGAGGTGGTCGGCGTGGCGGGCGGCGCCGACCAAGTCGACGACGTCGCGAGGAGGCTCCGCCCCGCCGTGGCGCTCGTGGACCTCGACACGCCGGGACGGGACCCGGTGGACGTCGTCCGGGCGGTGTTGCGGGGGGCGCCGGAGGCGGCGGTCCTCGCCCTCCTCGCCCAGCAGAGCGACCTGCTGGTCGCCAGGATCGTAGAGGCGGGAGCCGCCGGGCACCTGTCGAAGTACGAGCCGGTGACGGCAGTGATCGACCTGGTGCGGCGGGCGGCCGCGGGGACGGACCTGCTCGGGCCGCGTGAGCGGCGACGTCTCTTGGGGCGGCTGCACCACCGGCGGGCTGAGCAGGCCACCTCGCAGCAGCGGGCGGACCGGCTGACCGCCCGCGAGCTCGAGATCCTGCAGCACATGGCCAACGGCGAGGCGCCGGTGGTGATCGCGACGACGCTCGGCATGAGCCCGGCCACGCTCCGGACGCACGTGCAGAACGTGATCATGAAACTCGGCGTGCACTCCAAGACCGAGGCGCTGGCGTTTGCCATCCGCCACGGCAAGGTCAGCGCGCGCAGTTAGCCGAGCTACCGGGTCTCGCGGTGGAGGGTGTGGCGGCGGTCCCACCGGCAGTACTTCATCAGCTCCAGCCGGTCCCGGTCGTTCTGCCGGTTCTTCTCGGTGACGTAGTTCCGCCGCTTGCACACGGTGCACGCCAGCGTGATCGTCGGTCGGTTGTCGGTCTTCGGCATGGTGTCCTACTTCTCGATCTTGGTCACGCGGCCGGCGCCGACGGTGCGGCCGCCCTCGCGGATGGCGAAGCGCAGGCCCTCCTCCATGGCGATGGGCTTCTCCATCCGGATGGTCATCTCGGTGTTGTCGCCGGGCATGATCATCTCGACGTTCTCCTGGAGCTCGATCGAGCCGGTGACGTCCGTCGTCCGGAAGTAGAACTGGGGCTTGTATCCCTTGAAGAACGGGGTGTGCCGCCCGCCCTCCTCCTTGCTGAGGACGTACACCTGGGCGGCGAAGTCGGTGTGCGGCGTGATGGACCCCGGCTTGGCCAGGACCTGGCCCCGCTCGACCTCGTCCTTGTCGATCCCCCGCAACAGGACCCCCACGTTGTCCCCGGCACGGACCTCGTCGAGGAGCTTGCGGAACATCTCCAGGTCGGTGGCAACGGTCTTGCGGGTGTCCTTCAGGCCCACGATGTCGACCTCGGACATCTTGGCCAGCTTGCCCCGCTCGACCCGCCCGGTGACCACGGTGCCCCGACCGGTGATGGAGAACACGTCCTCCACCGACATGAGGAAGGGCTTCTCGGTGTCCCGGGTGGGCTCGGGGATGTAGGCGTCGCAGGCCGCCATGAGCTCCTCGATCTTGGCCACGGCGTCGGGGTCGCCCTCCAGGGCCTTGAGGGCCGATCCCACGATCACCGGGACGTCGTCGCCGGGG
>Ga0137373_10000508_pt1 | contig 37962 bp, 32 predicted proteins | sample SagtaG_5_FD_104912 | JGI IMG/M metagenome (GOLD analysis project Ga0137373, IMG submission 104912) | Vadose zone soil microbial communities from Sagehorn Ranch, Mendocino, California, USA - Sage1_R_80_16 metaG | ecosystem: Environmental > Terrestrial > Soil > Vadose zone | place: USA... | reverse complement strand
TCGACGCATCCGCCCGGGCGAGCATCTCGAACACTGCCGCCTGCACGGAAAACGGCATGCCCTCGCCACCATACTCACGCAGGATGCCCAGACCCATCAGACCCAGCTCGGCCAGGCCGCGTAGGTTCTCCGCCATCGGCGGGGAGACTTTGATGTCGCCCTTGTGCGGTGTGCCCAGGCGATCTACTTCAGTTGCGCGCGCCGAGATCTCCTTACCGACGTAGTCGCCGGCCATGCCCAACACGTCTCGCCAAGTGGCGGCCGTGTCGCCGGGCTGCGCCGTGTCGTCCGGCTCGGCAAACAACGGCACCAGGCGGTCCCAGTCGATGACGCGCTCGTAATAGAAGGCCAGGTCGCCATTGGCCGAATAATAGTTTTCGGTGCGCATGTGCAGTTACCTCGGAAAGAACGTTTGACCGCGGACGAGCAGGTCGGCCGGCGCATAGCGCGGCCCGTGCTGATCGGTCAATTTCTGGAGCTTGCGTGCGAGGACGCCGGCGCCGAGCGCGTCGGCATAGTGGAAGGGCCCGCCGCGGAAGGGCGGAAAGCCGAGGCCGAGCACCGCGCCCAGGTCACCGTCCGTTGCCGACTGCAGGACGCCCTCCTCGAGACAACGGATCGCTTCGTTGACGAACAAGAGCACCAGGCGATCCTGGATGTCCTCGGCGCTGAAGGCGCGCTGCGTTGTCGCGCGTCCAACAACCCTGGGATTCACCTGCCGTTTAGGCTGGGGCAGCGGTCTGGGCAGTCGACTGCGCTTGGGCCAGATGTAGAAGCCCGCGCCACTGGCCTTGCCGGTCTGGCCGGCCGTGACCAACTCGGGCACGAGCGTGCTGGTTGGCAGTCGATCGCCAAATGCGCTCGCGACGGTCTCCCCGACGTGCTGGGCGACCACCAATCCGACTTCGTCGAAGAGCACGAATGGCCCAACCGGGAAGCCGAATGCAGTGACCGCGCGTTCGACATCCTCGACCAGCGCGCCCTCGCCGAGGAGGAGCGCGGCTTCATTCATCATCACGCCGAGCACGCGCGACGTGTAGAAGCCTGGCGCATCGGCCACGACAATGACGGTCTTGCCCATCTTGACGCCCAGGCTGACCGCCGTCGCCACTGCCTCCTCACTCGCAGCCATTGGCTTGACGACTTCCAGCAGTGGCATGCGCTCCGCGGGTGAGAAGAAGTGCATGCCAACAATGCGGTCCTGATGTCGCGCCTGGCAGGCGATCTCGTGGATTGGCAGGGCCGAGGTATTGGAGGCAATCACGGCATCGGCAGGCAGCACGGCTTCCAGTTCCTCGATGACCTTGCGTTTGACAGTCAGGTCTTCGAAGACAGCCTCGATGACGACGTCGGTCCCAGCGAAGCCGGTGTAGTCAGCAGTGCCTGACACCCGTTGGAGGATGTCGCGGCCTTCGTGCGCCGTGAACCGCCGCCGCGCAACACCGCCGTCGACCATCTTGCGGATGGAGGACAGGCCCTTCGCAACTGCCTCGGGCTTCACGTCGCGCACCCGCACGGGCAGACCTGCCACCGCGCCGACCTCGGCAATCGCGGCGCCCATGAATCCCGCGCCGACTACGGCCAGGCGCTGCACCAGGCGGGCGTTTCGCGTACCGAGTCGCTTCTGGTGCTGAGTGGCCATGAACAGCCAGATCAAGTTGCGGGTGATCTCCGTCTGCGCCAATTCGCCGAAGGCACGTGTCTCCGCCTCGAACCCGGCCGCCACGCCCTGCTCGAGCCCAATCTCCACGGCTTCCAGGGCCTTCAGCGGCGCCGGATAATGGCCATGGGTTCTGGCCAGCACGGCTTCGCGCGCCTGGCGGTAGATCAGCTGCCGGCCAAGGGCCGTCTGTTCGGCCAGATCGGCCGCCGCCTGCATCGTCGGACCGAGGCGAAGGGGTCGCTGCAAGGGCCGTTTGGGCTTCTTGGCCCACGCCTGTGCGGCCTGCTCGAGCACCTGTGGATGGACCACCTCGTCGACAAGTCCCGCACGCCGAGCGCGACGGGCGTTCAGCCGACGGCCACTGAGAATGATGTCCAACGCACGCTGGAGGCCGATGAGGCGCGGCAGGCGCTGCGTGCCGCCGCCGGCGGGCAGGATGCCCAGGTTTACCTCAGGCTGTCCGAGCGACACACTCGCGGCGTCGGCTGCGACGCGGAAGTCGCACGCCAGCGCCAGCTCGAGCCCGCCGCCGAGCGCGGGACCGCCGATCGCCGCGACAGTCGTGCAGGGCAGCCAGGCCAGCTCGTCGCACACCGCCTGAAAACGCCGACTGGCATGCTCGATGTCAGCTGCAGTTGGCGCCTGGCTAAGCATTTTCAAGTCGGCGCCGGCCACGAACTGGCCGGGCTTGGCACTCGCGACGATCAGACCGCGCATGTCTGAGTACGCCCGCGCCGCACGAATTGCGCTGCCCAGCGCCTCGACAAGATCGAGATCAATCGCATTGATCTCGTCGTCCGGCCGGTCGATGACGATCCGCCCGATGCCGTCGTGGTCGGGCGCCTCGAAGCGCACGCTTTCGGCCACCAGGGTGGTCATACGCGCTCCAGGACGATGGCCGCCCCCACGCCGCCCGCGGCGCACACCGACACCAGTCCATACTGCGCCGCCTGGCGCGCCATCTCGTTGGTCAGCGTGGTGACACAGCGCGCGCCGGTGGCCCCGAAAGGATGACCAAGCGCAATCGACCCGCCACGCAGGTTCATGCGATCCGGGTCCAGCCGCCCCACGGGCTCAGACCGTCCAAGCTCATCCTGGGCGAATGCCTTTGACTCCAGCTTCTGCAGCGTCGACAGCACCTGGGCCGCGAACGCCTCATGCATCTCGACGACGTCGATGTCGGTCAGCGCCAGGCCGGCGCGGTCGAGCGCTTTTGGAATGGCGTACGCGGGACCGATCAACAGCTCGTCGGCGGGATCTACCGCCGTATAGGCGTACGACTTGACGAGTGCTTTGGGCTCAATGCCGAGCGACTTTGCCTTGTCCTCGGACATGAGCAGGACGCTCGCGGCGCCGTCGGTGAGCGGGCTCGAGTTGCCCGCGGTGACCGTCCCGTAGTTGCGGTCGAACACCGGCTTGAGCGCCGACAGCTTTTCGAGCGAGGTGTCGCGACGGACGTGATTGTCTCTGGTGACCGCGCGCCCGCCATTGTTGGCAACGTAGACTGGCGTCACCTCTTCGGCGAGGCGGCCATCGTCCCACGCCGCGGCGGCCTTGTGATGCGACGCGAGCGCCCACCCGTCCTGGTCCTCGCGCTTGATGCCGTTCTTCTTGGCCATCAACTCCGCCGACTGACCCATGCTCAAGCCGGTCGAGGTCTCGGCAATGCTCGGCGCCACCGGCGGCAGATCGCCCAGGCTCAGCCCGCGCAGGCTGGCGAGTTTGCCGCCGACCGATTTCGCCTGACTCGCGCCGAGCAATGCCCGCGTGAGTGGCGGGCTCAAACTGATTGGCACATTCGACAACATCTCCACGCCGCCGGCGATGACCACGTCGGCATAGCCGCGCTCGATTAGATTCGTCGCATCGGTGATCGCCTGGCAGGCCGAGGCGCACGCCAGGGTGACCGTATACGCGGGCGTCGCTCGGGGCAGTCCTGCCGCAAGCACGAGTTCGCGCGCCACATTCGAGTAGTGGACCGGCCGCGTGACGTTGCCGTAGATGACGTGGTCGACCTCAGCCGGATCGAGCGCGAAACGCTGCATCAGCTCGACCGTGACGGCCCGAGCGAGATCGAGCACATCGAGCTGGGCGAAGTCGGTGCCGGCACGCATGAAGGGCGTGCGCAAGCCGCCGACGATGGCGGCGCGTGGTTGGCTGCTCTTGGCGCGGGCCATGGTGTTCCTCAAAATCAAACGAACGTTTGGTGCACAACAGCGTAGCTGGTGCGCGCCGCGCGGCGCAATCATCGCCGCGCCGCACCTGAGCGGCGGCTCGCAATTGGCAGCCCGGGGAAGGACAATGGATTGGTCATGCTGATGCGCCTCGGCCGCGCGCTGCTGCTCGTGCTGCTCTTGCTCGGCGCGAGAACGTGGCTGATCGAGGCGCAGGTGATGGATCCGCCGGTCATCGTCGAAGCCTTCGAGCGTGCGCGCGGCCAGCGCAACGTGGATACCGCTTTGTCGTACTTTGCCGATGACGCGGTGGTACGCCTCGTCGAGCGTGGCACGGTCACCTTCAATGGCAAGACCGAGATTCGACGATTTCTGCAAAACGTCGGCATCCGCACACCGCCGCTGGTCACCTCGAATCGTCATGTGGTGGGCAATACGGTGACCTGGAACGAACGCGACCAGGGGCAGCTGCTGAGTGCGGTCGATCTCGCTGTCGAAGCAGTGGTCCAGGACGGCAAGATCAAGTCACTCGTGTATCGCGTCGCCGCGCCGCCCGTGGCTGAGTCGCGGACAGTCGACGGTCCCGCGCGACTGCCAGCCGCGTTCGCCCTGGCAGGCGTCGTCGCGCTTGGCGCGGTGCTGCTGCTGGCGGCGTCACTCGGGCCACGGCGCAGGGCGCCGGGCTCGACGCTGCATGGCAAGCTCATGAGCGGCCTGGGCGCATGGCGCCCGGCTCAACGCTAAAGTTCGGCCGACAAGCCGGGTTCGGCGGCACGTCGCAGTCGGCCGAGCTTCTTCGACAGATGGCCCTAGGAACGCGGCAACCGGCCCCGAAACAGCCTCCAGGGTTTTGGGCCGCGTTCCTAGGGCGACAGGCGAGTGATATCGCGCGGGAACAACGTCGTTTCACGGACGTTGGCCACCTCGGCGATGCGCGCTACCCAGCGCTCGAGGCCGAGCGCGCTTCCGCCATGTGGCGGCATGCCGTACTTGAACGCCTGCAGATAGCCGGCGAACGGCTCGGGGCTCTGGCCCCGCTCCTCGAGCGCCGCCAGGTAATCCTGATACAGGTGCAGGCGCTGCCCGCCCGTGACCAGCTCGAGGCCGCGGAAAAGCAGGTCGAACGAGTTTGTGAACTCGGGTCGCTTCGGGTCGGGATAGGTATAGAACGGCCGCTTGGCCATCGGGTAGCCGGTGACGAACAAGAAGTCGGAGTTGTGCTCGCGTTTGGCCCACTCGCCGAGCCAGCGTTCGTGCGCCGGCGCCAGATCGGGCTCGCCGCGTAGCTGTTCGTGGGTGTCGTGCTCGATCAGCTCCTGGGCTGCCTGGAAATCGATCCAGGGAATCTCAGCTGGTACTTCGGGCAGCGGGATCCCGAGCTGCTGGACGGCCTCGGGCGCGTGCTCCTGCATCGCCTGGACCATACTCACGAGCACTGGCCTCAGTTGGCGCATCACGTCGAAATGGTCGTCAATGAAGCCCATCTCGAAGTCGAGTGACAAATACTGGTTCAGGTGGCGTGGCGTATCGTGCGGCTCTGCACGAAATACCGGACCCGTCTCAAACACGCGCTCGAACACACCGACCATAATTTGCTTGTAGAACTGAGGACTCTGGGCGAGAAACGCGGGTCGACCAAAGTAGTCTAATTCGAAGACATTGGCGCCGCTCTCGGTTGCCGACTCGACCAGCTTGGGTGTGAAGATTTCGACGAAGTGCGCCTGCCGCAGGGCAGCCCGGTAGCCTTCCGCCGACGCTGCCATCAATCGGAAATATGCCCGCCGCCGTGGATGCCGCAAGCTCAGCGAGGCGTAGTCGAGGATGGTCGGCAGCAGTGCCTTGATCGTTGGCCGGTACAGGTCAAACGGTGGCGGCTCGTGCGGCGTGCTGATGACCGTCACACTCGGTTCGTGCAGCTCGACGCCGCCCGGCGCTTGGGGCACGGCCACGACCATGCCGTCCACGTGCAGCACTGATTCATTGGCCAGCGCTGCAAGCTGGTCGATCGTGGGAGCGTCTTCGATGACGGCCTGCGCGAGTCCCTGTGCGTCACGCAAGATCAGGAAGCTGACCTCGCTCAACTGGCGAAAGCGGTGCAGCCAACCGGATAAGCGGACTCGCTGCCCAACGTGCTGGACGAGCTCTGACGACCAGATCCGTGCCACGGCTGTCTCCCCCTCCAGTGTGTCATGGCGGGGCGGTTGGGGTAGGCGCGAGGTCCGCCCACGTGCGCTTGCCGAAGCCGAGGCAGCGCTAGCACGATTAGGGGAAGCGCTCGTCGGCGACTGTTGTGAACGGCGCGCTGCCGTCGGCCGGCACCACGGTCACGGTAACCGTCGCGGCGCCGCCGCGGCGGGGGGCACGCGCCCAATCCCCGACTGGCACGGGCACTGAGTAGCCCATCCGGCCGCTGAGCAGCCTGCCCGTGGGCAGGGTGGCGAAGTCGCCGGCGGAGACCGTGCGCGTGGTCTGCCACACGGCGCCGTCCGGTTCGCGCACTTTGATCGTGAGATCACCGGAGACGGTGGTATCCGCACCCGTCCGGTCGACCAGGACCATGTCCACGCGCGCTCCGATGGGATCGGCTTCGAGCGACACGCGCGATACGGCAACAGCGTTGCGCGTGATGATCTCGGTTTTGAACACGGTCGATCCAACCTGCCAGAGGGCGAGCAGGCCGAGCAGCACAGGCACGCCGATCAGCACCCAGGCGCCAACCGGCCGATTGGCCTTTTTCGACGGGCCTGATGTGCGCGTGCGCGCAACGGCTGCAGCCACCACGTTCGTCTTACCTCACCGCAAAGAGCGCGCCGCGGTTGGCGCGATAGAGATCGAATGCCGGCTGAAGTCCGATGCGATGAACAAGCTCGCTAAACAGCACAAGTCCAGGATCGGCATGTTCGGCCCGCGCCAATAGCTCTCTACTGCGCAATGTCCGGCCGGCACGCTCTTCGAGCGCCGCCATGTACAGCACGGCTTTGACATTTTGCGGCTGGCTGGCATGGGCGGCGGCGGCCAGATCGCATACCTGACGGTAGTCACGCAGGCCCCACGCTGCGTCGAGGCGGGCCATGACGACTGCGTCGGGCTGTTCTGGATGGGCGCGCTGCAGCAGCTCGTCAGCTTCGTCGAACCGCTCCGCGCGCAGGAGCGCGCTGGCTTCGACCAGCCCGGAATCCGGCAGTTCGCCGGTCAGCTTGACCAGTGCGCGGCGAATGTCCTGGTTGTGTGGGTCGAGCTGCCAGGCCTTGGTCCAGGCAGTGCTGGCGGCGGCCGCGTCCTGGCGCTGCTGGTGCCAGATGGCTTGACCGACGTGCGCCAGCGCGTCCTCGGGGTCGATCGAGAGGCAGGCTTGAAACGTCGCTGGCGCGCGGTCATGGCCCAGCTCGAGCTGGGCCCAGGCCAGAATGCGCAGGGCGGGCAGGCAGTTCGGCGACGCCTCGAGCGCACGCGCGGCCAACTCGGCGGCGATGTCGAAGCGGCGCTCGAGCGCGGCCGAGCGAGCGTCGGCGATCGTAGTCAGGCGGTCAAGCATGGGATGAGGTGGTCTCCGATTCGACGATGGTGCGCAGGTGCTCAATCGCTCGCCGCAGCACGGCCGAGCGATTCAGGCGCCTGGACTCAACCTGCTCCCAGGCATCGATGATCTGGTCGATATCGCGGACGTGCCGCTCGGCCAGGTAGACCGTGCGCGCGCTGTATTGCCGTTCGCCACGTGGCGATGCCGGCTTGGCGGCCACGAACGTCACGGCCGAGGCGCCTGTCAGCAGGCCGAGCGCGGCGCTCGGGCGGCGGCTGCCGGATCCGTTCAGGATCTCCAGCTTCGACGCCAGCAGGCGTTCCCCGAGCCCAGGGGTCAGGAAGCGCTGCCGAGCCACCGCTGCCATCCATCGCGCACGAACGTCTCGAACTGGGGCGCCTCGGCGACTGCCGCCACGGCTGGGCTGGCCTTGACCAGCGTGGGCAGGTCGAGCAGCCGCGAATTCTGCGTCGCTTTCAGGTCGCGTTGGCTTGGGCTATCGCCGAGGACGCTCAACACCTCGCGGCCGAGGCCGCGATATGCCTCAGCACTGGGGCTGTTGCTGTCGTAGTCGAGGATGCTGCGCCCGACCTTGGCCGTTTCCTTGAGCACCACGTGCAAGCGCACTTCGGTCTCAAAGACGTTGACCTGGCCGGCCAGGCTCGCGCGGACGACGCGCACGACCTCGCGCGAGTGCGCCGTGCGCTGATCGACCAGCGTCAGCAGCACGCCCAGGATGTTCAGGTCCGGATTGAGCTGCTCGCGCACGGCGGCGATGGTCTCGAAAATCTGGGCCAGGCCCTGCATCGCCAGGAAGTCGGCTTGGACAGGGATGACGATGCCGTTGGCGGCGCGCAGCGCGTTTATCGCTAGCAGCCCGAGACTGGGGAGACAGTCGATCAGGATGTAGTCGTACTCCGCTTCGACGCGCTTGAGCAGTCCGGCCAGGGCGGCTTCACGATTGAGCGCGGACACCAGGCCGAGCTCCGCGGCGGAGAGCGCCGCGTTCGCGGGCACGATGTCCAGACCAGCCGGGCTGTGCACGATCGCGTCGTGGATACTCGGACCGCTGCTCGCCCGTCCGCGGGCGGCATTTTGCAGCAGGTCGCCGATCGACGGACAGGCCGCATCGATGTCGACGATGCCCGAGGCGACCGTCAGGTTGCCCTGCGGATCGAGATCGACGAGCAGCACGCGCTTGCCTGCCTCTTGCAGCGCAGCCGCCAGATTGAGCGTGCTGGTGGTCTTGCCCACACCACCTTTTTGATTGGCAACCGCGATGATCGACACCGTCTCGAGCTCCGTCCCGGAAGAGTGGGCGGAGTCTAAGGATGCGCGGCTCGGCCTGCCATAGCCGATAGGTACCGCCTCAAAGGGCTAAAGATTTGCGTCGCTGTGCCGAGAGGAGTGATCAGACCATGTGAAGGTACGCCCATGCGCAAGGTACGCCACGACGCGACCGAGCCCAACGCGACGTGGCGAGCTCGTCGCTGCTGGATGAGATCGTCGGCGGCGGCGTGCGGTGCCAGCTCCATGCGCTCATGGATCAGCACCGCGATCAGCGCTTCCCGCATTGGGAAATGTCTGTATAGGGTGCCGACGCCAAGGCCCGCCTCCGCGGCAATGGCGTCCATCTGCGCGGCAAGCCCGTCCCGCTGAAAGACCGCTCGCGCCGCCTCGAGTAGAAGCGCCCGGTTGCGGCGCGCATCGGCCCGCAGCGGACGGCCCAGATCAACCGCAAACACCTTCTCTTCCCCAAGAACATGTGTTCTAATAGACTGGTGGCGCGCCCTGAGTACATCGAGATCACCTGCAAGTCGGCCATCAACCGCGTGCAGGGCATGCCCTACCTGAAGTGGTCGCTCAACCCCTACGGTGGGTGCGTCCACCGCTGCCGGTTCTGTTTCGCCGTCCAGTACCGGGTGGTCGCCGACCAGGGTACGCAGCAGGACTTCGGCACGCGCCTATTCATCAAGACCAACTTTGTCGACGTGCTCGCCCGCGAGCTGCGCCGCCCGGCGATGCAGGGCGAGCACGTCACGCTGGGCACGGCAACGGACCCGTACCAGCCGGTCGAGGGTCGCTATCGACTGACCCGTGGTGCGCTGACCTTGCTGCGCGAGCATGCCAACCCGGTGTCTTTGATCACCAAGTCGCCAATGGTCGTGCGCGATATCGATTTACTCGCCGAGCTGAGTCGGGAGTCCTCGGCGGAAGTGTTCTTCAGCATCACGACGGTTGACCTCGACCTGTGGCGGAGCGTGGAGCCAGGTACGGCTAACCCGTATCACCGCCTGCGTGCGATGCAGTCGCTGCGGCAAGCTGGCGTCCGCGCAGGCGTGATGATGGCGCCGATCCTGCCTGGCCTGACCGACTCCGCTGAGTCGATCGAAGCGGTGGCGGCCGCTGCGCGCGATCACGACGCGGCGTACTTCTCGGCGACGGCGCTGCGCCTGGCACCACACGTCAAGGAGTTCTATATGGGCTTCATCGGCGACGAGTACCCCGACCTGCTGCCGCGCTACCAACGCGCCTACCCCGGCACATACGCCCCGCCCGAGTACCGCGAGAAGCTCGACCAACGCATCGAGCGCATCCGCACCCAGTACGGCTTCAAGAACAAACTCGACCGCAGGCGCCACCCCGATCCCGCGCCACCCGCCCGCCGCGGCCCACAGTTGGCGCTGCCATTCGGATAGCCTGAAACCCCGTCATGGCTCGCATCAAGATCGATCTCGATCGGCGCTTCGGGCAAGTCGATCGGCGCATCTTTGGGCAGTTCATCGAACACCTCGGGCGCTGCATCTACGGCGGCATCTTCGACGAAGGTTCGGCGCTCGCCGACGTGCGCGGCTTTCGTAACGACGTGCTGCACGCCGCCAAAGCGCTCAAGCCGCCCGTGCTGCGCTGGCCAGGCGGCAACTTCGTCAGTGGCTATCACTGGACTGATGGCATCGGGCCGCGCGATGAGCGCCCGCGCAAGATCGAGCTGGCGTGGGGCAGCGAGGAGTCCAACCGCTTCGGCACTGACGAGTTCATCGAGTACTGCCGCGCGCTCGAGACTGAGCCCTACATATGCGTGAACATGGGCAGCGGCACGTTCGACGAGGCCCAGGCGTGGGTCGAGTACTGCAACGGCACCAGCAATACCTATTGGGCGAGCCGCCGCCGCGCCAACGGTCATCCGGATCCGTACAACGTCAAGCTGTGGGGCCTGGGCAACGAGATGTACGGCGCATGGCAGATCGGCGCCCTCGAGGCGCACGATTACGTCAAGAAGGCACGTCAGTTCGCCGCCGTCATGCAGCACACCGATCCCAGCATCGAGCTCGTCAGCTGCGGTCAGTGGGGCTTCGGCGAGTGGGACCGCATCGTCCTCGAAGGGCTCGCGCCGATGGTCCGCTATCACAGCGTGCACCTGTATACCGGCGCCGGCGACTTCTATCGCAACGTGTTCATGCCGCATCAGGCCGATCGGGCGCTGCGCATCTGCGAGGCGACGATCGAGCGTGTCCGCTACGAGCAGCGCATCAAGCACCCGATCGGCATCGCCTTCGACGAGTGGAACGTCTGGTATCGGACGCGTGACGCGGCAGGACGTGCGGGCGGGCTCGAGGAGCAATACGACCTGGCGGACGCGCTTGCGGTGGCCACGTTCATGAATGTGTTCGTGCGCCACTGCCGTTCGGTCGAGATCGCCAACTTCGCGCAAATGGTGAACGTGATCGCGCCGATCTTAACGCGGCCCGACGGCATGCTCCTGCAGACGATCTATCACCCACTCCGGCTGTACGCCGATCACCTCCAAGCGGTCGCCCTGGATGCGTTCGTCGAATCGCCGACGATGGACCTGCCGAGCGAAGGCGTGGAGGACCGCGATCGGTCGTGGAACATCGCCGACCTTGGGCCATTCGCGCAGCTCGACGTGGCTGCTACCTGCGACGCCGCTGGCGCCGAGTTATGCCTGACGGTCGTGAATCGCAGCCGCGATCAGGCCATCAGCGCGACTATCGACGTCGCGGGTCGCGCTCCCCAGGGTTGGACCGCCCACGTGGTTGACGGCCCCGAACCGTCGAGCCGGAACTCATTCGACCAGCCGAACGTTGTCGGCGTGGGTGAACGGCCACTGCCTGCCGGCGATGTCGCCTTTGCGCCCCATTCGTTGACCGTGCTGCGCGGGCGGTTATGATTGCCCGCCATCCGCGTGTGTGTTGGCAAAACCTTGAATGAGGTGAAGCGTTAGGGCGTCCTGCTCGCAAGGGCTGCCTTATGTGCCGCCGAGTTATCGCTCGCCACACCGCGGCCGGTGACGGCAGCCGACATGCGTCAGCTCGGCTCCACGTGGGCCAAACGGGATTCCCGACCGCCGCTCGGCGTGGCTCCTTCAGGGCTCCCAGAAATAGCGCTGCAGCGGCACCCGACCATCGGCATCGAATTCGACCCCCTCCTCCAACAGCAGCGCCCGCCGCAGCTCAACGCCGCCGTACGAGCCGCTCAGGCCGCCGGCGGCATTGACCACGCGATGCGCCGGCACGTCGTCCAGGTCGACCGCGGCCATAGCCCAGCCGACCTGCCGCGCCCAGTGCGGGTGGCCCAGCGCCAGCGCGATCGCGCCATACGTCGTGACGCGGCCCAAGGGCACGCGCCGCACGAGCACATACACGTTGCTGTAGAAGGTGTCGCGCACCCGCCCTATAGAAACAGGCCTGAGAGCAACGATGCTCTCAGGCCTGTTGTCCTCGATGAAACGAAGTTCGGCTAGACGGTTGGTCCAGTCGCCCTACGTCCGGTCAGGGCGCGCGAGATCCCAATCAGGATGATCGCGCCAAGGACCGCGATGAGCAAACTGGGCAGGTTGAACCCGAGTGTGACGTCCTGGCCCGAAATCAGGCCCCAGACCCAGCCGCCGATGAGGGCGCCGAGGACGCCCAGCACGATGTCGCCAATGAGGCCGTAGCCGCCGCCTCGCATGACAATGCCAGCGAGCCAGCCAGCCACCAGACCTAGAACGATCCAGGCGATGATTGACATGCTATTCACAACCTCCGCTTATCGGCCTAATGCAATGCGTGTGCCATTACGGATCGTTGCGTGCCTTTTTCCCGAGTCGTTGCATCTTCTTAACCGTGGCCACCTCGCAGCGGGCACATCGACTGCGAAACCAGTCCACCGTGCTGGGTCACGCGCTAACCGTCGCTGCGATAGCCATTCTGTTGCTGGCGACGCCGTCGTACGCGGCACCGAAGACGCCTGAAGCGCTGAACCGCGGCCAGGCCGCCAAGGCCACGCGCGTCGCGGAAGCCACCCGCGCGCCCAAGCCGACCGCCGTGCCGAAAGCGACGCGCGCACCCGAGGCCACACCGTCCAAACGGGCCACGGCCGCGCCGCGCGCCGCCACCCCAGGGCCGGCCGCGACCGCAACACCCGTCGCCCAGCCACAGCCGCAGCCCGAGGAGGCCGTTCAGGCCGAAGCCGCGCCAGCCCCACAACCGCCGGCGCCGACGCCAACGCCGCCGCCGAGGCCAGTCGTGGTGCAGCGTGTCCCCGAGCCAACGCCGACCACCGAGCCCACGCCTGAGACCGTCTTCGTCGACGTCACCGCCATTCCCACGGTGTCTGGATCGCGCACGCCCGCGCCAACGGCGACCTCGCGCGCCACACCCGCGCCCGAGCCGACGCCTGAAGTCGCTGGCGTCCAGAGCGCCAGCATCCTCGACGAGGTGCTCACCCAGACCATGGAGCCGCTGGTCGCCGGTGGCCGCATTGGTCTCATCGGCGGCGGACTATCGCTGCTGAGCGCCCTGGCCTGGAAGCTGTTGCGTGCGCGCAAATGAGCGCGTTAGCCTCGCAGCCGTGCATGACCGCAAAGGCGCCATCCGTTACGAGCTGCGCTCGACGCAGCAGGACCTGCTCGAGGCGCTCGATCGCGTCGGTCCGACTGATTGGGAGCGACCTTCGCCGAACGAGGGCTGGACCATCCGCCATCTCCTGACCCACCTGAGCACCTCCGAGCATGGCTTCGTCGGCACCGTTCGCCGCATGGCCGCGGGTGAAGGTGGCGTGCCCGCTGACTTCGACCCCAACCGTTGGAACGCCGGGCAGCAGCGCCGTCATGCCGAGGTCGACCCAATCGAGATGCGCCAGCGCCTGGAGGCCGCGCACGCGGAGATCCTGGAGGTGCTCGACAGCCTCGACGATCGCGGACTGGATCAGCGTGGCTATCTAAGTACCGGGCAGGAAGGCTCGACCGAAGACTGCTTCCGTCTGCTCGCCAGCCATAAACGCGCCCACACCGACGATATCCGCGCCGCGCTCTCGCTCGCCGTCTGATGAGCGGCGTCGAGCTGTGGTGGCTCGGCCAATCCGGCTTCCGCGTCCGCGACCCGGCCGGTGGGCCGACCGTCTTTCTCGATCCATTCCTGCTGCAGCGCCAGGATCGCTCGTGGCAGGCACCCGTCGAGCCCGCCACGCTCGCCCAGGCGGACGTGATCCTGGCCTCTCACGAACATTCTGACCACCTGGATCGACCCAGCCTCAAGGCCGCCGCCGAACAATCTGGCTCACGCTTTACGCTCGTCCTGCCGCGACCGCTGGTCGACATCGCCGTCAAAGAGATTGGCCTACCCGCCGAGAGAGTAGTCGGCGCCCAACCAGGCGAGACCATCGAGCGCGACGGCCTCACGGTCCATCCACTGCCCGCCCGCCACGGGGTCAACGTCTCGGACTCGTACAGCTTCGGCGAACAGCTCTCCAATGGGCAGATCCGCTACCTCGGCTACGTTGTCGAGATCGGCGGCGTGCGCCTGTACCACGCCGGCGATTGCATCCCTTATGACGGCCACGTCGACCGCCTGCGCGCGCTCCAGCCACATCTTGCACTCCTGCCGATCAATGGTCGGGACTACTTCAGAGAGACCGAGCGCAACCTGGTGGGCAACATGGACGAGCGCGAGGCGGCGCGCCTGGCGCACGATGCGGGCGCCCAGGTGCTCGTGCCGATGCACTGGGAGTTGTTCCCGCACAACCGCGGCTATCCCAACGATCTCGTGGGCTACGTCAATGCCACGTATCCTGAGTTGACCGTGCTCGTCCTTGGCCGCGGCGCGCGCTTCACGTATCTGCCGCCCTGAGGCGTACCATCAGTGGGATTGGAGGTGGCGATACCTTGTCATTGACCACGTCCTCCACGGCTGGCGTCGAGCTGCGGGGTACTCCCCTACCCCGCTCCGAAGAGATTCTGACGCCCGCCGCGCTCGAGTTCGTCGCCCGTCTGCATCGCGAGTTCAACGCCGAACGCGAGCGCCTGCTTCAGGCGCGTGCCGACCGTCAGCAGCGGTTCGACGCGGGCGAGCTGCCCGATTTCCTGGCTGAGACGCGCCACATTCGCGAGAGCGACTGGCGTGTCGCGCCGATTACCACGCTGGACCTTCAGAAGCGCTGGGTCGAGCTCACAGGACCGACCGAGCGCAAGATGCTCATCAACGCGTTGAACTCGGGTGCCGACGTGTACATGGCGGACTTCGAGGACGCGAACACCCCGACCTGGCAGAACATGATCGAAGGACAGATCAACCTGGCCGACGCCGTCCAGCGCACGATCTCTTTCGAGAATCCTGACGGGCGAACGTATCAGCTCAACGAACAGACCGCCACGCTGCTCGTGAGACCGCGCGGCTGGCACCTGCCCGAGAAGCACATCATCGTGGATGGCAGTCCGATCGCGGGCGCGTTCATGGACTTCGGACTGTTCATCTTTCATAACGCCCGACGATTGATCGAGCGTGGCAGCGGTCCGTACTTCTATCTGCCGAAGCTGGAAGGACATCGCGAGGCCCGCCTTTGGAACGAGGTGTTTTCGCTTGCGCAAGACGCGCTGGGCATCCCGCGCGGCACGATCAAGGCAACCGTGCTGCTCGAGGTCGTCACGTCGGCGTTCGAGATGGAGGAGATCCTCTATGAGCTGCGCGACCACTCGGCCGGGCTGAACGCCGGACGCTGGGACTTCATCTTCAGCATCATCAAGAAGTTCCGTAGTCGGCCTGACTTCCTGCTGCCGGACCGGGTGCAGGTGACCATGACCGTGCCGTTCATGCGCGCCTATACCGAGCTGCTGGTGCAGACCTGCCACAAACGCGGTGCATTCGCAATGGGTGGCATGGCCGCCTTCATTCCCAGCCGGCGCGACCCCAAGGTCAACGAGGTCGCGTTGCCCAAAGTAACCGACGACAAGGTGCGTGAGTCGCGCGATGGATTCGACGGCACGTGGGTCGCTCATCCGGACCTGGTACCGGTGGCGCGCGACGTCTTCGCCGAATTCATGGGCGATCGACCCAATCAGCTCGAGCGGCAGCGACCCGAAGTAGCCGTGACTGCTCACGATCTCCTCGACTTGCGCGTGCCCGATGGGCAGATTACTGAAGCTGGTCTGCGGCTCAACGTGAGCGTCGGCATGCAGTACATCGAGTCCTGGCTGCGCGGTACCGGCGCAGCGGCGATCTTCAACCTGATGGAGGACGCGGCCACGGCCGAGATTTCGCGCTCGCAAATCTGGCAATGGGTGCGCCACGGGGCGACCCTTGCAGACGGGCGTCGGATCACGGCCGATCTTGTGCGCCAGATCGCCGATGAAGAGCTGCCCAAGATCCGCGCTGCCGTTGGCGATGCCGCGTTTCAGGCCGGTCGCTTCGCCGAAGCACGCACGATCTTCGAAGAGGTGGCGTTGAGCGAGCAGTTCATCGAGTTCCTGACGCTTCCCGCGTACGGCCACATCGATTAGGCCGGTTTACGCATGGTCGGCGGCGATCTCAACCGCGCGCCAATGCGCGAGCAACGACTGCACACCCATCGCCGTGGATAAGTCCATCCGCAATGGTGGTACCGATGCCCGAAGAAGAGGCGACACAGGCGGAATTTCGCGTTGGGGACCAGGCACGCCTGGAAGGCGTGCGGCTCGCGGCGCGGACGCTCGAGCACCACCTGACCAACCATCTCACGCTCACGGTTGGTTATGCGGAGTTGATCGCCGAAGATCCTGAACTGCCAGAACGCCTGCGCGAAATGGCGCGCCAGGTGCTCGACAGCGCCCAGGCCGCCGTGGACAGCGTGCGCCGCCTGCGCCAGGTCGACCAGGTCCGGCTGATCGACGAAGGCATGCCCGGCGGCCCGCTGATCGAGCTGGGCCCCCGCCCCAAGTGGTAGCCCACTAATCCCGTCAAGGCGAGCCGCAGCCCGTCGCCACCAAGTACCGACCCGCTCCACTCCACCCCTCTGAGGCCGGCGCCTGTCGGACATCTCGAGAATGTCGGCGACGACGTGCCGAATGGCCGGATCGCCGTCGACGATGAGAATGTGCCGCACCGTAGGAGCGATTTGGCCGCAGGCACGATGCCCGGACTCAAGATGCGTGGGCAGTCAGTTTGGCAACACCGACTCCCAGTTTTGTGACAATCACTGGTAGTGATGCGGTCCCTTCCCGCTGCGGCACTGGCGCTGCTGATCGCCTGCAGCAGCCCCGCGCCGATCGTCCCAACGCCCACGGCTGCGCCCGAGCCAACGCTAACGCCACCCACGGCGCCAACGCGCGCGCCGGATCCCACACCGGTTGCCGAGCCAACCGCTGCCGCGCTACGCATCGAATCGCGGCAGATGTTCGCGATCGAGCAGCTGTCATCTGATCTGCAGCGCGCTTTCAGCGCGGCGCGCCAGCGCATGTTCGAAGGCGACTACGCCCGCGCGGCCGACGCCTGGCGACAGTTGATGCAGGCTGCGCTACCCGCGGAAGCGACCACTGAAGTGCGCTTCGAGCTCGCCTTGGCCCTGGCCAGAGACGCGCGCGGCGCGGACGCCCTGCAGGTCCTGCAAACCCCGCCGCCCCAGCCCGACAGCCGCGAAGACTTCATCCGCGGCATCGCCCTGGACGCCAGCAACCGCCACGTCGAGGCGATGGCCTCGATGAGCGCGTTCGCAGCGGCCAACCCAAGCGTGGCCGGTGCAGTGTGGCTGGAGCTCGCCGAACGCGAGCTCACCGCGCGCCGCCCCCGCGAAGCCGCCGACGCCACGTCGAAAGGCCTCGACGCCGCCCAGGCGCGCCAGCTCAAACAGCGCCTGCTCGAAGTCCGTGCCCAGGCGCTGGCCGCCCTGGGCGACCACGAAGCCGCCTTCGATGCCCATCGCCAGGTCCTGGCGCTCGCTACGAGCAATGCCACGCTCGGCGAGCAATTGTTCCGCCTGGCCGAGGTGAGTCGCGATCTGGGCAAACGCGACGAGGCCGTCCGGGCGCTGAAGACCGCGCTCGATCAATTCCCTGGCGCCAGCACGACTGCCGATGCATTGCGCCTGCTCGACGAGCTAGGCGCAGCCGACGAGGTCGATCCGTTCGTGCTCGGTCGCGCGCGCTACTTCGCCGTCGACTATCGCAACGCCGTGACCGCCTTCGATCGCTATCTCCGGGTCGATCCGAATGGTCCCGACGTGCCCCTGGCACGTCTGTATCGCGGCCTGGCTAGTCTCACACCAGGCAACGAGCCGAACGCCCTGCGCGAGCTCGACGCGATCGCCGACGATCCGAACCAGGAATCCGAGATCGCCGCCCAGGCGCTGGTCGAGGCCGGCCAGGCGCTCGAGGGCCTGTCCGAGACAGATCAGGCGGAGGTGCGCTACGAGCGGCTGCTGCAACGCTTCCCGCGCCTTGATGCCGCGGCCGTAGCCGGCTTCCGTTTGGGTCTGGCGCGCTACGTCCGCGGCGCCGACAGCGACGCGCTCGCCGCCTGGGATGGTCTGGTAGCCCGCCGCGACGACCTCACGCCTGAGGACGTCGCGCGCGTGCTGTACTGGCGCGCCAAGGCGCTGACCAGGCTCAACCGCGCCGCCGATGCCCAGGCCAGCCTGCAACAAGCTATGGCCGTGCGGCCGTCCAGCTACTACTCGCTTCGCGCCGCGCTGCTGCTGGGCACGCCCTCCGCGCCCGACGTCGAGTTGGCGACCTGGATGCGTGGCCGCAACCTCGACCTGGTGAGCGCTGCCACCACGGTGGGCAACGACCCCGCCCTGGCGCGCGCGCGTCTGTTGTCGAGCCTGGGCCTGGTGCGCGAAGGCAACTGGGAAGTCGACGAAGTCTTGCAGCGCTACCCCGACCGCGCCGACCGCCTGTACGTCCTGGCCGAGCGCTTCGCCGACCTCGGCCTCGGCGGCGCTGCCACACGTCTTGGTCAGGCAGCCGTTTCGGCCGCTGGGATCGAGTCGCCCAGCGACGCGCCCGCCGCGCTGCGCCAGGTTGCCTATCCTCGGCCCTTCGCGGATCTGACGCAACGGACTTCCGAGCGCTACGGGCTCGATCCGCTGCTGCTCGAGACCACGCTGCGCGAGGCAAGCCAGTTCGATCCGTTCGCCGAGGACACCGCCAGCGGCACGCGCGGCCTGGCGCGCATGGCGCCCATCCACACCGAGGAAACCGTGCGCGGCATCGGCCGTTCGTTGGATTCATTCCGGCCGCTGGATTCGGTGGAACAGCAGGCGTGGCTCGTCGCCGATCGGCTGCGCCGCTTCGATGGCCGGCCCGAGGTGGCGTTGACCACGATCGCCACCACCGAACGCATTGTCGACGGCTGGCTGGCGCGCCCTGGCGCGGATGATCCGGATGTGTTCCTCGAGCACATCGATTTCGCCGGCGTACGCAGCGCCATGCTCGAGACGCTGGCGACCCGGCTCGCGTATGGCATGATCTACCCCAGCCCGATCGCTGACCCAGTTGCTGCCCAGCAGGTGAAGCCCGAACCAACTGCAGCGTGGATCAAGATCGGCCGACTCGCCGGCGACGTGCCGCCCGCCGCGCCAGTGGCCCCCGTCGCAGTCGTGGGGTCGCCCGATCAACAACAAGCCTTCAGCCGTGCCGCCGTGCTGCAACGCGATGGCGACCAAGCCGCCGCGGCCGAAATCTATCAAAGCCTGGTAGGCGCGCCCGACGCTGCCGTCGCCGTCGCGGCGCGCCTGCGCTTCGGCCAGGCATTGCTGGGCGCGGGTCGCGCCGTCGATGCCGTCGACGTCCTGCAAGCAGCCGACGCCGCCGAGCCGGGCTCCCCCGCCAGCTTTATCCTCGGTCGGGCGCTCGCGACACTCGGGCGCTGCCAGGACGCGCTGCCCGCCTTGCAGCGTTTCGTCGAGGCCAATCGCGGCGCATTCGTCGCGCATGGCCAGGTTGCGCAGGCCGCCTGCCTCCAGGACCTCGGTCGAGCCAGCGATGCCGTGCCCCTCCTCGAACAGGCGGCGTCGAATGCCGCGTTGCCACGTCTGCAAACGATCGACTTCCGCGAACGCCTGGCTCTCGCCCGCCTGCGTGCCGGCGACGCCGACGGCGCGGCCGCAGACTATCGCGCCCTGTTGTCGAGTGCGCGCTCCGACGGCTATCGCGCAGAGCTCGAATACGAACTGGGCATCGTCACGGGTGATGCCGCGCACCTGCGTGCCGCGGTCCAAATCGACCCGAAGACACGCGCCGCGCAAGCCGCGCTCGACGTGCTCGTGTCGCTCGGCGATCCCTTCGCGCGCTCGTTCGAAGCGGGTGAGACGCGCTTCGAGCAGGACCGCTATCGGGAGGCGCTGGCCGCGTACTCCGCCTTTATGGACGCCAATCCGTCCGATCGGCGCGTGCCGAAGGCGTATTACGGCCGCGGTGTGTCGCTGGTGCGACTCAATCAGGACCGCGCTGGCATCGCCGTGCTGGAGAGCATTGGCCAGCGCTTCCCGAACACCCTCGACGCCGCCGATGGCATGTTCCGCGGCGGACGCATCCGCGAGAGTCTGGCCGACCTCGAAGGCGCCGCCGAGTCCTACCGCCTCGTCATGGCTCAACAAGATGCGGGCTCGCGGGCGACCGATGCCCAGTTCAGGCTCGCCTTCGTCCGTTTCCTACAGGGCCGATTCGCCGACGCCGCCGCCGGCTGGCGCGACCTGACCTCGCGCGTGACCGCGGCCGACGATCGCGCCCAGGCCTGGTTCTGGCTCGGCAAGGCCCTGCGTGCGTCGGGGGACGCCGCGGCCGCGTCGGCGGCGCTGGTCAGCGCCCGAGATGCCGATCCGCGCGGCTTCTACGGCATGCGCGCCGACGACCTGCTGAACGGTCGCGACGATCCGCGCGCCGCCGCCGACCGCACGCTGCCGTTGGTCCAGCGCCACGCGGATGATGACCCGTCGGTCGAGCTGCGCGCCTGGGCGGCGTCGCGTGGCGACGTCGGCGCTGCCACCGCGCGTGTGTCTGGCGACGCCGGGCTGGCACGCGCCGAGGCACTGCTGAGCATGGGTCTGCGCCGCGAGGCGCTCTGGGAGGTTAGCGGCGTCTCCGATCGCATCGGCAACGACGTCGCCGGTCTGGCTGTGCTCGGCGCGTGGGAGCAGCAGCATGGCCTGTACAACGCGGCGCTATTGCTCGGCTACGACCTGGCGTCCGCTGCGCGTGTGTCGCTGGTGAGCGGGCCGGCGCCCGTCCGCAAGCTCCTGTACCCGTTGCCGCACCCCGCCGTGCTGGCCCGCGCCGGCCAACAGCTGCACACCGACCCGCTGCTGTTCAGCGGCCTGATGCTCCAGGAAAGTCTGATGGACCAGGACGTCGAGAGCGCCGCGCAAGCCCGCGGCTTGAGTCAGATGATCGCCAGCACCGCCTACGAAGCCGCCCGCGCGCTCGGCGTCTATGGTTTCCGTACGTCGGACCTCTTCCACCCCAACACCAGCATCCAGTTAGGCGCGTACACCTTCGGCCGCCGCCTGGCCCGCTACGACAACAGAATCTTCCCGGCCGTCGCCGCCTACAACGCCAGCCAATCCAGCGTCGACGGCTGGCTCCTGGCCGCCGGCAGCGCCGACGTAGACACCTTCGCCGAAGCCATCCCGTTCACCGAGACCTACCCCTACGTGCAGCGCATCTACACCAACTACAGGCAATACCTGGAGCTATATGGGAGTCCATAGACTAGAAGCGAGGTGACAGGATGCGGTTCCGAATTGGCAAAAGCAGCAACGGCCAGTACTACTTCGAGATCCAGGCAGCGGGGAATTACGAAACGCTGGCGACCAGCGAGACATACACAACAAAACAGGCCTGCCAGGAGGCCATCAACCAAATCAAAGCGGGCGCCACGACCGCGACAGTCGTCGACAACACCTAGTCGGGTTCCGTACCTCGAGCTGTACGGGACCTAGTCGACAGGACGTAGCGGACCGCAGCCGCGGGCCCAGGTAGGGCCATCAGCATCAGCTCATGCCCATCCCCGTGGGGAGGGGGTTGACACTACTAGCCCATGGGCGATACAGTGCTGGTAACCCCCTCCCCTCTGGGGCGGGATTGAGAATCGAGCCACGCCGTGCAGAGCGACAAGAAACAGATCCTGAACCGTCTGGCGTCCATCGAGGGCCATCTCAAGGGCATCCGCAAGATGGTCGAAGCCGACCAATATTGCGTCGACATCCTCCATCAGGCCTACGCCGTCGAACGCGCGCTCAAGGCCTTCGAGGGCGCGCTGCTCGAGGGCCACCTCAGCTCGTGCGTACCGACCGGTTTCAAGGAAGGTCGCGATCAGGAGATGATCCGCGAGCTGGGTGAGCTCTTCCAGCTCTCGCGCAAGTAAGCACCGGGCCGGCTTCATGGCAACGACTACAGAATCTTCGACCCAACAAGAAATCACGTTCCCGGTGACGGGTATGACGTGCGCATCCTGCGTGCGGCGCATCGAAAAGGCGCTCGGCCGAGTCGATGGCGTTGCCGAGGCGAACGTCAATCTGGCGACGGAACGGGCGACTGTGGTGTACGAGCCGTCTGTCGCCACACCCGCGCAGCTTCAAGCGGCGATCGAAAAGGCAGGATATGGCGTGCGCGAGCTGCCGGCGCCGCCGCTCGCGCAGCCTCCGGCCAACACAGGCGATATCGGACTGCCCATCGCGGGCCAGGTCCGCGACATACCCGTAGCGCAGCCACTTGCGCCAGGGCGTCCCGAGGCCGATTCGACAGAGGATGCGCACGACCTGGGACGTCAGCGCGAGATCGACGAGCTCAAGCGCAAGTGGATGGTCAGTCTCGCGGCCGGCCTGCTGATGATGGCGCTGTCGTTCATCCCGCTGAACGTGCCGATGGACGTCATCGCGCCGGTCCTGCTGATCGTGGCCACGCTGGTCCAGTTCTGGGCCGGCGCACCGATCTATGCGGCTGCCTGGGCGGCGGCGCGCCATGGCGGCACGAACATGAACACGCTGATCGCCGTCGGCACCTCGGTAGCGTATGCCTACAGCGCCTTCGTCACCCTCTGGCCGCGTCTCGCCACCCAATTTGGCTTCCCGCAGCACCTGTATTTCGAGACGGCAGTGATCATCATCGCACTCATCGTGCTGGGCCGCTGGCTCGAGGCACGTGCCAAGAAGCAGACCGGCGCCGCGATCAAGGCGCTGATGGGCCTCCGAGCGAAGACGGCACGCGTGATCCGCAACGGCATCGAGCAGGACATTCCCGTGGAGACGGTCCAGGTTGGCGATCTGGTGCGGGTCCGCCCGGGCGAGAAGGTGCCAGTCGATGGTGTCATCGAAGACGGCCAGTCGGCCCTCGACGAAAGCATGCTCACGGGCGAAAGCCTGCCCGTCGAGAAGGGGCCCGGTGCGCAGGTCATCGGCGCCACGCTCAACAAGACCGGCAGCTTCATCTTCACGGCGACCAGGATCGGCAAGGACACCACGCTTGCCCAGATCGTGCGTCTGGTCGAGCAAGCGCAAGGCTCCAAGGCGCCTATGCAACGCCTGGCCGACCGTATCTCCGAGGTCTTCGTACCGGCCATCCTGCTCCTGGCGGCACTGACGTTCGTCGGCTGGATCGTTCTTGGACCCGAACCGCGCTTGACGTTGGCACTCCAGGCCGCAATCGCGGTGTTGATCATCGCCTGCCCGTGCGCCCTGGGCCTAGCCACGCCGACCGCGATCATGGTCGGCACGGGCAAGGCTGCCGAGCACGGCATCCTGATTCGCGGTGGCGAAGCGCTCGAGGGCGCACGACGCATCGACACGATCGTCCTCGACAAGACCGGCACGCTCACGCGTGGCAAGCCTGCCGTGACGCAGGTGATCGTCGCGAACGGGCTCTCCGAAGCCGAACTCCTGCGGCTGGCGGCAGCGGCCGAGGTCGGATCGGAGCACCCCCTCGGCGAAGCCATCGTCGACCATGCACACGAGGCAGGCATCGAACTGCCACAGTCGGAGCACTTCCAGGCGTTCGCCGGCAAGGGCATCCAGGCGCGCGTAGAGGGACGTGAAGTCCTGCTCGGCAATGCGGCGTTGCTGACGGACTACGGCATCGCGCTGAACGGACTTGGCGCGCGTGCTGAGGCGGTCGCGCGCACGGGCGCCACGGCCATGTACGTCGCGGTCGGCGATAAGCCGGCGGGCATCATTGGTGTGGCCGACACGCTGCGGCCGGAGTCGGCGCTGGCGGTCGAGCAGCTAAGGGCGCTCGGGCTCGAGGTGTGGATGCTGACCGGCGACAACCGAGCCACAGCCGAGGCGATCGCTCGTGAGGCGAGCATCGATCATGTCCTGTCTGAAGTCCTACCGGAGCAGAAGTCGGACAAGATCCGGGCGCTGCAGGCAGACGGCAAGGTCGTGGCCATGGTCGGCGACGGTATCAACGACGCGCCAGCCCTGGCCCAGGCCGACCTGGGCATCGCGATCGGCACGGGGACCGATGTGGCCATGGCCGCCTCGGACGTCACGCTGATCGGCGCAGATCTGCGGAACATCGTCACCGCCATCGGCCTCTCGCGCAAGACGGTCGGCGTCATCAAGCAGGGCCTGTTCTGGGCCTTCGCCTACAACGTGGTGCTCATCCCGGTCGCCATGGGGCTGCTGTATCCACTGTTTGGCGTGCTGCTTAGCCCCGTGCTGGCCGCGGCGGCGATGGCCATGAGCAGCGTCAGCGTCGTGACCAACGCCCTGCGCCTGCGCCGCTTCGCGCGACCCGATTCGGCCGAAGCGATTCTGCACCCGTCGCTGGGCGTCCGGATTGCCGAGTACGCCTACCTCGTTGGCATTGCCGTCGTCGCACTGGCAGTCGGCGCGGCGGCGCTGTACTTCGCGCGGAGCGATATGGGCAGCGTGAACACTCGACCGGTGAGTCGCACCATTCAGGTCGACACGACAGATGCGCTGCGCTTCGCGCCGGAGCAACTTTCGGCGCGTGCCGGTGAGACCATTGCTTTTGAGATTGGAAACTCTGGCGCGGTGCCGCATGAGTTCTTCGTTGGCACACCGGCCGAACAACAGGAGCACGAGCGCGAAATGGCCAGCGGCGCGCCGATGCACGCGGAACCGGGTCAGGTCGACGTGCCAGCCGGCCAGACCGTGCTACTCATCTATACCTTCGATCAGCCAGGGGCGCTGGAGTATGGCTGCCATGTCCCCGGCCATTACCCCGCGGGCATGCGGGGCTCGATCACCATCTCGTGACAAGGAGCAAGGTTTTGGGTATGAGCAGCGTCACTCTGAACGTGCCGGATATTTCGTGCGAGCACTGTGAACGAGCCATCAGCGGTGCGCTTTCGCCCGTCGACGGCGTGCGCAGCGTGAGCGTCGATATCCCCGCGAAACAGGTCAAGGTCGAGTACGACGAGGCTCAGGTCAACGTCGACAAGATGAAGGCGCTCCTCGCGGAAGAGGATTATCCGGTGGAGTCCATTGTCTGATGGCCAAAGATCCCGTCTGTGGCATGCACGTACTGCATGCGGCTGTGACCTTGGGCGCCCGGCGCGTGGCCTGTTCGTGCTCGTACGCAAAGGCGGCAACGAGGACACACGCGACGAATTCGTAAGCTGCCTGGGCGACTAACCGGCCCTGCGTTTGACGGCGCGCTCTGGCGCTCAGTAGCGTGTCGGGGTGCCTGGGTCTGAGATTGGCATTGGCATCATCGGCTCGGGCTATATGGGCCGCACGTACGCCGAGTGTGTGGCGCGCTACAACACGGGCGCGCGGCTTGTCGCGGTCGCGGGCGGGTCGCGTGCACCTGGCCTGGCCGCTGACTATGGCCTAGCGAGCGAGGCGTCGATCGAGGCGCTCCTCGAGCGTACGGACGTCGACGCGGTCATCATCACCTCGCCACAGTCAGCGCATCGCGATCACACGCGCGCGGCCGCCGAGCGCGGCAAGCACGTGATGGTCGAAAAGCCGATGGCCACGTCAACCGGTGAATGCCGCGAGATGATCGAGGCCTGCCGAACGGCGGGCGTCGCGCTCTCGGTCATCAAGCCGTGGCGCTATCGCGGCTCCACGCGTGGACTGTACGAGTGCATCCAGCGCGGTGACATCGGCGAGGTGCGCATGATCAGCCTGTGGTGGCTCTATCCGCGCATCCCGTTCATCGGCAAGGAGTGGTTTCGCGACAAGCGCGAAGGCGGGCTGTTCCTCGACGCGGGCTCGCACTGCTTCGACTTCATGCGCTGGGTGGCCGGTGCCGAGCCGACGCGGTTGTACGCGCAACTGGCGACATTTAACCAGGACAGCGAGACGCCGCGCAGCACGATGACCACCGTCACGTTCGCGAATGGTGTCATGGGTAGCCTGTGGCTGAGCTACGAGGTGCCCGAGCCGGGCTGGCAAAACACCAATTTTCGGGCGCGCGTGGTTGGCGAGACCGGCAATGTCGACGCGCATGGCTACGGTCAACTGCAATTGGCCAGCGGGAACGCTTGGGAAACGCTGTACGAACAGGCGCCGATGGATTTCATCAATCGACCGATGGAGCGCGTTCGACTCGAGGCGTTCTTCGCCATGACGCAGGACTTCATCGACGCTCTGCGCGATGGTCGCGAACAGCCGGTGACGGGCGAGGACGGCTTGGCGGCGGTGGCGATGGTCGAAGCGGGGTATCGCTCGCACGCGCTCGGGCAGGCTGTTGCGCTCACCCCAGGCACCGCTCTGGATTCGACAGGCTCACCATGAGCGGTCGCTAAGTGAGCCGCTTTCCGGCGTGCATCATGGGCACGGCGGTCGTGCCGTGGACCGACACATTCACCCTTGATGATGGACTGTTCCGGCACGAGATCCGCACGCTGATCGCGAATGGCTATACGCACCTGTACGTATTCGGCACCGCCGGCGAGGGCTACGCCGTCGACGACCAACAGTTCGAACAGATCGCCAAGGTCTTCGCCGACGAGATGCGCAGTGGCCATGTGGAGCCGATGGTCGGCGTTATCTCGCTGTCGATGGAGACGATCCTGCGCCGCATCGCCTTCGCGCGCGACACACTCGGAGTGCGCCTGTTCCAGGTGTCGCTGCCTAGCTGGGGGGCGCTCGAAGAGTCAGAAGTGCGGATGTTCTTCGACACCGTGCTGGGCAAGTTCGAGGACTGTCAGTTCCTGCACTACAACCTGCTGCGCGCCAAACGCCTGGTCACGGCCGCCGAGTACGCGGCGATCGCCGCTGATCACCCGAACCTCGTCGCGACCAAGAACAGCACCGACTCGATGCAGCGCGTACGCGAGCTGCTCGATACGGCCGGCGCGCTGCGCCATTTCGTCAACGAGCGCGGGTTTCTGTACGGCAGCCTCGTCGGCGACTGTGGCCTGTTGATCAGTCTGGCGACGATCAACCTGGCGATGGGCCGCCACTACTTCGACGCGGGACAAAACCGCGACGTGGCACAGCTCGTCACACTCGAGGGTGAGCTGCACCGCATCGCACCGGTATTTCACGCGTGTGTCGGCCAAGGGCTAAGCCGGATCGACGGCGCGTATGACAAGGTGCTGTGGCGCTTGCACGATCCTCGTTTTCCGCTGCGCATGCTGCCGCCATATCAGGGCGCCACGGAGTCAGCCGCGGACGAATTCCTGGCTTTCTTGCGGCGCGACTATCCGCACTGGGCGCCTCAGACGGCGTAGCGACGCAGCGCCGCTTCGTCGATCTCCGCGCCGAGACCGGGCGACGTCGGCACTTCAACAAAGCCGTCGTGGAGGGCAAACGGAGCGTCCACGATCAGCTCATCACGAAACGGATTTTCCGTGACGTCATATTCGAGCAGGGGTGCATCTGTGCCGGGCATACGACTAGGCTCGGGCAGCAAGGCCGCGAGGTGCAGCGTCGCCGCGAGCGTGATGCCACCAGCCCAGCAATGTGGGACGCAGCGGACCGCGCTCATTCGGGCGAGCTCGCCGATGAACAAGCACTCCGCGATGCCGCCGCAGATGCTCACGTCAGGTTGGATGATGTCGAAGCAGCCGCGCTGGAGCGCCTCATAGGCCGACGGGCGCGTCATGAGGCCTTCACCACCGGCCAGCGGCAGGTCCATTTTGGCGCGCAGCACCGGATAGCCCAGATAGCCCGACTGGGGCAGCGGCTCCTCCAGCCAGGCGAAGTCGAGTTCGCTCAGGGCGTGCGCGGCACGTAGCGCCAGGGCCGGTGAATAAGCGGCGTTAGCGTCGGCCATCAGGCGTACGTCAGGTCCCACCGTGTCACGGATCGCCGAGAGCAGCGGCACCTCGCGCCGAGGATCGAAGCGGCCGATGCGAAACTTCATACCCCGAAACCCTCGGGCGACGAGTGCGTTGACCTCGTCTTGCCAGTGGGCCTCGGGGCCGCGGTCGAGATAGTAGCCGGGTAACGACGCGTAGGCCTCGACCCGTGGACGCAGTGCGCCGCCGTACAGCGCGTGGACGGGTACGCCAAGCGCTTTGCCGCGCAGGTCGTCAAGCGCGAGGTCCACACCGCCGACGGCGAAGCCGTTGAAGAACGTTGCGCTCAGCAGTTCCTGGTGCAGTTGGCGTGCGGCGAGTGGGTCGCGGCCAAGCAGGAGTGGCCGAAGGACATCCTCGATCGCCGACTGGACACCGCCCATCGCGTAGGTCTCGCCCCAGCCGACGAGTCCGTCGTCGGTGGTGAGCTTGATGAATAGCGTTTCGCGCGCGCGATAGGTGAACATCGAAGGCCCGCGCGGCTCGGTCAAGTCCGCGCGGACCCGAATGGTTTCGAGGTTGGCGACCTTCAGCCGGGCACCGTCCACTCATTGGCATTCCAGTATGCGGAGTTGAAGTCGCCGTGCGGCTTGAGACCCTGGAGCTTGTCGCTGTAGCCGTAGATGGCATCGGCGACGAAGAGCCACACGTGCGAGACGTCGTCGTTGATCAGCGCCGACGCTTCCTGGTAGATCTTGGCGCGCTTGGCCGGATCCGTTTCAGCGCGACCGTCCATGAACAAGCGGTCGACGGTCGGGTTCGAATAGCCCACGTTGTTGGCACCCTTGGGCTGAATGAACTGCGTCATCAGCACGTACGACGTGCTGTCCGGATCGACGGTGTACACACCGCCGCCGTACGAGATGAGATCGAATTTCCGTCCAGTGATCGCCTCCAGTAGCGGGCCACGCTCCAGGGGTTGGAAGTCTGCCTTGATGCCCACTGCCTGGAGCTGCGACTGCGCAATCAAGAGTGAATTCTCGACGTCGCGGCCGCCCTGACCGGCCATCCAATTGATGACCACTGGTGTATTGGCGTCCCAGCCAGCCTCGGCCAGCAGAGCCTTGGCCTTCTCGGGATTGTACTCGTACTTGTTCAGGTTGGGGTTGATGGCCCACTCCGGACCGATGATATGGCTGTTGACGACGCGTCCATAGCCCTTGAGGACCTGTTTGACGATGCCCTCGCGGTCGATGGCGTACACCAGTGCCTGGCGAACACGTTTGTCGTTGAATTTCTTGCCGTCGATCATCGGGCCCATCACGAAGATGCCGGCGGCGGGCTTGTTGGCGACCTTGACACCGGGCAGGTTCTTGAGCGTTTCGGTGTCTGTCACCGAGATCTGCGTGTGCAGAATCTCGCCTTTTTGCAACTGCGCGGTCGCTACGTCAGACGTTGCGATATGGACGAAAATACGCTCGAGCTTGGCTGGCGTGCCGTAGAAGTTCGGGTTGCGCTCGACCTGGACGAACTGGTCGGTCTCGTACTTGACGAACTTGAACGGACCACTGGCGACGGTCGGATTCTGGAAGAACGGATGCTGCTCCAGTTGCGTCGGATCGACGGAGCCGAGGACGTGCTGCGGCAGGATCTGGAAGCCCAGGAAGCTGATGCTGGGCACGAAACCGGCGTTCGGAGTGTCGAATTCGATCCGAAACGTGGAGTCGTCAACGACGACGAGTCCTGGAGGGCTGTCGATCTTGCCGTCGCGGAAGTCCTGATAGCCCTTGATGATCGAGGTCGGGCCAGGCGCTGCAGCCGTGCGCACGTCCATCGTGGACTTGAAGGTGAACTGGATATCCTTGGCGGTGAGCGGCGCGCCGTCGCTCCACTTCAAGCCCTTGCGCAAATAGAAGGTGACCGCCTTGCCATCGGGTGCAGTCTCCCAGCGTTCGGCGAGGCGCGGCTGCAGCGTCCAGTCGTCGGCGACTGTCAGCAGCTTGTCGAGGAAGAGGAAGGAAATCTGCTGGGCGATGAATTTGAGGGTGTAGAAACCTGTCGGCTTGACCTGAATGGCGATGTGCGCATCGGTGAGCGACGGCTTGGCCGTCGCCGCTGGCGCGGTCGTGGGCTTGGCAGCCGCGGCGGCGGCGGCGGTAGGCGCGGCAGTCGGCGCAGCGGCGGCGGCGGCGGGTGCGGTGGTCGGTATGGCTGCTGCCGTGGGCGCGGGCGGGGCAGAGGTCGGCGCCGCGGGTGCGGCGGTGGGCGCCGCGGGCGCAGGCGGCGCGCAGGCGGCGAGCAGGGAGGCCGCGGCTGAACCGAGCACTGCATAACGAAGGAACAGGCGGCGCGTTGTCGTCGGAGCGGTCACGCGTACCCCCGGGGCCCGAAGATGCCGCCCACTCTAACGGAACGCGCGGCGTGGCTCAAACCCGGGGTACGATGCGGCGGCAAACGAAGGAGTAACAGGTCGTGAAGTCGCTGCCGACACTCTGGTCGACCCTGGCCAGCCTCGCTTTGCTTGTCGCTGCCTGTGGTCCGGCCGCGCCATCGTCGCCGCCGACCCAGGCGGCTGTCGTAGCTGCCACAGCCGTCCGGGCCGCGTCCACCGCGTCCACCGCGGGCACCGCGGGCACACACGTTTCAGCAAGCGGATCCTTCGCTGCGTTCAGGATGACAATGCCACGCGGATGACCCGACGGGACGGCTGACCAGGACCTATGCAGCGATGGATCCTTCGCCGCCTGCTGATCTCGGTGCCCGTGTTGCTGGGCATTACCGTGCTGAGCTTTGTGTTCGTGCGCCTGGCGCCGGGCGATCCGGTACGCATGATGATCAATCCTGAGTACATGGCCGGGGGTGCGGAGGAGTACGTGGCGCGCCTGCGTGCCCAATTGGGCCTCGATCAGCCGCTGCCCATCCAGTATGTCGTGTGGCTCGGCGAGGTTGCCAAGGGCAATCTCGGGTATTCGTATTTCGATCGCCGCCCGGTCGGCGACGTCGTCAAAGAGCGCGTCTGGCCAACCATCGAGCTGATGGGTACAGCGCTCCTGATCGCCCTGAGCATCGGCGTGCCAATCGGGTTGCTGGCGGCGATCCGCCAGTATTCGCTGCTCGACTATGCCTCGGCCGTGATCAGCCTGGCGACGATCTCGACGCCGAGCTTTTTCCTGGGTCTGGCGGCCATCTACATCTTCTCGCTCAAGCTGAATCTGCTGCCCACGTCAGGCATGTTTACCGCGGGCGCGCCCAGAACCATCCGCGACGACCTGCACCACCTGGTGCTGCCGGCGATGATTCTCGGCCTCAATTTGTCGGGTCCGTTTGCGCGCTATGCACGCTCCAGCCTGCTCGAAGTCATCCGCCAGGACTACCTGACGACCGCGCGCGCCAAGGGGCTCCAACAGCGACTGGTCATTTTGCGCCACGCGCTGCCTAACGCATTGATCCCGTTGATCACGGTCATCGGCATCCAGATTCCAACGTTGTTCGGCGGGGCGGTCGTGGTCGAGCAGATCTTCTCGTGGCCAGGTATGGGTCAACTGGCGCTGGCGTCGATCAGTCAGCGTGACTATCCGGTGCTGACCGGCTTCATCATGATCGTGGCCGTGATCGTGTTGATTTCGAACTTGCTCGCGGACCTGTCCTACGCGGTCGTCGATCCGCGCATCCGGCTCCAATGAGCGCGCTCGCATCAGCGTCCGCGCGCGGCGGAAGCCCACTGGTCACGTCCGTAAAGACTCCGACCGCGCGTTCGCCGGGTCAGATGGCGCTGCGCCGTTTTCTGCGCCACCGGTTGGCCCTCTTGGGCCTGGGCATACTGATCGCCGTCGCGCTGCTGTCGTTCCTGGCGCCATTGATCGCACCCACGGACCCGTTCAAGGTTGACCTGGCCTTCTTCCGCAAGCCGCCCAGCCCTACGCATCCGCTGGGTACGGACTCCGCCGGTCGCGATGTACTCAGTCGGTTGCTCTACGCTGGCCAGGTCTCGTTAACGGTCGGCCTGACCGCGGCGCTGATGTCGACGTCGATTGGCCTGCTGCTCGGCTCATTGGCGGGCACCTATGGCGGCTGGACGGACACGGTCATCATGCGCTTGACCGACGTGGTGCTGTCGTTTCCAGCATTGGTCGTGATCATTACCATTGTCGCGCTGGTCGGTCCAAGCCGCGAGACGATCATCCTCGGGATCGGCGTGTTCTACTGGCCGACCGCGTGCCGCATCGTGCGCGGCCTCGCATTGTCACTGCGCGAGCAGGACTTTTTCATAGCCGCGCGCGCCCTGGGCGCGTCAACCGGACACGTCATCGTGCGCCACATGGTGCCCTCGGTGTTGTCGCCACTGACGGTCACCGGCACCTTCGCGGTTGCCCAGGCGATTCTGCTCGAGGCCGCGCTGTCGTTCCTCGGACTGGGCGTCCGACCGCCCCAGCCATCGTGGGGCAACATGCTGAACGAGGCCCAGTCGCTCACCATTCTCGAGTCCATGCCGTGGCTGTGGCTGCCGCCCGGACTGGCCATCGCTATCACGGTGCTGGCGATCAACTTCATTGGCGACGGCTTGCGCGACGCACTGGATCCTCGGCAACGGACGTGATCGACGTCACCGTCCTGGCCGACGCGTCGCCGCGCCTCATACCCGCTGCCGAGTACGACGTTGGCGCCGCGCTGCGCGAACTCCGCAGTCACGGCATCGGTAGCGCACTTGTCGCCACGCGCAGCTCGCGCCACGAACGTTCGAACGACGTTGCGCTATCAGCGGCGGGCAGCAGTGGCGGTGTACGGCTGTATCCTGTGGCCGCGCTGAATCCGGTGCAGTACCTGGACTGGCGCTCCGAACTCGAGCGTGTGCTATCGGCGGGCGGGGTTGGCATTCGGCTTCTGCCCGAGCTTGATTCGGAGGCGTTCCGCGCAATGGCGGGGGCCGTGCATGGCCGCTGCCCGCTGCTCGTGCCGGTGATGCACTTTGGCGATGCGACCGCCATCGGGACGGCCACGGAAGCCCTCGGCGTGCCGGTGGTGCTGGTCGGTGCGCACTACACGAACCTCGGTGATTGTCTGGCGGCGCTGGAGCGCTGGCCGCACCTGTACCTCGAGACGAGCCGCCTGGGCCTGTACCGGGGCGTGGAAACCGTGGTGCGCAGCGTCGGCGCGCGGCGACTCCTGTTCGGCTCCGGTGCGCCGAGCCGGCCCATTCAGGCGGCGCTGAATGCCGTCCTGAGCGCGGACATCTCCACCGACGACAAGCGATTGATCCTGGCGGACAACGCTAGCCGCCTCTTCGGTGTGCCGACCGAGCCATTGCATCTGCCACACACCACCCGGGCTGAGCAGTTGGTCGATGTGCACGCCCACGTTGGCGCACTTGGCTTTCCCACACCGGCGTGGCGGCCACGCCCGGATATCAAGCTGCGTATCGCCTCGTCGTTGCAGGCCATAACCGACGATGCGCAAGCGGGCAATGCTGAAGCGTTCGCGGCAGTCGACGACGCACAGCGCGCGTACGTGGTCGTGAATCCGAACGATCTCGATGGCTCCTGCCGCGCGATGGATGCGGCCTACAAGCACGATCGAGCCGTGGGCGCAAAATTGCATTGCAGCTACTCTGGTCAGCCGACCGCCAGTCGCGAGTGCATGGCGCTGATGCGCGAGGTCGCGCGGCGTGGCCATCCGTTGAAGATCCACGTGGACGGTGCTCAATGGGACGGGGCGCTGGCATGCATCGCAGCCGAGTACCCGGCGTGGAGATTGATCGTCGCGCATGCCGGTCCGGGTGCCCCGTCACGCTCGACCGCGACCCTGGTCGAGCACACGTCGAACGTGTACGTCGAGTTGTCGACGTCGTTTCCGGATTTACCCGTCGCGCGCGACGTCGTGCGGCGCGTCGGCTCCGAACGGCTGCTGTTCGGCAGCGACGCACCACTGCTCGATCCGGACTACGTGCTCGGCATCTACGCCGACGCCGGCGCACAGCTTCGCTGCACAACCGAGGTGGCGCGTCAGGTGTTCAGCCTGTGACGGTTGGCGTCGGAGTCATTGGCACCGGATTCGTCGCCAATATGCATCTCGCGGCACTGGGCGGGTTGCCCGGAGTCCGACTCGTCGGAGTCGCAGACGTCGATGCTGGCCGGGCTCGCGCAGCGATCCGCGGCCTGCCCAACGCGCGCGGCGCGACCAGCGCCGCCGAACTACTGGCGTGGCCCGAGGTTGATGCGTGCATCGTGTGCACGCCCAACGACACGCACGTAGAGCTTGGTCTGGCCATCGCCCGCGCGGGCAAGCACCTGCTCATGGAAAAACCGCTGGCGATCAGTGTCGACGGTGCCGACGCACTCGTGCGCGCATTCGACGAGCGCGGACTGGTCCTGATGGGCGCGCATACACACCGCTTCTACGACTACGGCCGCACGATCAAACGCACCCTGGACAGCGGGGATATCGGGCGACCGGTGTATATCCGACTCGCGATCCTCGGCGGCTGGCTCTGGCCGGACTGGCGCGCCTGGGTGCTCGACCCGCGTCGTTCCGGGGGTCACGTGCTGCACAACGGTGTCCATCTGCTCGACCTCGCGACATGGTGGATGAACGACGAACCGGCGTCGATCTACGTGCAAGGGCGCAAGGAAACGTCGGCTGATCTGGCCATTCACGACTACCTGAGTATGATCGTGCGCTACCAGGACGGTGGGACCGCGGTGTGCGAGATGAGTCGCGCCAATCGCCCACGGTCGTTCGGCTATCGGGATGTGTTTGTCCAGGGCACGCGCGGCGCGCTCCGATTGCCCTGGGACGCGGAGCAGGGTGTGGCGTTCCTCGAGGGTGGCACGAGCCTCCTGCCGGGCAACGGCCAGATCGGTTTCGATCGTGAAGTGGCCGCCTGGATCGTCGCTATCCAGGGGCAGACGCAGCCGGCCGTCTCAGGAGCGGACGCACGGCGCGCCGTGGCGATGGCCGTGGCTGGCGAAGAATCGCTCCGCACGGGCGAGGTGGTTGGCGTTGCCAACTGAGGACGGCCGGCTCGGCGTTTTGCTCGTCAGCTTCTCGAGCATCGGCGGCCAGGCGCACCAGCGCACCATGTATCTACCGGTGCTGGCCAATCATGCCGCGCTGCGTATCGTGGCCGTCGCGGACGAGGCGGAGGCGCCTGAGGCGCAGCACGCGCTGAATCGCCGCGAGGCAGTCGCGCTCGATGTACCGTACGTGGCCGATCTGGAGTTCGCGTTGGCCGATCCGCGGGTTGACGTGGTATCGGTGTGCTGCCCGCTGGAGCGCCGTGCCGCGGTTCTCGAGCGCGTGGCGGCTGCCGGCAAGCACGCGCTGGTCGACAAGCCACTCGCGGGCACGGTGCACGATTGTGAGCTTATCGAGCAGGCGTTTGGCACGACGCGCGTGTGCATGCCGGCCCATCACTATCGCTTCAATCCGGCGATTCGTTCTGCCCGCAGCGCGGTCGCAGGCGGCGCCGTGGGCCTACCGTGGGCCGTCCACTCGGAGTTCGTGATCGCAGCCGGCACCGCCGCGTGGCCAATGGGCGAATTACTGAATTTCGGACTCTACCCGGTCGATGCCATCCGTTGCGTGCTCGGACTCGAGGCACGGTCTGTCTACGCCACGCGCGGCGCGTTCTTCTACGGCGGCGATGCCGACGATTTCTCTGTGTTAGCCATGACGTTTGAGCACGGCGTCGTAGCGACGACGTCCGTTGGCCGCGCACCCACCACGGGCCATCCGAACGGCTATGGCGGCGATCGTCGTCTGCGCGTGATGGGCTCGCACGGCACCATCGTCGTGGACGCGGCGGCGCCGGCGCTGTCCGTGTACGGGACGGAAAGCCCGACGCAACGCTACTACGGAAACGAATCCATCCGTAGCCTGATCGACCACTTCATTGGCGCCGTTCGCGGCGAGCTTGCTCCGGAGCTCGGGCCGCGCGATGCACGCGCCGCGCTCCAGATCATCCTCGCAGCGCAGACGTCGGCGACCGAGAATCGCGTTGTCGAGCTTCAGGGAGACCATCAATGAAACTGGTGACATACCAAACTGACACTGGCATCCGCCACGGCGTGCTGGACGGTGATCGATCGGCCGGCACGGTGACCGACCTTGGCCCGGGCGACCTGCTCGACTTCATCGAATCGGGACTGGACGGTGCCCGGCTGGCCGGGGGAGCGCGCTACGACATTGGCAGCGTGCGCCTCCTGGCGCCGCTGCGCCGACCGCCCAAACTGCTGGCGCTCGCACGCAACTACCAGGACCACATCACCGAAGGCGGGGGTCAGCCGGTCGACAAGCGACGAATTGTGCCCAAGCTGTTTCTGAAACCGTCCAGTGCGATCGTCGGACCGGACGAACCGCTGTGCTTGCCGAGCGTGTCGCACACCAACGACTGGGAAGTGGAGCTCGCGGTGGTAGTCGGGACGCGCTGTCGCAATGTGGCGCTGAGTGACGCCCTGAACATGGTCTTCGGCTACACCATTGCCAATGATCTGTCTGCGCGGACTGCGGACTGGGGAGTCGAGCGCGACCCCGACGTGTGGAACGACTTCTTCGACTGGTTGAACGGCAAATGGCCCGATGGCTTTGCGCCGCTCGGACCGTACCTGCTCACGGCCGATGAACTGTCTGACCCGCAAACACTCGATCTCTCGCTGCACCTGAATGGCGAACGAAAACAGCACTCGAACACGCGCGAGATGATCTCGACCGTGGCCGAGACGATCGTGTTTGCGTCGAGCTTCATGACGCTCGAGCCAGGCGACATCATCGAGACAGGCACTCCGTCCGGCGTCGGCGCCACCAGCGGCACGTATTTGAAATCCGGCGATGTGATGGAGGCGCGTATCGAGAAGTTGGGCACGCTGCGCACGCCGGTGCAGTGACCGACTTCGACCTGCTGATCCACGGCGGTCGGTGGTCGACGGCACCGGCCCGCCAGCGCGCCGGGCGGACGTTGGCATTCGCGGCGACCTTATGGCGGACGTCGGTGATCTCACCAGCACTAGCTGGCCCGTGATTCAGGCGAGGTAGGGAATCGTCTGCGGGCCCTGCGGCAGCACCGCCAGTCGCGCATCGGCACCGGCTGCGGCAAGCAACGACTCGGCGCAGGCGGCGGGATCGTCGGCTGGTTCAAACCACGCGTCGCGCAGCTGTGCCGGAGTCAGACCCGACGCATGGACCAGGACGCGTGCCTTCTGCTGGATCAGCGCCTGGACCTGCACTTGCCACTGGTCGTGCGCGCTGAAACCTGGGTCAGCAAGGCGTGCTAAGAACGCGGCAGGACCGTCGGCCTGGCGCAGCAGGTCCTTGTACTGGCCGTGGTCGGGCAGACCGTCCGAGCATTCGCTGGCCACGACGATGCTCCCGCCGGATTTGACGACTTGCGCGGCGGCGCTGATGCCTTTGACCGTCTGATACAGGTTCTGATCGAGCGGGTAGCCGCTGTTGGTGGTCAGCACCACGTCGAACGGTCGCTCGACCGAGACCATCGCGGTCGAGTGAGCAAAGGCGCAGCCGGCGGCGTGACTCGGAAACAGGTCGCCCGCGAAGACGGACGTTATGGCGTGGTCACGGTTGAGCGTGACGTCCAGGTTGAAGGTGACCTCGGCGCGCGCGGCGATGTCGCGCACCGCGTCGTGGACCGGGTTGCCCTCCGTTATGCCCCAGGTGGCGTTCGAGTGGCCGATGCGCGCGGCTGAGTGCAGGTCGAGCACGGTCTCGATCGCGGCCAGGCCAGGCGCGACCATCTTGGGACCGCCCGAGAAGCCGGCGAAGAAGTGCGGCTCGATGAAGCCGGTCGTGATTCTGACCTGGTGTTCCAGAAAGGCCCGCTCGACAAGCGCTGGCGTCGCGGTGCCGAGGACGGTGCCGAGCTGGACGTGGCGGCTTCGATCGAAGGCGTCGTGCTGCACGACAGCGCATCGATCGGCCACGGGGCCAAGCATCTCGACGAGCTCGGCGTCGCTGCACGCCCGGTGGGTACCCGTGGCGATGAAGATCGTCACCCGCCGGCCGGTCAGCTCCTCCAGCAGGACCGGCAGCACGCGCCGAGCAGGGAACGGCCGCGTCACGTCGCAGATGACGACGGCCACGCTAGCGCCCGCTGGGACACGGTCGCGCAGCGGCGGGCCAGCCGACGGCTCGCGCAGGGCGTGGGCGATGGCAGCCGCCTCGTCGGGCAGGCCAGGCACGAACCACGGC
>Ga0137373_10000495_pt1 | contig 38440 bp, 36 predicted proteins | sample SagtaG_5_FD_104912 | JGI IMG/M metagenome (GOLD analysis project Ga0137373, IMG submission 104912) | Vadose zone soil microbial communities from Sagehorn Ranch, Mendocino, California, USA - Sage1_R_80_16 metaG | ecosystem: Environmental > Terrestrial > Soil > Vadose zone | place: USA... | reverse complement strand
CTGGCCGCCTCGGCCGGGCAGCTGCAGCTCAACGTCATGGAGCCGGTGATCACTTTCGCGCTCTTCGCCTCGATCGCGACGATGGAGCGCGCGGTCACGAGCCTGCGGGTGAACTGCGTCGAAGGCATCACGGCGAACGCCGAGCGCACGCGCGACATGGTGCTCAATTCGCTGGGCATCGTGACTCTGCTCAAGCCTTCGCTGGGCTACAAGCAGTGCTCCGAACTTGCCCGGGAAGGCTATGAGACGGGCAAAAGCCTCCACGACATTGTCGTGAAGGAGAAAAAGCTTCTCAGCCAGGAGAAGTGGGACGAGATCTTTTCGTTCGACAACCTGATCAATCCCAAGTTCGAGCAATAAAAATAGCGGTGCAGATTTGCATCCGAATGCGCTGATGACAATCGCCACGTTGCTTTGTGATTCGTTCTCGCGTTGACATTGCGGTAATGGAGTTCCCCGGATGACATCCGCGATGGCCAAGCGCATCGGCCTGCGCGACGGGCCGCGGCGAGTCCGGCGTTTCACCTGTGTGCTCGCGCTGATTTCCGTTGTGCTAATGGGAGCGGCGCGTGACCCAGGGCCGATTCGAGCCGAGCCGAAATCTCTCGAACTCGCGACGCCCGAGTTGATCGAGCGACTCCGCTCTGATCCGTACGATTATTTCCGATTCGTCAACCGCTCCTGGATCGCGCGTGTCTGCGATGATTTCAGCAGTGATCTGGACAGCCTGCCAGTCGTGCGATTGCACGGCGACGCGCATGTCGAGCAGTTCGCGCTCGCGAAGGATGTCTGGGGGCTCGACGATTTCGACGACTCCGCCCGAGGCCCGGCCGTGGTCGATATCGTGCGGTTCCTGGGCTCGATCGATCTCGTGGCTCGTCAGCGTTCCTGGGAAAAGGATCGTGACAGGCTGTTCGATCGATTCGTCGAAGGCTATAAACGGGGCCTCACTGATCCCCATTATCTGCCTCCTGCGCCCGACATCGTAGGTCGGCTGCGCGCCCAGGCGCCGGCGACACGCGCGGCGCTTCTCGCGTGGGGCGAGAGCAAGATGCAACCGCTGGGAGATACGTCCATGAAGGCCGTGGTCGCGGGGATCGAAGCCGTTGCGCGCGTCGTGCTGCGCGAACGGCCCGACCTTACGCCCGAGTACTTTCGCGTGGTTCGCGCCGGCTCGGTTAAAATGGGCGTCGGCAGCGCCGTCCTTCCGAAAATAATGGTCCGGGTGAGGGGGCCGTCCGATGATCCCGCTGACGATGAGTTACTCGAGTCAAAAAAAATCGGTGATCTCGGCGGCCTGAGTTGCCTTAAGATGCCCACGGTTCAACCGACGCTCCGCATTATCGACGGAAGCAAACAGCTCGGCCGGCTCAAGCACAACATAATGGCGGCGGGACCCGAGCTAATCATCCCCGAGGTGATGGCCACCGGGGAGCGGTTGCAGGATTGGTGGATCCGCAGCATGGATCCATCCTACCGTGAGGTTCGTTTGACAGAGCTTCAATCTGTCAGAGATCTCGCCGCCATCAGCTACGACGCAGGCGTACAGCTTGGCTCGGGCCGACTTCAGGACAAGACGGTGCCGCTGAGCGGATACGACCGGCAACGATTATCCGCCGTGGTGGCCAAGCTCGAGAAGCGGTATCGCCAGGAAGCCGCGAAGCTGGTCGATGACTTGCTCCGCGGATGGCGCGAGCTCGGAACACGATGAGTTCGAGCCGCGAGAATCGCGACAGCGGCAACGGTCCGCGTGGACGCGGCCGCTGATTAACTGATCGACGCAATACCAGGAAACTTGCCGTGACGATCAATTGGCTTCTGATCTTTATCCCAGTCGCCGTCGTGCTCGAGCATAGTTGGCCGCACGCGCACACGTGGATTTTTTTCGCCGCTAGCCTGGCCATCGTTCCCGTCGCAAGTCTTATTGTCCACGCGACGGAGCACATCGCTTCACGGACGGGTGACGCAGTTGGCGGACTGCTCAACGCGACCTTCGGCAACGCCCCTGAATTGATCATCGCTCTGGTCGCACTGAAAGCCGGTCTGTTCGACATGGTACGGGCTTCGCTCATTGGCGCGATTCTGGCGAATCTCTTACTAGCTCTGGGAGTCGCCTTCCTGCTGGGAGGACTGCGCTATCACAATCAGGAATACAACGTCGGGGCAACGCGGGTGTACAGCTCGATGATGCTCATCGCCGTGATCAGCCTGGTGGTGCCGAGCGCATTCAACCGCTTTTTTTCGCCGGACGAAACCATACGTCAGGAGCAACTCCTAAATCTGGGGATGGTGGTCGTTCTTTTGGTTGCCTATGGGTTATATCTGCTCTTCATGCTGAAGACTCACCCCGAATTTTTCTCTGCGGCAAGCAGCGAGGAAGAACACCATGACGAGGGCGAGCATTGGGGGATGCCCAGGGCGATCGGTAGTCTGATCATCGCATCGGTGCTGGCGGCGTGGATGAGCGAGATTTTGGTCGGCGCGGCCGAGGGGACCGGTCAGGCGCTGGGTATGTCGCAGACTTTCATAGGCATTGTTTTTCTCGCCATCGTCGGCGGAGCTGCCGAGAGCGGCTCAGCGATTGCCATGGGGAGAAAAAATAAGATGGATCTCTCAATGGGCATCGCACTCGGCAGTTGCATTCAGATCGCGCTGTTTGTCGCCCCTGCTCTGGTGCTCATGAGTTATGCGGTGGCGCCGCACCCGCTCGAGCTGTCCTTCGGCAGAGCGGAGCTGGGCTCGTTGTTCCTCGCTGTTTTGATTGGCGCATTGGTTTCGGCGGACGGCCGATCCAACTGGTATAAAGGTGTGCAGCTCATCATGGTTTATATCATTATCGCATCCTTGTTCTACTTCATGCCCGAGGTAAGGCCGCGATGAGCGAAGCCATTAGGATTCGAGCCGGTGGCCTGCGCGCGCTCGGAAACGCCTACTTGTGCCGACGCTACGCGATTTTGTTCTATACGCTGCTTCTTACTGTGGTGGCTGTGCCGCTGGTCGCCGCCTTCGAACTGAGTGGCGCTCTGATTGAGTTCTTTCTGGCGGCGAGTCTGCTTGCGGGAGTGATGCCCGTCAGCACCGCCAAAGGTCGCCGCATCTTGCTGACTATTATGATCGCGGTTTGGCTGGCGCGGCCGGCGACTGCCTGGTTTGCTCAATCGGCCCTGTCAGCCATGGCACTCGGCTTGTGGACGCTGATCGCGATGTTCGCAGCGGCCGGCGCTTTGCGCTTTGCCATGCGCGCCAGATCCGTGGATTTGGAGCATCTGTACGCAGCGCTCAGTGCCTATCTGCTGGCGGGGATATTTTTCGGTCTTTTTTACTGGGTGCTCGAGCAAGTCGTTCCGGGCACATTTGATGCGGGGGCCGGGTTTTCGCGCATGAGCGCGATCTACTTCAGCTTCGTGACCCTGGCAACGCTCGGCTATGGCGATATCGTGCCGCGCACAGATGTAGCGCGGGGCCTCGCAATCGTCGAAGGTGTCGGCGGTCAGCTTTTCTTAGCAGTAATGGTTGCCCGTCTAGTGAGTTTGTATTCGAGCAAGACGGATAAGTAAGTAAATATGGCGAGGAATCTACCCGGATTATTCACAAAGGATCAGTCGCGAGGAGCAAGCCTCTCCGGTCGCGGCCAATAGGGTACTACCTTGAGGAGGACGGCAGACGTAAGTGAATGGAGCAACCATCGATGAGAAACACAACTGAATGCCAAGCACCATGCTCGTCGGCGTAACTTGTACTCCTGTATCCGCTCTCTACGAGGCTTACTACTCGCGACTTACACTCTGGCGTGGCTTTAAAGGGAGCCGGTGCGATGAATCAAGCAAGAGCTGATGCGCTGGTGTTTTTTGGGGCTACCGGAGATCTCGCCCATAAGAAAATATTTCCCGCTCTTCAAGCGCTGGCCAAACACGGCAATCTCGACCTGCCGGTTATCGGTGTTGCCAAAGCCGGCTGGACTCTGGATCAACTGAAATCGCGTGCCCGGGACAGCGTCGAATCCTACGGCGGGCTTGACTCGGACGGTTTTGCGCAACTGAGCCGTTGCTTGCGCTACATTGACGGCGACTACGAAGACTCCGCAACCTTTCAAGAGCTACGCCGGGAGCTGGGCGACGCAAAGCACCCGCTTCACTATCTCGCCATCCCGCCCAGTCTGTTTGAGACCGTCATTCATGAACTCGGCGAGTCGGGCTGCGCCAGGGGCGCGCGTGTCGTCATCGAGAAACCTTTCGGACACAACCTCGTCACGGCGCAGGAACTGAACTCGGTGGTCCACCGTAGTTTCAGCGAAGAAAACGTGTTTCGCATCGACCACTATCTGGGCAAAAATACGGTTCAAAATCTGCTCTTCTTTCGCTTTGCAAATTCATTTCTCGAGCCGGTGTGGAATCGGCAGTTCGTTGAAAGCGTGCAGATCACGATGGCGGAAGATTTCGGCGTCGAGGGGCGCGGCAAGTTTTACGATCAGACGGGCGCGCTGCGCGACGTCGTGCAGAATCACCTGCTGCAAGTTCTGTCGAACATTGCCATGGAGCCGCCGCCCGGCCTGGATGCCGAGCTGGTGCGGGACGAAAAAGCCAAAGTCCTGAAAGGGATTCGTCCACTTCAACCGTGGGATGTGATACGCGGCCAGTTTCGCGGCTATCGCGATGAGCCGGGCGTCAGTACAAATTCGCAGACCGAGACGTTTGTGGCACTCAAACTCGAGATCAACTCCTGGCGCTGGAAAGGAGTACCGTTTTATATCCGAGCGGGCAAGTGCCTTCCCATGACCGCAACGGAGGTGCTTGTCAGGCTGCGCCAGCCTCCGGCAGTCTTCTCGGAGATTCCGCCGCCGGCCAATTATTTCCGCTTTCGCGTGACACCCGATCTGATGATTGCGGTGGGCGCGTTGGTGAAGAAAGCGGGCGGGCAGCTCGAAGGGCAACCGGTCGAACTCGTGATCAGCCAGCAATCCGATCCCGCCGAGATGGGGGCTTACGAGGAACTGTTGTACGACGCGGTGCGGGGAAATTCAGGTCGGTTTGCGCGGCAAGATTACGTCGAAGAGGCGTGGCGCATCGTCGATCCGATTCTAGGCGATGTTGTTCCTATTTACGAGTACGAACCCGGCACATGGGGGCCATCGGAGGTGGATGCGCTGATCGCACCCGACGGCGAGTGGTTCGATCCACGACCCAAGCAATAAATCTATGAGGCTCACTCCAGATCATCGAGTCAACAATGGTGTGCGATGGACGCGCTGACCCTTCACCGGTTGCACTTCGGGTTCACGATTACCTACCACTATCTGTTCCCGCAATTAACCATGGGGTTGGCGCTGCTCATTTTCATCTTGAAGACAAAAGCAGTGCGCGGGAATGAAGCGGCGAACCACGCAGTGCGGTTCTGGACGAAAGTTTTCGGCATTACTTTCGTGATGGGCGTCATTACCGGCATCCCCATGGAGTTTCAATTTGGTACTAACTGGTCGCGCTTTTCCGAGTTCTCCGGCGGCATCATTGGGCAGACCCTTGCCATGGAAGGCGTTTTCGCGTTCTTTCTCGAGTCCAGTTTTCTCTATCTGTTGTTATTTGGCGAGAACAAAATCGGCCAGCGAGGTCATTGGCTCGCCTCGCTGGCGTTGTTTGTTGGGACGTGGCTCAGCGGCTTCTTTATCGTTTGCACCAATGCATGGATGCAACATCCGGTTGGTTATGTGGCCCAGGCCGCGGGTCCTCTCAAGTTGGAGAGCCTCACAGCATTGCTGACCAATCCGTGGGTGGTGCCGCAATACCTCCACACGATGACCGGCACAACGATTACGGCGAGCTTTGTCGTTGCTTCTATCGGCGCCTTCTACAGTTTAGGAGGAGTGCATACGGCAGTGGTTCGTTCCTTCATGCCGGTAGCCATCGTCGTCGGCTTTATCGCAAGTGTACTAGCCGCTTTTCCAACCGGCGACTGGCATTCAAAAATGGTTTATCGGCACCAGCCGGTTACGTTTGCTGCAATGGAGGGCCATTTTCACACTGAAGATGGAGCCGCTTTGGTTCTGATTGGGCAGCCTGACGTGGAAAAGATGCGGCTGGACAATCCGGTGGTCATCCCTCGCCTACTTTCGTTCCTGACTCACGCGCGCTGGAATGCTCGGATCGAAGGTTTATCTGCCTTCCCCAAACATTTGTGGCCGACCAACATTCCGCTGCTTTACTACAGCTATCATATCATGGCCGGTCTGGGGACATTTTTTATCGGCATCATGTTGTTAAGCATGGTGTATCTGCTTTGCGGGAAGCTTTACGATCAAAGATGGCTGCTATGGATACTGATGTGCTCTCTGCCGTTTCCATTTATCGCCAATACAGCAGGCTGGATGACCGCGGAGTTCGGTCGCCAACCATGGGTCATTTACAACTTGATGCGGACAGCGGATGGATACTCGGATCAAGTTTCGCCGGGCAATGCTGCATTTACCCTCCTGGGCTTTGCCGGCATGTATGCCTTTATATCTATCCTGTTCCTCTTCATGATGTTTCGTATCATCGGCGAGGGACCACGCTTGGAATCTGCCGCGCAAACCGAAATACCAAGCGCATCAGAAGAACTCGTTTGATGGAAACACTTTGGTTCTGGTTGATCGGATTTATGCTGGCGACCTATGTGGTGCTGGATGGCTTTGATCTGGGAGCGGGAGTCCTGCATCTTTTCGTAGCACGCACTGAAGCGGAGCGCGAGCTGGTCCTGCAAACCATCGGACCGGTCTGGGATGGCAATGAGGTCTGGCTCCTGGCGTCCGGAGGCGCCATTGTGTTGGCCTTCCCGACTCTGTATGCAACGTCGTTCAGCGGCTTTTATCTTCCGTTAATGATGGTGCTGTGGCTATTGATGGGGCGAGCGCTGGGAATCGAGATGCATCATCATATGAGAGAACGTCTCTGGAACCAATTTTGGAATGTCATCTTTGCTGTCTCCAGCTCCTTGCTCGCGCTATTTCTCGGAGTAGCTCTCGGCAACGTAATTCGAGGAGTCCCGTTGAGTGCGGACGGAAGATTTTTTCTACCGCTTTGGACCGATTTCCAAGTCGGGGAGCCAACCGGGATCTTGGATTGGTACACCATCCTTGTTGGGTTAGCGGCTATGGCGGCACTGACCTACCATGCAGCGCTTTGGCTGCATTGGCGGACCCATTCAGGGGTTCGGCAGAGGGTTGCGAAAGCGATTCCTCTTATATTTGTCTCGTTGTTGGTTCTCTGGGTCGGGACCATCGCTGCGAGTATTTCCGTGCAGCCTGTCCTGACGGAAAATTTTCACACCAGACCGTGGGGATTTGTTTTTCCGATCGCGTCGTTTCTCGCAATTCTTGCATCTTTCTTCTTGCACAGGCGTCAGATGGCAGGTGCCGCCTTCCTTATGTCCGCGCTCTCGCTCTATGCGATGATATGCAGCGCCGCCGCCGGCCTTTACCCCTACGTTCTTCCGGCGAGCACGGCCCAACGCGGACTCATCGTTTCCCAGGTTGCTTCATCGCCTGAGTCGATGACTCTGGCGTTGTACTGGTGGATTCCGGGAATGATCATCGTAGGTATCTACACCTACTTCGTCTACAGCAAGTTCCTGCCGCGGTTTAGCTCACACTTATGACTCGAACCACCATGATCACAGTTTTTGTTGTGTTCGTGTACAGCCTAGTCTATCGCCGCCTGGCGGCAGCCACCTTCCCGTCATAGATCCAGCCGCCGCAGCCATTACCCATTGGACCAAGGTCCAATAGCGGATTTTTTCGCTTCTCATTAAAAGCTACATCGTAGGCTTGACCGCCACGTGCTTCATCGAAGCGGTCGCAGACGCTGTCGCGCGTTGGGAAATTTTGCTGAATCAGCTATAAGCCGCGCGCATACTCTGGGCTGAATTGGAAACCGACGCAGTCGCGAATCCGAAAACATAGACAAAATATTTTCGTCTCACAATCAAGCACCGGCCGAAATGGATGCTGGAACATTGGAACACTGGAATAGCGGGTATCAAATCCATTTTTTCATCGCTCCAGTGTTCCACCAGCCGCAACAGCCTGTAAAAGAGGTGAAGCAGTGAACAACAAAGAGATGAAAACCCTGATCAAGCGAGCGCGCAAGTTTGCCAAGCCGTTCCGCGTGACCGATGACAGCTTTCGCCTGAAGCACATCGATCCTAGCGACACGCTCGACTTGACATCCGAGGACAAGCCGCAAGCCAAGGAAGCGCTCGCCACGGGCATCGATGTGCTCGCCGAGCTTCAGGACATGCTTTATGCCCAGGACAATTGGGCTGTGCTGCTGATCTTTCAGGCGATGGACGCCGCGGGAAAAGACGGCGCGATCAAGCATGTCTTGTCCGGCGTCAATCCGCAGGGCTGCCAGGTTTTTTCTTTTAAGGCGCCGACGAGCGAAGACCTTGACCACGATTACCTCTGGCGCTGTATAAAATGTCTGCCCGAGCGCGGACGCATCGGGATTTTCAATCGCAGCTATTACGAGGAGACTCTGGTCGTGCGGGTGCATCCGGAGTTTTTGGAGAAGCAGAAGCTGCCGGCCGAGTTGGTCACGAAAGACATCTGGAAGGAACGTTTTCAGGATATCCGTAGTTTCGAGCGTTACCTCTCACGTAACGGCGTCGCCATTCGCAAATTTTTTCTGCATGTCTCTAACAAGGAGCAGAAGAAGCGCTTCCTCGAACGCATCGAGGAGCCCGAAAAAAACTGGAAGTTTTCCGCCAACGACGCCAACGAGCGCCAACACTGGGACGATTATATGGACGCTTATGAAGACATGATTCGAAACACTGCCACAAAGACGGCGCCGTGGTACGTCGTGCCCGCCGACAACAAGTGGTTTACTCGCGTCGTTGTCGCCGCCGCAGTGATCGATGCGCTCGATTCACTCGATCTAAAATATCCGAAAGTCAGCGACGGCAAGTTGAAAGAACTGGCGGCGGCGAAACGAGCGTTGCAAGCCGGCAAGTGATGGCTCGATGGTTGATTTCGATTTAGCGCTCCGTTTTGGCGCCGCCCTCGGTCGCGGCCTTAGCGACCGGGAACAGAGAGCATGAATCAACACCCGACAGACGCAAAGGCAACGCAGTCCGGCGCCACCGAGCTGCGCTTCGACGTGATTGCCGGCCTGACAGCGGCGGCGGTCGTGCTTCCAAAGGCGATGGCCTATGCGACGGTTGCCGGCTTGCCCGTTGCGGTCGGCCTGTATACCGCGTTCATCCCCATGGTGATCTACGCGCTACTCGGCTCGTCGCGGGTGCTAAGCGTGAGCTCTACCACCACGCTCGCCATCCTAGCCGGCACGCAGCTCGGTCTGGCCGTGCCGGATGGTGACCCTGCGAAGCTCGTGACAGCGACAACTACGCTGACCATGTTGGTTGGCGCGATGCTGCTCCTGGCGAGGCTGCTGCGTCTGGGATTCGCCGCCAACTTTATTTCTGTGCCGGTGCTGACGGGCTTCAAAGCAGGGATTGGTCTCGTGATCGTGCTGGACCAGATGCCGAAGCTCCTGGGAATTCATATCGAGAAGCAAGGCTTCTTCCGCGATCTCCTCAGTGTCGCGCGGCACGTGCCCGAGACCTCGCTGTTGACGCTTGCCGTCGCCGCCGCGACGCTGCTGGTGCTGATTGGATTGGAGCGACGCCTGCCGCATTCTCCGGCGCCGCTGGTTGCCATCGGCGGCGGCATCGCCGCGGCCTGGCTCTTCGGGCTACAGGCACTCGGGGTCTCGACCGTCGGCTTGATCCCGCAGGGCCTTCCCTCGCTAACGATGCCGGATCTTGCGCTGATAGAGCAAATGGTGCCGGGCGCGCTTGGAATGGCGCTGATGAGCTTCACGGAAACGATTGCTGCGGGTCGTGCGTTTGCCCGCCCTGACGATCCGCCGATCGATGCCAATCGCGAGCTGATCGCCACCGGGGTGGCCAATCTCGGCGGCGCTCTATTCGGCGCGATGCCGGCCGGCGGCGGCACCTCACAGACCGCAGTCGTCCGCGCTGCGGGAGGTCGGTCGCAGAAGGCGTCGCTGGTCACTGCAGGAACGGCAGCGGCGACGATGCTGTTGCTCGCGCCGTTGTTGGCCTTGCTGCCAAACGCCACCTTGGCGGCGGTAGTCATCGTGTATTCGGTCGGATTGATCCAACCGCTGGAATTCCTTGCAATTCGCAAAGTGCGCACGATGGAATTTCGCTGGGCGATCATTGCCGCCGTCGGGGTGCTTTTGTTCGGCACGTTGAAGGGCATTGTGGTGGCGATCATCGCGTCCCTGATCGGCCTCGCGAGCCAGGTCGCCTACCCGCGCGTGTCCGTCATCGGCCGCAAGCGCGGAGCGGACGTGCTGCGACCGCTGTCGCCAGAGCATCCGGACGACGAGACCTTCGAGGGCCTGCTCATCGTGCGGCCCGAGGGGCGCCTCTTTTTCGTAAACGCGCAGTATGTGGCGGAGCAGATCGGCGCGCTGGTCGCGCAGCACAAGCCGCGCGTGCTGGCTGTGGACATGAGCCGCGTTCCCGATATCGAATACTCGGCACTGCAAATGTTGATAGAGAGCGACAAGCGCGCCATTGAGCGTGGCGCCATTGTATGGTTGGCGGGGCTGAATCCCGGCGCGCTTAAGGTCGTGCGAAACGCTCGTCTAGACGAGCGACTCGGCCGCGCGCGGATGCTGTTCAATGCCCGCGCAGTGATCAAACGCTATCAGGCGCTGCAGCCGAAGCCGGGCGTGGTCTCAACCGAAGGTGGCTAATATGCAACTCCCTACGAAGGATTAAGAGGAGGATTCCGCATGTCAAAGGATGCAAATACATTCAAGATTGTCGGGCTGCTGGTGGAGGCCGCCAATACAGACACGGTTTATCGCGACGTTCACCTGCGGCGGGCGCGCGAGCTGTTAGGTTCTACATTAAACGAATCAGCCTATCGCGCAATCGGCTCGACCGAAAAAGAAATTGATGATCTGGTGCGTCGCAGCCGGTCCGCGGTGCTGCAGCGCGACTGGGCGCAGACGGCCGAACTATCAGGACAGATCGACAGCATGCGCCAACGGCTCGCAAAGATGGGCAAACTTTCCAATGTAGGGAAGGAGGTTTATGAGGCTGAAACGGTTGTCTTCGAGCCGTTCTCGCCCGGAAAATATTTGGCAGCGAATGCACAGGCGTCTCAAGCGGGCCAGCGCACGCAGGCGATCGATGGGTTCGCATCGCTGGCAAAACTGGATGCTGGCGCAAGCGCATTCTATGAGAAGCGCCGCAGTTATTTTTCCGGACTGGAAGTGAAGAGCGCCGCAGTTTCGCAAAAAGGCGCGAAGCGCGACCGCGCGCAGGCGGAAAAGCTCGCCATGGAAGCCGCGGAACGCGGGGATACCGCGGCGCTGCAGCGCCTAGCGAAAGAATTACGCGATTGGAAAGAGAGCGAAACCGCCGTGACGCCCGGCAGCGCTCCGGTCATGTTGAATCGTTACGAATGTCCCGTCGATCTCGCCGCGGCGTTCCCGGCTCAGGCGATCGAGCGGGCTCGGGAGCTTGGTTTCGTGGGAGCGCGAACCACGCCTTATGCCGAATTCGCAAAGGTTCGTGAGGTTATCTACACGCATGTCGATCAGCCGGTCCCATCCAACCCGGATATGGAACGTGAAGGCGTGCTGCGTGCACGAGCAATGGCCGAAAAAGAACTTCCAACTGGACTTGACACCGAAGAGTCCCGGGTTCTGGCGGGACAGTTCATACAGCAGATCTTTATTAATTCGGCCGGGGTCCGCTATCTTCCCCCTCTCGGCTCCGAAACGGTTTTATTGGAAGACTTCGCCGAAAATGAATCTGCCGAGGCGCCGTCAAAACTATTGACTGCATTAAAGCTCTCTAAACGCAGCGGCCTCTCCCGCACCGAAATCGAGTCTTCTCTCATGCGCTTCGGGTCGGATATCTTAGCGAATACTTTGGGTCTGGACCCCGCCGAATATCGCCTCATCTGTATTCCATATGATGTGTATGTCCGTGCCGGCCGCGATGGGCGCTTCGGAAAATGGCACCATTGGACTCATTTCGATGGTTATCAGGTCATGGCCGGGAACCGGCTGCGCGCTCTGGTCGGCGGGGACGGACGGTTTGGCGGGCTTTACGATCTGGTGAGCATCAGCCCCAGCGATGCCCGCGACGGTGTCTACGCACGCTTCGCGGTCGTGCGGCGCGCGCGCATGACCTTGCGCTGGCGCTGACAAAGCGATGAGGGGACAAGAATAGTCACTGACCAGTAATCAGTGAGCGGTGAACAGGTTTTTATTTTTTCAGTGTTCGGTTTTCGGGTGTCGCAACCGATCGGAATAATGGAGACTAGTATCTTGGGAGACTCGATTTTTCCATCATTCCATCTTTCTTTCCATGGTTCTCATAGGGACTCACGGAACTGCATCGTGATCTCCGTCTCGGTTGTGAAAAAACGACCTCCGCAAATGCGCTATAAATGACGATCTCCTCGCGGGTGGACTCACACTACCCCCTCCGCCAAGTCTTTTTCTAACCCATAGATGGAGAGTACGTGAGCTTTCGGTAAGTTCACGTAAGTCTTAGATGGGTTGTTGAGCGCGTAAATCGCGCTGCCGTGGCGAACTTAATTAACCATCAATCCTGACCACTGGTGAAACTTGAAGCTGTAGCGGAACTCGATCCCTCACTTGGCGGGTACGGCTAAACTGGACACGGTGCGCTGCACACGACACGCTCGTCACGCCGTACTAAAGTCCAACAGAGGCTCTACAGCACGCTATTCTTCCGAGCCGCAAAAAGACCGTGGTAGGCGTGATAGCCGCCGCCGTAGAGAAAATTGGGCTTGGAATTTGTTTTTGATTTCGATATTTGGTTTTCGGATTTGTTTCTTTGGCGTCCCCTCGACCATGCTAGGACATGCTTGGCGCGAGAATAGGATTCTTTTGAGAAACGAGGCTGGCTTCGAGACGCATCTATGGTTTGTCGGCGATCCCCACCTTCCCGGTCATGAAAAGCGGGGGCGGCGCTTAATGACTGCGCTACACAAGCGACGAGTACGAAGCGCGTCGACATATTCCACTTCGATAAAGAGCTTAGAAGCGCTTGGTACCTCGGATGCATCCAGGAAGACACAAAATTGAAAGGGGCAAGTGATGAACACCGCGATTGTCAATGTTGCTGAGCAAAAACGCTTGAACGAAGCGCGCGAGGCGCAAATCCCGTGGAAGAAATGGGGCCCATACCTCAGCGAGAGGCAGTGGGGCACGGTCCGCGAAGACTATAGCGAGAACGGCGATGCGTGGAACTATTTCTCCCATGACCAGGCCCGCTCGCGGGCCTATCGATGGGGCGAAGACGGGCTCGGCGGCATCTGCGATGACAAACAACGACTTTGTTTTGCCCTGGCATTGTGGAACGAGCGGGACCCGATTCTCAAAGAGCGACTGTTTGGGCTCACCAACAGCGAGGGGAACCACGGTGAGGACGTCAAGGAGTACTACTTCTACATCGACAGCACACCCACCCACTCGTATATGAAATACCTCTACAAGTATCCGCAACGAGCGTATCCCTACAGTGACCTTGTCGAAACGAACCGGAAGCGCTCGCGGCAGGAATTCGAGTATGAGCTGCTCGATACAAGCGTATTCGATGACGATCGGTATTTCGATGTTTTTGTCGAGTATGCGAAGGAGAGCCTCGAGTATGCGAAGGAGAGCCCGGAAGACATCCTTGTTCGTATTACAGTGCACAATCGGGGACCTGAAGCGGCCCGCCTTCATGTCTTGCCGACGCTCTGGTTCCGCAACACCTGGTCGTGGGGCCGGGACCCGTCTAAGCCGACCTTGCGCGAGACCGGCCAGGTCAAATCGAAGCATCGCATTCGGAACTTGGCGACTACTGGCTGCATTGCGATGGGACGGCCGAATTGTTGTTCACGGAAAATGAAAGTAATGCCCAGCGACTCTGGCGCCAACCCAATGCTTCTCCCTACGTCAAGGATGCGTTTCACGCTTACATCATCTCGGGACGCCGGGAGGCGGTAAATCCTGCCAAGGTGGGGACCAAGGCGGCCGCCCACTATGTCCTCGAAATAGCCGGGGGTGGAAGCAAGACCGTCTGGCTGCGCCTGGCAGCTGCCAAGGTGAAGGATGCCTTTCGCGGCTTCGAGGAAATATTTCAAAGCCGGATCGCCGACGCTGACGAGTTCTATAATCGGATCACTCCGCAATCACTGGATGAAGATCAACGTCGGGTGCACCGCCAGGCGCTGGCGGGAATGCTATGGAGCAAGCAATATTATTACTTCGATCTGGAAGAGTGGCTGATGGAGCACAAGAGTCATCCGCTGCTCGATACCTCCCAGCACGGCGTACGCAACGCGGAATGGTTTCACATGCTCAACAGCGATGTAATCTCCATGCCGGACAAATGGGAATACCCGTGGTACGCGGCGTGGGACCTGGCTTTTCATACGATATCCCTATCGTTGGTGGATTTCGATTTCGCCAAGGAGCAGTTGCTGTTGATGCTGCGCAATCTCTATTTCCACCCCAACGGACAGATCCCTGCCTACGAGTGGAACTTCAGCGATGTGAATCCGCCGGTGCACGCTTGGGCCACACTCTACCTCTACAAAGTGGAGCGGACCCTCGGCCGGGCGGACCTGCGTTTCCTGGAGCGATCGTTTCAGGGGCTGATGCTGAACTTCAACTGGTGGGTTAACCGCAAAGACCCCGCTGGACGTAACGTTTTCGCTGGAGGGTTTCTGGGTTTGGACAACATTGGCGTATTCGACCGCAGCGCGCAGCTTCCCACGGGCGGCTCTCTGGAGCAGGCGGACGGAACTGCCTGGATGCCGTTCTACTGCCAGAATATGCTGGAGATAGCCCTCGTTCTGTGCGAATACGACGCGATGTACGAAGAGGTCGCCTTCAGGTTCGTCCAGCATTTCATGTGGATCGCCTATGCGATGGACCGTCGCGGCGAGCATTGCGACGAGATGTGGGATGAACAAGACGGATTCTTCTACGATCTGCTACGCCTGCCTGATGGCCAGGCGATGCGCTTGAAGGTGCGGTCGTTGGTCGGGTTACTGCCGCTCTGCGCATCCACGGTGTTCGAGGCTAATGCGCCGGACCGTTACCCAAAGTTAATGGAAATGATTGCCCTGTTCCGCAAACGCCATCCCGAGTTGATTTCCCACGTAGCCCCGACCAGTGAAGGTTTCATCGGCTACAAAGGACGGCGTCTTTTGTCGATTCTCAACAAGCGGAAGCTGGAGCGTGTGCTTGCCTATTTGCTGGATGAGAACGAGTTTCTCGGACGGCATGGAATTCGCTCTCTCTCACGGTATCACCTCGAACATCCGTTTGTGTTTCACGTCGACGGCCGAGAATACAAGGTCCAGTACTTGCCTGGCGAATCGAATACTGGAATGTTCGGCGGGAACTCGAACTGGCGCGGTCCCGTCTGGATGCCGGTCAATGTGCTCCTGATCCGGGCGCTGTTGAACCTCTACGCCTTCTACGGTGATGACTTCAAGGTTCAATGTCCAACCGGTTCGGGGAGATACATGACACTGTTCGAAGTGGCCCAGGAAATCTCCCGCCGGTTGGCGAGTATTTTCCTACGCGATGGAAATAACCGGCGGCCGGTCTACGGCGGCACACGCAAGTTTCAGGAGGATCCGCACTGGCGCGATCTGATCCTTTTCTACGAATACTTCCACGGTGATAACGGCGCCGGGCTCGGCGCCAGCCACCAGACCGGCTGGACCGGTTTGATCGCTCGCCTTCTCGACTTGTTCGGGCGTGTCGAAGCCAAAGACTTGGAGATGGAACACGAACAAGTCGTCGACCGGCTGGTGAGGGAGCAGGTGGGTGGGGAAAAGGCGAGCCAGTGACTCATTATCGGGTTCCTTCTCAAAGACCATGACAACCGCCAGTCATCGCACTTCAGCGGATTGACACCCGCGTACGGGTTCCCGCAGTGTCCGCGGGCCCGGCGGGCGGCCGTGCTGGATGACATTTCGGGTTAAACGGCCATTGCCATTGGACTAAAGTCCAATATACAGGCTTGCCGGCTCCTTGATAGAGCGCAAATCATCTATCCGCGGAACGAGGATATTAGGGGAGCCAGCTAGACCATGATCTTGTACAGATGCTTCAATTTCGGGTTGATTGTGTTGGTGCTCGTCACCTTTCGCCTCGAATGATGTCGCCGCGAGCCCCAAGGAGCAACTGCAAGGCACTATCGATCGCGTCATCGAAGTTCTCCAAACCATTCGAAGCCCACAGGACATTGACAAAAACAGGAACGCGCTGCGCCAAATACTTCTCACTCGCTTTGATTTTGCGGCAATGGCGCAGCAGTCGCTGGGGAATCGCTGGAGCGAGTTAAACGCCAAGGAAGCAGAATTTGTATCGGCGTTCACCGATTTTGTTGAAAACGGGTATATGAGCACACTCGGCTCTTATCGAGGCGAAAAAGTAGTTTACGACCGCGACTGGGTAGATGGAGAAGCTGCTGAAGTGGACACGCGGGTTGTTGGCGGCGAAGGCGCTCCGATAAAGATCGGATACAAGCTCCATCTCACAGGTGGACAGTGGATGGTCTACGATGCGGTTATCGATGACGTCAGCGCCGTTGGAAATTATCGGTCTCAGTTCGCGAGAATTCTTAGGATGGCCTCGTTGGAGCAACTCATTCAAGTCTTGCGAGCGAAGGCGTCCGGCCGTTAAGTGATGTCCAAAACACAATGACACACCGCACCCGGCTTCCCCGCCGTGGATTTCTGAGGAAGGAAACCGCAAGCCCCGCACGCGGCCCCGATTCACCGCTCTAAGCTATTAAGGAGGAAGAGCCCATGAGAAAGATATTTTTAGCGGTCGTGCTGAGCTTGTTTGCGCAGGCGGCTTCGGCGTTTACGATCGTCACCGGGCCACAAGAGGGCACCTATTTTCAGATCGCCCAGGATATCAAGAGTCTGGCGGCGAAGGACGGCGTGGAGCTTCAAGTCGCGTCAACCAAGGGCTCCCTTGAAAACATTCAGCTTCTGGGCGCGGGCAAAGTGGATCTGGCGATCGTTCAACTGGATGCTCTGCGGTTTGTATCCGAGATACTCAAACAACAGAAGGGCCTGGATCTTTTTGACAGCATCAAAGTGATTTTGAACCTTTACCCTGAAGAAATACACGTTCTCAGCAACAAAAACGACGTCCAAACCTTCTATCAACTCGAAGGAAAGCGCCTATCAGCGGGGACCGAGGGAGGCGGGACCGCGATTACCGCCGCGGTGTTATTGGCTATGTATGATATCAAGGCGACGGTTTCTTTCGATACCTTTGATGATGCCATGAAAAAGATGGAGAAAGGCCAACTCGATGCCGTGATGTTCGTAGGAGGGGCGCCGGTCCCCTTTATCGGTAAATTGGACAGCAAGGTTCACTTTCTCCGCCTCCCTGCAAATCCGGCACTCGAGCAAATCTATGTCCGAACGAGCCTGGGGAAATCTCAATACAGTTGGGCCGCAACCGACACCGAAACTTATGCCGTGCCGGCGTCGATTATGGGAGTGGACAAGAAAGATGAAAACTACCCCGGGCAAATGCAAAAGCTGGTTCTGGCGATCTTGAACTCGGCCGACTATCTTAGGGCCAACGGTCATCCCAAATGGAAGAGCTCCATCATCCAAACCTATTTTCTCTATCGCGGTTATGAGCCGGCCAATCAGGTGATTCAGACATTTAATTTTCTCGATAGCCGGGGTTACAAAATAACCAAGAAGTAAAAGCGCATGGGTTTTGTAGCAAAGCGCACACCGTGACCACTCCCCGCTACCCTTCTCTCTATCAAATCAACACCCGCGTCTGGCTGACCGAATTGTCTGGCACTCTGGGCAAGCGCGCCACGCTGGACGATATCCCGGACGTCGAATTGGACCGGCTGGCGCAAATGGGCTTTGACTGGATCTGGTTCTTGAGCGCGTGGCAGACCGGCCCGGCGGCGCAGAAAATATCGCGCGCCAATCCGGAATGGCGCAAAGACTTCGAAGCGACCTTGTCGGATTTGCGCGAAGAAGACATCGCGGGCTCAGGGTTCGCCATCCAAGACTACACCGTCCATCGATGTCTCGGCGGCACCGCGGCGCTAGCGCGTTTGCGGCAGCGGCTGAACCAACGCGGACTCAGACTGATGCTCGACTTTGTGCCGAATCATCTGGCGCCGGATCATCCGTGGGTCGAGGAGCACTCGGACTATTTTGTCCATGGCAATGAGACGGATTTGGCGCGCGCGCCGCAGAACTACTGCCGGGCGCAAGGCAAAAACGGGCCGCTGGTGCTCGCGTACGGCCGCGATCCGTACTTCGACGGCTGGCCCGACACACTGCAGCTCAACTACGGCAACCCGGACTTGCAGGAAGCGATGATCGGCGAGCTGGAGTTAATTGCCGGCCAATGCGACGGCGTTCGCTGCGACATGGCCATGCTCGTCCTGCCGAACGTGTTTGAGCGGACCTGGGGTATCCGCGCCGAACCGTTCTGGCCGAAGGCGATCGAGTCAGTCCAACGAAAGCATCAGAATTTCCAGTTCATGGCCGAGGTCTACTGGGACCTCGAATGGACGATGCTGCAGCAAGGATTCGATTACGCGTACGACAAGCGGCTGTACGACCGGTTGCGCGAGCAACACGCTCGACCCGTGCGCGAGCATTTTCACGCCGGACTGGATTACCAGAATAAGCTAGCCCGCTTTTTGGAAAACCACGACGAGCCGCGGGCCGCAGCGACATTCTCGCTGGAGGTGCACGAGGCCGCGGCAGTGATTACTTTTCTCTCGCCGGGCCTGCGGTTCTTGCACCAGGGTCAGTTCGAAGGTCGAACGAAACGCATCTCGCCTCATCTAGTGCGCGGGCCGGAAGAGCCAGTCACGCAAAGCTCAAGCAGTTTTACGATCGGTTGCTTTCGGTGCTGCGCAGTCCGGCCGTGCGCGGCGGCGACTGGCAATTGCTCGAATGCGTTCCCGCCTGGGAAGGCAATTGGACCTGGGATTGTTTCCTGGCCTTTGCTTGGCAAGGCCCAGATGAAGTGCGACTGCTCGTGACAGTGAATTATGCGCCAAACCAGAGCCAGTGCTACGTCCGCCTTCCTTTCTCCAACCTTCGCAACCAACAATGGTGGTTGGAGGATTTGCTGAGCGACGCCCGATACGATCGAGACGGCAACGACCTCGCATCGAGCGGACTGTACCTAGATTTGGCTCCTTGGTGTCACCACGTGTTCAGGCTGCAGAGACTCCTGATACCTTCGGTCGAAGTGACGAGTTGTTTACGGAGCGCAAAAATTTCCTGAGATTACGCACGCGCGTGCTCCCATAAGGACGACAGCGATGAAGAGGAATTACCGTGGCTGCTCCAACACCTGATGAAATCGCCAAGCAATTTACCGCGCATTACCAACCGATCGTCGATTTGAACACCGGTGGCATTGCGGGCTTTGAAGCGCTCGCGCGAGTCGTTGAGTCCGATGGTTCCATCGCCACCCCCGGCGCCGTCATCGAAAAAATTGAGCAGCGACCCGACACTCTCAAAGCGCTGATCCGGGCCATTCTGGCGTCCATTCGTCGTGATATGGTGCCGCTGTTTCAGCGGCATCAGCATTTTTATGTCAGCGTCAATATTCCACCTGTGATATTGGGCAGCGGCCAGGTTTTGCCGATCATCGAGGAACTCGAACTAACGCCCTTTGCAAGCAGGTTTGTCTGTGAGGTGACGGAGCGGCAGGCCTTGACTTCCGTCGGACGTGCGGCGTTGGAGCGCGCACAGCAATCGGGAATGAGCGTCGCGATCGATGATTTTGGAACCGGACACAGCGGGTTGATGCAAATCGTGGGTCTCGATTTTGATATTCTCAAAATTGATCATTCTTTAATCGATACGATCCTCACCAACCAAACCGCGGCTAGAATGCTGCGCGGCATTGTCGCGCTAGCCGCCGCGCTGCGTCTGCGCACCGTGGCTGAAGGAGTGGAAACCTGGGAAGAAGCCTTTTTTCTTCGTGCGGCTGGTGTCGATTGCGGTCAAGGTTGGTTCTGGAGTAGAGCGGTGTCCTCGCTAGAAGCTTCCCGGATGCTGGAAGAGGGTTATTCTTTCGCGCTGGATCATAGGTCCGGGTCAAAAAAATCTTGAAAGGATTTTCACCGTGAGCCAAGCATCACAGACAGTTTCATTTGTTAGGTCGATTTTCCATCCCTCGGATTTCTCCAAGGCGAGTGAGCTGGCATTTGCTCATGCGCTTGCCATCGCGCTGATTCGGAAAACCGAGTTAGTCATCATGCACGCGGGCCGCGGTTATCTGGATGATTGGGCTCAGTTCCCGCCGGTCCGAAAGACTCTTGAGGGTTGGAATGTGCTCGCCCCAGGGAGCCCGCGGTCCGCGGTATTCGAAAAGCTGTCGGTGCGCGTAGCAAAAGTTAGCGCGCGAGGCAATCCCGTGCAGGCGAGCCTCGAGCATATAGAGAAACAGGAACCGGACTTAGTCGTGCTCGCTACACGTGGACGCCATGGCTTGCCTCTCTGGCTCAAACCATCGGTAGCTCAGACGATCGCCCGCCGGACCAGTGCGATGACACTGTTTGTGCCACGTGGTTGCCGCGGCATTGTTTCAATTGACGGAGTCATTCAATTGCGTCGCATCCTGTTGCCGATTGATGACCAGCCTGATGCGCGGGAGGCGATGATTCGCACCGTCCGCGCCGCCGAGGCTTTCGGCGACGCCGCCGTAGAGATTGTGATTCTTCACGTGGATGGCGGCAAGCTCCCGCAACTCAATCGCCCTCAAAGCCAGGCTTGCGTGTGGAAAGAACTCCGCCGCGAGGGCGATGTCGTAAAGGCAATCCTCGATGCTGCTCAGGAAGCGGATCTGATCGTAATGGCGACCGAGGGTCGGCAAGGATTCCTTGACGCGATACGCGGCAGCGTGACCGAGCAAGTGGTCCGCGGCGCGCCCTGTCCAGTCCTTGCCGTACCCGCCCGATGAGAGATCGAATTACGCCGCAGGTTTTGAGTTCCTGTGTTCAGCATTCCATGTTAGGTCCACCTGGCACGCTAGAGTGGACGTATGGATTTCGTCTCGTCCAATTATTCCACGTCGATGCCGTTGTTTGAGGCCCTCGGTCTCCCGTCCCGCTTTTGATATTGCCCTAAAGTCCAATAGACAGTCCTTCAGCGCGCCAGTATCCTGCCGCGCGCAAAAGCATCTATGAAACTGTCAAGGATGGGTTGGAGGAGGTAGGCGTCGCTGATTCGCGGTTGCGGCCCTGTGCTCCAGTGCGAAGCAAATTTAGTGACGTCTGCTGCGACCGTCGGATATGGATAGCGAGTCAAAGGCCTGTACGTCGTTTTCTGGCGTCAACGTGGAATAGCAACAGGTTCGAGAACCGAAAGACTTCTCGCTGGTTCTCGGCGGGCTGCTTCTCCAGGTTCTGCGTCGGTCGGCATTATCCGACGAGGCGTGGGAGCTGGTGTGCCGGCGCGATTATTATCTCGCTGCTTGCTGGCCGCTGCTGGTGCTTTTGGCTCGGGAAAGATAGGCGCAAGGCTGAAGGGAAATATTGTAAAAATTCAAAATCGCTTGTTGCAAAAGTTTGACGGGCGATTTCGCACGCGCCACAGCGTGCTGACGCCAGACGGATAGCCTCGAAGGAGATAGCATCATGGACCAATCTGTTTCAATGAGGGTTCTGTTTCTCGGCACAATTGTCTGGATGCTGGCGGAGTGGACGCCGTACTCCGCCGCGGCGGCAAACGCTGCACCGGAGAGGGTCTCATCGACCAACCCCTCCGACATCGATGAGGCGGCCGCTAGGCGGGCGGCGGTCACGCTCGATGGCGAGGTGCTTTTTCAAGTGCCCGGTTTCCCGACGTACCCGGCCGCAGAGCGCGCACAAGCAATTAGACAGAGAATCCAGGCGATTGCGGCCGATCGATCCATCGCCATCGATTCGCTGCGCGTAATCGACATGGAAGACAGAACCAGAATCATGGCCGGCGACCGCATCGTGGTAGTCTTTATTGATCTCGATGCCGCTGAAGCGGGAGTCTCCAGACAGATTCTGGCCGAACGGGCGCGCACTAAAATCGCAGCGTCGATCGTTGCCTACCGGCATGACCGCAGCCCGCGTGTGCTACTGATCAAGACGCTATATGTACTCGGCGCCACCGCTCTATTGGCACTCATGCTGTTCGTAGTTCGAGGCGCATTCCGCAGGCTGGATGGGCTCGCCGAGCGACGACTGAAGTCCCGGATCGAGGCGTTTGAAACCCAGTCGTACCAGATCGTTCAGGCGCGGCAACTGAGAAAAGCGCTGAATGGAATTCTCAAAGGGCTGTATCTGTCCGCGCTCTTGGCCCTGGGCTATCTGTATCTAAACTTTGTGCTTGACCTTTATCCGTGGACGCGGCCGCTTGCGGCCCGCCTATTGGCGATACTTTTCGACCCGCTGCAGGCCATGGGCCTGGGAGTGATCGAGAGCCTGCCGGGTATCGCGTTTGTCGCGGTCGTGGCGATCGTCACGCGCTATGTCCTGAGACTGATGCGGCTGTACTTCGAGAGCATCGATCGCGGCGCCGTCACGCTTGTCCGCTTTGACCGTGAATGGGCCTTGCCGACGTACAGGATCGCGCGGCTGCTCGCCATCGCTTTTGCGGTGGTGGTAGCCTATCCCTATATCCCCGGTTCGAGCTCGGAAGCGTTCAAGGGCGTCTCGATCTTTCTCGGCGTGGTCTTTTCGTTGGGGTCCTCTTCGGTCATCGCCAACCTGATAGCGGGCTATGCCATGATTTACCGGCGGGCCTTCAAGGTGGGCGACCGCATCAGTATCGACAATGTCACCGGTGACGTGGTTGAAAGGCGGCTCATGGTGACGCACGTGCGCACGATCAAAAACGAGGAGATTGTCGTGCCGAATTCAACGATTATTAACAGCAATATCATCAATTACAGCACGCTGGCTCACACCCGCGGGCTGATTCTTCACACGACCGTCGGCATCGGTTACGAAACCCCCTGGCGGCAGGTCGAGGCGATGCTATGGCTCGCCGCCGAGCGCACTTCCGGACTGCTCAAGGAGCCCGCGCCATTTATCCAGTCGCTGGGGGACTTTGCGGTGACTTACGAGCTCAACGCCTATTGCGACGACCCGCAGAGGATGGCGTCGCTTTATACCGCTATGCACCAGAATATCCTGGATGTTTTTAACGAGCACGGCGTGCAGATCATGACACCGGCTTATGAATGCGATCCGGAAAAGCCCAAGGTAGTTCCAAAGGACCAATGGTACCAAGCGCCGGCGACACCCGCCGACGCATCGGCGCGTGACGGCGAAAAACCATGAGCGCTATCCCAGGATTCAAGTAGTGGAAACTCGGTCTTCACTTGAGCAGCATCTCTGGCTCTTCTCGCGCCGCGCAGATTTTTGGTTCGCCTGCGGTGGAGCTTCAGTCGGAGTGCTGGCCGCGACCTTGCTCGTATTCCTGCACGGCGACCGTGAACTCGACGCGGTGGACTTAGTGTTATCCGAGTTCCACCTCGGAGCAACCTACGATGCTGTTTTGCGGCGGCGGCTCTGGCGTAACCGCCAGGTCGATGTGGTGTGGATCCCTCTGGTCATCCTGGCGTTGACCTACGCCTTGTCGATGAGCGGCCAAACGATTTTGCTCACATCGATCGCCATGTACGCAGCCGTCTGGCACAGAGGGCGACAGAGTCTCGGGGTGGCCCGCTTTTATCAGCGTGGGGTGGGTGGGCCGGTGTCGCGGGCGCACGATTTCTTGTTCCGCGGAGCCATCTATCTGCCGATGCTGGCGTCTTTGCTCGCTTACACTTATCTGGCGCCGACCGAATATGATGGCGAACCCTATATCGCCCTGAGCATCGGCGCAGAAATGACTTCTACCGTGGGCATTGCCGCGGCGCTCTGGGTGATTGCTTATCTTGCCTGGACGCTACGGCACAACTCTGGCGTGCGGCTGATCGATACGAGACAACATGTGCGGAGGGAAGTTCATCCAGGCGAGTGGTGGGTGGTTCTTGCCCATGCCGTTGCCTTTGGCAGCGGTTACTTGCTCGGCGCATCGAATGCTTCGTTTTTGTTCGTTCTCGCCGTGCACCATGAAGTGCAATATCTCTATTTCACCTACGCTCTGGCCCGGCGTTCAGGAAATCTCCACGGAATGGAAAAACCTGGTCTGGACTTTGTAACCGAAGAGAATGATTCCAAAGCCTCAGGCAACGCTGGCCGCGTGCGACGAAGTGAGGTAGGGTTCGCTGCTTCATTCGTCCAGTGGCCGGTTATCGCTTTCATAGGAGCAATGGTCGGTGGTTGGTTCGCAATTCCATGGCTGGCGCCGCTAGGTGTCGGCGGCCTCTTTTGTCATTACTGGCTCGATGGGCGCATCTGGAACCGACGGTCGTTTCAGAACTGAGATGAAAACGATCATCCACGCGGCGGTCTGCCAACTGAAAACGTTTCGCCCAGAGTTGACGGCATAATTTGGTCCCCGAGGAGAGACAGATGCAGTGGAAAATATTGTCACTTTTGATTTTACTTTCGCTCGGGCTGAGCAGCTGCGCGAGCATCGGTCCGGGCACGATCGCGAGAGATCGATTTGATTATATCGCGGCAATCTCCGACTCATGGAAATCTCAGATGTTGCTCAATCTGGTCAAGATTCGGTACGGCGATGCGCCGGTGTTTCTCGATGTCGCTTCAGTGATTAATCAGTATGCAGTCGAAGGATCGATCGGATATTCAGGCAATTGGACTGAGAATAATCAACTCCCTTGGCCTTATAATGCGCTGCACAGCTGGGCAAGTTTGGGCAAATATACGGATCGGCCCACGATTACTTACTCGCCTCTAAGCGGCGAGAGGTTTGCGCGTAATTTGATGACGCCAATTCCACCGGCTGCGATTTTGAATCTGCTCCAGGCTGGCTATCCTGTCGATGTAGTGTTGCGGCTTTGCGTGCATAGCATCAATGGCATATCCAGCCGTTACGGTGGATCAGCGCGAATGCGCGAGGCCGACCCCGAATTTTATCCGTTGGTGGAAAGATTACGCAATATTCAGCTCTCCGGGGATTTCGGCATGCGGGTGCAGAAAACTGGCGAGCGGACTGCGACCTTGATCGTGTTTAGTAAGCAGCCCACACCAGGCCTAGAGGCGGATCGCGCCGAAGTGCGTAGGTTGTTGGGTCTCGATCCTCAGGCGGCGGAATTCAGCGTGGTTTACGGTTCAGTGGCCGCCAATGACAAAGAAATCGCCATCCTCACCCGATCCATGCTCGAAATCCTCATCGATCTGTCATCTTACATAGATGTTCCAGCCGTCAACATCACGGAACGGCGGACATATCCGACACCAGCGCTGGAAGTCGTTCGTGGCACCCCGGTGGCGCCGCTTATAAGAATTGCTAGCTCTCCTCAAAGCCCGGGCGATGCGTTTGTCGCCGTGTCATATCGTCAAGAATGGTATTGGATCGATGATAAAGACTTTGCTTCCAAACGACTTTTCTCTTTTATTATGTTTCTCTTCACCCTCACCGAGACCGAAGGCAGGCAAGGTGCCCCGGTTATAACGATTCCTGCCGGGTAAACAATCACATTCGCTTGAGCACCCATGGGAACCATGCGGGGCAAAATGCTTGTTGCCGTCGGGTTAATCGAACTCGTCCGGCTGCGCCTTGTAGCGGCGTCGAAGGCGTTCGACATCCGTTGGGCCAGTGGATAGAAACAGATCTGGGAGGTTTTGGCCATGGCTGAAATTCAACGCGACATCACGCGCATCGTGCTCGCAGTTCTCTTCATCGTTGCCCTGATCGGCTCTTCGATCTGGATATTGCGGCCATTTCTCGGAGCAATTGTGTGGGCTGCGACGATCGTAGTAGCCACCTGGTCTCTGATGATTGGCTTGCAAACGTGGCTCTGGGGTAAGCGGGCACTGGCGGTCACGGTGATGACGCTCTTTCTCTTGTGTATTCTGGTCTTGCCGCTGACTTTTGCGATCGGCGCGATCGTCTCGAACGTCGATGAGATCGTCGCATGGGTAAAATCGCTAGGCTCCTTCAGAACACCCTCTGCCCCTCAGTGGGTTGCCGATCTGCCATTCATCGGCACGAAAGCGGTAGAGTTATGGGAACGCGTCGCGGCTGCGGGAATAAATGAAGTCGCCATGAGGGCGGCGCCCTACGCCGGGATCTTTATCGGATGGTTTGTCGCCCAGGTGGGCAATATCGGCGTGTTGTTAGCGCAGTTTTTGTTGACGGTTATGATTGCCGCCGTTATGTACGCCAACGGCGAGCTTGCGACACAGCGACTGGTCCGCTTCGGCCGGCGTCTGGCAGGCTCAGGCGGGGAAAACGCAGTCCATCTCGCCGGCCAAACCATCCGCGGTGTTGCCCTCGGCGTCGTGGTGACCGCGCTTGCCCAAACGATTTTTGCTGGTCTCGGCTTGGTAATTGCCGGCGTGCCTTTCGCCGGGGTACTCACAGCAGCGATGCTCCTTTCGTCCATTGCGCAGATCGGGGTTATCCCGGTGCTTGGATGTGCGGTTGCGTGGCTTTACTGGACCGGCGACTCGACGTGGGGAACATTCCTGCTCGTCTGGACGATTCTGGCGGGAACCATGGATAATTTTCTGCGGCCGATCCTGATCAAAAGGGGCGCAGACCTGCCGCTGCTCCTTATCTTCGCCGGCGTAATTGGCGGTCTGCTCGCCTTCGGACTTATCGGTATCTTCGTCGGCCCGGTGGTGCTGGCTGTAGCCGACACGCTGCTCACCGCATGGATCGATAGGGGTGCGATAGACGACGAAACGATCGAACAGCGGAAGCTGGCAGGAGGATAGTCGATCAAGCTGCCGACCCGCTGCACCAAGTGACATGCTTTAAACGTCGAGTCGTGACGAGATCGCGCGCCCGTTTGAATTTGGAGCTTTAATTTTGTTCCTATTGGACCAAAGTCCAATATACGGCGCGGCCGGTGTTCTGCTATCAAACTTGCGGGGGTCTAGTAGGGCTCAAGGTACTTTTGGTTGATACTTCGGGTTTCGATCGTCGGCCCTGGCGCCGGGATCTGTAGGGACTCTATAGCCGATGGAGGCTGGAGGCGAAGTCATGTCCCAGTCGAACGTCCGCAATTACGAGGAGGAGCTATGCTAAGGCGAAATTTTTTGCGCTTCGTGGCGGTGGGCTTGGTAAGCACTCTTACCGGCTTCAGTCACCTCAGTCTAGCACAGACTAAACCGGTGGGCGGTGACAAACCGGCGAGCAATTTGGAGATCATCCATGAGAAGCTCAAAGCGGATAAAAAATTGATCGTTGCGAAGTATATGGCATTAACGGAATCGGAGGCGAAAAAATTCTGGCCAGTCTACGAGGAATATCAGAATGATCTCAAGAAGAATAATGACCAACTCCTTCGCATACTCGAGAGCTACGCCGCGGATTACAAAAACAAGTCGCTGACCGATGAAAAGGCGAAGAAGTTACTTGACGAGTGGATTGCTTTTGAGCAGGCCGAGGGCAAGCGTCGGAGCGCTTTCGCTCCCAAGGTGCTGGAAGCATTGCCGCCAAAGAAAGCAGCGCGTTACCTGCAAATAGAAAACGAGTACCGAATTCTGTTGCGCTACGATCTCGCGGCCACGGTACCGTTGGTGCAGTAGCGGCGAGAGGACGAGGGTTAGAGGCGAAAAAGTTATCAGTAAACAGTGATCAGTGAAAGAAGGTTTCAGGTTTCAGTGTTACGGCTTCAGACTCGGAAGATTGTCTGATACCCGACGCCTGAAACTATAAGGAGAAACGCGATGATAATTCATTTCGTGAAAAAAAGTATGAACATTGTGATCTCAGTAATCATGGTCGGTTTCATTGTCTTTATTCCGACCCGTTCGTTGGCGGCGAGCGCCGGCGCCATCGATCGCGACGCTAAAGCGTCTCTGGATAAACTTTACAAACATACACCAGGCGCCAAAGCTCTGGCCGACAAGGCTGTGGGAGTGCTGGTTTTTCCCAGCATCATCAAGGGAGGATTTATCATTGCCGGTCAATTCGGTGACGGAGCTTTACGCAAGGGCGGTAAGACCGTCGCGTACTACCGATCATTGGCTGCGTCTTACGGTTTTCAAGCTGGTGCCCAGGCGTTTGGCTACGTGCTGTTTTTCATGGACGATGATTCGCTCCGATATCTCGACAACAGCGCTGGCTTTGAGTTGGGGACCGGACCGAGCTTGGTAGTGCTGGATGCGGGCTTCGGCAAAAATCTGTCTACGACGACGCTGCAGAAGGGCGTCTATGCCTTTATCTTCGATCAGAAGGGGCTGATGGGCGGTGTCGGTATTCAAGGAACCAAGATCACGAAAATTAATCCTAATCCGTAGGGACGGTGTTGGAAAAGTCTTCAGGTAGTCGGTGAAACAACAAAGCATCAGGTTTCAGTGTTCAGGTTTCAGGACCAGGGAACTTTTTCCTGACACCCGACACCTGAAACCTGAAGGAGAAAGACAATGAGACTCAAGTTCATGAAAAAGACTCTTGGCGCAGGGTTGGCGATAATGTTGTTTGGCTTCGCGCCTAATTCAGTGGCGCAGGATAAGCCCGCCGACAACATGCAAATTTTGCGCGATAAGATCAAGGCCGATAAGAAATTGGTGGTGGCGACCAACATGGAACTGACCGAGTTGGAGGCAAAAGACTTTTGGCCGATCTATGAGCAGTACCAAAAAGATCTGGCCAAGATTAATCAACGCGTTGCTAACTTACTGGAAAGCTATGCGGACGATTTTCGGGGCAAATCGCTTACCGACGATAAGGCGAAGAAGCTGATCAACGAGGCAACGGCGATCGACCAGGCGGAGGCCAATCTCAAGAGCACCTACGCGCCGAAGCTCAGCAAAGTACTGCCGGTGAGAAAAGTCGTGCGTTATTTGCAAATCGAAAATAAAATCCGAGCCGTCGTAAAGTATGACATCGCATCGGGCGTGCCGTTGGTGAGATAGTGATTAGTTACCAGTGATCAGTGATAGGCGTGGCGACAAGCGGGGTTTCGGGTGTCGGGGAAATTTGAGGACTCGATGGGCGGATGCTCGGTGAGGAGATTTCGATGCACAAGATGAAGATTGTGCTTGGTATGTTGATAATGTCGCTGCTGTTGGCGAGCGCTGCCACCGGCCAGCAGCTGGACGGTACTCTCAAAAAAATCAAGGAGTCGAGCACGTTCACGCTTGGCCATCTCACGTCCGCGCCGCCGTTCTCTTTCCCCGGTCCAGACAGACGACCAGTAGGTTATTCCATCGATCTCTGCACGCACATTGCCAGCAAAATCCAGCAGCAGCTCGGCATCAACCTCAAGCTGAATTGGGTGCCGGTCACGACCGAGAACCGCCTTGAGATGGTGGCTTCGGGGAAGGTGGATATCGAATGCGGCACGTCGACCGCGAGTCTCTCGCGCCAGGAGCGGGTGGATTTTAGTCTGATGACTTTCGTCGATGGCGGAGGCCTGCTCACCAAAAAGGATTTCAATCTTCGGGCCACGGCCGATCTGACTGACAAGCGTATTGCGATCATCCCCGGGACTACCACTGAGACCGCATTGAGCAAATTTCTCAAGGAAGAATTCGTCGCGGTTCAGCTCGTCCGAGTCAAGAACCATGTCGAGGGACTTGCGGCGATCGAAAAGGGTTCCGCAGACGCATTTGCCTCAGACCGCGGCATCCTCATCGGTCTTGCGGTGACATCGAAAGATCCGAGCGTCTTCGCGCTTCCCGGCATTTTGTTCTCTTATGAGCCTTATGGCTTCATGGTACGCCGCAACGACGCAGCATTCCGGCTTGCAGTTAACCGTGCGTTGGCCGGCCTATACCGTTCGGGCGACATTGCGCCCATCTACGAGCGTTGGTTTGGTGGGTTTGGCAAACCCAGTCCGGCGATTCAGGCCATGTACCTTCTCAACGGGCTGCCCGAATAATTCGGTAGATGTGCGCTCGGTAGCGGAAACACGGATCGATGACTACAATACCGTTCCTCGAAGATTTTAAGATTTCAACATTTCACCCGACCACCGACGAGACGATTTTCATTTCTAGAGGATTGATGGAGCATATCAAATGGCCGATCCGATGCCTTGATTCAAAAAGCGCTCCAGAGAAATCGGTTCTCGTCCGCAGTCGTGTAAAGACGCAAGGGTACACAGTGAAGCTGCACTGTGTTGGAAATCAAAAGCTCGACGAAATAGCTACGAGATTGCCCGAGCTCTTTCTTCACAACGAATGCAAGATCATCAAATCGGAGAAAAAGATCCGGGTCGTTCGCATGCCGTTGCGCATTGGTCAGACGATCAAGTCTGTTTATATCAAGCAGCATAACGCTCTATCTTGCTGGCATCGCCTAGCCTCGCTGTTCTGTGCTTCACCTGCTCTTCGGTCCCTTTCCGGCGCGGCTGCCGTGCTGCAGGAAGGTTATGCCACAGCCCGACCCATTGCCGCGGTGGAGCACCGCCGCCGGGGTGTATTGATCAGGAGTTTCTATCTTGCCGAGGAAATAGCGGGAGCAAAAACGATCGCGGACTATTGGCGCGAGGACCTTCTATCTCTAAAAGGCGTCGACGGTCACTTGAAAAGACGGGCCGTGTTGAGAACATTGGCATGCCTATTCAAATCCCTTCACGAAAAAAGAATTTACCACAACGATCTCAAAGCATCCAATATTCTCGCTCGCGATAGAGGATCGACAACCAAAGAGATGTACAGCTTGATAGACCTGCAAGGCCTCAGAAAATGTTTTTATCTGAGCAAGCGGCGCAGGATCAAGAATCTGGCTCAAATAAATCGAACTCTGGGAAATCACCTGACTACGACGGAGAAGCTTTCTTTCATCAAAGCGTACATAGGCGATGAAATTTCCGATCGAAGGTATGCAAGACATCTTATACGAAGCATTCTCAAGGAAACGAGCCGCCAGATCATGAAAGCGAGATGGCGGCCGCTGACAGCAGAAAAACACCAGCCATCACTTGAGGCGGGATCGGCGGTGGACGAACTTGGCAAGACGAAAGCTGCGGCTCGACGCTTGGGTGAGGTTTTTCTGTAATGCGAAGGGTATTGAGCCCGCGATAGCGGCAAAGATATCGGGTCGGCTCATAGTCCCTCCTGTCTTGCACGGACCAAAGGCAGTCTTTTCGATGGCGGCAAGACGTATTTGCTGCGCACTCGGTGGCGAATTAGAGACTCGATATGAATACACCTCGTACCGTTGAGTGGCAGTTTACGCTGGCACTTTGGATTTTTTTCGGACTCACCGGGTCAGGCTATGCACACTCTGGAATAGTTGACGGCTATGGCTGCCATCGCGGTACGGACAAGGTGAGCTATCATTGCCACCAGGGAGAGTTTATCGGCCGGACGTTTAAGTCGAAAGAAGATTTCCTCCGCCAACTACGTGGCGGTAAGTCGGAACATTTGTCCCCGAAAAGCAACCCGCCTCGGATTGAGAAAAAGCAGGATGAGTAGGTTTCACCCGGTCGTTCCATACAGTGAACCTGGCTTTTCGAGCACACACGGGTGAGCGAGAACAGCGGAGGCTTTATGAGCAAATCGGTCGGCTTGAACATCATCCTTTTATTGGCGCTCGTGCAAGGCGGCTTTGGCTTGCTACGGGCTTACAACTGGGTTCAAATCGGGACCGACCTGTTCGGCCAGGGACTCTTGCTGTTGCCTCTTATTGGCGCAGTGGCGATCATGCGCGGGCTGTTTATCTCGGCTGTGGCCCTATTTTATATCCTGTTTGTCGTTGGCACGCTGCTGGGCAAGAGCTGGGCGCGATGGTTTGGTTTGACCGCAGTTATCCTCAACATGCTCCTCGTTCTGAGTGCCTTATTCCAAGGAGCCGCGCCAACACAAGCCCTTCTCTGGTCCGTGATTCCAATAATTCTATTAATCTATATCTTTTCACAAAAGGGACTTAACAGCACCGGGGCCCTAAATATACAGTAAGCACGGTCCCTACCTATGATCTGAACGACGATCTCGACTCAGCCGATCTCATCGCTTTACTAGGCCGGCAAGGCGATCGCTCACATCATGATAAGCTTCGGTTTTCGGGGAAGAAGTTATCTTGCGGTTTCGATTGAAGCACGCAGCCGTGGCTGGTCGCATTCTCGTTCGGATTGTTGCACGGGTTGGGATTCGCCGGCGGATTAAGCGAGGTGGGATTGCCGGAAGGGCATATCCCTCTCGCGCTCCTGCTGTTCAGCATCGGCGTTGAGGTCGGCCATTTCAGTTTTATCGCTGCGGTGTTCGCATTGATCGCGCTCGGTCGCTGGATACTCCGTCGGATTCAGTTGTCGACGCCGCGGCGGCAATTTTTGAGCTGGCTCCGGCTGCTGCCACCGTACGCGATCGGCGGCACGGCCATGTTCTGGCTGATCGAACGGCTCGCCGCGTTTTAGAGAAGTTAGGAGAAGCGGAACAAAAGAAGATCAGCCGGCGCAGTGCGTAGCCTCGGTAGCAGTGCTCCTCTTCAGCACCCGACACTCAAGCCCACTACGGGAGTACTTTGCCGGCAAGGTTTGCAGAGTTTAATAAAGAGATCGATGATCGCGCCGCTCCAGCCGTGGTCGACAAGAGCTGAAAGCCGGGGCGATTTCGAATTGGTCCGGTGAATGACGCAAGCAAAAGGAGAAAGTCGTGAAGATCAAAAACAAACAGAATGTCATCGCTGTCGCACTCGCGTACGCGCTGGCCTTCACCAACGCGTACGCGCAAACTCCTCCCAGCGGCGGTCCGCCGACGCCGGGATTCAACAACAAGACCCCGAGCAGATCCTGACGCCCAATACAGTCCAGACCCGGATCGGTACGCTCAACTTCGTGGACGGCGTGCCAACCGCCGAGACCACACGGATGGTCTACGATCACCTCGATTTCCTGCGCGGCGTCGAGGTGTTCCTCAACTTCATTCCGGCGGCTTCCCTCGAGGCGATTCGCCTGGGCAACGTCTCGCTGGGCGCCAAGAGCAGCAATCAGGCCGTCATCTTCGATCAATTGCTCGATTCCAATCCGCTGCTGCTCACCGGAAACACCGACACCGTGTACTGCCTGGTCACGCTCGACCTGCGGGCCGATGGGCCGACCGTGGTCGAAGTGCCGCCCGGCAGCGGACCCGGAACCGTCAACGATGCGTTCTTCCGCTTCGTCGTCGACATGGGCGGTCCCAGACCGGACAAGGGCAAAGGCGGCAAATATCTGATCGTGCCCCCCGGTTACAAGGGCGCGCTGCCGAAGGAGGGCTACTTCGTCGCGCGCTCCACGTCGTATGTGAACATGCTGGTGCTGCGCGGTTTCCTCGTCGACGGCAAGCCGGACGCGGCGTCGAAGATGTTCCGGGAAGGAGTCAAGGTCTATCCGCTCAGAAGCGCGGCCAACCCGCCGAAGATGCAGTTCTTCAACGGCTCGAAGGTCCCGTACAACACGGTCCACGCCAACAATTTCGAGTTCTACAGGGAGCTCGACCACGTCATCCAGAAGGAGCCGGTCGACTTCATCGATCCCGAGCTGCGCGGCCTCGCGGCTTCGATCGGCATGCGCAAGGGCAAGAAGTTCGCGCCCGACGAGCGGATGACGAAGATCCTGACCGACGCCGTCGCCGTCGGCAACGCAACCGCGCGCGCGGTGAGTTTCCGTCCGCGTGAAACGCGAAATGCATACTATCCGGGCAGCCAGTGGCAGAACCTGTTCGGCGCCGCGGACTACCGCTTCCTCGACGATAACGGGGTCGGCGGCCGCAATCTGGATGGGCGTACGACATTCTACTACGGCTATACGGTGAACACCCCCGCGATGATTGCAAAGATTGTGGGCAGTACGCGTTGAGCTTCGCCGACAAGGACGGCAACTCGTTCGACGGCGCGAAGAGCTACCGGCTCAACGTCCCGGCGAACGCTCCGGCCAAGGACTTCTGGTCGGTCGTGCTGTACGACCCGCAGACGCGCTCCGAGCTGCAGACGAGCCAGCCGTTCCCCAGCAAGAACAACAAGCGCGACAAGCTGATCACCAACGCGGATGGCTCGGTGGACCTGTACTTCGGCCCCAAGGCGCCCGCCGGCAAGGAAGCCAACTGGATCGCATCGGTCCCCGGCAAGGGCTGGTTCGCGATCTTCCGTCTGTACGGCCCGCTCGAGCCATGTTTCGACAAAACCTGGCGGCCCGGCGAGATTGAAGAAGTTAAGTAGTAGTCGGAATGAACCGATCTGCGCTCATTCAACGTAAGGAGAGCTCAAAATGATCACGAAACGCGAATTCCTCCGCACCGCGGCGCTGACCGCGGCCGCCGTCGGTCTGGCGGCGTCGCGTCAATCTACGAAAAGTGGTTCGGCGCTTTCGGTAAACCGAGCCAGGCCATTCAGGCGATGTATCTTCTCAACGGACTGCCCGAATGAAAAAATTCGAATCTCGAAATCCGAATGACAACAGCCCGGATTTTAGAATGACCCCAAATGAACAGGGCAAGCGCAAGCCAGCAAACCGTCGCATATCGCTTTTGCGATCCGACCTACGATTTCGAAGTTGGACCTAAGTCCAATAGGCGCGTACCTTGCCCGTTTGCTATCGTGGCGACGCTGATTTGCGGAACGGATTCGAGTTCAACGATGAATTGAGGGGAACGGTGCGAAAGGCTCGAGTCGCACATTGAAAGGTCGTTGTGAAAGTAGCGTTACGAATTCTGACGGGCGTCATCGTCATGGCGATGACGATTTGGGGAGCGGGGGTGCTTTATTATTCGCCGTTAGTCAACGTGCCTCTACGGCCTGTACTGGCTGCGCTTTTCGCGATCGCGACTACGTTTGCCTTTTTGTTGCTTCCCAATCGGCGTCGCACGCTGCTGCGCTTCTTCGTCGCCTTCGCCGTCCTAGTGTTGTTGTATTTTCGGATTCCCGCATCCAACGATCGCGACTGGCAGCCGGAAGTCGCGGTCACGCCGTATGCGTCGATCAGTGGCGACATGGTTACCCTCCATAATGTACGAAACTTCGATTATCGAACGGAAACGGATTTTACGCCGCGTTGGGAAACTCGAACGTACGATCTCAGCAAGCTCGACTCCGGCGATATCATCGCCGTGTACTGGGCGGGCAAAGCGATTGCCCATGTCATGGTGAGCTTCGGCTTCGAAGGCAAAGATTACCTCACGGTGTCGATCGAGACGCGCAAGGAGCGGGGCGAAAGTTACTCGACCCTTGCCGGCTTTTTTCGTCAGTACGAGATCTACTACGTCGTCGCCGACGAGCGCGACGTGATTCGCGTGCGCACGACATACCGGCAGCCTCAGGAAGATGTTTACATCTATCGCACGCGCGCGCCGCTTAGAAATATTCAGCAAATTTTTCTGGATTACATCAAGACGATCAATGAGCTGCACGAGCGGCCGGCTTACTACAACACGCTGACGACCAACTGCACGACTAGCGTGTTGTTTCACACGCGGATGAATCCGGAGTCGCCGCCGATGTCGTGGAAGGTTTTGCTGAGCGGCTACGTCCCCGACTACCTCTATGAACTGGGTAAAATCGACACGACGAAACCGTTTATCGAGTTGGAGAAACTGTCGCGCGTGAACGCGCGCGCTCATGCCGCCGATAAGGATGCTGCGTTCTCGCAGCGTATCCGGGAGGGCTTGCCAATGCCTGCGGCACTTCACTGACTTCGTTGGACCAAAATCCAATAGTATAGCTGACATGGTGCGCTAAACTCGCCTCGATTTTGACAACAGGGAGATCAGAGAATCGCCAAGCTTCGACAACAATATAGCCCTTATCTTTTAGGAGTGGTTGTCCTGCTGGTTGGTTCGACGTACGTCGCGTCGTTGTCAGCGCAGGAATCGACGACACGCGGGTCTCAAAGCAAGCAAGAAGAAGCGACCCTCTTTCCGGTCCCTGACTTCACCAGCGATATCTGGACGCGCGCCAAGCTCACGGGCGATTGGTTTGGGTTGCGTAGCATGATGGCAAGAAACGGCGTTCAGCTCGACATGGACAACGTCCATACGTTTCAGAACGTGACCAGCGGCGGCATCGATACCACCGGTAGATATCTCGGCAACGCGGAAATCGTTCTGAAATTGGACTCGCAAAAGATGGGGCTTTGGCCGGGAGGTTATTTGCTCGTTCGCGGGGAAGCTGCGTTTGGGACGGGAGTCAATCTCGCTACCGGCGCACTCTTACCGGTCAATACGCGTCCGGTGCTTTCATTGCCCGCAAGAGATGAAATGGTTCTGTCTCACGTCGTCTTCACGCAATTCCTTCATGAGAAGTTCGCGGTTGCGCTCGGCAAGCTGGACACTAGCGGCGGCGATGCCAATGAGTTTGCGCACGAGACGGGCGACGATAAATTCATGAACCTGGCGTTTTCTCTAAATCCGGTTGCGCTGCGAACCGTGCCCTATTCGACCTTGGGTATTGGCTTTCTGTTTTTGCCGACCAAAGACCTGATCATGAGTTTTTCGGTGATCGATACCGAAGGCATAACGACTCGCACCGGATTCGATACACTTTTCAAAGATGGCACGACGCTCGGGTCGGAGCTTCGTTGGACGATCAGGCCATTTGGTCTCACGGGTCACCAGCTGATCAGCGGACTTTGGAGTAACAAAGATTTTACTTCACTCAGCCAGGACCCGCGTACGCTCATCAGTAACGTCCTCTTTGGTACTTCGCTTAAGAAAGAATCGGGTTCATGGGCATTTATGTACAACTTCGACCAATATTTGTGTCAGGAAGAGCAAGATTCAACACAGGGCTTTGGCATCTTCGGCCGATTCGGCATCTCCGACGGCAAGGCTAATCCGATTCACCAGTTCTACAGCTTCGGCTTCGGCGGCAAAGGATTAATTCCCACTCGTGATCAGGACCGCTTCGGCATGGGCTACTACTATATGAAAATCAGCGACGACCTGCGCGATACTTTTCCGCCGCTGCTGATCAACCGCGCCGGTCTCGATCATGAGCAAGGCGTGGAACTGTTTTACAACATCGCGGTGACGCTCTGGCTGCACGTTACGCCCGACTTGCAGTTCATCGACGCGGCGAGAAACAAAGCACCGCTGATCGGTCCCAATCGGAAAGCAATACACACTGCGGTCGTTGCCGGGTTGCGGGTGAAAATCGATTTTTGATTCACGCACTATCATAATAGTTAACGGATGCAGCGTCGATTAGTTAAAAGAAGAACACACGGTAGACTGTCCGCCTTTTGCTACGCTTTTGCCGCCAGCACAGCGTTAGCGCTGCTATTGTCCGGCTGCGCCACACCGATCGGTGTTGTACGCGGCACGACCCAAGATATTCACTACGCGCTTACGGCCAACGTGCTCTCGGCGGGCGAGCCCAGCAGTTGGTCAAATCAGGTTCTGCAACGGACCAATCTCTACGAGCGATTCCAGCAAGATGATCAAGCTGCGCTTAAAGAGTTGCGCCAAGCTTACCTAGCACGCGCCACATCAGACCGGCTATTCGCGCTCGCGGAACTGTCCTTTCGTCACGCCGAACAAGCGCGCAAAAACGATCATTACTTGGCCGCGGCGATTTATGCCTACGCTTTTCTGTTCCCCGAAAATGGGGCACAGCCCGACCCTCTCGACCCGCGCCGCCGTTTGGCGGCTGATATTTATAACTTCGGTCTCGTCCGCGGCCTCGGTTCGACAGATGGGGAAGAAGTTTTGCTGCGGGAGGGAAGATGAGCTGCCCTTCGGTGCCATTGAGTTGCAGGTGGAAGCTTCCGCTTTTATATGGGGCGGTTTCCACATGAAGCGTTTCATACCAGTCGGCGAGTTCGACATTCGGGGTCTGCGCAACCGCTATCGGCAAGCCGGCATTGGCGCACCGTTGGCGGCCGAAATAGAACCACTCGAGTCTGACGGCGCGGGCGAAATCAGCCAAAAACGTATTGCGCTGCGGACCAAGGTTCCAGTAACCGCGTTTGTTCGCGTCGAGGCGCCGCGGAAAGCGATTGTCGAAGGGAAAGTTCGCGGTCGGCTCGAGCTTTATGCCGCGGACCAAGACACCGCGTTGAAGATCGCAGGAAACGACGTGCCCTTGGAACTGGAACCGACGGCGGCCCTCGCGTACCAACTCGAGGGCGCGCCGATTTGGGACTTTGAGATCGCTGGATTTCGTTTCGCGGATCAGGCAAAAATTTTCGGCGACGGGCTTCTGATGATGCACCCGTATCGTCGCGGGCGCATCCCGGTTGTGTTTGTGCACGGCACGGCGTCGAGCCCGGTGCGCTGGGCTGAGATGTACAACGAGCTCATGCACGATCCCGTTATCGAAGGCCGATACCAGTTCTGGGTTTTCCAATACAATACCGGACAACCTATTTTGTATTCGGCCATGCTCCTG
>Ga0137373_10000491_pt1 | contig 38562 bp, 39 predicted proteins | sample SagtaG_5_FD_104912 | JGI IMG/M metagenome (GOLD analysis project Ga0137373, IMG submission 104912) | Vadose zone soil microbial communities from Sagehorn Ranch, Mendocino, California, USA - Sage1_R_80_16 metaG | ecosystem: Environmental > Terrestrial > Soil > Vadose zone | place: USA... | reverse complement strand
TTGTAGATGATCCCGGAGTAGAAATCCACGTTGGGATAGAGCTTGCGGCTGACGAAGTAATCGTCATCGAGCGCTATCCGTTCAAGCTCCAGAGCCACATCAAGGAGTTTGTCTCTGCCGGTCACTTCAAAGACCTCATCGGCCGTCCGCTTAATGATCCGCGCGCGGGGGTCGTAGTTTTTGTAAACGCGATGGCCGAATCCCATCAGCCTGAATTCCCCTGCCTTCACCCGCTTGACGTATTCGGGCACGCGATCGACTGAACCGATTTCGTTGAGCATCCGCAGTACCTCCTCGTTCGCCCCGCCGTGTAGCGGTCCGTAGAGGGCCGCGGCCGCCCCGGCCAGCGCCGAGTAAGGGTCGACGTGAGAGCTGCCGATGCTGCGCATCGCGTTGGCGCTGCAGTTCTGTTCGTGATCGGCGTGGAGAATGAAGAGAACTTCCAGCGCCCGTTCGAGCGCAGGATTGGGCTGATACTTCAACTCGGTGGCCTTGAACATCATGTTGAGGAAATTGCCGGCGAAGCTGAGGTCGTTGTCCGGGTAAGCGTAAGGCAGCCCCGTCCTGTGGCGATAAGCGAATGCCGCAATCGTGGCGACTTTGGCGATCAACCGGTAGGTCTGCTTCCGCCGCGAGTCCGCGTCAAAAATGTGTTTCGCATCTGGGTAGAAGGTAGACAACGCGCCCACAGTGCCGATCAACATCCCCATCGGGTGCGCGTCGTAATGGAAGCCGTCCATGAACTTCTTGATGTTTTCATGGATGAAGGTGTGATGCGTGATGTGCCACGTCCATTCCTCCAACTGCGCTTCGGTCGGCAGCTCGCCGTACAGGATAAGATAGGCCACTTCCAGGTACGAGCTGCGCTCCGCGAGCTGTTCGATGGGATAGCCGCGATAGCGCAGAATGCCCTTATCCCCGTCAATGAAAGTGATCCGGCTTCTACATGAGGCCGTATTGGTAAACGCCGGGTCATAACTCATCAGGCCGAAGTCGTCATTCGAGACTTTGATCTGTCGCAGGTCCATTGCACGGATCGTTCCGTTTTCAATCGGGATTTCATATCGCCTGCCGGTTCGGTTGTCAGTGACGGTCAGTGTATCGGAGATCATTGTTTCCTCCTCGAATTCTGCGTTGGTTTCTGATTTCTATACCGCGACGGGCTTAAAGCTGTGAAGAGCGCGCACATATTGGGCGCGCTCGAACTCGCCCAGATTCGCGCAATGGATCTGGCTCATGCTGCCTCGCAATTGACTGACCGATTCGTATTCGCGTTCTTCCATCCACTGCCGCAGGCCCTGTTCGATCAGGCTGATGTGGTTGACGCCGTGCCGCAGCAGGACGGAGCAGAGCATTGTGACGTTAGCGCCGGCCATCAGCATCTTGATCACGTCCTGCGTCGTGTGGATGCCGCTCGTGGCCGCCAGATCGGCCTGGATGCGGCCGTAAAGGATCGCGATCCAGCGCAGCGGGAGCCGCAGCGCCTGCGGCGCGCTCAGGATCACGTTGGGCCGGACCACGAGGTTGTCGAGGTCAATGTCAGGTTGATAAAAGCGGTTAAATAGGACCAGACCGTCGGCGCCCGCCTCATCCAGACGCCTGGCCATATTCGCCAGGTTACTGAAGAAAGGACTCAGCGCAAAGAGGGAAAAGATTGAATCTCTCTCTCCCACTTTGCGCCCCTCGTGTCTTGGTGAGTCGCGCCACACTTTTCTTTTTCCGTTTAGCTTGGGATTCTGTGCGCCTTGGCGACGCCCGCGAACTGAATCTCACGCACTTCACGAACCCCGTAGGCGGAGTTTCGCGGGGTGAGCAAGACATTGAATTCCTTCGCCGGCTTGCGCTCCACAGGCTCACAATGGACCGCTACGACGAGCTGGTCGCGTTTTCCCGCCTTCATCGTGTAGATGTAGAGGCACGGCTTGCCCTCAGCCATCTTTGCGTCATCGTGGTAAATCAGGTACTGACCGCGCAGCAACGCGCCCTGCAGTTTCACCACCTCGGTGAATTCGACCACCGCCTCTTCGCGCTGCGGGTTTCCAATCACTCTATTTGCCGCCGGCGCGTTGATGAACGCGAGCGTCGCCAGCAGAAGTGGGATCGCCAGAATCATACGTTTCATAACAAGGCCTCCTTACTTTTCGGCTCTCGGCCGATTGTTTCTGCATTGCTTTTTGTTTGATAACGAAGTGAACAAATTGTTCGTATCTTTACCTCGCAATTATCGCGCCAACCGAATAAGCGTTCCTCATCGCCGCATCGCGGACAGTTTCCGACTCGAGGCAGTCTCTTCGAGATCCGGCGCCGCGAATTTCTACGCAACAATTGCGGGATTCTTCCCAGTCGCAACGGATTTTGCAGCCTGAATATCCCAACACTCATCGCTTCGAGCGTTGTTAATTAAGGCCCGACGCACATTTAGGCTAATGATGATCTGCTTTCAATGCGGTTACGACGAACCTTGGCAGGGGGATTGCAACCAATGATAGCGAGGAGGTGTGATATGAAAATCCTGTTGGCTACTGACGGCTCAGATTGCAGCAAGGCCGCTGTCAATGCGGTCGCGGAACGCCCGTGGCCCGAAGGCAGTGAAGTGAGGATTGTCTCTGCGATTGAGATTCCATACGCGCCCACGACCGAAACCTGGGTGTTGCCCGACAATTACTACACAGAATTGGAGAGGGCGGCGAAAGAGCGGGCGGCGGCGGCGGTCAAATACGCGGTCGAGCGGATTGAGTCCGGAAAAGCCTCCGGACTTGAGATTATCACAAAAATCATAAGCGGCTCCGCCAGAGAGGTGATCCTGGACGAGGCCGAAAGATGGGACGCCGATTTAATCGTGCTCGGATCGCACGGCTACAACGGATGGCAGCGCTTCCTGCTCGGCTCGGTTTCACACGCCGTCGCCACGCATGCGCATTGCTCCGTCGAGATTGTGCGGCAAAAGCCGGTCACGAAAAAATAGAAGGGGAATGTATGGCGAATCGAATGAAAATCCTCGTCGCTTACGACGGCTCGGAGTGCGCCGACGCCGCGCTGGACGACCTGCGGAGGGCCGGCCTGTCCTCGGACGCGCAGATCAAAGTCCTGTCGGTCGTCGAAAACTGGCTGCCGCCGCCGTCCGGGCTTGAGCTTATCGAGCAAATTGGCAGGGATCATGAGTATTTGATATTGGCGCGGCGCGGCGGAATACGCTTGGTTTCCATGGAGCCGGGCTGGGACGTGAAGTCTGAATCAGACGTGGGGTCTCCGGCCACGGTGATCATCGAGAAGGCCGATGAATGGGGAGCAGATTTGATCGTCGTCGGGTCGCATGGGCACACTGCGCTCGGACGGTTCTTTTTCGGCAGCGTTTCACAGAAGGTGTTGCATGAGGCGCGCCGCTCGGTGCGCGTGGCGCGAGGCCGCATCGAGGAACCTGATACGCCGGTCCGATTAGTCATCGGCGTCGACGGTTCCAAAGGCGCCGAAGCCGCGGTCGAAGCTGTAGTCGGGCGCAAATGGCCAGCGGGCAGCGAGGTCCGCATTGTCAACGCCACTTGGGCGACACCTCAGATTACCTCTGACCGCGGGGTCGGCCCGATCATCAAATGGATCGCCGAAGAGAAGGCCAGAGTCGAAAAGATGATTGACGAGGCCGCCGGCAAACTCCGCGCAACCGGGTTGAGAACCGACGTGGTGGTGAAAGAAGAAGAGCCGAAGCGATTGCTGATGGCCGAGGCGGAAAGCTGGGGCGCCGATTGCATCTTCGTCGGCGCGAGGGGAATTGGCCGGGTCGAACGCTTTCTGCTCGGCAGCGTCTCATCCGCCGTTGCCGCGCGCGCGCATTGTTCGGTCGAGGTCGTGCCCGATCGGAAGGAACGATGACTGTGAATCCGAAATGGAGGTTGGGCAAGTTGTTTTTTCTGTTGACTCTGGCGCTGCTCTGGCCCGCGGCCGCAAAGCGGAACAGCGCGGCGCAGAAGGCGGAGCCCGACTATAAGAACAACAACTGCGTCAGTTGCCATTCGAGAGTGCTCGAACCGCTGCGCCTGGGCAATCGCTATCTCGATTGGCAATTCTCTCGACACCGGGATGAGGGCGCCAGTTGCGAAAAATGTCACGGCGGCGACCCTTCCGCAGAGGATAAGCAGAAAGCGCACGCCGGAGTGTCGCCTGCGTCCGACCAACAGAGCAGGCTGCACTGGAAGAATCAACCGGAGACCTGCGGCGCCTGCCACCAGAACGTGGCGAGCGCCTTTGTCGAGAGCGCGCATTACAAGCGGATCAACGGCATAGGACTGGGGCCGAGTTGTAACACGTGCCACGCCCACATGGCGAAGAAGGTGATCTACTCTCTGGACGAAACAGCCGACCTCTGTTCACGATGTCACGATTCGATAAACTCTCTGAAGCCGAGACCGGAGATTCCAGCGCGCGCGAAAGAGACGATGATGGCGCTTCAGCGCGCCGACTACGTGATCCGCTGGGCCAGGCTGCTGTTAGACAACGGGCGAAGGGTGAATCTGTGGCTCAATGAGGAGACGAATGAGTTTAAGACCGCGGAAGACGGGCTCCGCGAAGCCAGAACTAAATGGCACACGTTCGATCTCGACGCCGTCCGCACACAGGCTGACGAGGCCTTTCTCAAGGGTACAAAGGTGAGGGATAGATTGCGGAAGAGGCTCGGGGCTGAATGAGCCGAGCCAGATATGATGGATCAACCCTCGGCGAAAACTTCCAACGCCCGTTCATCGTGAAATTCGCGGCGCCGCGAGCGCAGAAGGCGGCGCTCGGGATCAAATACTAAAGCTCTGAGATTGAAAGGCGGCGCATCATCGCGCGCCGCTTCGGTTGATGCGCATCCATGCGTTCCAGGATTCCGTTGAGAAACCGGACGGTCTCGACGATGTAAGGCCCTTTATTCAGCGTCACGCATTTTGAGTCCCGCCTAAAGGCGGATGAACTCCGGCCGCCTAAAGTTGGGACTCAAAACGCATATTTCATCGTTTTGGGGCGTCGTAACGCGACGTGAAAGCTTTTCATTCTTATTGCCAGGTTCTCATTGATGGCGCCTGCCACAATGGCCATTGCGAGCCATAAGAACGCCGAGCGCCGCTCCCAATCCCATTCCGATGCCGAAAGAGACGCCGAGCGCGCTGAATGGGCGCTGTTTGATTCGATACTCCGCGTCGTCAACCAGGTCTTCCGCCGCGCGGCGGCCACGTTTGACAGTGCGCCTTGCCTCGCCAAGTTTATCTTCGACGGCTTCCTTCACGCGTTTGACGTCGGCCCCCAACTGGTCACGAACTTCTATGGTTTTTTCGAGTATCTCGGCATGCATTGTTATTCCCTCCTTGATTAGTGAATTCGACGCCTGAAGTAAGAGCAAACCGAATGCCGTAGCGCTGTTTCCACATATCCTTCGTTATCAGGCCGACTTCAGAGCGGTTCGGGATCGGAAGGGGAAAAGCCACTCAGCGCGAGCGGGATTTTCCGCTGGCCATTCGGCAATAATCCACAGCTCGATACTTCCTTCCCGCCAATTCCTCACTTTACCGAAGAACACTCATTGCTCGGAGAGAAGCGCGCTCATTCCAAAATCATTGCGCTAAAAGGGAGAGAGAGTGATTAGCAAGTTGCTGATTGTGCTCGGCGTCCTGATCGTCGTCGCGCTAACGACTTTGACCATCCTCCGCCACAGAGATTACGGAATGATGGAACGTTGATTGTTCTTTCGCATTGACGCTACTCAGGCTCCGCGGCATCGGCTTCCGCAAGCGGGTCGCTGTCATAAACGATCACGACCATACCGATAGTGGCGATCTCGCTGAACTCTCGCGATGCGAACATCGGTATGCGAATGCAGCCGTGGCTGGCGGGATGGGCGGGAACCGACGGATTGCCATGGATGGCTATACCGCCGTAGATGTAATTCGGGTAGTAGAGCAACCCGAGCGGGCTTTTTCGCCATCCTTCGATCTTGCGATAGACCTTGAACCTGCCCGTCGGGGTGACTGCCTGCCGCGTCACTCCGCCTTCGGTAAAAAACTCGCCGGAACCCGATGAGATCGGCAGAATGCGCAGATCGGCGCCAGGGACATCGACAACAAACAGAACCTGCCGGTGGAGATCGATCTCGATGTGCGGGTAGCCTACCTCCAATACCCGCGGACTCTGCGCGGCGCGCAAAGCCTCAAGCTCCTCGATAGTCAAAACGCCGGTCCGCTCGCGGCCTTCGATCTTCTGAAAGGCGATCAACGCGTGGCGCAGTGAGACCTCATTCCCTGTAACATCCAGGTTGACCCAATAGCCGAACTGATCGAGAAGCTCTCTGGCCTCCGAAATTTCTTGTTCTGACAAGGTCCTCGCCGGCCGTTTCGTTTTCTTGACCGGCGAGGTATGCTGATTTTTTGGTTGCTGGCTTGGTTGCGGATCTTGCACAGCGCCTGCATTCACAAAGACCAATAACATAGATGCCCCCGCCAACAGGCCTTGCTCCGCGATTCGAATTAGGCTTTGAGGCGCCAGTTTTTGAATTCGATTTCTCATACGCCGAAGTGGAGTGCAAATGAAGGACCATTGAAGAAGCGCCCATTTTGCTGAGGATAACCGGCTGACAATCAGGGAGCTCTGCGCGAGATTGCGCAACAGATCGCGGCTGGCGCGCAAAATTCCGCAACGATGAGATTCGAGCGAGTACTGCATACTCTCTCACTCAGACAACCTCACAACCGCAGCATCGCGCCGTCTCGCAGAACCAAGTCCATGGAAAAATCCGATAACGAATTGGCGATGGAAGTCGATATAGTTTCTATAATTGCCCGCCAGATTCGCGCGGAAGCCGAATCGTGAATGTGGAGCCTCGGCCCGGCGTGGAGGTCACATCGACCCGCCCGCCGGGCGCGCGGGCGATGCGTTTGACCGCTGGCAGCCCCAATCCCGCGCCGTTGGGATTCGTGCTGAAAAACGGACTGAAGATTCTCGACAGGTCCTCCACAGGCACACATATTGCTTCTCGACAGTATTGAAAGGACAAATGCTTGACGATCGCGTGAGAGTTCAAGCGTCGAGAAGATCATGTACACCATACCGCGATATTGCACTTTAGACGGAGTCACAGAGATCAGCCCGTTGCTTGAAGGCGTGACGCTGATGGCGCTGGAAGCCTGTGATACGATCCGGGCGCGGACGCGCAACAGCGACTATGATATCTTCCTGCTCGACCCCAAATCTGGACGCGCGCTTGTGCAGGGCGGGAAATATTTCGCCGAGCCTGTGGAGGCGACCGTGAGCGGCTCGACTTTCGGTGGCTGTATGCTCAAGCTGGGCTGGATAGGCGTCGGACTTCGGATGGAGTTTTACATAAACGGAAAGCGCACTGTGACCTCGCCAGTTCAGTCACTGCGCGTTGAGCGTGTTGATTTCGACGCCGACCAGTTCGATGTTCATTCAATCTCGGCCTGAGCGCAGAATACTCAAGGCCAGGTAAATTCCCAACGCGAGCGCGAAGAAGAATCCGACCGCGAACATTACGCCTGCCCAGTTCTCCCATCCCAGGGGCCGGTAAACCGAAAGTAGCGTCGCAAGCCCTACGATAAAAGCGGCCGCTAGAATCCCCAGCACGATTCGATTGGCTATGCGTTCCAGCCTTTTGATCAACGGCTCGAAGCTTTCAGGGCGCATGCCGAACTCGAAGCCGCTGCGCTCGATCGCGCCGATCAGCCGTCGCAACTGTTGCGGGACCTCCGCACCCAGCCACGCCATGTCCAAACTCGCGCGTTTCAGCTTTCGCATCCAGCGCGCCGGCGAATAGAGCCTGAGAAGGAGTCGGTTCGCGTAAGGCTCGATGACGCTGAGGAGACAAAAGTCGGGATCAAGGCGCGCCCCCAATCCTTCTGTGATGATGATCGTTTTGAGCAACAGCGCCAGGTTCGACGGCAGGCGCATCCGATGGCGGCGCACGATCGCCAGAGTGTCGTCGAGCAAGGGCGTCAAAGCGATCTCTCCGAGCGGCCGTCCGTAATATGGCGAGATCAGATTCTCCAGATCTCGTCGCAACCTGTCGCGATCGATGCGCGACGCCGCCACGCCCATTTCTAGCAGCGCGTCCACCAATTGATCGCAATCAGCGCCTGCCAGCGCGAGCAACAGCTCCGCCAATCGTTCCTGCAATCTCTCATCCACCGAGCCGACCATGCCGAAATCAATCAGCCCGAAGCGCCCGTCAGGCTCTATGAAGAAATTGCCCGGATGCAGGTCGGCGTGAAAAAAGCCGTCTTCAAAGATCATCTTGAGGATGACTTCCGTACCGCTTTCGGCCAGGGCGCGGCGGTCAAGGCCGTTGGCTTCAATCGAGTCAAGGTCACTGACCTTTACGCCGCGAATGCGTTCTAGAGTGAGAGCGCGCGAGGTCGTCATCTCCCAGAAGACGCGCGGGATGTGAACCTTCGGATCGCCGGCGAAATTTCGCGCGAAGCTTTCGGCGTTTCTGGCCTCCTGCAGATAGTTCAATTCCGACCGCAGCGTCTGAGCGAATTCCCGCGCGAGTCCTTCGACGTCGTAGAGGGCGGCGAATTCCCAATGGCGGCTCATAGCCGAGGCGAGGTTTTGCAGAATCTCGAGGTCTTCCTCGACCTGTTCGACCACGCCCGGACGGCGGACTTTGACGATCACCTCCGCGCCGTCGCGCAGAGTCGCGGCGTGAGCCTGGCCGATCGACGCCGCGGCGAGAGGTTCGAGGTCGAAGCTGGCGAAGAGCGCGCTCGCCGGCTGGCCGAGTTCCGCCTCGATCATCTCTTTCGCCGTCTTTGAATCGAAAGGCGGCGCGGAGTCCTGCAACTTCGCCAACTCGGTTTGATATTCGGGTGGCAGCAGGTCGGCGCGCGTCGAGAGGAACTGGCCGAGTTTGATGAATGTCGCGCCGAGTTCCTCGAGGGCCAGCCGGACGCGCTCAGCCGTCTTGAGTGATTCGGCTTTGGAGCCCTCGCTCAGGTCAGATCGGAAAGGGATGAAACGCTCCAATCCGCTCGCGTCGCGCAGCCATCTCAGCCCGTGGCGAGTCAGTACCTCGGCGATCTGCCGGTGGCGGCGGAAGTGTAAATCAGGCACAGCCAATAAGCTCATTGTTTACGTCCGATGTTCTGGTCGCGCAGAGATTCGCGCGACTCTCTGTCGCCGATTTCGCTAATCATCTTTCATCTCCTCGATTGAAGACTGCAACGAGTGTGCCCTAGCAAATGAAGCTTATTTTCCAATGCCTGAGCAATGAAACTGCGGAAAATTACGACCGGCCGGGCGGAAAATTCCGCACAGTAAGCGGTATTCGGCTTGTCGCCGGCAAGGTTCGCGCGGCAAACGAACAGCAATCGCGCCCACTTTTCGGGTTCGGCGAGAACGTTTGTTTGAGGCGCGGAACTTGCAGGAACAGGTAGATGAATGGGAAGAGATAAATCCCATAGGCCGTGAATAAGTGTGAAGGAGAAGATCAATATGGCTCATAAACAATTATTGTTCCGCTCTGAGGCGAGGGAAAAGATTCTGCGCGGCGCTTCGGCGCTGGCCGACGCCGTGCGCGTCACGCTCGGCCCAAAATCGAAGAGCGTCTTGATCGAGAAGAAGTGGGGCAAGCCGCTAGTTTGCAACGACGGGGTGACCATCGCTAAAGAGGTCAGTTTCGCGGATCACGAAGAGAACCTCGGCGCGCAAATGATGCGCGAGGCCGCCGAACGAACCGGCGAAACGGTCGGCGACGGAACCAGCACGGCGACCGTGCTCGCGCACGCGATATTCGCCGACGGAGTGCGCAACGTCGCCTCAGGCGCGAGCGCCGTCGACATCAAACGCGGCCTCGACCGCGGGCTGCGCGTGGCGGTCGAGGCCATCCGCGCGATCTCACGTCCAGTGCAGAGCCGCCGCGAGAAGGCGCAGGTGGCGACGATCTCGGCGCACAACGACTCGGCCATCGGCGAGATGGTCGCGGACGCGACAGAGCGGGTCGGCGCCGAAGGCGCGATTTCAGTCGAGGAGGCCAAGACCACCGAAACCGCGCTCGAAGTTGTCGAAGGCATGCAGTTCGACCGCGGCTACATCTCGCCTTACTTCATCACCAACGCCGAGAAGATGGAGGCCGTCTTGGAAGAGCCGCTGATCCTGCTTTGCGAAAAGAAGATCACGCGGATGGACGACCTGCTCCCGCTGCTAGAACAGATCGCCAAATCTGGACAGTCGTTGCTCATCATCGCAGAAGACGTCGAAGGCGAGGCGCTGGCGACGCTGGTCGTCAACAAGATCCGCGGAGTGATCGCGTGCGTCGCAGTTAAGGCTCCGGGCTTCGGCGACCGCCGCAAAGCTACGCTGCAGGACATCGCCGTCCTGACAGGCGGTCAATTGATCGCAGAAGAGCTCGGTTTGAAACTCGAAAAGATTTCCCTGGGTGATCTCGGTCGGGCGAAGCGCGTTGTGGTCGACAGAGAGAACACGACGATCGTCGGCGGCGCGGGGGCCAAACAGGCGATCGACGGGCGCTGCGCCGAGATTCGCAAACAGATTGAGTTGGCGACTTCGGATTACGACAAGGAGAAATTGCAGGGGCGATTGGCGAAACTGGCCGGCGGCGTGGCAGTGATCCGCGTCGGCGCTCCGTCGGAAGCCGAACTGAAGAATCGCAAGGACGCGTTCGACGACGCGATCAGCGCCACCAAAGCCGCAATGGCCGAGGGCATAGCGCCGGGAGGCGGCCTGCCGCTGTTGCGGGCGATAGACGCTGTCGAGGCCGAGGCCGAAAAATGCGAAGGCGACGAGCGCACGGGGCTCCTGATTCTCAAGCGCGCGCTCGAAGCGCCGACGCGCCAGATCGCTGAGAACTCCGCGTTCGACGGCGGCGTCGTGGTCAATGATATGCGTAAGGGGACGGGCAATTACGGATTTGACGCGGCGCGCGGCGAATACGTGGACCTGATGGAGGCCGGAATCATTGACCCGACCAAGGTCGTGCGGATCGCGCTCGAGAACGCCGTCTCGGTGGCGAGCGTCCTGCTGCTGACCGAGGCGACTCTGACGGAGGTTCCTGAGAAGGAATCGAAGGCGACGCCCGGATTTGAAGGCGGTGTTGAGTAGGGCGGCTGTAACAGAGGTTGAAACAAGTAGGAGAAATAATGAAATTACCGACACAGATCACGTTTCGCAATATGGATTCTTCCCCGGCGGTGGAAGCTAGGGTTCGTGAGGAGGCGGAGAAACTCTCGGAGTTTTATGACCGCATTATGGCATGCCGGGTGATAGTCGAAATTCCGCATCAACACCGCCAACAGGGAAAACGGTTTCACATCAGGATTGATCTGACTGTTCCGGGCGGCGAGATTGTCGTGAACCACGAGCCGAGTCTGGGCGGCTCTATCCGGCAGCATGGAATTGAGAAGCGCAAGAAAGAACAGGAGGTCGCGGCCCCGCGTAAGGACATTTACGTCGCCATCCGCGACGCGTTCAAAGCAGCGCGCCGCCGGTTGCAGGACTACGCGCGGAAACAGAGCGGCGCGGTGAAACGCCACGAAGGGGAGCCACGCGCCCGCACAGGCAATAAAGGCCCCAAAGACAGCGCGGTTAATGTGACTGGCCGTCTCAGTGAAGCCAGGCGGGGGTGATGGAAATAATGCGGCGATCCGGCGGATTGGCGCGCAAGCTCATGCGCAGCGCGGATGGCTGACCTATAAACGACATCGTAGACTACGCGTCGCGCGTCAGGAGTCCGAGTCAGAAACCTGTCACAAGCTTCGAATGAGGCGGGGCTGACGATGAATGGGGAGCAATTGCGCTCTTCCGCCGGATTGCCGAATCGCGGCCGGTCACTTCGTGACCTGGCTGTCAATCTTACTTTTTGCGCTTCGATCCACCGCGCAGGCGCACTGCGCCGGAAGATTCTGTCGGAGCCGAATTCGGGGTGGCGCCTTTGCCCACTCCGTCGCCGTGATCGATAAAGCCGAGCAGCGAATCGATCCGTGAGCCGTCCCGGGCGTCTTTCAATTCGAGGTTCCATTTGCGCGGCTCATTATTCCAGCGATGGCCAACGAAGCCGCCAGGTGTCTGCGCTTCATTCGATAGCGAATCGTGGGCGAGGAATTTTCGCTCGCCGTTTTCTTCATAGTGATGCCTGGCGGCCTCGCCGGCCCTCAAGAATCTTCCAGTTTCGTAAACGCCTCCTTTCTCTTCGAGCTTCGCGAACGAGGGAGAATCTGTTTGCCTGGCGACAATATCTCTCTTTCGTGGTTCGACGGACAATGATGCGGATTCATCATTTTTTTGATTCGGATGATTTACCTTCTGATGCGCGCAGGACGGTAATGAACCATCTTCATTTCTGATGAGGTTATTCGAGTGTTGCTCAGAGAACTCAAAACGATAGTAGACAGCACAGCGGACGCGGCCTTCGCCGTGGACGGCGCCGGACTGATTGTGGCCTGGAATACGGCCGCGGCGGCGCTGTTTGGCGTGCAAGCGGGCGAGGCCATCGGCAGAGCTTGCGGCGAAATTCTCCGGGGATCGGACGAATGCGGCGTTGTATGCTCAGAGAATTGCAGTGTTCGCCAGGCCGTTCATGGCCGGCGCCCTGTCGGCAATTTCGATATGATGGCGCAAACCGCCCAAGGCATGAAATGGCTCAATGTCTCTGTCATGACGGCTGAGGTGAATAATACAACCCTCCCGTACTCGATTCACATCGCCCGCGCAATCGATACGCCGAAGAAGCTGGAGATGCTCCTTCGCGATTTCGTCGTTAGCGAAACCGCATTGCCGGCCGAAGAAGTCAGATCCATCATATCATCCGCTCGTTCCCCATCCAGCCAGGTTGAATTGACTGACCGGGAGCAGGAAGTGCTTCGCTTATTGGCGAAAGGCGTGACGTCCGCGGCCATCGCTGAGCGACTGGGCATCAGCCGCACAACAGTCAACAACCACGTCCAACACATTCTGCATAAACTCAACGCTCATTCGCGGCTGGAAGCCATTCGCCGCGCCGAACACGCAGGATTGATTTAACTGCAACCTGTTTGCCTTGACGTCGGGGATGCGTTTATTCATCGAAACGCGCCATTATCTTGATTTACTTGGCAGAAAGCCTAAAGGGCGATCAATGTTTTAGCTTGCGCCCTACGGCACGTTCGACAGAGGAGATGTTTTCATTCAGCTTATCGGTTGCGCCCGACTCGTCTTCAATTCTCACCGTCGTTAAGACGTAAGTGCAAAAAGACCGGGCCTCGCGGTGACATCTTTTGACCAGATCCATTACCTCGTCCCACCCGCCTTCGAGGCATGTTCCCGAAGGCGTAAGCTTGTAACGGATTCCGCTCTCATCAATGATCTTCAGAATTCTGCCTAGATCGCCGCTCAGTTGAGTTCCGCGTCCGAGCAGGGTAATGCTCAATTCGGCTAACATCACTCTCCTCCTTCAATATAGTTCGTAGCCCCCCCTCAGGCGGAAGCCCCGGCGCGGCAGGATCTCTCGGCGGCGGAAGCCTCCGCCTGAGAGCCGTACTACGAACCTAGGATCAATGAACCGCCCCCCCGCGCATCAGCCTCTCGGCGGCGTCATGTGGTTGATGCCCTGTTTCGATGAACGACTTCATCCGCATCAGATCATCGTCCATCTCGCTCTTCGGATCGGCGCCGAACAGCGACGCGACGGCATGTCCGATCGCTCCCGCTGGCGGATAGTAAGATAGTCTGACGTCAACCACTGTCTTGTCGTCGCCGTCCGGCCGGAATCGAACTATCCCCTGTTGCTCGACCATCGAACCCGGCGCGCTCTGCCAGGCGATCAACCGGTCGGGCTCCAGCTTTGTGATCACGGCCTCCCATTCGACCGGAATTCCGGCAGGCCCGGCCACCGTCCAGTGATAACGGCCGTTGCCAAGGTCTTTCACTTCGCGCACACGGGACATGAAGTGCGGAAAGTTCTCGTGATGGCTCCAGAGTTCAAAAACCTTCCTGACAGGCGCGTTGATAGTGATTGTTTTCTGCACGGCGATTCCGTGACCGCCATCCAACCCGATCAAATCCTCCATCCCCATATTTGTCAGCCCGCGCGTGACCAGACTGAGTCCGACCGCCGCGCTGAGGATGTTTTTTCGGCGAGCGCCGTAAAGCGTCAGCGCGCCTCCCCCGATTCCCATCAGGAATCTTATGCCAGGCGACCAGTTTGACTGCATCAGTTCGGACGTTTCGCCACGATGCGGAGTCCCGCCTTGCAGCGAAGAAACGCCTCCCGCCTGCTCGTGAGCTTCGAGCCTGTTCTCTACGCCCGTCACACCGCGAACTGACCAGACGCGCTTGAGAAGCTGATCGACTTCCCTCGCCAGAATCTTCCCGCTCAATGTGACGTGGCCTTGATTGACGGCGACTTGAATGGCATGTGGATGCGAAACCGCGCGGCCGAGTTTTGATCTGACCCTTTCGGCGACCACGTCATCATCCGCCTCTTCGCATCTGAATATCGAATCGAGTTCGGCCACGAGTCCCTGGGCGCGGTTGCTCAGGTCTCGCGAAGTCTTCCCGACCGCGCCATCAAAGGCGTTGGCTATGTGATGCGCCGCGTCGCGCGCGGTCGCCCTACGCCTTCTGCCTCTGTCGGGGTCGAAAATGTACATCAGCCCCGCGCCGAGTCCGATCCCGCCAAGGAATAATAGATTTCTGTTCATGACTTTCCTCCAGCATTTGATTGTCTTGATCGAAAGCGATTCCCTTCTACTTTTATAGCAATCCAGATGCCGCGGGAAAGGCGACTGTCTGATTGAGACCGTGGCGGGATACTGCGATATTTTGCGTGATGTTACCCAACACAGTGAGCAATATCACTCATCCCGCTGATGGCATCATTTCAAACGAGACTTCAAAACCGCTGATCGTAGTGGCTTTTGATCAATCATCGCCATCGGCACAAGGCTTACCCTCAAGTGAATTCACCCGCAGATTCACGCTCCCGACCTTCGTCGATTTGGGCAAGGCCAACGGTGAATTTAATGACTCGACGTTGCGAGACACTGCCGAAGCGCGAGGAGTCAAAACCGAAGCAGACTGAAGTGAAAAGGAGATTTGTATGAAACCCAAAGTGGTAAGTTTTGAAGATAAGAACCTACGAGAGGCGGTCGAACAAGAGCTCGATTACGATCCGACTGTGCCGTCAAATAACGTCGGGGTTTCGGTGTCGGGCGGGGTCGTGACGCTCTCCGGGTTTGTCGACACCTATGCCGATAAGATCGCCGCGGAGAAAGCCGTAAAGCACGTCTGCGGCGTCAAGGCTGTGGCCAATGACATCGAAGTGAAGCCCCCTTCCGAATGGATCGATCCTGAGATTGCCGCCGAAGCCGTGCAGTCGCTCGGGCGCAACGTCAACGTGCCCGGCGCCCGCATCAGAGTGACGGTGAAGGGCGGATGGCTCACACTCGAAGGCAAAGTGGGCTGGGGCTACCAGAAAGAAGCCGCCGAGCGCGCCGTCAGGTACCTCGCAGGCGTGCGCGGAATCACCAACAACATCGAGATCGAACCCGCAGTGTCAGCCGCCGACGTGCGAACGAAAATCGAGAAGGCATTGCGACGCAGCGCCGAAGTGGACGCCGGCCGCATTAAAGTGGACGCCAGCGGCGACACTGTGACCTTGTCCGGAAACGTACGGTCGTGGACTGAGATGAAGCAAGCTGAAAGCGCGGCATGGGGCGCGCCTGGCGTGAGGAACGTTGTGAATCTAATTGAGATCGTCTAGTAACTTCCAACATCGGTCCGGCCTGCGCAAATGTAACCTTCTGCGAACGCAGCGATCAAACATGCGGTGGCGGATTCTGGCGCCCCCATAGCTCTGGTCACTCATAGGTTTCAGCGCCGCGATTCTGTTGGGGGGTGAAAGAGGATTTAGTTTTGCCGGTCGTAGCTGTCATAAGCGTGGCTCTGCTCTTGGCTGTGAAAAGAGAACAGATGGTTAATTGGATGGGGAGACGAAAATTCAGTGATCCGCCCAGACACTGAAAATAGATTTGCAATGGCCGTAGACCGCGGCGCGCAACGAATGGGCCGAAGGCGACATCAAATACGCGAATAAAAATTCGCTGTCAACACCCACGGCTAAACAATCGGTCAACAAACGAACCCGATGAGAAAGGAATTAACGCCGGTTCCGGAAAGGCGAAGTGCGTCTCAATAGCGAACCGGTGGTGGGCTAACAGCGGAGAAGGAGGAGTTTAAATGAATTTCAAGATAAAGGATGAGGCGCAACTGCGCCGCTACCGCAAGCTTTCGCTCGCCGACCGAGCCAAGGTTGATCAGATTATGAAGCGGTACTTAGCCGCGTGCGTCAAGTTGGATGTCGAGCTTGAAACCGAACCGTCGTTCCGCGAAGCGATAGATATGGTCGTTTCCGGCAATTGGGAGCCGGACCGTGAATCGGATCGTCCGGATCCGAGTTGGCGTTACGAAACCTACATTCCACCGATCAAGGAAGCGGCTTGAGGCGGCTTTGAACAACTGCTTGAGCCGCATTCTCATCCAAACGACCGAAAGAAAAACGACCGCTGACTTCTCAGTCACGAAACCGCAAATCATCAACTTACAACAACGGCTTCGTTGCTTGAGCGCCATTCGATCCGCCGCGTCAAGTTTTTTTTCAGGATCGCCAGTCTCAGCGCTTTGGTCGGCTTACAGTCCGATCGAGAGAAGAAGCTCAATTCTTTTCAAATGAAATAGAGGGAGGAACCGAAAATAGATGAATGAACATATGACTAATAGCAATAAAGACATTTCCTTCGACATCGCTGCGCTCAAGGAGATGAACATCTCCAAGCTAACGCAGGTCGCCAGAGAATTGGGGGTTCCGGGAGTGAGCGACATGCGCAAGCAGGAGCTCGTCTTCGGAATCCTTCAGGCGCAGACTGAAAAGTTCGGTCTGATCTTCTCGGAAGGCGTGCTTGAAGTCCTGCCGGACGGCTATGGCTTTCTGCGCGCGCCGGAATACAGCTATCTGGCCGGCCCGGACGACATCTACGTCAGCCAGTCGCAGATTCGCAGGTTCGATCTGCGCACCGGTGACACGGTCTCCGGCCAGATCCGTTTGCCCGTCAAAGGCGAAAGCGCCTTTTCACTGGTCAAGGTCGAAGCTGTCAACTCCGAGGCGCCCGAACTGTCGCGCGACAGGATCTTCTTCGACAATCTAACGCCGCTCTACCCGAACGAGCGGTTGCGAATGGAGACGACGCCCGAAAATCTTTCGTGCCGGGTGATCGACCTGTTTACGCCTGTCGGCAAGGGGCAGCGCGCGTTGATCGTGGCGCCGCCGCGCACCGGCAAGACGATGCTGCTGCAATCCATCGCCAACTCGATCAAGGAAAATAATCCGGAAGTTACGCTGATCGTGCTGCTGATTGACGAACGGCCTGAAGAGGTGACCGACATGCGGCGTTCGGTCAGAGGCGAAGTGATCGCTTCGACCTTTGATGAGCCGGCGTCGCGTCACGTTCAGGTGGCCGAGATGGTGATCGAAAAGGCGAAGCGGTTGGTCGAGTACAAACATGACGTGGTGATCCTGCTCGACTCGATCACGCGCCTGGCGCGCGCGCACAACACGGTCGCCCCGTCTTCCGGCAAGACGCTCTCGGGCGGTCTCGACTCAAGCGCGCTGCAACGACCGAAGCGATTCTTCGGCGCGGCGCGGAACTTCGAGGGGGGAGGCAGCTTGACGATCATCGCTACGGCGCTGGTTGAAACCGGCAGCCGGATGGATGACGTGATCTTCGAGGAGTTCAAAGGCACGGGCAACTTGGAGATCAACCTCGACCGCAAGCTGTCGGATAAACGCGTCTTCCCGGCGATTGACCTGCAGCGGTCAGGCACACGCAAAGAAGAGTTGCTGCTCGAGAAGCGCGACCTCGACCGCATTTGGCTGTTGCGGCGGGCGCTGAGTTCGCTCAGCGGCGTTGAGCAGATGGAGCTGATTCTGGAGAAGTTGAGTAAGACAAAGATCAACGCCGAGTTTCTCGACTCGATGGCCGCTCCTGCGGCTAAGGCGACCCCGGGGGCGAGACAGCTTAAGAAGGAGGCTAAAGTCCTGAGCGGGGTCTAAACGCTCGGATTAGCGTCTTTGATCGCGCGAGAGGCCAGCAGACTGCCGCTGATTTTTAGTCGCAGACCCCCTCGGCATCGAAACAGTCGGCGCCGAAATCGGCGGCGGTCTGACGTCCTCTCGCGCTTTGGACGGTTCGCGATTCAGGCCGCCGCCGCCTGGCGAGCCGGGCGGTGTTCGCAGATCGCCTTGAACGTGCTCATCGTGGCTTCGTAGGTGAGTTCCGGATGATGTCGCCCTTCCTCCTCTTCGGCGCGCAGGGCGATGTCATTGAGAGACAAAATCCCCTGAAGCATTCCGTCACGGTTGACGATCGGCAACCGCCGCATCTTTTCGTGGCGCATCGTCTTGAGCGCCGTGTGTATGTCCTCGTCCGGCGTGGCGAAACAGACTTTCCGCGAGATGACCTCGCTGACCGGTATCTCCGAAGCAAGACGCGCCTTCGTCGCGGCGGCGATGGCGATGTCCCGGTCGGTGATCATGCCGACCACCTTGTTCTCGTTGTTCACCACCGGCAGCGCCCCGCAATCGTAGTCAAGCATCATTGCAGCCGCCTCCGCCAGATTTGTTTCCGGGCGGCAGGACTTCACTTCACTGGTCATCACATCTTGAACTTTCATTGCTCATTCCTCCATATCAGGGTTGTTGAATGATTGCGGCCTGTATCTCGCTCACCCATGCCTTTCAGAACCGGCGCATCACATCTACTTTGCATCCGGCAGACGCTCAGGTTCAAGAGGCTCATCGCCCACCTGGAATGGGCTATGGAGCTATCGATCTTGCAATCGTTCACTCATTCCATCTTCGCGCATTGTGGCGCATCCAAAGACCAATAGTTTTCAGCGTAGGGACAGACCCGCGTGTGGGGCCCCGGAACAATGAGATGGGTGCCCTCCCACGATGAGACGCACGCCCTCTTGAGGCAGACACACAGGCCTGCCCCCTACGCTGTTGCTGCACTACCTATTCATAGACAACGGCAAGCATTGTGCCGCGAGGTTAGACCGTCAATTTGTTGAACTTAGCGAGGTAGAGAGCGTCCGAATGGGTGAATTCACGAGATTTAGCGCAAAGGCGCCCATCGCGCCGCGTGATTACCCGCAGTTCTAGATCAAAGCCTTGCAAACGCAGCCTGATGTTCGATCTGCATTGCATATGCGCACAGGATGAAATCAGCGCTGCACGACCCCCGTCATGCAAGGCTCTGATCTAGAAATTGAAAACTCCCTGCCGCAGATCCCCCGATGTAATGCGGCGCCATCAGTCTTTCGCGCCCTGATCAAAAGACGGCGGCATATGCGGTTTCCGGGTCGGTGACTTCCTCGGCGAGCGCAAGGCTAAGCACAACGGCGCGCTGTCCAGGTTCGAACTTCTGGAGCAAGACTTCACGGCCATTGTCGAATCGAACCGCGTCGCGATAAGCGTAAGGTTGAGCAGTCAGTTGAGTGAATGTCACTTCTTCATTCAGCCCGACGTCGAATTCACGTTGCAGTCGCTCCGGTATGTCTTGCAGCGACAGCCGAGCGCCAGGCGGAATACAGACGGCGGTCGCGGACGGCCCCGTCTCGGCGATGAACAAGTCTTTTATTGCCGCCCAAAAACCGGATCGCTTTTGGGTAGCCTGCGCCTCCGCAATGGCTTGCAACTCCTGAGGCGAGGCGAATCCTATCGTGTTTGTCCGGAACCGATGGGCTACCAAATCCTCACCTTCGGCAGCCAAACGGTTGGGCAGACCTTGTAGTGAATAGTCGCACATTGTTTGGTCCTCCTTGCTATGCGAGATAAGTTGTTGAGCGAAAGTTACGCTTCAGGGTGGACGATTATCGGCAGGCAACAAATATGCCGCTCCCGATTGAAGTCTGTATCAATCGGTTCTCCGGCGAATGAGCCTACCGGCCTTGAGGAAATTCGCCAGCCTTTGCGCAATACTCATCACGCAATGCGCAAAAGCTCGCAACCACGACCTCAAGCGCAACTGGACAGTTCGTCTTTTAGCAGCATCCGTTGAATCACCATCGCCCTCTGCTCTTTCTTTTGCGCGGATTCCTCGAAGCGCGTTGCGGTCTCTTCGCGATTGCGCTCGCGTTCCGACTCTGCGATCCGCCTGGCCAAAGCGGCGCCCTCTTCAAAGGCGCGGAACGCCTCCCAAAGCATATCTTCCTCTGTTTCCGACTGCTCTTCGTGCAAACTCTCAGCCAGATAGGCATGGCCCGCCCGGCAGCGGAACCGGAGCAGGTCGCCGTCGTTCAACTCCCACAATACTCCGTGGCATTCGGGGCAGGTGAATTCGGAAGGCCTCCCCAATTTTTCTATGGCCTCCGGGGTGTTAGTTTCGCCGGTGGCGATTACGACCTCCATTTCCATGTCTGAAGAGGCCGGGCGATCTTCATTTGCAGCGTCACGAGCCAGATTTGAAAGAAGGGGCGCAATGTCCGAAAGCGGCAGACAGTAATCAACCCGGACGCGCTCCATCGCGCTCTTGGGCATCGCGGGGTAGGAGGCTTCGGCAGAGTCTTGAACAACAGCCACCCCACCACATTTCTTGATCGCTAACAACCCGGCAGTCCCATCGTTGAGGTTGCCGCTGAGAACTACACCTACCACCTTTGCCCCATAAGCAAGAGCCGCCGAACGAAAAAGTACATCGACCGACGGCCGATGACGGTTCTCCTTCGGGCCATGCGTTATGCGAACGCAACCATCTTGTATTGACATGTGATGGTCAGGAGGCGCCACGTAAATGCGTCCTGGCTGGATCAGGTCTCGGTCTTCAGGGTAAACGGCTCGAAGCTGCCCGGAGCGGCTCAAGATGTCGGCCAATAGTCTTGACCCTCGGGCGCCTATGTGACGGACGATGAAAACGGCCGCCGGAAATTCCGAAGGTAAGTTCCCGACGATTGTTTTGAGCGCCTCCAGACCATCCGCGGAAACTCCGATAGTAACTATGTTGTGTCCAGACATGAGTACCTCCAGTTTGTAAGGCGAGGCGCAATGCTTGAAAACCACCTGGAGAAAACACCTCGCCCGTTGAAATCGCCATCGAGCTTACAGGCGCAGCGAACCGACTCTGCAATATTGATGCCGCGCCGGAAACCGCAGATTTCGATTTCAATCGCTTCAAGATAGCCAGGGTTGAGGAAAGTCATACTGAGCAAAGTTCCCCATGCCGCCGGGGAGGCTGGGGGAAAATTTCGCCAGATTGCTATTCGAATGGCCTCTTTCAACGAGAATGACTATGCGAATCGACGGCACAGCGGTTGCTCAAATACGCTAGAGGATACGCCGGAGATTGAAACCGACGGCATAAATGAAGGAGGCGAAATATGAAAAAACTACTCTGTCAAAACGGGAGATGGATTATCGTCATTGCTCTATTGATCGGCCAGGCGCTCTCTCCCGTCGCCAATGTCTCTGCGCAAGAGCAATCTCGTAACAGAATTCGACCTCGCGCGGCATGCGAACGCGGATATGTGGCCGGATACGACGATGGATACAATGCCGGAAAGAACGATTACGACAATCGCTTCAGTCGTAATTTCCGGCAGCACACGCTCTATTTCGAGGCCGATCGAGGTTACGAAGTCCGCTTCGGCCCGTTCGCCGATTATCAGGAAGGTTATCGTTGGGGTTTCGAGGTCGCGTATCTCGACGGCTTCAGCGGCCGCGCTTATGATTCAAGGATTCCGCCAAACGTAGCCCAAACCGCGCGATGGATGGCGCTGGCGCCAGGTCAGCGGGATAGGGCGCGAACTACAATTCGATCACTAGTTCCCGAAGGCGCGTTGCTGAGAATACGGCTGGAAACGAGACTTACGACTAAGACCGATCGAGAAGGCGACCGGTTCACCGCGAGAGTAGTCGAGCCGAGCGATTACGAAGGAGCCATTATCCGAGGCCACATCGCGAAGATTGAACGATCCGGGCGGATGACGGGTCGCACGGAAATGGCGCTAGATTTCGACGCCGTCACTTTGCGCGATGGCCGCAATGGGCCTTTTCAGGCGCAAATCGAGAAGGTCTTCGCCACCGAGTCTGTGAAGTCCGTTGACGAAGAGGGCAATGTCGAATCGGCGAGCAAGACGAAAGAGACTGAAATTCGCTCAATTGGCGGAGCCGTGCTTGGCGCTATCATCGGCGGCATCGCCGGAGGTGGTAAAGGCGCCGCAATCGGCGCGGCAATCGGCGCGGGGGCGGGCGCAGGCTCAGTTTATGTTCAGGGAGACAAAGACCTGATACTCGATCCCGGAACCCAGATGGTGGTGCGCGTCAGGACGACGTCGAGAGAGTGAGCCATGAATAGATGAAGCCGCCGGAGCCAGCCGAAGAAGAATTCAGTCGCTCCGTTTTCCGGATATGTTAGCTTGGTGAAGCTATGCTCTGATCTGTTATTTCCTTTAGCAATCATTTCGCTGAGCCGTATGTGTCCAGGCTGCAATATGGGCGCAGGATTTCAGTCTGAGCCCGGAGTTGCGCGCGTCGACAATCGACTCATCGTCACGCCATAACACTGAGGACTGCAATGTTCCCTATCGGAGAAGAATACAGCGGCAGGTGCTCGATTGCCGTCGTGGTCTTTCTGCTGTTGCTCGTCAACATCTTTGTATTTCTGATCGAGTTGACAGGGGGCAGGTCGTTCATCGCGGCCTACGCCGCCGTGCCTTACGAAATCAGCCACGGCGTGGACCTCACGAGGCCGGTCATAGTTCCCGGACTCGGAGTCATTCCACAGGCGCCGGGGCCCGCGCCGATCTATCTGACGCTGTTCACTTCGATGTTTATGCATGCGGGACTGCTGCATCTGGCGGGCAACATGCTGTACCTCTGGATTTTCGGGCGGCACATCGAAGACAACTTCGGCCACTTGAAGTTTCTGGTCTTCTATTTGATTTGCGGCGTGGCGGCGGCGATGACGCAGATCGCGCCTGATCCCGATTCGGTGATCCCTGCGCTGGGCGCGTCGGGGGCGATCGCGGGGGTGTTGGGCGCATACCTTGTGATGTTTCCCGGCAAGCGGATTCGCGTGCTGCTGCCGCTGGGGATCATCTGGACGACGGCGCAACTGCCGGCAGTGGTCGTGATCGGATTCTGGATCGTGCTGCAACTCTTCAGCGGATTCGCCGCCATCGTCGAGCACACGTCGCAGCAGCAGGGCGGCGGGGTGGCTTATCTGGCGCACATCGGCGGATTCATCGCCGGAGTGATCCTGTCCTTCTTCTTTCGGCGGCCAATCAAAGCTGAGCGCGGGGATAGAGCTTGGAGTTGAAGACAGGAAGCGCCAAGTTATCAGGCCGGGTCTTCATCGCCATGAACGAAGTCTCGCAGGAAGGTGTTTTCCGCCGTCCACAACTGTTCATCGGTACCGTCGAAAACGACTTTGCCGCCCTGGATCATGATGAATTTCGCATTGACCAGGCAGAGTGCGTTGTTCTCCTCGCGCACCTCGATACGACCGTCGTCGCCCCTGACTGCGTAATGCGAAGCCAGATAGCGGACATCGGCCAACCGGTGCGTGACGAACATCGAGGTTACATTACTGAGATCGCGTAACCTGACTGCGGCTTCGCATAACCTGCGCGCGGTCGGCGGATCAAGCCCCACGGTTGGCTCATCGAACAGGATGATCTCCGGATCATCAACGATCGCGCGGGCGATCGCGACCAGACGTTGCGTGCCGCCGGATAACGACCCCGGCAAAAGGTCGGCCACGTCGCCGAGGTCGGCGAATTCCATCACCTCCTGTACTCGACGTTCGATCTTTTCTTCCGGCCAACTCAGTTCGTGCGGCCTGTAGGCGATGTTTTCGTAAACTGTCAGACTGTCGAAGAGCGCTCCTTCCTGAAAGACCATGCTCATCTTCTGCCGGATGAGATTGAGCTCCTCCTCCCTAAGGCGCCCAATCTCCTCGCCGTTGATGAAAATCTGGCCGCTGTCAGGTTTGAGCAGACCGAGAATCAAACGCAAGATTGTCGATTTTCCTGTCCCCGATTGCCCCAGGATCACCTTCATTTCACCCGGCTCCACACCAAAGGTCACGCCGTCCAGCACAATTTTGTCGCCGAAGGCCAGTTTGACATCTCGAAATTCAATCTTTGGCATGGAACTGGCGCCTCCTCTTATCGGATTTTGCCTATAGGCAAAATGGATAGGGTAAATTCAGTATCGAATACAACATTGTGAACTTGATCAAGTTATAAACCCTCGTATCCTGTCGTTGTCGCTTTTCCAGAAGGATTCGTCCACTCCGTGGAAGATAAGCTTGCCGTCAGCCAGCATCATAATGCGAGTATTGATCAGGCAAAATTCGTTGTCTTCTCTTCTCAGCGCCAGACTGCCGTCAGGTTTCTCTTCACAGAGGCGTGAGCAGATGTAGCGCGTCTCATCGAGGTTCTGTGTGATATAGAGGGAGCTCACTCCGACAATGTCGCGCAAACGAATTACCTCGTTTATTAGTCGGCGGCTGGTGATCGGGTCGAGCCCCGAACACGGAGAATCGTAGAATATAATTTTCGGTGATCCGGCTATGGCACGAGCGACGGCTACTCTCCGGCTCATGCCCCCGGAAAGTTCTTCAGGCATCAGGTCGTAAGCCTCGTCCAAGCCAACTACGCCCAGGACGCGTCGGACTTCAACTTCGATCTCCGCTTCATCCAGGCCTTGTTGTAACAGCCGGTAGGACACGTTATCCGCAACGTTCATGGTAAAGAGCGCGTCGGCTTGCAGCACTACTCCGACACTCTGGCGCAACGCAAATAGCTCTTCCTCTGGAAGCGCAGTGATTTCATGACCGTCGAGAATAATCTGGCCGCTGTCAGGTTTGAGAAGCCCGATGGCTAACTTCATAACTGTTGTTTTGCCGCTTTTAGAAGGACCGATAAGTATCCTCATCTCGCCGCGCGGGATCGTGAAGCTGATATGATCCAGCAGCACATCCCCATCGAAGGTGAGGGAAACATCACGAAACTCGATTGCAGGATGTGAAGTATGATTGTTCATCACAAAATCACTTAGATTCTCCAACTCAACCTCCGAACTAGTATCTTTGGAATGACTTCCCTCGAAATCAACCGGCTAATGGAGCAAGTGATATGCCTTATCTAGGGAACAGTCGGCCACGGCTGGCGAATTGGGAGGGGAATTCAAGAAATGACCGGTAACACTGGTATTTAGTCCTCAACACACCCATTGCCTGACAAGCTTCGGAGTAGGCGGGTATGCGATTTTGATATGTATTTTCGCGCAGCAAGGTGGGGAACTTTTCGCAGAGATATCCATCGGTCCAGTCATCGTTATTCAGCTAAGTCCTTTATAAAGGCGTGGCGCCTGGATTGCCTGAATGATAGACACACACACGAATCCTCACCAGTTGCGACTAGACCTATCGAGACAGGGAATGAAGGTCAACTGAAGGAGGGCGGGATTTGGCGTAATCACAAAACCGGCAAAAAGCCGAAATCACACTCAAGGAGGTAAGTATGGTTAAGACCGCTTGCAAAATTCTCGGGTTCGTTTTGATCGCGGCAGGTATCGTCGGATTCTTCAAACACGACCTGGCTGGATTCCACCTGACCACGATCCACAACATCGTTCACCTCGTGACCGGTGGAGCTGCGCTCTATTTCGGCTTCACCACTACAATCGCTTCGGCGCGTATGTTCTGCCTGATCATGGGCGCGATCTACCTGATCCTGGGCATCGTTGGTTTCATCGCCCCGACGCTGATCACGGGGATCATTCAGGCCCACGCCGCCGACGTCAACATGCTGCCTGACAACATCGTCCATCTCCTGTTCGGTGCAGCTTTCCTGATCGTCGGATGGCTGCCTGTTCCACAGCCAAGCGCTCCAACCGAGTCGAAGGCTTAGTGAGCATCGAAACCATCGGAAGACAGGGCGCAAGCAAGGTATGGCGAACCGAAACCGGAGTTCGCCATACCAAATACACACCTTAAGCGTGAGAGAAAGTCCGGGTCAGCCCCGCCGCCAGTAGACGTGCGCCAGCTTGTTCTCGTGTGAGAAATCGTAACGAGCTTTACCCTTAAAGGCTTTTTCCAGCGCGTGTCCGAGCCGCTCGGCCAGATGTTCGGTCGTCGTCGCGAGTGTGGGCCGCCCTTTTTCATCAGTTTCCCATCGCATGACCCTCGCCATCGGGTTGTCCTCGGCCACTCTTTCGGCCTCCTTTTGCAGGAAATGCCGGATCTCTTCCCCATGCTCATTCAAATACGGGCCTTCGATGTGGACAAAGCCGCTCGGCTCGCCATCTCTCTGCCGCCGGCAGGCGGGACATACAACAACCTTCGGCTCTTGCGAGCGTGAACGTTTCTTCTTTTCGCCATTTTCCTCGACCGGAGCCCACTCGCGCGTCTCGTAGTCGAGGGTTGTCGGCTTACGCCTGACTTTAGCGGCAGCCGGGATTGTCCAGCGCCTGTCGCTGTATACGTCGCCACAGACTTCGCAGACCAGCGGTTCAGCCGGAGCGCGCCGCGTCCGGTGGCGTCCGGCTTCATGATCCACGCGTTTGGTCCACGCTTCGTCTGTGTATCTCTTATCGCTTTTACGTCCTCCCATAACTGTACTCCCGTAGTAATTGGTTGTGTCTCAATATTCACGCAGCTTCGTTGACCATAACTCAGACAAGAGGCAATGAGCGTGCCTCGGTAAACAGAGCAAGTCGCGTCTTGCGCCACCTTGATCGAGACGCTGCTTGGCAGGCTGTGCTTCACACTCAAATCGGTGTTGCAGGACGGGCGCCTTCGTCATCCCCAATGAGCAGGTTGAGCGCGGCGCTAACAATGGTGATCACGATCGCGCCCAACAACGCCGACCAGAACCCGCTGACCTGGAAATTGATGCCGAAGGTTTTTGCCGTTGCGGCTGTCAGTCCGAGCATCGCGGCATTGATGACCAGAATGAACAACCCCAGCGTCAGCAGGATCAGCGGGCAGGCGCCAAACATCAGGATCGGTGGCGCCAGAGCATTGAGTAAGCCGAAGATCAACGCCACGATCCCAAGCTGCCACCAGGGCCCCTCGAATCGAATGCCCGGCAGCAGCTTCACGGCGATAAAGATGGCAATGGAAGTACAGATCCAGCGTAGGAATAGTTTCATATTGGTGGTTCCGTTATTCATAACTTATTCTGACTTTTCATTTCTTCAAAACCGCATACGTGATCGCTGCGCCGATACTCGCCTTGCTCGATCTTTTCTGCGTTTGAATCGATTTCTTTACGCATCACATATGCCACAAGCGAAATGTGTCTAGGGGACGAACAATTGCGGCTTTATGCTCAACGCATCGGGGAAAGTTTCGTGGCGAAGGGGAAAAACACGGATATTTCGCTTCCGGCACGGCGGTTGCTCTCTTACCGCTAATAAGGAGGAGGAAGCGATGAAAATACTGAAAATACAATTGGGAATCTTGATCATGGCATTGGCCGGCCTGAGCGCGGGCTACGGGCTTTCACGCGCTGCTGGGCAGGTCGCCGGCGACAATGTCGTCGTTAATCAGGTTTCGGAAGACGACTTGTTGATCGCGGGCCGGAATCTGCAAGTGCAGGCGGAAGTCAAGGGAGACGTCACAGCCGCCGGTTCTGATGTAACCATCGCGGGCCCCGTCGCCGGATACGTTATGGTCGCGGGCGCCAGAATCAATGTCAATGGGCCGGTGGGAAATGATCTCTGGGCGGCGGGCGCGAATGTCAATATCAACGCTCCCATAGCCGACAACGCGATGGTGGCGGGCAGAGACGTGAAACTGCTGCCCGGCGCCGTGGTGAAGCATAACGCCAAGATTGCCGGCGGCGCTGTTTCGGTGCAAGGACGCGTCGAGCGAAACCTGAAACTCGCGGCGCGGGACGCGCAGATCGCCTCGGAGATAGGCGGATCGGTGGACGCGCGCGTCGAGAGTTTGAAATTGCTTCCCGGCGCGGTGGTTCGCGGCGACCTGGTGGTTTACGGGCCTAAGGAACCGGAAATCTCGCCGCAGGCGCAAGTGCTGGGCCGCGTCGAGTACCACAAACGGGAATGGGAGAGAGCGGGTTTTTGGGCATGGTTATGGCGTTGGGTATGGATGAGTCTGGCGATGCTGATCGTAGGGTTCGTGGCCATAGCGGTGGCGCCGTCGTGGGCGAATCGCGTTAGCGCGATGATCACCGGGAAGCCGTGGTCATCCATCCTCACGGGGCTGGCGTGCTTGCTGCTCGGGCCGCTGGCCGTGGCGTTGTTGCTGGTTACAGTGGTCGGCATTCCGCTGGCGTTGATCCTGCTCGCCCTTTACGTGGTGGCGCTGCTGCTGTCCGGAGTTTTTGTGGCGTATCTGGTTGGCGGTTGGTTACTCGACCGATTGAGACGTCCACAGTCAACGCCATACCTGCGAATGGCTGTAGGGGCGGTCGCCGTTGCTATCTGTGTGTCACTGCCGTGGATCGGCTGGCTCGTCCAGTTGCTCGTGTTGTTGGTCGGTTTTGGAGCGGTAGTGTTAGACCAGCGTGAGTTCGCACTGCGGCTGCGTACTCAGGGGCTGGCTTGAAGCGACAAGAGTCAACATGATCTGGTAAGGTGTAATCAGGGGGGAAAGAATTATGAGAAGTGAAAGACAAGAGCGACTTCGCGAACGACTGCTCAGTGATGATGAAGCGCGCGCGGCCATCTCGCTGCGCGCATATTATATATATCAACGCCGCGGCGCCGAGCCTGGTCATGAGATTGAGGATTGGGTTCAAGCCGAAAACGAGATTCTCGAGGCGTTGATCAAGGAGGAGCCGCAATTCGTCGCTGAATCGTCTGCCGCGCGTGTCTTACCAGCGGATACCCCGTCAACGGCCGGTGATCAGAAGAGCGGTAAGGCGCCGGCTGAGCCTGGTGACAAGAAACTTTTGTCTCGCGCTGGGAAGGCCACAAAATCGCAGGCAAAGCCGCCTGCGGCGAAGCGGGCGAAATCGCGGAAGTCAACTAAATCAACTACGCCACGTAAGCCCAAAGTAAAAGCAGCGCAACCTCCGACGGTGAAAGAGGGCGCTGCCGGCAAGACTGCTCGACTCATCAAGCGCAAAAGCCCGGCGGGAGAGCAGAACAAACAGGACTAAATAGCCACTTCAACCTCATCTTTCCCTGAACGGCTTTTTGAGGCCGCGCGAGGCTTGCTCACGGGAATCGTAGATGCTTGGGCGGGCGAGTACCTGGCGATACTGCTCAATTGCTTCGTCCCGCTTTCCGCCTAGATCGAGCGCTTGACCGGTTGCAGACCACTCTCTACACCCAGGAAGGCTTCTATGCCGGAGGTGCAAAGTCCAAAGAAGGCGATCCCATCGAAGCCGGCGTGGATTTCGACACTGCATCGGCTGGGGCGCGCCAGCACTCCCAGGGAATCAACCTTTCTTCGCTAGTGAGCGGATGTGGGCGACAAGTTTCTTGATCTGCGCGTTCGACAGCTTGCCTTCGTAACCGGGCATCTTGTTTTTGCCCTTCACGACGACCTCAGTCAGTTGCGCGTCCGTCTCTTTTTGCACTTCGGGCGAGCGCAGGTCGGATGCGTTCAGCTTCTTTCCGGTCTCTGTCCCGCTGCCGTCAACGCTATGGCAGATGGCGCAGTTTGCCTCAAAAAGCGATTTGCCGTCTTCCGCCGCCGCTCCGCTCACCCGCGGACTCGGAGAGGTTCTCGCGACGGCCAATGCCACCACCGCGAACACAATCATTGTTGCTCTTTTCACTTTGACGGATCTGAATTTCATGCTCTACCTTTCCTTTTTCTCGAATTCGGTCAGAAAGTCCATCGCACACTGGTCGTGAGGATGTTTGAGCGGTAATCCTCGATCGCCCGATCGCGCTCGTTGTAGCTGTAGTGGCGGTAGCTCAAATTGCCGGTGAAGTGATTGCTGAAACGATAGGCCAGCCGAACTTCAGGGTTATGGCGCTTGAGCGGATACGTGGTGATGAAATCGTTCGGCCCCGTCGCGCCTGACAGTTGGCTCGGCGCGCCGCGATCCTGAACGTAGCGGTACACCAGCAGCATGTCCAGCCTTTTAGTCAGCGCGAGCCGCACATCGGTGAATACGAAATTCAATCGGGCGTAGTAACGCGAGCGCCCCTGGTTCAGCACGTTGCTGATGAAGAACGCGATGTCGGCGGTCGAGAACAGATGTTCGTATTCGTAACCGCCAGTCAGCCAGAGTCGCGCGTTCGGCTGCCAGAAAGCCGCGAGCGACACCGACCTTAGATCGGAATCGTTCTCGACAAACCGAGTCGGATTGGCGCGGTCGGTCGCAACGAATGTCGCGTTGAACGAGAGCTTGTCAGTCGCTTGAACGTTCGTCCGCACGCGGAAGCGGCGGAAGTCGAGCGGGTTGATCCGCACGAAGGCGTTGTCGCTCGATCCGCTCTCGACGTCAAAGAAGAAGTTGGCGCGCTTCGTCGGGCGGAAGCGCAACCCGGAGATGAAGGTGTTGGTGTTCTGCGTCTCGGTTTCGTCTTCGCTTCCGAACTCGCGCAGCGTCACGTCGCGATGCGTCGCGCGCCAGCCCGCGTTCGCCGAAAACTTCGGCCCGAGCGAGAATTGAATCTGCACGGTGTTCCAGATCGAAGCGAGATCGATCTGATGGTCATCGAACGCGCTCGTCGAGAGCGTTTGCGGCGGCCCGGTCGCAGGTCGGCGCACACTCTGGTCGAGAGAAGTCACATCGCCCCCAACCCGGTAAGCCGTGTAACGGAAGCTCTCACTGACCGACACGTGTTCGGCGATGTCGTAAGTGAGCACTGCGTCAACCGTGTTGCTCGGCCGTTTGGCCCGCCCCGTCGCCACGATGCTGCGCGAGAGAACATTGCGGTTGTTGAAGTCGATTCCCAGCGGCGTCTCGAACTGCGTAACATCGAGTTTCTCGTCGCCGTGCAAGGCGCGCAGAGCCAGGTGGACGCGAGATGTCAGATTGCCGCGCAAGCTCCCGCGCGTCACGAGCGCCCTTGAGCGTGCAGGGCTGTCACGATCGAAGAAGGTGAGCGTGGTAAAGTTCGTCGTCTGATTGCCGATGTTTGTGCCCGGCGGCTGCGAATATTCCGTGTCGTTGCGGAAGTTCCGGTACATCTGTTCGACGAAGAAATCCCAGCGGTGGTAAGTGACGTCGGCCCCTAGCCGGTAATCATTCGCCTCCCAGCGCATCGTGCCGGTGATCGGAAATTCATCACGCTCTATATCGTAAGTTGTTGAGAACGGCCCTTTCGCCATACTGCGCCCATAAGCCAGATTGATGCGCACGGGACGTTGAGGAAAGAGCTTGAGATTGAAATCTGACACCTGCTGACGCAGGTCGAAGTTATGTTCATTGAGAGCGAAGGTCGGTAGCACGCGGAAGAAATTGAATTGCCGCACCGTGCCGTCGAATTTATAGACACGCGTCTTGTCGGCGCGCAGCGAAAAGTATTGGCTTTGATCACCGCCTGCGTTCGCAACGTCCGCACGCAGCGCATCGAAAAGCAGGCTCTGGCCAGAAATGGAACGCATATCGAGCGAGTAATCGAACACGCGCAAACCGTCGCGCACGTTGACATCCGACAGATACTTCTCGCGGTTGCCGCGCGTATTCTCGAAACGATAGCCCACTTCCATTGATGAAGTGACGGAATAGTCTCCGAGGATTTTTCCGGTTTCCGGCGCTTTCGGTTTCTCTCCGGGTTTGGCCACTGCCGCGCGCGCCAGCTCGAGCGCGTTTTCAGGCTGTTTCGCCTGCTGACTGGTCTCGGTCTTCTCGACGCTCTGCGCGAAAGCGAGCGATGAATTGATGAAGACGAACGCTATTGTCGCCGCTCCCGTGAAGATCAACCTAAGCCACGACTTGATGTTTTGAGTGTTGACTCGCATAGCTCCCCCTCTCTTTAGCGGAAATAGGTTCGACTCGTGTTGGAGCCGTGGATCATCGAGTGGCAGACCGTGCAATTCTGGAATCGCGTTGTCGCCACGTTGTGGAAGGATGGAGTCGGCGGCCCTATGCCTGTGCCTTCAGCCGGGATGCCCGGCGTGTTCGAGTGGCATTCGAGGCAGAGGAACCTGACCTCGCTGCGTGTCAACAAACGCGGGTTGTTCGATCCGTGCGGCGTGTGGCACGCCTGGCACCCTTCGGTCTTCACCGGCGCATGCTCGTAAACAAACGGCCCGGCCTTGTCGGCGTGGCATTTCAAACAGGTCACGTCGTCACCCACCCAAGAGCGTAGTTGCTTCGATTGGAAGCCGCCGTGCTGGTTGTGGCAATCGGTGCACTTCATTCCGCCTTCGGGAACTTTGTGATGAAACATCTTAGCGAAGCTGGCTTTCTGGTCCGCGTGGCAGGTGTAGCAGATGCCCGGCTGCGTCTCTTTCAGCAGGAACTCCGTGCGTTTGGGCGAGTGCGACGAGTGGCAATCAATGCACGAAAGCCCGTGCCGCGCGTGCTCGCTGCGGCGGAAATTAAACCGCTCTTCGCTCTTGCCCTGCGTGCCTTCGTGACAGCCGAGACAGGTCGCAGTCACCTCGGCGGCTGAAATCGTAGTGAATTTGCGCAAACGGGCTGCAGCCATCTTCCCTTGGTCGGCGTAGAGCGCCTGGGCCTCGTCGCTCTTCCCTTCCTGATAGAGTTTTGCCACGGCCAGATGAAGCTCCGTGTGCTTGCGCGCGCCGCCGTGACAGGCCTCGCATCCGCGCCGATCGAAGGTGAAATCCTTGCCCATCGTCTTGCGGTGCGCACTGGCCGAATAGAACGCCATCTGATCGGCGTGGCATTGCCCGCAGGATTCACTGCCTACGTAATCATCTGGGCTACCGCGGGTCTTCACGCTGTTGTTGTTTGTTTTAACTGGTTGGGTTGGATTCGTGTGGCTATCAGCGGTCTTGTCCTGCTTTGACTGGTCATCAGCCAAAACTGCGGTTATAGACTTAAAGCCACCTGAAATTAGAATTATGCCGAAGCAAAACGCGGCCACGAGCGTGAGTTTGAGTGTTCGCATAACTTCTCCTTTCTCCACGCTAACTGCTTTCCGCCCTCGATGATTGATCAGCGCCTTGTCTCTGGCGCCGACAGAACGTTCTGAGGACGGGTCTGTCACATCGAGTTTCAACTGCGATCACGAGGATTCATTGCCCACCACGTCTCCTCGTCTGTTTACCTAGCAATTGCTATGCGCAAATCGGAATTAATCAGAATTTTTGGTCTTGAAAGTTCACTGCTGACGAAAAATCTGAGAAGAAAGGAGATAGTTATGGTCTTGGGAATCAGGTTGATTCAAACAGGTGTGCGATAGATGTTATAGCAAAGTTGGCGGGATTGGCCGCAGATCGAGCCGAGACCGGGCCGAGAAATATTCCCCTGTAGGTGTGGAATTTGACCCAGTCACCGATCACTCAGCTTTTTGACGCTCAATGCAAAACTCACGTCCACTTGCCCATTAGGTGTCTGCGAAAGCGCATAAGCAGGAAGGCAATGACCAATGCCAGGCTAAAGGAAATGGTCATGGCCGGGGTAGATTGGGTCATCAACCAGATGGTTTCCGTAGCCATGAGAACAAGTATCGCCACCGCGCCGAACCAAAGCCATTTATTGAGGAGGACATTGCGGAAGGCTATCAGCAAAATGGCGACGACTACTACAGAGCCAATGTAAGGAAAAGTCTCCCTTACGGACCGAACCAAGACCTTGGTTCTGGCCTCTGGGAGAGCGTATGCCATCACAGAATCTCCAATGGCGGTACCCAGTCGGGCATGACCACCGGCGGCAATCACTACAAATTGACGGCCGTTCCGGCGCAGGCGATATGTCATGGGAGTGGCCTGCCCTCCAGCCGGTAAACGGCCTTTCCATAACTCTGCTCCGGTCTCCACATCGAAAGCTCGCAAGTAATTGTCCATCGCGGCGCCAATGAAGATCACCCCTCCGGCAGTCACGATCGGCCCGCCCGCATGGTTCGGGACTCCCCATGATAAAGGGAGAGGTATCGGGGCGAAGTCACGGACTGTTCCGAGGGGTACCTGCCATTTCACCTGACCTGTGGCCAATTCAACAGCGGCAAGTGTTCCCCAAGGCGGTTTATAGCAGGGCAGTTCTAGGGGCGAAAGAAGCGGGGCTCGGCTCATTCCGAATGGTGTGCCAGATTGTGGGCCAATTTCGGTGTGACTCGACCGCATGGCCTGCGCTGCCGCCAGATCCTGGCGCGGAATGAGTTTGATGATGAAGGGGAGGTGACTCATATTCAGCACTATCCATCCTCGTCTGGGCTCGAAGGCGACGCTGCCCCAATTGGAGCCACCGACGGCCCCAGGCAACAGGAGCGATCCCTTTAAACTCGGCGGCGTGAAGATGCCGTCATTACGGTGTTGATTGATGAGGTCGCGACATTTGGCGCGATCCCAGGGAGTAATGCCCCAGGCGTCATCCGGCGAGATGGTCATTCGCGCGAGTGGTCGTGGCGCCGTAGGGAAAGGTTGCGTGGGCCAGGTTTGCTCTCCCGGCACGTCCGTTTGTGGGACGGGCCGTTCCTCGACCGGGAAAATTGGTTCTCCCGTTTCTCTGTTGAGCAGGAAGAGAAACCCCATTTTAGTGGCTTGTGCAACAGCAGGAATCTCTCGTCCGTCTTTTCTTATTGTGACCAGCGTAGGCTGGGCGGGCAGGTCATAATCCCAGAGGTTGTGATGCACGATCTGATAGCTCCACACCAACTCTCCGGTCGAGCCGCGCAAGGCAACGACTGAATCGGCGTAGAGGTTACTACCCCGCCTCTCTCCTCCGTAATAGTCCGGGCTGGGGCTGCTGGTGGGTACGAAAACCAGATCGCGTCCTAGGTCCGCTGAGATCGGCGCCCAAACATTGGCGGCGCCGGTTCGCTCCGCGCTGTCCCCTTCCCAGGTTTTTCGGGCTGGATCCTTCGGATCGCGCGGGATCGGATCGAAGAACCAGCGCAACACGCCTGTGCGAGCGTCAAACGCGCGTACAAGGCCCCGCTCCACCGTCACGGCGCGGTTATCGCCGATGGCGGAACCAACTACCACAAAGTCGCCAATCACCGCAGGAGGAGATGTCACGCCGTACTCTTTTCTGTCTACCTTATAGGCATCCAGGTTGACTCCTTGGGAGAGATCGACCCCTCCCCTCTCACCGAAATCCTGGCACGGCTTTCCGGTTAAACCATCGAGCGCAATCAATCGAGCATCGAGAGTGGCAATGAATATCCTGCGGCGGCAAGGTTGACCGATCTCGCGCTTCTCGTCCAACCAGGCCGTGACACCGCGCGAAGCGCTCTCACTCCGGCGGATGTTTTTATCGATCCCAGGATCATAGGCCCAGAGCTGAGCCCCGTTCTCGGGGTTGAGCGCAATCACCCGATTGTAAGCTGTGCTAAGGTAAAGGAGATCATCAACCAGAATCGGTGTGGTCTGGAAAGATGTCTTCGGTCTGCCACCGGAGCCATCAGAAAAATCGCCGGTGTGGTATTCCCAGGCGGCCTCCAACAAAGAGACATTCTCACGATTGATCTGATTGAGCGGAGAATAACGCGCGCCTCCGTGATCTCCGCCATAGGCCGGCCAATCGGCAACCCCGCCGCCAGAAAACACGTAATTCCCCGCCCGGACAAAATCGATTACGGCGATCAAGCTAATAACGATCAGACCGACAATGCCAGGTAAAACGTATGGGCGATCAATCGCCTTCCATTTCATGACTGCCCTCCCCAATTGCCATCAGTGCGCATTGAGCTGATGTTCTTGCCATTCATATCAACCATGAACAAAGCAAATGCCAATATAATTCCCAGTTTAGAAGAGGTTGCCTGGCCAGCGGCATTCACGCCCGCGACGCAAAAGATGATCGCAACCGCCTGCAGCAGAAGGGGCGGCGCGAACTGCCGTTTTGTTGTCAGAGACCTTTTCACCATCGTTATTCCTCTTTCGATCCAAATTCACTTCATCCTTGCGTGATCAGATAACCGCCGGGTTCAGCGAAGAGCAAAACCCATTCCAACGCGCAAGAGCCCGTATAGGGCATACAGCAGGCGCGATAGCGGAAATTTGCGTTCGGGAGTGCGCGATATTCCCCATACTGTTGGGGGCCTTGCCTGATCCTATCTCGAAAAATGCTTTGGCAGTTGACGCAGGAAAGGGCTAGGGAACGCGGCACAATGATTGCAGTCTTCCCTCTCTACACTCTCGGTTACAAGGAGACCGACACGAAGAACGCCAGGTTGATCAAACGCAATCCACTAACGGAGGAAACATGCAAGACGAGATCAAAAGGGAAAACTGGACGGAGTATTTCAAGGGGTTCAGCAAGCGCAATCAGGCGCGTTCGACCAAGTTGGATGTCTTCGGCGAAATCGGCGCGCAGCGCGGAGAGCGGTATCTGCCGCTCTCCGGCGTGAGCGTCGAAGATTCGGGCAAAGACGCTCCCCGCATCGAGATCATGCTCGGCGGCGGCGGCGATGACCCGCGCCATCTGACTCATACCATCACGCGGGTCAATCGTGTGATGCGGAAGCTCGGCGCCGATGGCCGCGACGAGGCGATTGAATTCGAGGACGCAGGCGTGGCGAAAACCGTTCTGCAATTCGAGGCTCTGACTGAACTGAAAGCTTCTTCGTGATCACGAGCGGAGTGTGTCGTTGCGCTTCCACTCGTAGCCCGTGCGCGCTGCTTCCAAACGTTGCAACGACAACGTGGGGAGTCCGGCGGTTTACAAAAACGCGCCGGACTCCCTTCTACAGCGGCTGTAGTCAACATTGTTCCATACGAACCCATACGAAACCGAAGAGGGGGGCAAAATGCATAACACATTATTCAATCAGCGCAGGATTTTCCTGTCAGTCATCATCACCGCCGCTTTCATCGGCGCCTTGCTCGCGAGCGGCGGCGTCTCACAAAGCCAAACCGGCGCGGCCCAGGTCTCAGGCCGCGACGTCACGATTCTCGTCACCGCGATGCCGCAGAACGACCGCGCCCGCGCGCTCGCCGCGAAATTGCAGCCCGAGGATTTCGTGGTCACGGAAGAGAAAAAGAAGCAGCGCATCCTTTCCGTCAAACGCGCGAGCGAAGCGCCGACGATCATCGCCGTGTTGATCCAGGATGATCTGGTCTCGCACGTCAACAACGAGATTCAATGCGTCAAGGACTTCATCCGCGAGGCGCCTGAAGGTTCGCGGGTGATGACGGCTTACATCTCCACAGGCAGCCTGCGAGTCGCCCAGGATTTCACCACGGACCGCGCTCGCGCAGCCGAATCGTTGCGCATCATCGCCGGCAGCCGTTCGGCCTCGACTTACAGCCCTTACATCCAAGTCTCGGAAGCGTTGCGCCGCTTCGACGCGCAACCGGCAGGAAGGCGATTGATGCTGCTCGTTTCGGACGGACTCGATCTGTCGCAAGGATTCCGTAACGCGAGCCCGCTCTTCTCGCTCTACCTCGATCAAGCGATCAGCGAGGCGCAGCGGCGCGGGGTTGCGATCTTTCCCTTCTTCGCGCCGTCAGCCGGGTGGACTCGCTGGAACCGGCTGGCCGTCAATTACGGGCAAGGCGCGCTCAATCGCCTGGCTGATGAGACAGGGGGCGAAGCCTTCTTCTCCGGTTCGGACTTCGTGACTTTCGATCCGTACTTCAAAGAGTTGAATGAACTGCTCGACCGGCAATGGCTGATCACTTATCGGAGCGGTAATACCGGCTCCGGCTTCCGCCGCATCGAGGTTACGACCGATTACGAGTTGCACCTACACCATCCGGCAGGCTACCGCGCTAGAGAGGATGAGCATTGACAAAGGTAAGAAGGACATTCTGTGAAGTCGAAAGCGGCGCCTGGAGAGGCGAGATATGGCTGACCTGATCGAACAAACGGACAAATGCGCAAATCCCGCCTGCCATTGCCTGGTTTCTGCGGGAAATCAGTTCTGCGACGAGCGATGTGCGCGAATGGAGAACGACCCGGAGACAGGCGATTGCCAGTGCGAGCACGTCGAGTGTTATCGGGAGCAAATCCTTTGAAAAGGAGGCTTGATTATGAAAGAGCGGATTAAATGGATCGCCATCGGATTTGGCTTTATGGTCGGGATTCAGGTCTTGGCCTCGTTGTTGCTCATCGGGCTGGCCCAGATGCTCAAGACTAACCCGAAATTCGTATTGGAGCCGTACTGGGTCTTTGTGATCTTGGGGCTGACTTTAGGGGCGTTCTTTCTCGGCGGATTCGTAATCGGCCGAGTTGAGGAGGCGCCTCGAATAACCGACGCGGTGATCGCGTCGATTATGACGCTGGCCCTGTCTGTGATTGTTTTCCTGGCGTTGCCCGAAGGCAGCCGTGATCAATTTACAGGCAGCAAGTGGTTGGCTGACGCCGCTGGAAAAACAGCCTCTCCGTGGGTCAGCTCGCTACTTACTTAAAAGTGACGGGGTCTGATGTTGAAAATCCCCGGCAGCCGCGCCAGTCGCGGCTGAAAGCGATCTTTGAGGCAAAAATGGAATAACACAGATGCAGGAACGGCCCTCGCCTTGTATC
>Ga0137373_10000488_pt1 | contig 38599 bp, 34 predicted proteins | sample SagtaG_5_FD_104912 | JGI IMG/M metagenome (GOLD analysis project Ga0137373, IMG submission 104912) | Vadose zone soil microbial communities from Sagehorn Ranch, Mendocino, California, USA - Sage1_R_80_16 metaG | ecosystem: Environmental > Terrestrial > Soil > Vadose zone | place: USA... | reverse complement strand
GTGGCTGCGAGCGTTTGATCGAGCTCGACGGTGATCGCCTCGAGGAACTCGGCGACGGGCGTGACCTTCCGGACGGCGATGGAAAAGTCGCAGTAGACGCATCGGCGCCGGCAGAAGGGAACGTGGACGTAGAGATGACGCAGTTTCACATTCTCAATATAAGAAGCAATGCCCTCCGCCCCGAAGTCAGCGGCGGCGGATTTCGCCGGCGATGCTGCATTCGACGAGCCCCATCAGCTCGAGAGACGTGATTGCCGCGAGACAGACCGACGGGGTCATTCCCGTTTTGAGCGTGATCGCATCGACGTCGGTGAACGTGAAGCCCACTGCCTCCCAGACTTTCTGTTCCGAGTCAGGCAAATTCGGCCGGCTGCTCTCGCGAGCCGGTGGCCCGAGGCCGAGGAGCGCGAGCGCATCAGCCGTAGTTGCGATGAGAGTTGCTCCATCGCGGAGGAGCTGATTCGTGCCGGCGCTTTGCTCGGAGTCGATGGGCCCCGGTACGGCCGCGACGAGTCGGCCAAGCTCGAGCGCGTGTGACGCGGTATTGAGGGCACCGCTCTTGTGGCCGGCTTCGACGACGATGGTGAGTCTGCCCAGCGCGGCGATGATGCGGTTCCGTTTCGGGAACGACCCGCGATGCGCTTTCGACCCTGGAGGATTCTCGGACAGAACCAGCCCGCGCGTCGCGATTTCCCAATGGAGCCGGCGGTGTCCGGCTGGATAGGCGACGTCGATCCCCGTGCCCAATACGGCGATCGTTGCGCCTCCAACCTCGAGCGCCGCACGGTGGGCTGTGGCATCAATGCCCCGCGCCATCCCGCTGACGATGCAAACGCCAGCTCTGGCGAGCTCGCGCGCGATGTTACGGGTTGTCCTTTCGCCGTAGGGAGTGCTGTTCCGTGTACCGACGATCGCGACGGCCGGGGACTGGAGAAGGCCGGCGTTTCCGAGAGTGTAGAGCTCCGCCGGCGGCTGGGAGAGATCGTTCAGCGACGCGGGGAAATGGTTATCGCCGAGTCGAAGAAGATTTGCATTTAATGCCTCACAACTTGCATTAAGTGAGGCAGGCAAACGCTAAGGGAATGCGGGAGTTGCTGCCGCCGCAACCGCCTGTTGCTTGAGCTTGAGCAGCTCGGTCCACCATGCTGCCGTGAGCGCGTCCAAGCCGAGGCGTCCGGGCGCGCTGATAGAGAAAATACCGAACGCGCCCGGCGCTCCGATCGGCGGGATATAACTCTCACCCAGGAGATCGAGTTTCGTGAAGACGACGCAGTGTGGCTTCCCCGCGAGATCTGCCGAATATGCATGGATCTCATGCCGCAGCTGGTCGTATTCAGCCTGCCAGTCGAGCGCGTCGATGGGGATCAAAAAGGCGAGAATTCTCGTCCGCTCGATGTGGCGAAGGAATTGAAAGCCGAGCCCCTTCCCCTCGTGCGCACCTTCGATGATGCCGGGTATGTCGGCGACGACGAAGGTCCGATGGTCGCTTAGCTGCACCACGCCGAGGTTCGGCGCGAGAGTGGTGAAAGGATAATCGCCGATTTTCGGGTGCGCGGCGGATATCACCGACAGAAGCGTCGACTTGCCGGCGTTGGGCTGTCCAACGAGCCCGATGTCGGCGATGAGCTTGAGCTCGAGCTCGATGTTGCGGACTTGCCCCTCTTCGCCGGGCTGCCACTCGCGCGGGGCCTGGTGCGTCGCAGTCGCAAAAAAAGCGTTTCCCTTTCCCCCTCGGCCGCCGGCCGCGACGATCAGCTCCTGGCCATCCTCGAGAATTTCTCCGAGCAGCTCACGAGTGTCGGCATCGCGCACGACGGTACCGGGCGGAACCGGAAGGACGACGTCCTTACCCGCATGACCGGTTTTGTTCGACCCCATACCGTGCTCGCCACGCTCGGCGACCCACCGATCGCGGTACGTGTAGTCGAGCAGCGTCGCCAGATTCGAATCACCGCTGATGAGCACGTCACCGCCACCGCCACCATCGCCGCCGTCCGGGCCGCCCATCGGAACGCGGTACTCGCGCCTGAACGATGTGCATCCCGAGCCGCCGGTGCCCGCTTCGACGTGGACGACCACGCGGTCAATGAACATCGTCGGATCCGCGCACGCGTGCGAGAAGCAGCTTGTACGAAGCGAGCCGGTCGGCTGGAAGATGATCAGCCAGGCAGTCGAGCGCGCCCTCGACTTCTTCCCTCGTCGCACCCGCGTTGAATGCGCCGTGCAGATGCGAGTGAAGCTGACGCTGCTGCGCCGAGGCGGCGCATGCAGCCACGATGCACAGCTCGCGAGTCTTGAGGTCGAGACCCGGCCGTGAGAGAACTTTTCCGTAACCGTCGACGATCATCCAGTCATCGAGGAGCGGGTGCAGAGCGCGAATGTTTCTGCGCAGGCGCTCGTATGCTCCACCGTAGACCGCTTCGCATGTCTTCTCGCCGCGCGCGCGCCACTCGGCGACGCCTCCCGATTCGGCGGATGATTTTGGCGACGGCTTGCTCACAAACGTCCGCCACAGGCGGGCGGCGTTGAGCGCGCGCGGGAATCCCGCGAAGAGATACGACTGCAGAATCACCTCTTCGACGGCTGCGGTGTCCGCGCCGAGCGCCGCCTCTTCCATGATCTGTCTCACCGATTGTTCATCGAGTCCGGCGACAGCGGCAGCGACTCGAATGAGCTGAATCGTGCCGCAGGACAATGCGCCCATACTACGTTCGCTTACCGGCGTTCCGTCATCTGCCATCGGCACGCATCATCACTTCGCCGACGCATTCGCCGCGGGTGTTGCGGATCGGCTTCTTCGCGCAGAGTCCGGCCGGAGGATATTCGGCAAGCGCGTCGAGCTCCTGCAGCAATCGCACGAGCGCCGGCACCTGCGCGCGCTGTGATCCGTCCTCGACCTTGATAGCGAGGCCGATCCCCCGCTCCGGAATCATCGCGCAGTGCAGTCCTTCGGCGCCGATCTTCGAGATCACGCTGCCGCCCGTCGCCGAGATGAGGATGGAATCGGCGCGATCGGTTCCGCCGACGAGAAATGGCTGCGCGGTCATCGCCGCGAGAACGCGGCGTGGCGACTCCTCGCCGCGCGATGCCGACGCGCCGAAGCGGGCGTAGGCACGCGCCATTCGCTCCAGACTCATTCCGAACACGACCGTGCCGCAGCCATCGACTGCCTGCACGACCTTCGTCGAGGGAATGTCGGTCCAGAGCGAAACCTCTTGAAGAATCGCTCGCTGCACCGGATGGTCCTTCTTCTCGTAACCGTTGTGCGGCCAGCCGCTGTGATGCGCGTATGCCAGCATCGACGCGTGCTTTCCGGAGCAGTTGTTATGAAGACGGTTCGGACGCTCGCCGGAATCGCGGAGGATCTTCGCGCCGCGCTGTGACGAGGGCTCATGCGGTCCGCAGGCGAGATCGCCGGCCTCGAGACCGATGTCGTGGAGCATCCGCTCTACGAGGGCTACATGTTCGGGCTCGCCGCCGTGCGATCCGCATGCAATCGCGAGCTGTTCATCTCCCCAGCCGAGCGCGTCGAATCCTCCCGACTGGATGAACGGGATTATCTGGAAAAGCTTGGCGCACGAGCGCCAGAAGGTGAAGCCGTCGGAATCCCCCGCCCTCCCGATGACCTCGTCGCCGGGGCCAACTACCGCCGCGTGGACGCGATGCAGCGATTCAACAGCTTCTCCCCGCGTGACGACGACATCGAGATCGTAGGTTTTCATCCTCTTCAGAATACCTTGATCATGCCCTTCATGTAGCGTCGAGGGTCGCGGCGAACGTCGACAAGAACCGAGTTCAGCTCGCTCACGGCCTTCACGAGCTCGTTATAAAGCTGATCGTCGGTGAAGAGCTTCGACACGGTGCCTTTTCCGTGGCCCAGCTGTTTGACGAGCGTGTCGGTGCTCGAGACGACAGCCAGCAGACGCGTGTACAACGTGTCGTCCTTGAGCAGCTTCGACAGCGTGCCCTGACTCGAATTGATCTGCGCAACGAGCGTGTCCACCGAAGCAAGTGCACGGTTCAGACTATAGTAGACCGAAGGATCGTTGAGCAGCCGGCCGATTGTTCCCCGCGGGTTCTGCAACTCCGCCATTACCGCGCTCGTCCGCGCCAGGGCGACGTTCGCCTGATCGTAGAGCGCCCGATTAGTGACGAGCTGGCCGATCGTTCCCTGTCCGCTGTTGATCCCTTTGGTGACTTTTTTCAGCTCGCCCGTGAGGGCAACGACGTCCTTGATCGCCGCGGACGCCTGGGCGACGACGACCTCGTAGTCCACTGACGGAGTCGCCGGGATCGTGTCGCCTTCCTTCAACGTGGCGAAGCGTGGCGTCCCCGGACTGATGTCGAAGACTTTATCGCCGAGGAGTCCGAGCGTTTTGATCTGCGCGCGCGAATCCTTGCGCACCTGATCGGAGAGTTTTCTGTTGACCTCGACCGTGATCTTGAGATTGCGGCTCGTGTCCGCGTCGACCGGGAGAAAGTCGATATCCTTGATCGTGCCGGCGAGCTGACCCGCGACAGTCACCTGTCCGCCGACACGAAGACCGCTTGCGTTCGGCAGAAACGACACCAATGAATAGCGGCGCGTGAACAGACTCGCCGCCTGCCCGATCTTGAAGATCGTCACGCCCAGGATCACGAGCGCCACAAGGATGAGCGCGCCGACCTTCAACTGGTCCCAGGTAAGCGTCGTCGATCGTTTCATGGGCTGAAAGCTAGTGAATCGGTCACGTCAATAACCGCCGAGGAAGTCCCGAATGTATTTGTCATCGCTGCCGGACATCTCCTCCGGTGTGCCGAAGAATTTGATCGTTCGGTCGGCGAGGAGTGCAATCTTGCTGCCGATCCTGAAAGACGAGCGGATATCGTGCGATACGATGACGCTCGTGGCGCGCAGCTCGCGCTGAAGCTTCAGAACGAGCGCCGTTATCGTCGCCGTGGTCAGCGGGTCGAGACCGGAGGTCGGCTCGTCGTATAGCATGATCTCCGGATTGTTGGCCATGCCGCGCGCGATGCCGACGCGCTTCTTCATTCCGCCGGAGAGCTCGGCGGGCATCTGGTCCATCACCTTCTCGGGGTCGAGATCGACGAAGGAAAGCTTTTCACGCACCCGCTGCTCGATCGCGTCTTCGTCGAGGTCGGTGTGCTCCCGGAGCGGATACGCAACGTTCTCGAAAACCGTCATCGAGTCGAACAGCGCGGCGCCTTGAAATACCATCCCCATCTTTTGCCGGACCTCGAGCGCCTCGTCGAACGTAAGCGTCGTGATGTCGTCCCCGTCTATGCAGACCTTGCCCTTGTCGGGAACGAGGAGACGAAGAAGCAATTTCAGAATGGTGGACTTTCCACTGCCTGATTCACCGACGACGACAACCGTCTCCCCTTTCTTCACGGCGAAGGAAATGTCCTCGAGCACCGGCTCGTCGAAGGCGAGCGAGACGTTCTCCAGCGAGATGACGGTATCTCCCGGCCCGGCGGCAATCTTTGGCGCGCCGTTCTCGGCGCGGTCGTCCGCCTGCGAGGCCTTGTGGTCGTTCTCGATTTCCTGGCGAATCGCCGAGCGAACGCGGCCGTGGTCCTGGGTCCGGCGCATTTTCCCCGGACCTTCCTCGGCTTCCTGGCTGCGCCTCTCCTCGGATTCGCGGCGATCGTCGGTCATGGACGGAGGAACGCAAGCAGCAGCTGCGTGAGGAAGTAGTCGACGATGAGAATGAGAATGCTCGCGGTAACGACCGTGCGCGTCGTGGCAACGCCGACGCCTTCGGTACCGCCGGTCGTCTTGAGGCCGAAGTGACAGCCGGTGAGCGAGATGATTCCGCCGAACACGAAAGGCTTCAACAGACCCTGAATGAGATCGTTCGGAATCACGCGGAAGGTGAACCCGCCCGACATGATCTGCTCGAACACGGTCCGCCAGTAGAGCGCCGACGGAATGCCGACGTAGATCTTCGCGATCACGCTGCCGCCAAGTATTCCGGCGAAGTCGTTCACGATCGTGAGCGTCGGGAGCATTATCAGGGCGGCGAGCAGGCGCGGTGTAACGAGCTTCTTGATCGGATCGGTGCCGAGCGTGTTGAGCGCATCGATCTGCTCGGTGACTTTCATCGAGCCGAGCTGCGCGGCTATTCCCGAGCCAACGCGGCCGGCGACCATGAGCCCGGCGAGCACAGGTCCGAGCTCGCGGATCATCGAGCCGGCGACGAGGCGTCCGATGTAAATCGTGGCGCCGAAAGTCTGGAGCTGAACGGACGACTGAAGCGCGAGCACCATCCCGGTGAAGAAGCCCGTCAGGAGAACGATGCCGATGGACCCGACGCCGATGGCGTCCATCTGTTGAACCGTGTCGGCGCCGTAGAAAGGGCGCGCGAATATGAAGGCGATCGCTTTGCCGGAAAGGACGAAGAAGTCCTGGAGGGAAAGGATCGAGCGCTTGGCCGCTTCGTTGAAGCGTTCGGCTATCAATCGGTCATTGAGAGAGGTTCGGGAGCGTAGTCCTTCACCCGAGCGGAGGCAAGTGCCATGCCCTTTGCCCACCCCCTCGCGGCACTTAGTTTCAACCCCAATGATCGAGACCATTTCGCGGGCACGGCTCGCCGAGCTGCTGGCCAAGGGCGCCGGCCAGCGGGTCGCAGTCGTCGGCGACGCGATGCTCGACGTTTATCTCCGCGGCGAGGTCGAACGGATCTCACCCGAAGCGCCGGTGCCCGTCGTTCGCGTCGTCGAGCGCAAGCTCGCACTCGGCGGAGCGGCAAACGTCGCGCAGAACGTCCTCGCGATCGGCGCGAAGTGCGAACTGGTGTGCGCCGTCGGATCCGACCGCGAAGGCGACAAGCTCGGACAGATGCTCGGCGAGCTGAAGGGTGATACACGATCGCTCGTCACCGTGAAGAGGCCGACGACGACGAAGACGCGGGTTCTCGCGCGCGCGCAGCAGGTGGTGCGCTTCGACGAGGAAGACGATGCCGACATTACCGGCGCTGACGTGACGGCGCTCATCGAACGCGCGATCGCGGCCGCCGATGATGCAAGCGCTCTCATTCTCGAGGACTACAACAAGGGCGTGCTGACGGCGGCGCTGATTCGTCCCGTCATCGAGCACGCGAACAAGCGAAAGATTCCCGTCGTCGTGGATCCGAAGTACAGAAATTTTTTCGCCTATCGCGGCGCGACGATCTTCAAGCCGAACCGGCGCGAGCTGGAGGCGGCGGTGGGGGCGGCGGTCGATCTCGAGGACCCGAAGACGCTCCCGCAGATTCTTTCCCGCCTCGGTGTCGAGAACCTTCTCCTCACTCTTGGCGAATCGGGAATGGCGCTTATCGCCGCCGACGGAGAAGTCGGCCGGGTGCCGACGACGGCGCGCGAAGTTTACGACGTCGTCGGAGCGGGAGATACCGTCACCGCATATCTCGGCACGATGCTCGCAGCAGGAGCCACACCCGCGGAAGCGGCCATTATCGCCAATTTTGCAGCCGGCGTCGAAGTGGCGAAGCTCGGCGCGGCGACCGTTTCGACGGACGAAGTCGCCGAAGCCTACGATTTGTTCGGCTCTTCGGCCGTCTGAGCGGGTAAGAGTTACTCAACTCCAACGACAGACGAAATCGTAATGAGACGCGTCGCAGGCGCAGCAGTCGTACTTCTGGTTTTTGCAGCGGGAGCGCGCGCGCAGACGACCGACAGCGCGGCTACGGCGCCAATCGCTGACACTGCGGGTGTTAAGAGACTGCCACCTATTTCGCTGCCAACTGACAGCGCGATCATGCACGGCGTGTCGGCGACCAACGTTGGCACGACGACGCTTGGCGACTGCTCGTCACATCGTCAGGGTGTTCCGCTTATTCGCGCGGGGGTCGGAGGCGCCTTCGTCACGGGCAATGCCATTCTCTGGCACTACTTCAAGAAGGCGTGGTGGTCGGGCGAGAAGGCGCGGCATTTCTTTTTCCATGCCGACTGGGATCAGGATTTTCGAGATCAGGACAAGTTCGGCCACATGCTGGGCGGATATCAGCTGACGCGCGTCGGCCATGACGCGCTCAAGTACGCCTGCGTCTCGGAGAACAAGGCGCAGCTGATAAGCGCCGCGTACGCGGAATTCTTCCAGCTCCAAATCGAAGTGTTCGACGGCCACTACGCCAAGTATGGCTTCTCCTACCCCGACGTTCTGGCGAACACGGCGGGAATGGTATGGGCGGTTGCGCAGCGGCGTCATCCGAAACTGGAGGCGATCAAGCCGACGATGTCGTACCACGAAACCGCGGCGCTTCGCAATCGCGCCAATTATCCCACCGAGCTGAGGCCGTCGCTCGATTACTCGGGCCAGACGTACTGGTTCTCGACCGACGTGAACGCGCTCCTGCCCGACGACGCGAAGAAATTCTGGCCGGCGGCGATCCGGTTTTCGGTCGGCCACTCGGTTACCGACTGGATCAGCTCCGAGAACGGACAAGGGATCCGGGCGAAGCGCCGTATCCTTCTCTCGTTCGACATCGACCCCGAGCACCTTCCCGGGAACAATCATGCCTGGAAGCAAATCAAGCATCAGCTCAGCTACTACCATTTTCCGGCTCCGGCGCTTCAGCTGACGCCGTCCTGGAACGGAATCGCCTGGTACCGGTGAGAACTCTTCTCGCACGATTTGCGCTGACGATCGCGTTCGCTGTCGCGGCCGCGGCGCCGTCAGCTCTTCGCGCACAGGCCAGCGCCTATGTTCCTCTCGACGATGTCGCGTACTCGTACGTAGACGCGCTCATGGCGCGGGGTGCGCTGAAGGACCTATCTGCGCTGGAGCGTCCGTACACACGTCGTGAGCTGCTTGCCGCGATCGATTCGACGAGACCCTCGCTGTCGGGCGAGCGAATGCTATCGTGGCTCGACGCGCTCGAACGCACGATCGGCAAATACGAGGTGGCAGCGGATTCCGACTCCGCCGCTCTTCACACGCGCTTTTCCGGCGACCTTTACGCGACAGCGCAGAGCTCCGGCCGGCGCGAGCTCATGCTCGCCGACGACCGCAACAGCGTCGAGCCGGGCATGACGATCAGGATGGTGATGGAGGGTGGTCCGGTAGCGGCATCAATCCGCGGGCTCATCGACAACCGGCTGAATCAGGATCCCGAGTTCGCCGGACGAAAGGACAGGAAGATCGCAGGGCGCACCGAGGATGGATATGGGAGCGCGCAGTGGAAGTACGGGGAAGTTTTTGTCGGACGACTCGGTCGCAACTGGGGACCGTCGGCGCTGACAGGCCTCCAGCTCGGCAATTACGCATACACCTACGACCATCTGTACGGCAGGATCGGAACGCGCGCCTTCCACATCTCGACTGTTCTCGCGCGACTCGACGATGACAAGCTTCAGAGCGGCGCGACAGTGCAGCGGTACTTCTCGATCCACCGTCTGGCAATGCACCGCGGCGCGTGGGATGCCGCTGCTTCGGAGAGCTTCGTTTACACCGGAGTCGGACGCGGGTTCGAGCCATCGCTCTCGAATCCGTTCAATCTCTATTCGTTGTCGTGGCGGAATGAACGCGCGGACGGGAACCTTGCACTCGGTCTCGAGACGTCGTGGCGCTCGGCACGCTTGGGAATTCTCTCGGCTCAGCTGCTGCTCGACGACGTGCAGATCGACAAGTGCGACACGATCTGCAATGAGCCGTCGTCATACGGACTGACCGTCAGCGCCGAAGGACTCCCTCTGCGCGGGGATCATCGGGCCTTTGTCTCCTACACAAGGGTGAGCAATCTCACGTACCGCACGCCCAATTACTCCGAGCGTTACGCGATTTTTAACGTTGGATTGGGACGAGGGTTCAGCGACTACGACGAGCTGCGGGGAGGTGTCGATCTCGCGCTGTCGCGCTATGCCCCGGTCAAGATTTACGTAGCTTTTCGCAGGCAAGGCGAAGGAGACTACCGGACGCAATTCCCACTCGTCAGCGCCTATCCCACGACGCCCGTCACGTTCAGTGGGACGGTAATGAACGTCGCGCGCGTCGGTGTCAGTTCGGGCGGCCGCTTCCGGTCGTTCGAGTTTTCCGGAGACGCCGGATTCAACCACGCTTCCAACTTCGCGCACATGGCGGGGGTTACACAGTCGGCATTCGAGGGACGGGTGAAGCTGTCATGGATCCCATCCGCACATCTGGACTTTTGAGCCGTACCGGCGAGTCGTGATCGATCTCGGTAAGCGCGGCATTCTCGGAGTGAAGGTCAACGCCATTGATTACGACGCAGCCGTAGAGCGGACCATCGCCGCCGCGCGAAAGCGCGCTGCGTTCATAGTCGCCGCTCTGCCGGTTCACGGAATAATGACCGGTGCGCTGGATGCGACCCACCGCTACCGACTGAACGAATTCGATCTCGTCGTCCCCGACGGACAGCCTGTGCGCTGGGCGCTCAATCTTCTCTACCGGACCGGCCTCGGCAACCGCGTCTACGGGCCGAATCTGATGCTTCGTCTCTGCAGCCGGCTCGCCGAGGAGAAGCTGTCGATCTATCTCTTCGGGAGCAGGAGCGAAACGCTCGAGCTCCTCGAAAACAATCTTCGAAAGAAATTCCCATCGATACGAATCGCCGGCCGGAAGGAGGGCAGATTTGCCACGATCTCGACCGCGGAGCGGGAATCCATTTGCCGGGACATTCGTGACAGCGGCGCTTCGCTGGCGTTTGTCGGACTCGGGTGTCCGCGACAGGAGATCTGGGCGTATGAGAACCGACATCAGGCCGGCATCCCGATCGTCTGCGTCGGCGCGGCGTTCGATTTTCACGCCGGGACCGTGCGCCAAGCCCCCGAGCCGCTCCAGCGGATCGGACTCGAGTGGGCATTCCGGCTCTTCCGAGAGCCGAGGCGGTTGTGGCGCCGGTACCTCATGCTCAACCCGCTATACGTCGCGATGGTTTCCGCGCAGGCAAGCGGGCTTGTCGACTACGAAAGGCGTCCGGTCATTGCTCCCGTGGCGGATACGAATCTCGCGTGATTCGCTCGCTTGCCCGGCTTCGCTGCGTTGCGTTCGCGGTATCCGTTGAAATAGCTTGTATTGGCGGGGCCCTTAGCTCAGTTGGTTAGAGCAGCGGACTCATAATCCGACGGTCGCAGGTTCGAACCCTGCAGGGCCCATTCTCATCCGCGTCCATTCTGGCTCGGAACCGCTGAAAGACAGGTCGTGTAGTACATGAGACTCGTGCCGAGGGCTCGGACCTTTTCCGCTACCCGATCTGTGCGCAAATCATTACCTTACGCACTGCTGAATGCGTGGCTTGGCGGTCCGATGCGGTACTGCTCAGCCACCTTTCGTAATGAGGGTCGCGTAGCTCAGCTGGTTAGAGCGCTGGTCTCACATACCAGAGGTCCGGGGTTCAAGTCCCTGCGCGACCATCCACTAAGTCTCAGTCTACACTCACAACCTTCTAGATGATTTTTCCCAGAGCCCGCGCGCTGACGTTGATCGCAGCCTTTGCAATCGCTCCCGTCTCCCTCACCGCGCAACGTCCGAGTCCGGCGCAGGCGCAGCAGATGCTGCAGACCAATCCGCAGCTCATCGAGCAGCTCAAGGCGAGAATACTCTCGAGCGGCTTGACGCCGGATCAGGTCCGAGCGCGCCTCCGGGCGGAGGGCTATCCGGAGAATTTGCTCGACGCGTACCTGCCCGGCGGCTCCGCTTCCGATACCACCGCCTCCACTGAGGATGTCTTTGCGGCCATAACGCAGCTCGGCATCGTCGATTCCACCGAGGTGGACTTTCTGAAATGCGGAATCAACCCCGACGCATTCGTTACGACCGACTCTCTGGGTTCTGCCGACAGCCTCAACATGAAGAAGAGGACCGAGGCACTGAAGAAGAGCGCGCGCGCCGCGTGTATTGCGCGAGAAGACTCGCTGGCGCGCGGCGCGATCAGGCGGAAGGCGGACGTCGACAGCGGGTTTGTGATTTTCGGAATGGACTTCTTCCAGCAGGGACCGTCGTCCTTCGATGCGAACCTGTCGGGGCCGGTCGACCCTAACTACCGGATCGGCCCCGGCGACCAGCTCGTGCTGGTTCTGACGGGTGACGTCGAGCAGTCGTACAACCTCAACGTGACGCGCGAGGGATTCATCGTCGTCCCGCAAGTCGGCCAGCTCTGGGTGAACAACCTGACGCTCTCGGAGCTCGAAAGCGTCCTCTACTCGAGGCTCGGCCGCGTGTACTCGGGCGTGCGCAGAGGCGCGGGAGCGACGACCCACTTTTATGTCACGCCGGCGAGGCTTCGCAGCAATCAGATCTACGTCGTTGGTGACGTAATGCGCCCCGGCAGCTTCCGCGTCTCCAGCGCCGGAACCGCCTTGACCGCCCTTTATGCCGCCCGCGGTCCGAGCCAGAATGGCAGCATGCGCAACATCGAGATCCGGCGCGCGAGTGGAACACGTGCGGATGTGCTCGACGTTTATGACTACCTGCTCAACGGAAACGCCTCTCACGACGTCCGTCTCGAGAACGGCGATCGCGTATTCGTGCCGATTCATGGACCGCGGGTGCGCGTTGTTGGTGAGATCGCTCGCCCCGCAACCTATGAAATGAAAACAGGCGAGACTCTCGCCGACGCGTTGCGTTATGCCGGGGGCTTCACTGCGACGGCCGCGAGACGCAGGGTGCAGATCGAGCGCATTCTCCCCCCAACGGCGCGTGGCTCGGGAGGGCGCGACCGGGTGGTGATGGACATCGGTCCAGATGAATTCGCTGCGGCAACCGGTCCAAAGCTCGCGATTGAGCCAGGCGATGTGATCCGCGTCTTCCCGGTGGCAAGCAGAGTTCGCGATCGCATCGCCGTTCGAGGCAACGTTTGGTCGCCCGGCACGCAGGGCATCACGCCGGGGATGCGCGTATCCGACGCGCTTCGCCTCGCCGGCGGAGTGAAGCCGGATACGTATCTTGGGCAGATTCTCGTCACGAGACTCCAGCCGGACTCCACAAGAATTCAGCTGCGCGCTGCGCTAGCCGACACTACCGGCAGTGTGATCAACGACTTCCAAGTCAAGGAAGACGACGAGATCCGCGTATTCTCGACAACCGAATTCCGTCCGACCCGGTATGTCGCGATCGGCGGAGCGGTGAGAAAATCGGGACAGTTCCCTTATCGCGAAGGGATGACGATCCGCGATCTCGTGCTGCTCGCGGGAGGCCTCGAAGAAAGCGCGTATCTCAACGAGGCGGAGATTGCCCGCCTCCCCGAAGATCGTTCGCGGGGCACAACGGCGACGACATTTCGGGTTCCGCTCGACTCGAGCTACCTTTTTGAGCGTGGCCCCGACGGCCGATACCTCGGACCGCCGGGCCTCCCCGCCCCCAGCGGCCCGCGTTCGGAAGTGACGGTTCAGCCATACGACAACGTTCTTATTCTTCGCCAGCCCAACTGGGAGCTGCAGCGTACGGCAGTCGTTGCGGGCGAAGTGCGCTTCCCCGGCCGCTATTCGCTGCGGACGAAAACTGAACGCATCACCGACCTGATCCAGCGCGCCGGCGGCCTGACGTCGGACGGCTATGCCAACGGCGTCGTTTTTTATCGGCGCAATGGCGGAGTTGGACGCATCGGAATCGAACTTCCCCAAGTGCTGAAGAATCCGCGCTCGCGTGACAATCTCGCGCTTCAGGACGGAGACTCGATCTTCATTCCTCGCTACAATGGGGTGGTGAACGTCACCGGAGCGGTCAACGCGCCGCTGGCGGTTACCTACGTGCCGGGGAAAGATCTTGATTACTACATTCGCGCAGCGGGCGGCCCCGGAAGAAGCGCGGATCTGAGGCGCGCTTATGTTACCCAGCCGAATGGCAAGGTCGAAGCTCGAAACAACCGCTTCTTCGCACCTTCTTCGACCCCGAAGCCGAACGCAGGCAGCACCATCACAGTTCCGCAGCGAGACCCTCTTGAGAAGCCCTTCGATTTCCTCGCAAGCGTCGGAGCGATCGCTTCGCTCTTGACGACAATCGTCACGGTCGTTATCGCGGTGCGAAGATAGTCGTCGATTGGGTGCGAGCGCGCACACGCTCGACAGCGTCGAATACCATCGCGGTAGTTACGAAGAGGATGCCGCCACCGCGTTGTGACTCACGATGAGCCTCGGAAGCGTTCTCCGGGGCCGCCACCATTTCGTGGCCGGAGCCGAGCGGACCGAACCATTTGGCAATTCCGCTTCCGAATATGGCGACCGTCGGGACTCCGAGCGCTCCGGCGATGTGCATCGGCCCGCTGTCGTTCGACACGAGAACTACGCACCTTGAGATCAGCGCCATCATCTCGCGTAAGCCGACCGCGACCTTGGTGACTTCCGGCTGCTCGGCGACCGAGCTTCCATAGCCCGTCTCGTCGACAAACCAAAGAACAGACACGCCGGATTTGGAAGAGAGTACCCGCGCGAGTTCCGCGAAGCGGTCGAGCGGCCAGCGCTTTTCCGCGACGCTCGCTCCGGGATGAACGCCGACGAGCTCCTCGGACCGAAGCAGTCCATGCATGTCGAGAAATTCATCCGCCCATTTCCGTTCGGACTCACTGATCACCAGACGCGGGGCCGGCACGTCGGCGATCACAGCGAATGGCTGAAGCAGCGCCAGCCAGTCATTGACCTTGTGGCGGTCGGAAGATTCCCTGCGAATCGGGTCGGTCAAAGCTCCGTTCCCGGCGCCGAGCGCAGGTCCGATGCGACGCCTGGCTCCGGACATGGCGAGGACGAGATGTTCCCTCACATGAGCACGCGCCTGGAACGCGAGATCGAAGCGGCGTCGCCGTAATTCCCGCCAAACCCGGAAAAGCGCATTCCAGTGGACAGCAAGCGGATTTCCTTTCGCCGTCTTCGCGGTCCACCCCAGATCGGTGGCGATGAATTCGTCCACGAGACCGGTACCCTGCAGAACTTCGCGAGCCAGGGGGCGAGCGAGGAGTGTAACGCGCGCATGCGGGAAGATTCGCCGGAGCTGCGCGAGAAACGGAAGCGTAAGGACGATGTCGCCGATGTTCCACAGCTCGACCACAAGGATGCCGCGAACATCCTCGCCAGATCCGACGCGCGATGAGTCCGCCAAGCCGCCGGCGGCGGGAATCAACCGGGCCCCAAGATTCAACATCCGGAGGAAGAGTTTTTTTCTCCAAGTCGAAACCCAGATCTCTGCCATTTTCCTCGTTGGCGGGATGTGGCGCCGAGGCGGGCGCTAGGTGAAGCCGAAACGCGTCGGCGATTACCTTGCGCCGGTGAGCGAGTGCAATTTACCCTATCGCGCTTTCCCGCTCCATTCGACCCTCCGTGACTGAGCATAAAGAACGAATCAGAGTCGCCTTCGACCTGGAGCACGAACGGCAATCAGACGCCGGCGTCACTCGTTCCGCCCGCGCGCTCGTCTCCGCGCTGACGGCGCGCACGGATGTCGACCTGCTGCCTCTTGGCGGCGGACTCCTACTGGAGCGGGGCACTCTCAGGAAGCGACTGACGACGCTCCGCCAGGATTTTTGGTGGTACCCGCTCGCCGGTCGACGGTCTGCAAGACGCGCCCACGCGGAAGTCTACCACTGCCCGACGCCGCGTGCCCCAATCATGCGGGGCCGTCCGCCGACAGTTGTGACTATTCACGACCTCGCATCCTATCGGTTTCCCGAGACGCTCACGCGCTGGACACGCTACTACGAGCGGGCGACCCTTCGGCGCATAGCCGAGTCCGCTGATCGCATAACGGTTCCATCCACCGACACGGCGGACGACGTTCGACAGATGCTTCGCATTGGCGCCGAGAGAATTCGCGTCGTGCCGCCCGGCGTGGATTTCGATTTCTTTTCCGCCGCAGCGGGCCCGCGGCCGTTTCCGTTCCGCTACGTGCTGTTCGTGGGCACTCCGCAGCCACGAAAGAATCTCGCGCGGCTGGCGGATGCCGTTCAGTTGATCTCACGAACGGGACAGGAACTGCGATTGGTCGTCGCCGGAACTGGAGGATGGGGCGACGTCAGGCTCGACAGTCCGGGCGTTGTGTTCGCCGGGCGCGCGACACAGGAAGAGCTGCGCGCTCTCTACCGCCACGCAGACTGTCTTGCCCTCGTCTCGCTGCACGAAGGCTTTGGGATGCCGGTGCTCGAGGCGATGGCCGCCGGAACACCCGTCGTCGCGAGTGATGTGGCCGCGCTCCCGGAGACAGCGGGGGGAGCTGCAGTACTCGTCGATCCTATGAACGTCGAGGCGATCGCCCGGGGTATCCAAGAAGCACTCGATCGCAAAGAGAACCTCGTCGCGGCGGGCACGCGCCGGGCTGGAGCGTGCGCATGGACCACGACCGCGGATTTAACAGTTCGTGTCTATGAGGAGATCAGGTGACCGGAAGCGGCTCAGAGCCCGTTCACGCCGTAGCGCCGATCGAAGCGCCGCACTGCCTTTTCGTGAGACTTGTGGAAGAATAGGACGTCGGACGACGTCTCAAACCACGCATCGGGTGCGGCGCTTTTCAATTTCAGCGGGTAAACGCTTCCGCGACTGATGACGCGTGCCCCGACATACCCGAGCGAAGCTACGTACATGATCAGATCGTTCGGCGCGTACCCGAACGAGCGTGTCCATTTCTCATAGACTTCACAATAGAGCAGCGGACAGTGCCGCGAAATGGACTGCTCGCTTCCCTTCATCGCGTCCAGCTCTCCGCCTTCGACGTCGATCTTCATGAAGCCGATCCGATCGAGCGACCGCAGCTCGGGCTCTTCGTCCCCCCGGGCGATTCTGCACGGGAAGCGTCGCATATCGGAGTCAACTTCCCACGATCCCGCCCGGTGCGCCCTCAGAGACGCTTGTGTCAAATCGTGAACGGGCGCGACAATTTCCGCCTCCCCGCCCGCAAAGTCCGGCGCCGCGAGAGCCGCATCGATGACGGTGATGTTATCGAAGCGCGCGCGCTTGGCGATGAGGGCCCGCAGCGCGAAGAGATTCTCGGCAACAGGCTCGAAGGAAATCACTCTGCCATGCGGCCCTACGAGATGGGAGAAGAATACCGTATGCGCTCCGACGTTCGCGCCTATGTCGACAACGACGTCTCCTTTCCGGATAAAGGAGAGATAAACGCGCTTATCCCAGTTCGTCCATTCGCGTCTGCGCTCGACGGCCAGGTAAAGAGAAGGTACACGCGTAAGCCAAAAATCAATTCGGTCCTTGAGAAACGGGAGATCTCCGCGGATGCTGCCGAACTTTCCCGCGCTTCGGGACGGTGCCATCCCTATACTCCCGCCATGCGGACGGAGACGAGACCGAGCCACGCGCGGCGCTCATGTTCGCTCAATACGCCGAGCCATGCTGTAAGTGCGTAAACGGCCAGGGCGACTGCAATGGCAACCGCGGCAATTACCGGGGCGGTGTGAGCGATACTCGCAGCAACGACAAATACCACGAAAAGGCCCGAGGCCAGCGCGGTCAACCGACGCGAACGCGACCGCTCGTCGGAATCGGGGGCGGCCCAGCCCAGGGCGCGAGCCGACACAAGCTCATACAACGCGAAGTCGGCGGTACATCTAATCGTCCACGCCAGTCCAGCTCCGGGAATCCCCCAACCCTTCACCAGAAAATATGTCAACGGGATGTATACAAGGATTTCGCCAATGTGGATTTTCGCGGGAAGATCGGGACGCCCCGCTCCGTAAAGAAGCGCGAGCGGAAGATGCGCGAGACCTCCAAGGAAAACTCCGACCGAGAGGATCCTTAGCGCGGTGCCGGCGGATGCTCCGAAGGACGGGCCGAGCCAGACATCGAGCAGCACGGGAGCAAACATGAGGAGAGCCAGACAGAGCGGAAGAAGCAGTGCCGCGAGCTGTCGCCTGGCAGCGCGGGTGGCCGCGATCGCGCGCTCGCGACCGCCGCTGGAATCGCTGTGGGCAAGCGCCGGCAGGAGAGTGGCGAACGCCGTCGCCGGGATTAGCAGAAAACGGGTTGCCGCCTCCGCTGCTCCGGTGTAGTAGCCGAGCGCGGCGATGCCAACTACCGACCCGGTGACGAATCTCTCGAAGCTCCCGAGCGCCGGCCCCAGGGCCGCCGAGACCGCGACCCATCCGGAGTACGCGAACATCTCGCGGATCGTCCGGAAGCTCCTGGGCAGCGACCACCTTCCGGGAATAAGTACCACGCTCACGGCGCTCGCACTTGCAATGAGAAGAATTATCCGCACGGAGAGAAGCGTCCAGACGATGGCCGGAAGCGATGCTCCAGCCGAGGCGGCAATGGCGGGAACCGCGACGGACGCAAGGCTTCCTGGAATCCTTATCGCACTGCTTATGTCGAATCGCTGTGCGCCTTCGAGGGCGGCTCGCAACGCCGCCGCCGCAAGAAGAACCGGGATGTGAAACGCGAGAGCGTGGAACATCGCGAGCGCTTCGCCGGACGAGCCGGATGGAATCTTGAATACGTGACCGACCAGGAGCGGAGCACCTGCAAACAGCAGCGATCCAGCAACTACTCCGAATGCCGTTTGTGAAAGGAGCGACGCGAGAACGATCTCCCGAAGGCGGTCGCCTTTTCTCGCCATCGAGTGCGCCACGAATCGAACGGTCGTTCTCGCGAGGCCGAGATCGAACATCCCGGCTCCCTCCGCGACCGCCCACGCCAGCGCAAGCAGTCCAAAGCGGGCGGGCCCCAGTGCGCGCACAGTAACCGGAACCAGGAAAATTGCGGCGACCGCAGGGAGGCCGACGGACAGAAAGTGAAGCGCGCTGTTTTTCGCTACTCTGTGCGATGTAGAATCTGTCAGATCTGAAATCGTTTCCGTCCCGGATTGATGAGCAGAGCGCCCCGCATAATAGACACGGCTGCGCCGGAGTCAATCGCTACGCGCGTGCGCAGTACCTAGATTAAGGGCGCATCACCCCCGGTCAGACAACGACCACACCCTAATGTCGCCGACAACCCGTTTACGATCGAGCTGTTTATCAGTCGCCTTTTGCGTTTTCGCTCTCGCGCATACCGCGCCGTTGGCGGCGCAATCACCGCCAACGACGATGCTCGACTTCGCCACTGGCAGCGAGTTCGAAGACTATCTAAGGGCTTTGCAGGTTGCGGAGCTGACGGGACCTTACCCGTGGTCGATTCGCGGCTTTTCACCAAGGGAGATCGAGCGCCTCGTCGCGGCCGACACTACCGGACCTTGGCGATTGGCCACACGATCGAAGCAGGCACACATAGCTATCGGTACGCTCACGACGCGCGCCACCTTCAACTCTGGGTACCCTTACGGGTCGAACGATGGTCCGGTATGGGCGGGGCGCGGGTTGACAACTTCCATCACCTTAGGGATTGCCGGCAGCGCAGGACCCCTTTCTTTTACCTTGGCACCCCTGGCCTTTCGAGCATCCAACCGGCCATTCGCCCTTCTGAACACTGGTTTCATCGGACGGCTTCGCTTTGCCAATGGAATTGAACCGGGGTACATCGATTTCCCCCAACGATTCGGCGACCAGCCTTACTCTCGCCTTGATCTCGGCGCGTCCGCGATTCGCTTCGACTCGAAGCTGCTTTCGCTTGGAGTCTCAACCGCGAACGAGTGGATTGGACCCGCGACCGAGTATCCCTTTCTACTCGGGACCAACGCTGCCGGTTTCCCGCATGTCTTCGCGGGCACAGGCGAGCCGCTGAATCTCGGCGTTGCACGGATTCACATTCGTTTTGCGTGGGGAAAGCTCGACCAATCCGACTTTTCGCCGGTGACGGGATCCACACATTTTTCCTCGCGGGATGAATCCGGAACGGTCCGACTCGCGACCTACGCGACGGCGATTATGCTTCCTGCCGGAATTCCCGGCCTTGAATTAGGAATTGCGCGATTCATACACGTTCCATATCGTCCAGGAGAGCCCCGCGGAGATTTCTGGAAAAAGCCGCTTAAGATCGTATTTCTGAAAAACGAATACGCCCAAGGGGACACCGCCGGTTTCGACAATCAGCTCGCTTCGGCGTTTTTCCGGTGGGTTTTCCCCCACAGCGGTTTTGAGGTCTTTGGAGAGCGCGGGTACGAAGATCAATTCTACGACTTCCGGGACTTAATCCAGAGGCCGGATCACGAGCGCGAGTACATGCTAGGTTTTCAGAAGACTCTGAACGCCCGGCCCGGTTCGCTCGACATCCTCAAGGGAGAGCTAATCAACTACCAGTACCCCGCCGGATCCATTTATCTCCATAGACCACTGTTTCAGGGTCACACCAACCGTGGGCAGTTATTGGGTGCGGGGGCGGGAGTTCAAACCGCCGCCGCTTCGACTCTATCGTGGACGCGATACTCGTCGGATGATCGAACGACCGTCACGCTCCGAAGAATCGTACGAGCTGACGAAGGCCAATATCTGACCACCGGTGTAGTGGATCCACGAAGCTCGGACGTGATCATCGCCGGCGGGTTGGAACGCATGCGCTTCGGGCAAAGACTGGATGTCGGCGCGAAGCTCGAAGCGATGCAGGACTTCAACCGGAATTTTTCGGCTGACGTTCCGAACCTCAACCTGCAGTTGACGGCGCGGCTGCACCCCCGGTAACGGGCCGCGTCGCCGCCAATCCAAGCAGGATCCAGAACAAGCCGTCCCACGCAGCCGGGTTGGTCATGGAAGCGATTACCAGCGCGGTTCCACCGGTGACGCAGGCCGCGGTAAAAGTGGGCCGTCGCTCTGCGCCTGGCTGCATCAGACAATGGTAGGCGACACCAAGCAGCCCAACAGCAAGAAAAACAAGTGTGACGAGCCCGCCGGCGTGGAGCATCTCGACGATAAAGTTTTCGGAGACGCTGCCCTGTATGCCGAGCCGTTCCGAAATATCGCGGTACGCTGCAGCGCCATGTCCGAAAACGGGACTCCTCCAGGCGTCATTGAGAAGCAGCTTCCACAGAATCAGACGCGAGAAGGCTGTGCCGGAGGTGATGTTCACTATTTCAACCACACGCACCACCAGCAGTCTCGCGATGAACGGGCTGAGCTCGATCGCGATACGGAAGAACACCGGCAGCGCCAGAAGAGTCCCGAGACCGCGCGCTGCGACGCGCGCGATTGTGAAGCGCCCCCTGAATCGCCACGCCGCAAGAGGAAGCGCCGTGATAATCGCCACCCCGAAGGCGATCCACGGTCCGCGCGCCAGAGCGAGCACCATTGCGTCACCTTGAATGACAAATGCGATCAATCCCGCGGCAAGCTGCCTGCGGGTGATTGCAAAAACAGTCACCGCGGCCGCAGCAGCGGCGAAGGTCGCGGTAAACGTGCCGGCTACCGTGCCGAGCCCAAGGGCAAAACTGTCAAAGCCGACTGCTTGCCCGGTGTTGCCTGTGGCGATCGCCCGTGCAGTTAGAACGATCCCCATTAGTGCGCTGCTGGCGGCAAGATTCACTATGAAGCGCGTCCACGCGTGCGGCCGCCCCGTGTAGTAGCCACGCATGAGCGTGAATGCGAGCACGTTGAGAAAAAGCACGCGGATGTCCACCAAACCTCTGCCCCTGTACTCGGTCGGTGTGGCGAGCAGTGTGCTGAGAACCACGAAGGTGAGCATCGTCCAGAATGCGACGACGGGGACATTGATTGCCGCCACCAGGGAATCCCTATGCGTCGCCAGGAGCACGAGCAGCGCGACGAACGTCCACAGGTGCAGCAAGCGGACGTAAAGCCCGATAACGGGCAGATCCACGAAGAAGCTGAATGGGGCAAGCCAAGCGCCTGCCAGCATCACTAATTCAACACCGTCCATCGAGGGACGGGTTTCCTGCGTCACTGAAGCTGTTGTCGCGGGGCGCGGATGAAGGCGATCCAAAAGAGGAGAGTCGCGGTGAGCAACAGCGAGCCAAGTGCGATCAACACACGGGGCGGACCCGAGCGCTTCTCAGGCGGCGGCGCCCTGTCGATCCGCGTAACTACCGGAGCGTCATTGAACTCCGTGAGCCGAGCGTTCTCAATCGTTGATTCAAGCTGCTGTTTGAGAGCGCGAAGGCGCAACACCTCGGCTCGCAGCCGCTCCTCGCGGCTTTGGAGAATCGGGTTTTGCGTCGCCGAGCGCATCGACATAAGCGACCGGTTGCTCAGGAGAAAATCCTCGAGTTGATTCTCGCTCACTGAAAGGCGGTTTTCGACGTCCGCAAGAAATGCCTCGGTGAACTTCCGTCGAGCCGCAGCCTGATCACGGCGGAATCTGAGGTTGAGATCGTCTATAACGTCGACAGCCCGGTTTGCCATTGCCGCCGCCGCGACAGGCGATTTGGCACGAACGCTCACGACGACGAGGCCGGCGGGCTCGGTCGAAACGTCGATCGTCTTCTTCAATGCCTTGCGCGCCCTCCAGCGGCGAATGGTATCGTTCGCCGCGCGCCTGATCACGTATCTCTCCACCGTCATCCGCCTACCTGCGGGCGTCACAGGAATGACTGAGGTGGCAAGACTGTCAAAAAATGCCTGAGACTTGAGCAGGTCCACGAAGAAGGCCGTCTGGCTTGCTCCTGATCCACCGGCCAGGGCCATCAGTGCGCCAAGTCCGCCCACTCCGCTGCTCAACGCTGACAGATCGGGTGCCGTGGATTTGCCTTCCGAGTAAAAAGTTGCGTGAGCGGTGTAGATGCTGGGCAGAAGGAGCGCGACCGCGGTGCCGATGATGGAGCCGGCAAGTAAGACCCGAATTGCAAGTCCGCGCCGAATTCGCAGGTAGACAAGCGCCTCACCAACACGTGAGCGCCTCCCGCGATGGCGGAAAACTTCGGCTTCTTCCGACGGATCGGCCTCGAGCTTCCTCAGGTGCTCTGCCCCGGGTTCGTAGGAAAGGGTCGTCAACGACGGCTGAACGGAGAGAAGGTTATAGAGAGGGTGTTGTTGCGAATATCCAGGCGGTTTCCGACGTTCGGGCACCCTCCATCATTCTGAAAGAACGCATTTAACCTGTTCTGCAGCGAATAATCTATCGAGAGCGAGCCGAAGCGGCTCGATGCGGCGACACGCGCGCCCGGATAAATGCTGACGTCGTGATTGCAGTAGTAGACGTAAATCGGAAAGTCCGTAGCGTTATGGGCGTCTTCGTTCCAGCGGATACGTCCTGCGAAAAATCCCAGCCGCCAGCTCGGCCGGAGGTAGTCCACCGCCAGCCACTGACTCGATGCCCCGGGGCCGATCGACGCGCCAAGAACTTCGCCGCGATTCGTATACCCTTGGAGGACACGGCGGCTGGTATACCACGATCCCACCGGCCGATCGCGCCTCGTCGAGCTTTGCTCGAGCTGCGTCACTTCCGTTTGGATGCGGAAGGTGCCCGATCGCCACGCCGGTCGAGCCCACTGGAGCCCGAAAGTGTAACCCTGAGTGTGGTTCGGAGCGATCAGCAATTCGCGCAGGTTGCGCGGCAATTCCGTTCTGGCCCACTCGGTGTAGATCTCGACTCCGTCATTGGGAAAAACCCATCTGCTGAAAAGGGAGAAGAGCTGGTCTCTGCCACCTGGAGTAAGCGCGGTGTCCGTGACGGGGCGGTTATTGGGGCGGTGCGTATTCGCGAAAACGTCCAGCCAGCGAAATGGTATGGCGTTCCATCCGCTCGACGTCGCGTAGACCGAACGGGCGAAGCCAAACGAGAGATTCGGATTCCACGCGGTCTCGATCGTCGCCGCAATGGAGGCAAGCGAGCGCACATTGTTAGTCGAAACGGTGTCGAAGAATTTTGACTCCGTAAGCCCTCCGACGAGCCACCGCGCCTCGACATTTCCGAACCTGGTCGCGAGAGGGCGCGCCGTTCGGACGACAAAATGCGCAAACCCGGGGGCGTTATTGCTGAGCACAATTGCGTTGCGAATGCCCGGGCCCCACCACTCATGCTCGGTCGAAAAACCACCTTCGAACCTGTCTCCGGACACAAGGGCGCTCGACTGGCCGGGATCCAATCTCGTTATCCGCTTATTGCCAAAGCGCAGCGGCTGGTCGATTGGAAAAGTTCCGACATAGAAGGGAAAGACGTATCCGCCGCCGCTCCGGTCAGGCGGCACGGCAGGAGTGTTGTGAGCCTGGTTGTACGGAAATCGCCGCAGCAGCCAATCCCGATTCTCTTCGGAGACGAGCTCGGGAGCGAGGATGACGCGGAGGCGAGTGCTCTCCAATTTGACACCGGCGAGCGTGCGGCTGCTCGTTCCCCTTCCCGCCCAAAGCGATCCGTAATTTTGCGAGAATGGAAGCGCGGTATTCTCGACGATGAGCACCTGAGGCGCAATTGCCGAAACCGCCCAGCCACCACCCCCGCGCTGAACGCGCGGCGAAAGCGACGACGCCGAACGGAGCAGCAGCGACCACCTATCAGTCCCCGATTGCGTGAGTTGCCCGAGCCGAATCCTGTCGACCGCCTCGCTCGTGACGAGGAAAAGCTCGGATCTTCTCACTGTATCTTGAGCGACACCGCAAGCTTGCGCCCTCGCCGCGGCGGCGCCAAGGCTAAGGGCGACCGTCATCGCGAACAACGCCATCGCGGCTCGCACGGCAATCAATCTCAGAATCAATTAGTAGACGTCCGTTCGGGGGTGTCTAATATAATTCGCGGGCGGCAGCGGAAGATTTCTTGACGTCCGTGCGGCTTTCGAGTTTCGCGACGACAGCTTCAAGAACTCGGGAGACAGGGACCGGATTTCGCGGCGCTTTCTCCTCCGGCGCGGATGACACCGCGACTCCCGCCAGTTCGCCAGCCAGAACGACGTGCTCTTCCCCTACCGGTCCGAACCACCGCGGCTCGCCGCGCTCGAATATCGCGACGGTAGGAACCCCGAGCGCTGCCGCGACATGCATCGGTCCACTGTCATTACAGACGAGCAGGGCGCACTCCTCGAGGATTGCCATCATCTCGCGAAGACTCGGCCGAAAAATGACGACTCCGGCGACCCATTCGAGCTCGCGTCCGAAGCCGGCGGGATCCTCGAACGCGATGACGTTGTCTCCACGATTGATGAGCTCTTCACAGAGATGCTGAAATGACTCCAGCGGCCAGCGCTTCCCCGCGTGACTCCCGCCCGGATGAACGGCGACAATCGGTCCTTCGCGTTGAAGACGCGAAGCGAGAGTCCACCGCGCATTCTTCTGCTCTTGCGCGCTGGTTCGCAGCAGACACTTGCGCTCAGTGAGCGAAGTGCATCCGGCGGCGCCAAGGAGCGCAAGCCAGTCATCCACCTTGTGATGGCTCCGAGGCTCCGCCGGGACCGCGTCCGTGAGGAGCCAATCGCCTCCGCCATAGCGAAAACCCACTCTCCTGCGGGCGCCGGTGAGCGCGACGAAGGCATTGTTCCGCAGATCCATCCGCGCGTCGAACGCGAGGTCAAAGCGCCTCGAGCGCAGCGTACGCATGAGCGCACCAAGCGAGGGCCAGTCGTAATCGGTCAAAGCGTATTTCCTTTTCGGTCTCGTCCACGGCAGTTCCGCGACGATCACCTCGTCCACCAGCCCGCTTTCGGCGAGCAGCTCCACGGCGTGGGGTTTTCCGACAAGTGTGATGCGCGAGCTGGGAAAGCACCCCCTGAGCGCCCGGAGAAATGGAGTCGCCAGAACTATGTCGCCTATCTGCCAAAGCTCCACAACGAGAATTTTGCGGGGCTCTGCTCCCGACTCCCTCGTGGGCAAGACGCCAACAGCCCTCGCCGCCATCACCACCGGCCGGCCGATTGAATCAATCAGGCCCAGAAGGGCAAGCTTCCACTTTTTTAAAGGCCAGGTCTGCGCCACGTCGGAGTGTCTCTACCTGCGGGCGATCAGTAGATCTCCGTGCGGCGGAAGATCGCTGGGAGCGTTCTGAACATTATGCTTACGTCGAGCCAGAACGACCACTGCTCGATGTACTGGCGATCGAGAAAGACTACGTCCTCGAAATTCACGACTGCGGATCCGCCGCTCACCTGCCAAAGTCCGGTGATGCCTGGCTTCGCGTCGAGACGCCGAAAGTGATGATCCTCATAATGCTCGAAATCCGATTCGAAGAAGGGGCGCGGTCCGACAAGCGACATATCGCCGATGAGCACGTTGATGAATTGCGGGAGTTCGTCGAAGCTCCAGCGGCGGAGGAAGCGACCAAGCCGGGTAATGCGCGGATCTCCCGGAATTTTGAAAAGGCGCGGATCGCCGGTGTGGTTCAGGTGCGCCAGCCCCCTTTTCTCGAGGTCGGCGCCAACGCGCATCGTACGGAACTTGAGCATTCGGAATCTCTTCCCACCAAGGCCAGCCCGATCCTGAGTGAAGAGTATCGAACCCGGGGAATCCAGTCGGACTGCCATCGCGAGTGCGAGATAGATGGGCGACAAGACCACCAGCGCCAAAAGAGCGCCAATGATGTCGGTGATCCGCTTTGCAATGAGCGCCGTCGCCTTGAGGACCGGCGCGCCCAACTCGAAAAACGGCTGATCGTAGTGCCAGATGAGCTTAGGACGAACATTCGGGATTCGAACGCTGCGCGCCGGGTAAAGAACTTGTGCGCCGGCCAGCAGACTTTCTTCCACGATCTCGGAGATCATCGCTGGGGACAGCGGCCCCGAGACGACGACCGCTTCGATATGATTTCGCTCGATGATGTCACCGAGGTCGTCTATCGACGCGGAGTCAGCGTCCAGGTGACCGGCGAGCTTGTAATCGCCTCCGGGCGCCAGGAGCGCGGTTTCGATTTGGGCATCTTCTGGACTGTCGGTCCGGATAACCAGAGCTGCCGCGGCTCCGCGACTACGCGGCCACAATTCCCGCAGAAACCAATCGGTGAAACGCCGCTCCGCGAGAAGCACTCCCCAAGTCAGAACGACTGTCACAAGATAAACTGCCAGGGCTGCGGTCCACCCGACAGAAAGCCAGAGAACGGCCAGAACGAGAAGGGATGCCAGGGCGGCAGAACTAAGCAGGCGAATGCCGCGGTTCAGAGCCCGATGGCGGCTATAGCTCCCCGTGATAAAAAGACAGAAGAAAAGCGAGGCCGCGAAATAGACACTGTCCGCAGGGTCGGCGGTGAGCGCATGACCGAGGCGGGTGCCAAGCACGGTGCCCTGGTCGAGAAGCTTGGCGACTGCCTGGTAGACCATTAGAGCGACCGCGTCGCCGGCCAGCAGGACGAGGAACCGAGTCGTGGTCCGGCCCGTGTGGCGGCGAACTGATACGGGCCTCCGCTCGCGTATGCGGGAGCGAATTCGAAGGGGGGCAGTCTTCCGGTCGGAGACTGGGGCTCCCGTCAGGGACATTCTAAGGACCCTCGGGGGGCGAACGTTGGGTGAGCACGCATCGGGCATTAATCTACTTCAGTGCGGATTGGAGGCCATCGGCTACATGTTGAAGCGAATAGCACATGTGAAGGGGGGTGAGACCGCGTTGAGATCGTGCATTGAGCGGTCATCCCCTTCTACATGGAAGTCCCATACCAAACGGCGCGTCCTGAGATCGAGGACCTGGGCCCGAATGCCGGGGATGCCCCAATGCTTGTGGCATCCGGCATCCAAATCGGGAACCAGGGCGCGGACGCCAGGGATCGCAGGTTCGGGCGACGATACTTCTCCATCTCGGCAAGTGGCAGCGACGATGCCGCCTCCGATGACAAGAAAATCAGCGGATTTGGGGAGTGATGCCGCTACCGCCGACTCCGTTCCTCGGTGCGGCATTCAGATCAGCCGGTCACGCCATGTCGAAGGCAGAAGTGGAGAGTCAATCTCGATGGGCAGGTGATAGACGAATGGCTTCACTCCATGAGAGCGAATCCATTCTGCCATGGTACGCAGACCCTGGTCCAGAGTTACACTTGTCTTGTATCCGAGAAGTCGGCGCGCTTTTTCCGCCGAACACGTAGCTACACGCACTTCCCGCGGACGTGCACCGACCCTGATGGGGTCGAGCTTGAATCCGATCAGCTTCGCCAAGTGCTCGGCAAGCTCGTTTATAGAGATAGGATTCTCATCCGGCCCGATGTTTATAATCTCGCCATTCAGGCCGGGGAGTGTCGCCATCCGCACCAGCGGCTCTACGCAGTCCTGGATGAATGAGAAGCTGCGCCGCTGCTCCCCGTCGCCATAAATTATCGGCTGAAGACCTTGCAGCATCCGGTTCACGAAGATGCTGACGACGTTCCGATATGGATCGTCGTACTTCTGCTTCGGTCCCACGATGTTGTGCGGCACCGCTATCACGAACTCAAGCCCGTGAGTGTCGCACACATTGGCGACGAGCAGCTCGGCGGCACACTTCGCGATCGCATATGGGGTCTCGGGTTGGACCGGTTGTTCCTCTGTAAACGGGGGAGTACCGGCACCGTAACGGGCCATGCTAGAGCAGTAGACGAAGCGGCGGGTCCTGTTCGTCGCTGCCGCCGCCAGCAGTCCGGCGGTGTTCTCGTATACGTGTTTCGCGACTAGCGCCGGCGAGAAAACACTGAATCCCTCGGGCGCCACCGCGGCGCAGTGGTAGATGAGGTCAGCTCCGCGAGTCAGGCGCTTCATCGTCGCGACGTCACCACAGTCGGCGATCTCGAACGAGATTCCTTCGGGGAGATTGACGAGATCGCCGCCTATCATGTTGTCGCAACCCGCCACTTCGTTGCCGGTGCGGATAAAGGCGTCCGCGATGTGGCTGCCGAGGAACCCGGCGGCGCCGGAGACGAAAACTTTCAAGGTGTGGCGGTAATGAAAGAGATGGCGGCGGCCGAATTCGCGGTCGCCGTTGAGCGGGGCGATAATAATCTGCGCAATCGGTTTTTCAGAGGCAACATGTGGGGCTCATCTACCTGCACGCTCCACTGGTGATGGTGAACCTGCACCGTCAGCGCAGTCACCGCCGCTTCGGCTCTATCTGGTCGACGACGTAAGAGGCGAACGGAATCGACGACGTGAAGGCCGGCGAGACCGCATTGAGGACGTGCATCGAGCAGCCATCCCCTTCGACGTGAAAGTCCATCGCCAGACGCCGGTTCCGGATGTCGAGAAGCTGGGCGCGGATCCCGGGCGTTCCCCAATGGGTGTAGCGGCGAGGGTCTAGATCGCGAACCATTGTGGAAGCAAGGGCGACGAGATTCTTGCGCCGGTATTTCCTAATCTCGGAAACGGCGAGAGAGCGGAAGCCGAAGTCATCGCGTGCCAGCAGCCCGGCCTCGCGAATCGCAATCTCGGCGAGTTCGCGCACGCTGAATCGTGAGGCCCATCCATACTGCTACCGCCAGAGGGCCGGGATGGCAGTCGGTCCGATCTTCGTGCGACCGGCGGTCGTTACCGTGAAGTGGACGCCGAGAAACGGGTTTGCAAGATTCGGAACCGGATAGATGTTCGTGCGTATCACCTCGCCTTCATCGGCATAGAGGTAGACGCCCTTGAACGGCAGGATGCGGTAATCGGCGGAGAAGCCGTAATCGCGGGCGATCCGATCGGCATATAGACCGGCAGCGTTAACCAGATATCCGCACCGGATGGCACCAACATTGGTGCGGACTCTGTCGTCATCCCGACCGAGATATCGAGTGTCCCGCCGAAGGGAGACTCCCGCCTTCTTGGCGTCGGCGGCAAGCGACAGCGTAACGGCAACCGGATCGACCGCGGACGTCGTCGGCGAAAAAATCGCGCGCTCGAAGGTACGGATCCGCGGTTCGATCTCTTTCGCTTCCGCTTCAGTGATGTCCTCGAGGGGTACTCCGTTCGCCCGCCCCCGGCGGAGCAGCTCCTCGATGCCAACGAGGTCGGCCTGATCCCTCGCTACCACGATCTTGCCGCAGCGGTTGATTCCCAAATGGCGCTCTTCGCAATATCTGGTGAGCGCAGCGTTGCCCTCCCTGGAGAACCGCGCCTTCAGGCTATCGGCCGAATAGTAAAAGCCGGCGTGGAGGATGCCGCTGTTGCGGCCGCTGGCGTGTGTACCCAGCTCGCGCTCTTTTTCAATGAGCGTGATCGTCTCGCCCGGAAAACGCCGCGCGAGCTCGAGCGCGATAGTGATGCCGATGATGCCTCCGCCGACGACGAGGAAGTCGGCGGTGGCGGCCATTGCCTCCGGTTTTTTTCGCGGCAACTGCGGTTTATGCACGTTAGATTTAGCCCTCGAATTCCGTGTCATCCAACCACTTCAACGCCCCTCGGTCGGCTTCCATGCGCACGAAATGTATCGCCGGGCAGCGGGTAAGCGGAGCGCACATCGCGCGACTGACGACACTTTGAGCACGATACTCGTAACCGGCGGCGCGGGATTTATCGGATCGGCGCTCGTGCGGATGATTGTCCGCGACACCGATCACGTCGTCGTGAACGTCGACAAGCTCACTTACGCCGGGAATCTAGAATCCCTGCCCGGGATCGACGAAGGCAGCCGCTATCATTTTCACCGCCTCGACATCTGCGACGGCGCAGCCATCGGCGAGCTCCTTGCCGCCGCACACCCCGATGCGATCGTTCACCTCGCTGCCGAATCGCACGTCGACCGCTCGATCGATGGTCCCGCCGATTTCGTCAACACTAACGTGGTCGGGACTTTTGCGCTGCTGCAACAGGCGCTTTCTTATTGGCGCTCCGCGCCCGCCGCCGAACGCGACCGGTTCCGCTTCGTCCACGTTTCGACGGACGAAGTGTTCGGCTCTCTCGGAGCGAATGGATTCTTCACGGAAGACACGCCATATGCTCCGAACTCACCGTATTCGGCGTCAAAGGCGGGTTCGGACCACTTGGTGAGGGCCTGGCATCACACATATGGTTTCCCCGCCCTCACGACGAACTGTTCGAACAATTACGGCCCGTACCAGTTTCCAGAGAAGCTGATTCCGCTCATGATTCTCAACGCTCTTAACGGCGAGAAGCTTCCCGTTTATGGCCGTGGCGAGAATATTCGTGACTGGCTCTTTGTCGACGATCACTGCCGCGCCCTTCTGAGAGCGCTGGAAGCCGGGAAGCCGGGGGAGACATACAACATTGGCGGCTTCAATGAGTGGCGAAACATCGACGTCGTCGAGAAGATCTGCGCGTTGGTCGATGAGCTGTCGCCGGACGATCGCATACCCGACCGGCGAAGTCTCATAGAGTTCGTGACCGATCGCCCAGGACACGATTTGCGGTACGCCATTGACGCCGGGAAAGCCCGCCGCGAGCTGCATTGGCAGCCGCAGGAAACGTTCGAGACAGGACTTCGAAAAACCATCGAGTGGTACTTGTCGAACATCGAATGGTGCGATCGCGTGCGGTCGGGAGCTTACCGGGGAGAGCGCCTCGGATTGGGAGCGCAGCGCGCTTGATCGTCTTTCTCGCGGCGACAAGCGCAATCGCGAGTTTCGTCATGACGTGGGTCGTGCGCCGGCAGATGCTCCACAACGGCTTCCTCGACTATCCCAACGAGCGGAGCTCGCATACCTCCCCGACTCCACGAGGCGGAGGAATAGCCGTTCTGTTTGCTGTGGCATTGGCAATCGGGATCGCGGCTTTAGTGAGCGAGATCGATACACATCTCGTGTCGGTTCTCGGATGCGGGGGCTTTCTTCTGGCTGCGATCGGATTTTGGGACGACCGTCGCGGCGTCCCTGTCCAGGTTCGGCTTGCGGTCCATTTCATCGTTGCGATCGGGACCATGTGGGCCTTGGGCGGTCTGCCGGAGCTTCAGCTAGGGACCTCATCCTGGGTCCTCGGCCGATTTGGATATCTCCTCGGCACGCTTGGAATCGTGTGGGCTATCAACCTGTTCAATTTTATGGACGGCATAGACGGGCTCGTGACGTCGCAATCGGTAATACTGTATGGCGCCGCTGCAGTACTGCTCTTACGCAATGACATGCCCTTGGCGAACATGGCGGCCCTCATCGCCGCCGCGTCCGCAGGTTTCTTGTTCTGGAACTGGCCGCCCGCAAATATCTTCCTGGGAGACGTTGGCAGCGGACCGCTCGGGTATTTCGCCGCCGGTCTGGCGATCTCATCCGAAAACCGCCATTCAATGCCGCTCATCGGATTTGCTACCATTGCCGGAGTCCTGATCGTGGACGCCACCGTCACACTGTTGCGTCGCTCACTGCGCGGCGTCCGCTTGAGTGTGGCTCACCGTGAACATGCATATCAACGATTGACGCGGTCCTGGGGCAGTCATCGACATGTGACCCTCGCGGCAGCCGCTCTCACGCTCGTTCTCGCGGCGCTGGGCGGAATTGGATCGATTGAGCCCCGACTGCGCTTGCCCATGTTTTTGACCGCGTATTTCCTGTTGGGCTGCGCGCTCGTCTTGATCGAGCGCCGGGCCCCGATGTGATACCCACAGCGGCGAGTAACCGATTGAAGACCCGGAAAGGCATCATCCTCGCTGGGGGCACCGGCTCCCGTCTTCATCCGAGCACACTGGTCGTGAGCAAGCAGCTCCTGCCGGTGTACAACAAGCCGATGATCTACTATCCCCTTTCCACGCTGATGTTCAGCGGGATCCGGGAGATCCTCATCATCTCGACGCCTTCCGACCTGCCGAACTTTCGCCGCCTGCTCGGCGACGGATCTCAGTGGGGACTGTCGTTTTCGTACGCCGAGCAGCCGAAACCGAACGGGCTCCCACAGGCATTCGTCATCGGGCGCGACTTCATCGGCGACAGCCGCTGCACATTGATCCTCGGCGACAACATTTTTTACGGCACGGGTCTCGTCGATCAGCTGCTCATCGCGTCCAATCAGGAGCACGGAGCAAGGGTGTTCGGGTATCGTGTCAGTGACCCCGAGCGATACGGAGTAGCCGAGTTCGACGCCAATGGGCGAGTGCTTGGCCTGGAGGAAAAACCGGCGAAACCGAAATCACATTATGCGGTGACAGGGTTGTACTACTACGATGATCAGGTGGTGGACATAGCGACGGCTCTCAAGCCGTCGAAGCGTGGCGAGTATGAGATTACCGACCTTAACCTCGAGTACCTGAAGCGCGGGCAGCTCCATCTCGAGGTGATGGGGCGAGGCACGGCTTGGCTCGACACGGGAACGGAGGAATCACTCTATGACGCGTCGACCTTCATTCAGGCGGTGGAAAAGCGCCAGGGATTGAAGATCGCCGTGCCGGAAGAGATCGCGTGGAACCTCGGCTACATTGACGACTCGCAGCTCGAATCGCTGGCCGCGTCGCTCGGGAAGAGCGTGTATGGTGAATATCTTCGCGGAGTGCTCGGAGAGAGCCGCGGCGGACAGTCACCGCGCTGACAAGCAGCTCAGACTCGAAAAGGTCGGGATTGATTCAACGGCGGGGCCTGAACGCGATGCCTATGCCACTGCCCGGGTACCAATGATTCAGCGGCTGTTCCCGAAAGAAAAGGAAAGACCTGCCGGTTGCCTTCGCATGGTTCCAGAGCTCTGCGGTGTGGTGCGAATTGTCGCCAAGTATGATTGCTCGCTCGCTGAGACCGGACTCAATTTTCCGGTACTCTCTGGCTTCGTAATCCGCAGAATGGTCGCTGTCGTTGATGAACAGATCAATCTTTTCGCCTTCACGAACTAGCCGATCGAGAGACTCCAGAGAGTCGCCGTAGAGTATCTCTCCAAAGTCCGAATAAGGCTTCGTGAGCAGATAGCCGGCGTTGGGGTCGATGTCCGTTCCAATGTACCGACCCGGCGAGCCTTCGCTTGCGTTCCTCATCAAGGCAGAACAAAGAAGGCAGGCGCCGAGACCCTTGTCGACTCCGGTTTCGATAACGACACGTGGTTTATGCGCACGGACAAAAGCATACCAACCGAGGCGTCGGCCAAAGTGGCCGTCCAGATCAGCGTCGCTTCGCCATTCGGACCGCAGGGTTTGCCTTCGAACGTGATCCCGCAGCTCCATGTCGTTGTCGGCCTCGGCGATGTACTTCTCGGCTTCGCTGTAACTACAGCCCGCCACCGCCGAAACGAAGGAAGCCAAGTATCCCTTGTTGTCGGGCGTAAGATCGTATGTGAAATTGCCACCCTCGCGCGACCTGACCGTCCACGCTGCGAGAGTCTTGAGCGGAGCAGTGTAATAATTCATCGCGATGCGGAAGCGCCTCGGCATGCGATAAATCCGATAAAGCACTGAATGACGCAGCCGGTCCTTTATCCGTTTTAATTTCATTTTCCTGCCCGCAAAGTTGTCGAATTCACAATTCGCGCAAGCCCTGCAGTCACCGACAGCGGCGGCCTCCATCCGAGTCTCCGCCGGGCCTTCGAGACATCCACCTCGAGAGTCTCCAGCAGACGCTGCACTTCGGGTAACCGGCCGACCAAGCGCGCGCCGGTTCTGAGCAACGCGGCAGGAACGTGGAAGACACGCGGCGGTCCGCCCATCGCGTCTGCCAAGCGACGAATGAGAGCTGTCGTGGAAATATCTTCTCCGTCACTCACCAGGAAGGTCTCACCTGCGGCTGCCGGATGTGTCGTACACGTGATAATGAAATCAACCAGGTTGTCGACGGCGACAAGACTCCGCCGGTTTTCAATGCCGCCGAGCGGTAGTGGAATACCCTTCTCGATCGCGCGCATGAGCGATCGGAAATTTCCCTTCACCCCGGGCCCATAGACGAGCGGCGGCCGGATTATCACCGCCTCCACTCCGCACTCGGCCGCGAGGCGTCTGATCAGCGCTTCCGCTTCCGCCTTGCTGACGCCGTACGGTCCGACGGGCGCCGGTGCATCGGCTTCCGTGAACCGGCCGCGGTCTCCATTCACCTTGACTGAGCTCGCATAAACGATTCGTCGCACACCGGCAGCGGCCGCACGGCGGACGAGGCTCTCAGTCCCGGCAACGTTCACGCGGCGAAATTCCGCCAGCGGATCGCCGGCTGTCTCGCGCATCACGTGCACCCGCGCGGCAAGATGAATCACGACATCAATCCCGGCAACGGCCCGGCTCCAGTCGGTATCCGGCCCGATGTCGCCGACGGTAACGACATCAATCGCTTGTGCATCCGCCGCTATTGATTTTCGAACGGCCGCGCGAACAGTGAAAGCCGGGTCGCCGGCGAGCCGCCTCAAGAGCGGTCTTCCAATGAACCCTGTCGCTCCGGTAACGAGTATACGCATCGGCTGGGCTCGAGCCCTTACCTCCGCGCCATTGCTGCTCGCGACACGACTTCACGAATCAGCGCGTCGTACCTGGCGCTCACCGCTCGGCGCGAATAATGAGCGACAACGTGAGCGCGACCCGCAGCCCCCATCGCCGCCAGCCCGCCGGGGTTCTTCATCCCGTCCAGGACGGCCGAGCTCAGACCTGCGGCAGATCCCGGCGGAACGATGACGCCGCTCCCCGCTTCCCGAACGACCGCGGCGAGATCCGTCTCATCCTCGGCACACGCGATGATTGCGCGCTCGCACGCCATGATGCGGTACACCTTCGAGGGAATCGCATCCGCTCCCGCGCCCGGCGCGAGTGGAACAAGGCACATGTCTGATGCGGCGTAGATCAGGGGAACGATCTCGTACGGCTGATGCGGCAGTATCACCACGTTCTGCAAGCGCCGCTCGACCATTTCGGCCTTGAGCTTCTCTCGCGCGCCGCCCTCGCCGATGATCAGAAAGACAAGACCCGGCTCATCGCGCAGAACTGCGGCCGCTTCGAGAATTACATCGAGCCCCTGAGCGGGTCCGATGTTCCCCGCGTAGGTAACGACGAACGACTTGTCCAATCCAAGCGGACGGCTGAAGTCGTTCGACTGCGGCATCGGTCGCAGGTCGTCGACGTCCACGAAATTCGGAACCACGCGGACCTTTCCCGCGGGAACGCCCTTCTCCAGCAGGCGGCGCCGCATGCGCTCCGCGATCACCGTTATCGCCGCGGCCTTCGCGTAGATGAAACGCTCCAACGCGAACAGACGCCCGATGAGGAATGGGTTCTTGACCGCGCCGAGGCTAATTGCAATGTCCGGATAGATTTCCTGAACGACGTAGACGAAGGGTGCGTTGTATCGCGCGCCGAGAAGCCACGCGAACAATCCGATGGTCAACGGCGGCGAGGGCGCGACGATAACGTCGGTTTCGGGAATCCGCGCGAGAGCCGTCACCAGTGTCAGAAAATGGAACTGCACCCACGCCAGAAGCCGCGACCAAACCTTGGGTCCCTTGCGCGGCATGGCGACGTGAAGCACGGGGACGCCGCCGAAATCACTGCTGTAAAGGAATGGCCTGAAGACTGACGACAGCGGCTGCTTCGCCTCGGCGGCGATGTCGCGGTTGTAATGCGGGACGGTAGTGACGACGGTGACGTCGTGTCCGGCCGCTTTCAGATCGACGGCCAGCTCTCCCATGATTAGCGCGGTCGATACGCCGTCAGGTGGAAAGATGAGGCTGAGAATCAGTATCCGGGCCATCGATGCGATAGCCTAGACCTGCTCGCGCCAGACAACCCGCCGCACGTAATCCGTGTAGCTGTGAATTATGCGCACCACCTTTTCCGACACGTTCGGAACGTCGTAATCGCGCACCATTCGAAGGGCGCGATCATCTCCCCGCGGCTGCGACGCGAGAATCGCCAGACCGCGCTCTATACTTGCCCACCTTAGTCCGGTCATCATCACCGTGCCTTCCTCCATTCCCTCGGGCCGCTCGTGGGTCTCGCGGATGTTGAGGGCGCGGAGGTTGAGAATCGAAGCCTCCTCCGTGATGGTCCCGCTATCGGAGAGAGTCGCGATGGCATGGGTCTGGAGAGCGACATAATCCGTCAGGCCGAACGGCTTGTGGAGCTCGACGCCTGAGTCCAGCGCGGTCCCGTGGTCTTCGATTCGCCGCCGCGTCCGCGGGTGCGTCGTGACGATCACGCGCTTTGAGGTCGTGCGCGCAAGATTGTTGAGCACGTCGACAAAGCCGGCGAGGTTTCGCTCGTCGTCGACGTTCTCCTCACGATGACAGCTCACGAGATAATAGCCGTCATCGGCCAGTTTCAGCCGGGAGAGAATGCCCGAGCTCTCGATTTTTCCCATCACGCTGTGCAGAACCTCGAACATCGGACTTCCCGTCACGATGACACGGTCAGGAGGCAGTCCTTCGCGGAGGAGATATTCCCTCGAGATGGCGCTGTACGGAAGATTGATGTCGGCGACGTGGTCGACGATGCGCCGGTTTATCTCCTCTGGCACGCGCATGTCGAAGCATCGGTTGCCCGCTTCCATGTGGAACACGGGGATTCGCCGGCGCTTGGCCGGAATCGCGGCGAGGCTCGAGTTCGTGTCGCCAAGGATAAGAACCGCGTCCGGCTTAACCTCAGCCAGAATCCTGTCCGCACCGATTATGAGCTGACCGATGGTTTCGGCGGGACTCTCTCCAGCGGCGCCTAGATCATGGTCGGGCTTGCGGAGCTTCAGATCTTCGAAGAAGACCTGCGACAGCTCATAGTCGAAATTCTGTCCGGTATGGACCAGCACGTGATCGGTGTGCCGCTCTAACGCGCGAATCACGCAGGACAGCCGGATTATCTCCGGCCGCGTTCCGACGATCGTCATCACCTTGAGCTTACCCACGCACTACCTCCTCGACGTAAGTATCGGGGCGCTTATCGTCGAACATCTCCGACGCCCAGAACAGCACGATCATTTCCGTGTTCCCGACATTCTCGATGCTGTGTGTCATCCCGGGGGGAATGTCGACGACCTTGAACTCGGACCCCGAGACGCGATGCTCGGTCACTTCTTTTCCCCGGACGGAGCGGAAACGAATTACCGCGTCTCCGTCCAGCACGCAGAACTTCTCCACCTTCATGTCGTGATAGTGATTCCCGCGCGTCATCCCGGGGCGGGTGCGCGACACGAAGATCTGACCGAAACGGGGAGAGCGAGCCAGCTCCGCCAAAGTACCGCGGGCATCGGTACGCTGCAGGAGAGAATACGGGAGATCGACGGGCGGAAGATACGAAGTGTACGCCGCCAGCAGCCGCTGCGTTAACGGATCGCTCATGTCGGCTATCTCGCCGGACGCACGCATGTCGCGAAACGCACGAATCATGCGCTCGAGATCTCGGACGGTCATTCTGAAGACCGGCGCGACGGAGGCTCTCGACAGCCCCGGAGTCCTGCTTGCAATGTGAGTCATGAGCTGACCGACGACATCATCGACGTAAACGAGCTCTAGCACGCGTCCGGGATCCGACACGGCTACAGGAAGGTCTCGGGCGATGTTGTGGCAGAACGTCGCGACAACGGAGTTGTAATTCGGGCGGCACCATTTTCCGAAGATGCCCGGAAATCGGTAAATGACGGCCGCGCGCTTGCCATCGGCGGCATACTTCTCGACCGCGCGCTCGGCAGCGAGCTTCGACCGACCGTAGGGATTGTCGAGCTCCGCCTGAGCGGACGACGAGAGGACGATTGTCGGGGCCGAGACCATCCTGCCCGCCTCGGCAACGACCGCCTCGATTGAGCCGACATTCCCCGTTGTGAACTCAGCCTCGTTTTCCGGACGGTTCACTCCGGCAAGATGATAGACGACCCCGGCACCGCTGATTCCCGCCGCGAGATCGGCGGCAGATGAATCGACGTCGATCTCGGCGACTTCGAGTCCGCTGCGCCGGAGCGCCACGACGAGATTGCTGCCGACGAATCCCTTGGCGCCGGTGACGAGGACCTTCTTTACGGAGCTCACGGGATGCAGCTCAATGGCCGCACGTGAACCATCGGCGGCGCAGGCTCAAGCTTCAATCTTTTCGCCGGCGAGGGCGCGCTTCACGATGTCGAGCGACTGAAGCATCCGGGTCACCTCGTCGAGGGAGAG